>ERZ857629.230-NODE-230-length-85073-cov-7.404820_pt1 | contig 85073 bp, 76 predicted proteins | sample MGYA00519700_ERZ857629 | MGnify/ENA primary metagenome ERZ857629 (study PRJEB31778, sample SAMEA3449351) | human gut metagenome | biome: human gut; feature: human-associated habitat; material: faeces | place: United Kingdom | collected 2010/2012 ... | reverse complement strand
ATCCATTGTAGCAAATCGATATACACGGGTCGCCGTTTAAAAGCGGCGAGAATTCCTTTCCGATAGTTAGGAATTGAAAAAGGCATCAGTGTGCGACCCCGTGGAGAAGAACAGTGTGCTTTCCCGTCTTACTGTCGACGGAAAGCTCTGCGTCCACGTTGAATACCGCCTTCATATTCTCAGGCGTCAGAACCTCTTCCGGAGTACCGCAGCACATGACGCGATGGTCGTGGATCATGGCTACCCTGTCGCAATAGCGGGATGCCATCGGAAGATCGTGGGAGACTATGACGACGGTCAGGCCTTTCTCCCTCGAGAGTCTGTGTACGAGATCCAGGACCTCGAACTGCATGTTCACATCCAGATGGTTCGTGGGCTCATCCATGAGCAGGTATCTGGGAGTCTGTGCCAGTGCCCTTGCTATGATCACCCTTTGCCTCTCCCCTCCGCTCATCTCGTTTATGTGGAGATCCCTCATATCGTAGAGACCGACGTCCTTCAGGGCCTGGTCCACTATCTGCAGATCGGATGAACTGTCCCCTTCGAACTGCCTCTGGAAAGGCATCCTCCCCATGGCCACTATGTCCCTTACGGTGAATGAGAACCTGATCTCGTTCGCCTGGGGTACGGCCGCGACGATCTTGGCTATGTCCTTCTTGGCCATCTCCGAGACGTCGCTCCCATCCACCACAACGGATCCCGAATTCGGTCTCAGATTACGATTGAGATTCTTCAGAAGTGTAGTCTTCCCACACCCGTTAGGACCCAGTATACCGAACACCTCGCCGGACCTTATCTCGAGGGAGGCCCCGTCCAAAACCGGCTTCTCCCTGTATCTGAACTCCAAATCACGGACCTCGAACGTCACGACCAACCCACCTCGCTTTTCCTCCTTCTGAGGAGATAGATGAAGTACGGTGCCCCCACGAGTGCTGTCAACACTCCTATGGGAAGGACGCCGTATTCCGGTGCCACGACATGTGCCAGATAATCGCACAATATCAGGAATGCGGCTCCTCCCAAGGCACTTACGGGCAGCAGGGTGCGGTTATCGGGACCCAGGATTATACGGAATATGTGCGGGATGATCAGACCGACGAAACCGATGGCACCTACGAACGATACGGCGGCCGCGGTGACTACGGTCGATGCGATGAGCAGTATGAGACGAGTCTTCCCCACCTCTATACCTAGATCCATCGCATGGGAATCCCCGATCATTATCGCGTTAAGACTCTTCGAATAGCAGGACATCACGGCGATCCCTATGAACACCATCGGGGCCACCACTGCTATCTCCCCCCAATCCGCACGGCTTAGACTCCCCATGCTCCAGAAAACGATGTCCTCCATCTTGTCCCCGGCTATGAAGGTCAGGAATGAGACCACGGCGGACATCATGGAAGAGATGGCGATACCGGTCAGAAGGAGGGTCTCCGTATGGGTAGAACCCCCTACATGGGCGACACCGTAGACGAGAAACATAGTGGCAAGACAGGTAATGAACGCCAGCAAAGGCGTGGCCACGGCCATGGGGATGAACGGGATGGTGAAAATCAGTCCGATGGCCGCTCCCAAGGATGCCCCAGATGAAAGACCCAGTATGTACGGGGAGGCCATAGGGTTACGGAAGACCGCCTGCATGACGCAACCGCATGCCGCCAAACCGGAACCCACCAATGCTCCGATGGCCACCCTCTGTGCATTGTCTTTGACGAGGATGTTGTTCGCCCACGTACCGTTCCCCATGATGACGTCCACGACGTCGCCGAAGGATATGCGGTACGTGGCCCAGGTGAGGTCGTAGATCACCGCTATCACGAGTATGGCCAAGACCACTACTGTGCAGACCAGCAACCTGCGTTTCCTACCTGGTGTTCCGAACATGTTGGATTACCGTCAATTCCTCGAACGGATAAATAACAGTACCCCGACGGCTGCGATTATGGCGGCCGCCCCGACACCTACATACAGCATCACGCTGCTGTCGCCGTCACCTTTGTCGGCATAATACGCTTCCAGCGTCCCGTCGACCGCATCGGGATGCATCACGTGGGCCACCGCCTTTAGTCCGTCCGCGGCTGCGGGGTCGTAATTGTTCCAGGTCTTGAGCATCTTCACGATACCATGGTTACCCTGGTCCCCTCCCATGACCTCGTCTATGAACTTGTCGAAGGTCCCTCCGTACGTATCGAAGTAAGGACTGTCGATGAATATCAACGCATCCGGGTGATCTGAAAGGAGTTCGACGATCTTCATCTGGTTGTATACGGTGTCCTTGCCTGCGGAACTCCCTATGTTGTTTCCTCCTGCGGCTTCCAACAGGGCTACGGCTATGGAACCGGACACCCCTATCCCCCACCCTTTGGAACTGGAATACCTGAGGAATATCGCATCCTTCTTCTCCTCGGATGCCACTGCCGCAGTCACCTCGTCGTATGCGGACATCATCGATGCGGTGAGATTGAATGTACTTCCGGTTATGTTCTCGATATCCCTCACACAGCTGACGATCGCATTGTAATCGACGATACTGCCATAGAACGGAACGTAACGGAACCCCTCCTTCATGAGTTCCGCACGAAGTCCGCTGTTGCCGTCGGAACCCACGAAATCCGTCTTGTAGGTCGTCAGTATGACGGTATCCGTCGCAATGTCGAAACCGCTTTCCCCGGCATGGACTATATTGGATTTCAAAGCGGACGTGTCATTGTATGTGGTGGTCCACACATTGGCCGGGCGTTCCAACCCCTTGTCGTCGAAGGCGACTGCCCCATACTGATCGACCGCATAGATCTTCTCCGCCATGCCGGACTCTATGATGGTGAGGGTGGCGGCATACCCTGTCACGATTATGTGTTCCGACGCCGCCGAATATGTGAAAGTCTTTCCAGTGGAATCCGTTACCGTGAATCCTTCATCCGCATCGGAGGAGTCGCTTACCGCCATTCCGCCCGAGACGAGTGCGGAAACAAGGACCAATGCGATCATTGCCTTCATATTGCCAGTCATTTCGATCACTGAAACAGCATCGTGCTGAATACAAGGCTGATGTAAGCCATCGTTATAAACTCTTGTACACATTTATACGATTTCGTGTTACTAAATGACATCTTATTTTTAAAATAATAACACTTAAAAAGATTTTAACATGGAAACCTTTAAACCCCTCATATAAATAGAGAAAATCATGCGCTGGATGCTCAGAAGCAAGATCCACAGGGCCACGGTGACGGAGGCCAGGCTCGACTACGAAGGCAGCATCACGATAGATGCTGACCTCGTAGACAGATGCGGGATGTGGGTCGGCGAGAAGGTGACCGTTGCGGTCGTCGAGACCGGTGCACGTTTTGAGACCTATATACTCCCCGGTGAGAGAGGTTCCGGCATCATCGCACTCAACGGGGCCGCAGCCAGACTCGCATCCGTAGGGGATAAGGTCATAATAATGGGCTATGAGCTCACCGACGAGCCCATAAAGGCCAAGGTGGTCCTGGTGGACATGGACAACAAAGTGGCCAAGGAGCTCACGTACTGATGTACTGCGTATACTCCGACGGGGGATCCAGAGGAAACCCGGGACCTTCCGCCTATGCCATCGTCGTGACCAAGGACGGGAAGACCGTCCACGAGCATGCCGAGTTCCTAGGGGTGCATACCAACAACTATGCGGAGTACCGTGGGCTCATAGCAGGGATATCCAAGGCCCTGGAGCTGGGTGCGGACGAGGTCGAGTTCGTCATGGACTCCCAGCTGGTGATAAGGCAGATGACGGGTCAGTACCGTGTCAAATCCCCGGACATGCTGGCACTTCATGAGGACGCTAAGAACCTCGCATCGATGATCCCCAAGGTCACGTTCACCAACGTCAGACGTTCCGAGAGACTCATCCCCCGTGCGGATGCCCTCCTCAACGCCGAAATGGACAGGCATTCCGGCCAATAAGGGTCGTTTTTATTAAGAAAATAGGGCCTAGCATAGACTATGATGGACCGCCCGTCTTCATCGGTATCCTCCGACAAGGAGGTATGTGCCAGATTCTCGAAAGCATACGAACTTCTGAAGGAGGACGGGCACGATCCGCAAGCGATAGAGCTGCTGCAGAAGAACGTCCTGAAGAACTGTACGTCGTCGATAGTCCTGTTGGGAGACGTCTATTCACAGGGGGACGAGACCGAAAGGAAGGAGTCGATCAAACTATTCCGTAAGGCCGCGGCCCTCGGAGACAGTTCCGGAATGAGGAATCTTGGTTACTGCTATGCCGTAGGGATCAATGTGGAAAGGGACAAGGAGGAAGGTGCCAGATGGTACACGGAATCCGCCGAGGCGGGAAACGCCCGCGCCATGTGTAACATCGGGGTCATGTACGACTTCGGGAACGGAGTCCCGCAGGACCGCGACAAGGCCTTCGGATGGTATCTGAGATCGGCACAGGGCGGATGTACCAGAGGGATGACGAATCTGGGCGAGTTCTATCTGTACGGCAAGGGAACGGAGAGGGATCTGGATGAGGCCGAGAGGTGGTTCAGGGAATCGAACAGCCCTCGTGCGATATACCATCTGGCGGAGATCTACCTCGACGAGAAAAATGACACCGAAAGAGGTTTGACATTCCTGCGGCTGTCCGCCGAGGCCGAGTACTCCAAAGCACTGTACAGATACGCCACCATCGTGGAGGAGGACGATCCCGAATGTGCCAGGGAGATGTATCTGAAGGCCGCATCCAAAGGGAACTCTGACGCCAAGGAGAAACTCGAGGCCCTCGGGATCCCGGTCCCGGAATCCCGCATGGCCAAAAAGAAGAAGGAAAAGAAGACCTCTTGACGGACATCCGATGACGGGGATCAGGCCTCCCCCGTCTCAATCTCGCCATGGATATGGCGGACGGGATCATCGGCCGACGATATTTCCCGTGCGGAATCCGCATCAGTGGTCTATCATATCGTTCTCCTTCAGATGCATCTTCTGCAGTTCCTCGTCCGGGATCGGATCCTGGAGGATCACGTGCGGCCTTCCTCCGTCGTCAATCACTCTGCAATTCATGCCGTAGACGTAACGGATGAGATCCTCGGTGATGACGTCTTCGGGCGCACCGACCTTGTATATTATCCCCGGAGTGGACATCACCACGACCTTGTCCGCAAACCTGCATGACACGTTCAGGTCGTGACTGATCATGATCACGGTTATGCCCTTCTCGTGGGACAACTCCTTCATGAGTTCCGTCACCTGTACCTGGTGTCTGACATCCAGATTTGCGGTCGGTTCATCCAGTATCAGTATGTCCGTGTCCTGTGCCAGACCCCTGGCCAAGGCCACCTTCTGATGCTGTCCTGCCGAAAGTTCGTCGTAGTTGCGAAGTGCAAGATGGGTGATGTTCAGTTCCTTCATCACCTCGTACACCGCATGCAGGTCCTCTTTGGTGGATTTCCTGGTACGATACGGATGCCTTCCCATCAGGACCGTGTCGAGGACCGACATGGAGAAATCATCCGATGAAAAGGCCGGGACATATGCCACCTTGGTCGCCAACTCCTTTATAATCAATCCAACTCAATTGCTCTGCCTCAGAGCATACAATGACAGCAGGTAGAACGCCGCCCCGTACACCAGCAATACCGCCAACGAGATCCAGGGGAAGGACCAGTCCAGGGCGGCGGCCCTGATACATTCCGACGTATGAGTCAGAGGAAGGATCTCGATGACCCATTTGGCGACGTCCGGCAGGGCATTCAGAGAGAACATGGTCCCGCACAGGAACGTCATCGGAAGGATGACGAAGCTGTTGAACAGATTCATGTGGGGAAGGTCCTTGACCAGCATCCCCGCGGCCACCCCCAGAAGGGAGAACACTACGCACGAGAGGACCATGCACAATATCAGCCCCACGGTCACATGCAGGTCGTCGCTCATGAAAAGACCCAGTATCAGCAATATGGTGCCGCACATCATGCCCTTGGCCATACCCAGCACGGCCTTGCCGAAGATTATACCCGTCTTGGACACGGGACACAGCATCATCTCGTCGAAGCTCTCGTAGAACCTCTTCTGGACCATCAGTTTGTTGGATATCGTGGTGAAGGAAGAGGACAGGGTCGTGAGCGCTATGACTCCCGGGATCACGAACGCTATGTAGTCCACGCCCTCCATGGTCACCCCCTTCCCGAGCCCGTAGCCGAACGCCACGAGGTAAAGAAGGGGCGTCACCAATGATGTGGCTAACAATACCCAGATGTTCCTTTTCAGATAGTATAGGTCCGAAAGGGCCACACGATATATGTCGTCGAGAACGTTGTTCATAACCTCAGCGCCTTCTCCAAAGCCTTCACGTTCGTCCTGCCGGTCTCCTCCAGGAACACATCCTCCAGATGCGTCCCCCGGACGACCCCGTTCCTGTCCTCCACCGTGTCGAAGAAGGCCTTGGCCTCCTCCCTGGTGTCGAAGAACCTGTATTGGCGCCTCCCGTCGTCGGAATCGTATTCCACGGTGTACTTACCCAGACGGCAGCACAGCTCCCTGGGGGTGCCGATGTCCCTAATCTTCCCGTGGCCGATTATGCTCACCCTGTCGCACAGGGACTCGGCCTCGTCCATGTAGTGGGTGGTGAGGAAGATGGTGGTGCCGTTCCTGTTCATGATGCGGATCATGTCCCAGAGCATGTGCCTCGACTGGGTGTCGAGACCTGCGGTGGGTTCGTCGAGGAAGAGGACCTTCGGCCTGTGCATGAGGGCGCACACTATGGCGGTCTTCCTCTTCCATCCGCCGGAGAGCTCCATGGGAGTCTTGTCCAGATACGGGGTCAGGCCGATCATGTCGCAGAGCTCCTCCATACGGGGGCCGATATCCTTCCTGGGTATCTTGTGGAGCATGGCGCGGCAGATTATGTTCTCCCTGACGGAGATGTCCTTGTCCAAGGCGATATGCTGCTGGACCACCCCGATCAGATGACGGGCCTCGTCCGCATGGGTGTCCGTACGGTACCCTCCGACCGAGATACTTCCCTCGGCGGGCTTCATCATGGTGGTCAGTATCTTCACCGTGGTGGTCTTCCCTGCCCCGTTGGGCCCCAGGAATCCGTAGATCTCCCCTTCCGCCACATGGACGTCTATATGGTCGACCGCTGTGAAATCACCGAATCTGACGACAATACCCTCTGCATCTATCACATAATCTGGCACATTACCACCGGGATGAGGGGGCCGAAGCCCCCGGGTGAAAAACGATTACCTGCCCATGGTATACAGCATGGCGTTTATGATGGCGGCACCGATGTTGCTTCCGCCCTTCCTGCCTTTGGCGACGATGTAGGGCACGTCGTCGGTCATGATGAGCTCCTTGGACTCCACGACGTTGACGAAACCGACAGGGACACCCACTATGAGTGCGGGTCTGAGACCCTCCTCGTTTATGATCCTGTGGAGTTCGATGAGGGCGGTGGGGGCGTTGCCGATCACGAAGATGGTCGGTTTACCCAGTTTGGCCCCCCTCTCCATACAGACGGTGGAACGGGTGCATCCCCTGGACTTGGCCTCCTCGACCACGTCCGGGTCGCTGATGTAGCAGTGGACCTCCCCTCCCAGCGAGGTGAGCTTGTTCTTGTTTATGCCTGCGGCCGCCATCTTGGTGTCGGTCACTATGTCCGCACCGTTCTTCAGGGCCTCCACGCCGATCTTCGCGGCATCTTCGGAGAAACAGAGATTGTCCGCATAATCGAAATCCGCCGAAGTGTGTATGCATCTCTTCACTATGGAGAACTCGGGTTCGGGCCAGGTACGGCCTCCGAGCTCCTTGGTTATCGTCTCCATGCTCTTGGCCTCGATCTCGCGGGGCGTCAGTATCTCGAAAACCATTTCTCTCACTCCTTATATCCATCAAAAGCGTTTGGTCTCCCTGTATCCTCTGGGAGTGATCATGACTCCGTCCTTCACATAGGTCCGGGAATTTCCGATGACCACGGTGCAGAACATGTCCACGTCGGCCTCCTTCAGCTTCCCGAGGGTGGTGACGGTCTTGCTCTGATCCTTCCTCCCGGCCTGTCTCACGATCCCTACGGGGGTCTCCGGGCTGCGGTATTTCAGAAGGATGTCCGCCGCCTGACCGAGGTACTCGGTCCTGCCGTGACTCTTGGGATTGTATAATGCGATCACGAAATCGGACTGACCGGCGCAATCGACCCTCTTCATGATGCTCTCTATGGGGGTCATCAGGTCGGAGAGGCTGATGAGTGCGGTATCGTGCATGAGGGGTGCACCGAGGATGGCGGCACTGGATGAGGCGGCCGTGACACCGGCCACGGACTCTATCTCTATGTCCGCGCCCATCTCGTCCGCCAGCTCGTAGATGAGTCCGGTCATCCCATATATCCCGGAATCGCCGGAGCTGACCATGGCGACGTTCTTCCCGGAAAGGGCGTCCTCGATGGCCATCCTGCACCTGTCGACCTCCTTCATCATCCCGGTGGCCTTGTACTCCTTGTCCGGGAAGAACTCCTGGAGGAGCTTCACATAGGTCGTGTATCCTGTGACTATGTCGGCGGACTCTATGGCGTGCACGGCACGGAGTGTCATGTCCTCCTTCCCGCCCGGACCGAATCCGACCACTGTCAGTCTGCCTGCCATCTCAATCGGTCCCCTTGCGGTATCCGGTGGTGAAATGACTGTCGTAGAGTTTCGAGAGCTCGAACTCGTCGCCCAGGAATCCGCCCACCATGGTCATGGCGGTCTTCTCGATCTTGTTTTCCTCGACCAGCTTCGCCATGGTCTCCACGGTGCCATAGAGAATCTTCTGCTCGGGCCAGCTGGCCTTGTAGACGACGGCCATGGGGCAGTCGGGCTCGTATCCGGCCTCCATGAGGGTCTTGGTCAGTTCGTCCATGAACCCGACGCTCAGGAAGATGCACATGGATGCATGATGGGCGGCGAGATCCTTCAGCTTCTCCTTCGGGGGGACGGGGGTTCTGCCCTCCATCCTGGTGATGATGACGGTCTGCGAGACGTTGGGAAGTGTAAATTCTTTTTTTACGGCGGCGGCGGAAGCACAGAACGAGGATACGCCGGGGATGACGTCGTACTCTATGCCCTCGGCGTCCAGCCTGACCATCTGCTCCCTTATCGCCCCGTATATGGAGGGGTCCCCGGTGTGGACGCGGACGACCTTCTTGCCCGCCTTGACCGCAGGGATGAGGACGTCCATGACCTCGTCGAGGTTCATGTATGCGCTGTCGTACACGACGGCGTCCTTCTTCCTGCCGTCCAGGACGGCGGGGTTCACGAGGGATCCGGCGAATATGATCACGTCCGCCTGGTCGATTAGCCTCTTTCCTTTGATAGTTATGAGTTCGGGATCTCCGGGACCCGCTCCGATGAAATGCACCATCTCCATTCAGTTCACCTTCTTCTTGATAAGGACGGTCGTGAAGTAACCGTATTTCCTGTCGGTCTCCAGAGGACCGACATATTCGTCTTCCATTCCGATGTTGCTCATGACGGTCGCATTGGATAGGGGGATGCCCTTGCGCCCCATCATGTCGGCGATCTCGCGGATGGATGCGAACGCCTTCATAATGACGATGTTGTCGATGCAATCTACGGCCTTCTCCACCTTCCCGATGTCATGTTTGGCCATGGATAGGACTGCGAGACTCTCCTCGCCGATCATCAGGGGAAGCCCGGCCTTCGCGGCCCCGTGGCAGAACGAGGGGATCCCGGGGACGACCTCGGTCTCGTACCCCCTGTCCCTGACCTCCCGGTCGAGGTACATGTATGTGCTGTATACGGCGACGTCGCCGAGCGTGATCATGGCGATGTCCTTGCCCTGGTCGAGCATTCCGCAGATCCTGTCGATGTTCTCGGCACGGCATCTCTTGCGGACCTCGTCGTCGGGATTCATGCTGAACAGGAGTTCGACGACCTCCTTCCCGGAGATGTCCACCTTCTGCTTGATGATCTCGAGGGCGGTACCGTCCTCCCCGGGTTTCTTGACCGGGTATGCGATGACCTGCGCACCGTCGAGGAGCTCCTTCGCCCTGATCGTCATGAGGCCCGGATCGCCTGGACCTACGCCTATGCCGTAGAGTTTTCCTTTCATTTTTCACACTACCTATATCGAATATGTTTTCAGGCCTCGGACTTCTCTTTCTCGACGAGTCCTTTGGCCTCTTCCTGCTTCTTCCTGATGGCGGCCGCCATCACGGGCGACCTGACGTGTTCGACCATATCGGCCGACTCATCCATCGGAATGGCATCTTTGAGTATCACATGAGGTCTGCCGTCGTCATCCACGATCTTGGACTCCACCCCGTAGACCACCTTGAGGTTCTCCTCGTTTATGACATGGTCCGGGGTACCGACATCGTATATGTGCCCCTGATGCATCATGATCACCTCATCGGAGAACTTGGCGGCGATATTGATGTCATGGCTTATCATGATTATCAGTATGCCCTTCTCGACCGAGAGCCTCTTCAGCATCTTGGTCACATCCAACTGGTGCCTCACATCGAGGTTCGAGGTCGGCTCGTCGAGAAGGAGGACCTTCGGCTCCTGGACCAGACCCCTGGCCAGCATGACCTTCTGATGCTGTCCGGCGGAGAGCTCGTTGAAGTTCCTCATGGCGAGATGGGATATCCCGAGCATCTTCAGTGTGTCGTACACGATATCGAGGTCGTTGTCGAGGGACTTCCACTTGCTGTGGGGATGCCTCCCCATGAGCACGGTGTCCACGACGGTGAGGGGGAATGTGTCGTTGGCGGAATACGGAACGTATCCGACCTGCTTGGCCATGTCCTTGATGGTGATTTCCTTGACATCCTTGCCGTCGAGCATGACGGTACCGGAAGTGGGGGTCAGGATCTTGTTTATACAATGTATAAGAGTTGATTTCCCCACCCCGTTGGGCCCCATGATGGAGACGAATTTGGGACCGGAGAGGTCCAAGGTGATATCGTTCAGTACTGGTGTGCTGGAGTATCCGAACTCCAGGCCGTCGATCTTGATCTGCATTTCCGACCCTCGGTTTTTGAGTTGGATATAATATCCAATTAAGACTAGAACGCAGACGGGTTATTAATTTGTTATTGTGACAGCAAAGGCCCGGAACGATGTGGAACCGCCTTCATTCAAGTACTGATTTATACTATGGATGTATCATCCAATTCAGATATAAGGACGTGATTTAACGGAAGACGACTACATAATCGCGGTAGACGGTCTTGTCAAACGCTACGGTGACAAATCAGCCATCGACGGCGTTAACATGAGAGTGAAGAGAGGGGAGATGTATGCCTTCCTGGGCCCCAACGGAGCAGGGAAGACCACCACCGTGAGGGTCTTAAGCACCCTTACCGGGTTCGACGAGGGTTCCGTCGTCATAGACGGGCACAACATCGTGAAAGAGCCGAGGGAGGCCAAGGCCGCCATCGGCGTCATCCAGCAGCATATCTCCCTGGACAAGGACCTCACGGTCTGGGAGAACATGATGTCCCATGCCCTCTACCAACAGATGCCTAAGGAGGACCGCAGGAAGAGGATCGACCAGCTGTCCGAGTACATCGGGCTGGGGGAGTACTACAACTACAAGGTAGACGACCTTTCCGGCGGATGGAAGAAGAGGGTCGCCATCGTATGCGCCCTGGTCCACAGCCCCAAACTGCTTTTCCTGGACGAGCCCACGGTGGGTCTCGACATCCAGGCCAGAAGGGGCCTCTGGGACCTCCTGAGGAAACTCAACGACGACGGGATGACCATATTCCTAACCACCCACTACATAGAGGAGGCCGAATCGCTGTGCAACAGGGTCAGTTTCATAGAGAAGGGGAAGATCATCGCCGAGGGGACTCCCGAGGAGCTCGCACACAGGATAGGTGCGGCCACCGTCGAGTACTTCGGACCCGACCACAAGACCCAGTACAAATACTTCCAGACGAGGGCGGAGGCGGACGGATTCGCCAAGACATTGGACGAGACGTACACGGTCACCGTCAGGAGGACCAATCTCGAGGATGCCTTCGTGGAGATGACCGGGAACAAGATCGGAGACAACGGATTCATGCTGGGACAGTCCGGGAAGGGCGGATCCGGCATGAAGAAGATGGGAGGGATGTGATTGTCTTTCCTCACAGAGGTCTACGCCGTGGCGTGGTCCGACATCCGTTTCATGAGGCACAACGTCCGCAACATCCTCATCTCGAGCCTGATGCTGCCCATACTGTATCTCCTGGCATTCGGTTACGGTCTCAAGGCGGGGGATGTGGAGATCGAGGGACAGATGATCCCGTACCTCGACTTCGTCATCCCGGGTATCATCGCCCTGACATCCCTGTCGTCCTCCTTCTCGTCCACATCCACCAGGATGAACGTCCAGAGGCTGTATTACAGAAGCTTCGACGAGATGATGATGTGCCCTCTCAGCAATTCGGCCATAATCATCGGGAAGACCGCCCTGGGAATGTGCAGGAGTCTGCTCAGCTGCAGCCTGATGTTCATAATCGGATACGTGCTCGAACCCTCGTACATGAACCTGACCCCACTCCTGGTGGTGTCCGTCCTCCTGGCGTGCTTCACGTTCTCCCTCCTCGGGGAGACGGCCGCCCTGATGGTGAAGTCCCATCAGGCCATGTCGACGTTCAGCAGCCTCGTGATCACCCCTATGACCTTCCTCTGCGGTACCTTCTTCTCGGTGGCCGCACTGCCCGAGGTCCTCCAGGGACTCCTTTACGCCCTCCCCCTGACGGAGGCGAGCGTCTGCATCAGGGCCGCGGCACTGGACGTGTATGCATTCCCGTACTGGGCACTGGGAGTGCTGGCACTGTTCGCGCTGGCATTCTATCTGATCGACCTGTATCTGATAAAGAATAGGAAGATCTGAAAACAATAAAGCCGCCCGGAAGGGCGGACCTTTTCCCAAATGGATCCTCCGACCGCCATCGGTGCGGTCGGCACTTCTTCTACGAAATGCCAGTATAAGGGATATGCCACAAAGATGGGAAACGGACGAGACCTCTGCGGTTGCGATATGTGGGGCATCCGGTCTTCGACGGGATCCCTAGAAGACTACGATCTGAATATGGGATGCTGGCACATCATAGAAGACGTATCGACGATACGCAACGGAAGGTCGCGATCCCAATATCATCTCCACAACACTTGCGAAAGATGAACGACGTCGGGAGGATCATCTGTCCGTTATCTCCTCTATCCTCTCCTCGAACTCCAGATAGACGTCCTTCAGTTTCTCCTTCATCTCGTCGGTGGCATCCCAGAGACCTCTTTCCATGGCCTCGTCCAGTCTCCTCAGCATGTCCACCATCGCATAGGGGTTCTCGTCCTTTATCCACTCGCGGGTCTCTTCGTCGAGGATGAAACGTTCGGCGAGGTCGTCGTACATCCAGTCGTCCACTATGTCGGACGTGCCCGACCACCCCAATGTGAAATCGAACAGTTTGGATAGTTCCTTCGCACCGGCGAAACCGTGCTTCTTCAGACCGTCCAGCCATTTCGGGTTGTCCACCTTGCTGCGGTATACGAACCGGATCTCCTCGCCTGCGGTCCTCAGCCTCAGGTTCTGCATGTCGGACGAATCGCCCATGTAGGACACCGGTTTCTTCCCCCTGATCCCCTCCACGGCCGCGTTGAATCCTCCGAGGGAATCCATGTCGTCGTCCATGTCCAACATGTCGACCGCCCTGGAGTTGTGGTTCTTGACGGTCACGTCCATCTCCCCGAGCCTCTTCCTGAACAGGTCGGGTCTAGCCTCCCCCTGGAGACCCTTGCCGTAGACATAGCACCCATGCTTCACGTAGACCTCGGCCAGATCCCCGACCGTCTCCCAGGCCCCGGTCTCGATGACGTCGCTTATCCCGCATCCGTACTGGCCGGGGGCGTCGCCGAATATACGTACGGATGCGGCCCTGCGGGCCTCGTCCGCCGGGACCCCGGAGGCTATGGCCTCCACGACGTCCCTCCTGAGGTCGGCCGCCAGATAGTTCGACTCGTCGTCCTCGTCCAGGGAAGATATGGTCTGGACGCCGCGGTCTATCATCTCCACCAGATTGGGGAAGGTGTCCCTGAACAGACCGCTGATCCTCAGCGTCACGTCGATCCTGGGTCTTTTCAATTCGGAGAGCGGGATGACCTCCAGGTCCTTCACCCTGCCTCCGTAGTCCGCCCATACCGGACGGAGACCCATCAGCCGGAAGATGTAGGAGACGTCGTCGCCCCCGGTCTTCATGGTATCGGTGGCCCAGAGGACGATCCCCACGGTCCTCGGATACGTCCCGTTGTCCTTCACGTAACGTTCCACCATCTGCTCCGCCATCTTGGAGCCTATCTCCCAGCTGGAATGCCACGGGATCCCGTCCGGGTCTATGGAATAGAAGTTCCTCCCCGTGGGGAGGATCTGCGCCCTCCCCCTGTTGGGACAGCCGGAGGGACCGGGCGGGACGAACCTCCCGTCGAGGGCCAGAAGGACGTTGCCTATCTCGTCCCCCATGCGGCGCAGGGCCCCTATCAGGTCCCCGCAGACGAACGACACCACCTTCTCCAGATCGGGACTGCCTCCGCAGAACATCCCCTTAGAAAGTGCCAGACATTCCCCGGGAGAGAAATCCTCCGCCTGCATCACCTCGATGAGGCGGAATGATTCGCCGTCCACGGTATCGGACGCCTCCCCTTTGAGCAGCCCGTCGGGAAGAACCCCCGACGGGTCCTTCAGAAGGTCCTCCATGTCCCAGCCGTGGATGTCGGCTATCGACTCCCTCAGGGAGGGGACGTCTCCGTTGGCGTATCTGACGAGGGTGTACACCGTCTCCGCCATCCTCTTGCCTTCCGGGACCTCCCCCAGTATGTGGAGGCCGTCTTTTATCATGGCGTCCTTGATCTCAAGGACGTAGTCGTAGAGAGCATCCACCCTCTCCTCTATCTCCTCCAGGGAGGAGTCCTTCGACAGTCCCGCCTCATCCAATATGTTCAGTCTGGTACATATGTCCATGACCTTCTCCGCTATAGACGGGATCTTATCCCTCTGGTCGTACTCCTTGGCCTTGAGGAAGACCTGTACGGCGTTCTCCAGTTCGTTGATCGCGTCGTACCCGCCGGAGCGGACCATGGCCGGGATCATATGCGTGGTTATGACGGCGTAACTCCTCCTCTTGGCCTGCATCCCCTCCCCCGGATTGTCTATGATGTACGGATTGACGTTGGGGATGTTTCCCAGGATTATGTCCGGATCGCATTCGCTGGAAAGACCCGCGCTCTTGCCGGGAAGCCATTCGAGCGTCCCGTGGGTACCGACATGTACGACGGCATCGGCCTTCCAGACGTCACGCAGCCACCTGTAGAATCCCAGATACTGGTGGGGCGGGGCCGTCCAGGCGTCGTGGTATGCCTGGGACGTGGTCTTCCCCCTGTCCGGCTGGAACCCTATGAAGACGTTGCCGTCCATTATGCCCGGCAGGAGCTGTCTCCCGTCCAGCACGTGGATGTCCCCCGGAGGGTCGCCCCATCCTTCGACCATCCTCCTCTGTGCGCTTTCCGCTATCTCCCGGAACCATTCCTCGTATCTTTCGGCAGGGACCGTGTCCACCGCGGCCTCGCGTATCTGGACGTCGGACTTCCAGCCATCGTCGTTGGTGACCCCGTCGAGGAGGCGGGTGACGAGTTCCTTCCCGTCCTTGGGAAGCCATTCCAGACTGTATCCGTGCTCCTTCATGCGGTGGAGCATGTCGGAGACGCTCTGGAGGGTATCGAGACCGTACCCTCCTCCCGCAAGATCCTGCCTCGGAGGATACATGTATATGAGGACCGCAACCTTCTTTTTATCTTCTGGCACATGGCGGAGCGATGCCCATCTGAAGGCGGTGTCGGCCACCATGCAGCACCTCTCCGGGATCGGCATGGTCCTGTAGGCCCCGTCGGGACAGACGACGGCGCCGCAGACCGGTACGGTGTCTATCTGCCCGTCGTACTCGGGATTCACCACGCTCATGGCTATGTCCGCGGACGTGAGACCGAACGAACTCTCCTCCCACTTCTTCGGGTCCCCGTAGAGGGTGACGGCCTGGATCACCGGCACATCGAGCCTCTCGAAGAAGTTGTCCCCGCATACCTGCGTCCCGTTACCTGGGTCTGCGAGGAGGGTCTGGGCGAAACCCATGGTGTTGACGACGCAGTCGACCACGGGCCTCCCGTCCCTTATCAGATATCCGTCCACTATGCCGCGGATACCTATGGAACCCACCAGGTCCCTGACCGACGAGATCATGAATATCGCCACCGCCTCGGCCCCCCTCTCCTCTATGTCGTGGCAGAGCTCGTCCACCATGGCGGTGTTGTGGACGAGGAAATACTTCTGGTGGAAGAACACGGCTATGACCGGCAATCCCTTCCTCCCGACCTTGCCGATGCCTTCCTCCAGAGGGACGTATCCCTCCCTCGGCACGTATATCCCCTGGGCCGGAGGCATGACCGGTTCCGGGACCTCCACATCTGCCCCGGCGAAAGTCTTCAGGGCCCATAGGACCACGGCCTTCTGGTTATCGTCGCCGCCGGCCTCCTCCAACTTCCTGAGGGTCAGGAAGTCGTCGTCCCCCTGTCTGAAGAGACGGCGGTACTCCGCGGTGGTCTCCGGTTCGGAACAAACGAGCAGGGCGGAGCAATCCGAATGTTCCAGCGTCTCCTCCAACTCACGGAAGTGGCGGAAATAGGACACGTCGCCGTGGACGCATATCAGCATGAAATCACAGGTGCGGACCTCGTCCAGGAATTCCCCGAGACGCTCCAGGTCCCCGTCCAGGGCGACGGCGTCGCCGCATATCAGATCGATGTCGTATTCCTCCGACAGCGCGGCCACCGCCGGTGCCAGTATGTGTCCGTCCTTGCTGCCGATTCCAATACCTGCGATCCTTAGCATGACTATCGGTTGGAATATAGTTCCAACACGATATTTTAATTATCGGATTATATATCCAATATAATATGCAGATGCGTATCGTCATACTATCGCTCCAGACGGCGGACGCCAAGACCATGGCCGGACCCGCCGAAAAACTCAGGGAACTCGGAATAGAACCCGACGTATATGCCATAAACTCGGACGATGCGGACGACGACATCCTAGTCTACCAGGAACTGGTGAGGCGTACCCGCCTCGCGGACCTCGTTTATCTGCGCTGCATGTCCGACACCAACCGTTTCAAGAGGTACGACAAGTACGAGAAGGTCCTGGAGGAATGCAAAGGATACGTCCTCGTCTTCAGCGGGAACGCCGAGGTCACGATGATGAAGAGGACCCTCTTCAAAGGGTCCGACGAGGAGTTCGCACAGGTATCCCGCTACGCCGCATCACGCGGACCCGAGAACGACCTCGGGATGATGAAGTGGTTCGCCCGCCGTCTGGGTCTTTCCGATGCCGATCCGCCCGAACCGGTGGAGCAGAGGCGCGAGGGGTATTACCACAAGGGCATGGACAGGGACATCTCCCGCGACGACTACCTGAAGACCCTCGATCCGGAGAAGATGACCGTGGGCATCCTGTTCGCCAGCAGCCTGTGGATATACGACAACCTGGAGGCCGTGGACGCCCTCGTCGAGGCCATCGAGAGAAGGGGGATGAACGCCCTCCCCGTGTTCTATTCCGCCACCTCCTACAAAAGGGACGGCGAACCCGGGACCAAGGAGACCTTCGAGACCTACTTCACTGACAAGGGGAAGGCCATCCCGGACGTGGTCGTCGTCCACACGTCCTTCTCCGTGATGTACAACTCCCGCGACGACATGGGGGTGAGGATCTCCGATGCCGACAACTACTATCACACCCTCCTCGACGTCCCCATGCTGCACAGCATGAGCATCACCGGGGATTATGCAGATTTCGAGCAGGACAAGATCGGTCTAAACAAACACGAGATCTCCTCCTCCGTTGCGTTCCCGGAGATAGACGGGGACATCATAACCGTCCCCATCGCCTACACGCCGAAGAAAAGCGGTATGAAGAAGGCCGTCCCCATCCCCGACAGGATAGAGAGGCTGGTGGACCTCGCCTACAACTGGGCCAAGTTGAGATACATACCGGCATCGGAGAGGAGGGTCGCCATACTCCTGTGGCAGTCCCGTCCCAATTCCGGCGTCATCGGCAACGCCGCCGGCCTCGACTCGGTGGAGAGCATATCCGACCTCCTGAGACGGATGTCCGAATGCGGATACACCGTGGACAACGTCCCGGAGAACGGAAGACAGCTGGTGGAAGAGATCCTGGACGGGGTCACCAACGACCTCGACAGCATGTCCTCGGGGACCATGAGGGAGAAGGCCGTCGCCCTCGTACCGGAGAAGGATTATGAGAAGGACTTCCGCAAAATACCCGAATGGGACCAGGAGATGATGAGGAAGGACTGGGGGGATCCCCCCGGAGAGATATGCGTCGACGGCAGGGACGTCGTCATCCCCGGGATCCTGAAGGGAAACGTCTTCATCGGATACCAACCGCTGAGAGGGACGGCGGAGAAGATGGAGCAGGACATCCACGACCCGACCCTCTTCGCCCAACACCAATATCTGGCATATTACAGGTGGATAAGGGACTCCTTCAAGGCGGACATGGTGATCCATGTGGGCACCCACGGGACCATAGAATGGCTGCCGGGGAAGAACGTGGGCATGTCCCAGAAGTGCGATCCCGACGTGGTCCTGGGAGGTCTCCCCAACATATATCCTTACATCGTCGACGACCCGGGGGAGGGGACCCAGTGCAAGAGGAGGATCGAGAGCGTCCTGATCGGACACATGCCCCCGTCCATGGCACGGGCCGGACAGTACGAGGAGATAGAGGAGGTGGAGGTACCCCTGCAGGAGTACTTCAAGCAGAAGAACTCCCCCGACGCAGAGCGCGTATCCGTACTGGTACGGGAGGTCTACGAGGCCGCAAAAGGACACAAGATGCTCAACGACCTCGGGATCACCGAGGAGAACGACCCCGGACCGGAGGGCTTCCTCCCCTACATAGTACCCCTGCACGAATACCTCTCGGAGGTCAAGGACGCCCTCGTGAGGTCGGACCTGCACGTCCTGGGACGCGTCCCGAAGGACACCCATTTCGACGAGACTGTCTACTCCCTCATGAGATTGGACAACGGAGGGGTCCGCAGTCTGAGGGACGCCTTCGCAGAGAACGAGGGCGTGGATATCCAGAAGGCGATCGGCGACCCCGCGGGAAGCCTCCCCTCCGGGGAACTGAACAGCGAGGCGGTGGACAGGGTGGACGCCGAACTCCAGGACTTCCTCGCCTGGGCGAGGGGGACCGGCTACGACGTCCCCGCCTGTCTTAAGAAGATAGAGGAGGCCCACGGCAGGGTGTCGGAAGACCTCCGTACATCCGTGGAATACATGTGCCAGACGGTGGTCCCCAACGTCCGCAGGATGTCCGACGAGATAGAGAACATCATGCATGGAATGGAGGGAGGCTACGTCCTTCCCGGACCCTCCGGCGCCCCTACAAGAGGGAATGCCGACATACTCCCGATGGGGAGGAACTACTACTCGCTAGATCCAGACACGGTCCCCAGCAAGGCGGCTTGGGAGATAGGCAGGAAGATGGCCGACCAGATGATAGAGAAATACACCGCCGAGAAGGGGGAGTTCCCCCGGGAGGTGGGTTTCATAATTTGGGCCACCGACACCATGAAGACCGGAGGTGACGACGTCGCCTACATACTGTGGCTCCTAGGGGTCAGACCGGTATGGTCCAAGGCGGGGGGACAGGTCGTGGACCTGGAGGTCGTCCCGCTGTCGGAACTCAAAAGACCCAGAGTGGACGTCTCCGTCAACATAACCGGTCTTTTCAGGGACACCTTCCCCAACCTAATAGATATGATAGACGACGCCGTGAAGCTCGTGGCATCGCTGGACGAGGGGGACGAGGACAACGCCCTCGCGGCCAACCTCAGGAAGGACATCGTCGAAGGTATCGCCGAAGGACTGACGCCCGACGAGGCCCGCCGGAGGAACTCCGTCCGCATATTCGGCGCCCCGCCCGGAGGATACGGCACAGGCGTCAACAAGGCCATAGAGGCTGGGTCGTGGAAGACCGTCCAGGACCTGGCCGACGTCTACATCGACTGGTGCAGCAACGGCTACGAGAAAGGCAACTACGGTCAGAAGATGCGGGACGAGTTCGTGAGGAGGTTCTCCAAGGTCGGGGTCACGGTCAAGAACATGCCGGACAGGGAGATCGACCTCCTGGACTGCGACGACGTATACGAGTATCTGGGAGGCATGAACGCATTCGTCCGGGCCTACGGGAGGAAGGACGCCATGACGTTCATGGGCGACGGCTCGGACCCCAAGAGGACCAAGATCCGCGACACGAAGGACGAGCTCCGCTTCACCTTCCGCTCCAAGGTCCTCAACCCCAAGTTCATCAACGGACTCAAGGAACACGGGTACAGAGGGGCGGCCGAGATGGCCAACCTTACCGAATACACCATGGCATGGGGGGCCACCTCGGACGTAGCGGAGGATTGGATGTACGAAGGGCTGGCGGACAAGTTCCTCTTCGACAAGGATACGCAGGAATGGATGCAGGACGTCAACCCGTATGCGATGATGAACATCCTCAACCGCCTTCAGGAGGCCATAGAGCGCGGACTGTGGAAGGCGGACGACGAGTACCGTGAGAAGATAAAGGACCTCTTCATCAAGACCGAGGAAAGGATAGAGGAGATAACCGACAGATGATGTCCGATCGGAATGGCGGATCTCATCGCCGAAGGTCCGGGACCGGGAATGGACGGTCGACGGTATCCGACGATGCGGTCACCTGCCCCTTTCCTCTTCCTCCCTTTCCTTCATGTACTTCTCGTAATACTCCTCCGAAGGCGAGGACCTCATTACCAACACCGCGAAGATTATGGTGACGAGGGTCAGGGTGCTGCTGACGAAATACAACGCCATGACCAGGGAGTCGGAGTCCTTCAGGAAGACGTACACGGCTATGGCCACGGCCAAAAATACGATATAAATCAGAGCTGCGGCGACCGTCAGCTTCTTCCGGCGTTTCTCGGACCTTTCGGACATCGGTATCGGGGGAGTATAGTAAATTGGAGTATATATCCAATTTCCAGACCCTCCGTCTTCACCTCTTCTCCCATGCCTCGTCGGAGACATCCTCGGGCTCCCTCCTCTTGGGAAGGTAGACGAGGATGTAGTATGCGAATCCCGCCGATATCATGAGGAACAGGAGTGCGAAAGCGGACATGCCCGCCGCAAGGGAGTCGCCGTCCTTCAGCATGATGTACCCGGCGACGAATGCGATGAAGAATACGACATACACCGCCAATGCGGCCATGTAGACCTTCTTGCTGTCGATCTCTTTTCCACCGTTCACTGGAATCCCCGTCTCCCGCATGGCAAAAGGAATTAAAGGAGATTGTCTATTGGAGTAATCATCCAAATGATATAGGGCTGACAATATGACGGAAGAACCCCTCGTTTTCCCATTCACCAGAATAGTAGGTCAAGAGAATATGAAACGCGCCCTGATGCTGAACGTCATCGATCCCGGGATCGGCGGCGTCCTCATCAAAGGGGAGAAGGGGACGGCCAAGTCCACGACCGTGAGGTCGATGAACGCCGTCCTGCCCTACAGGACCGTGGTGAAAGGATGCCCCTTCCGCTGCGAGTTCGGAAAGGAGGAGAGATACTGCCCCTATTGCAGGGACAGGGTCTCGAAGGGGGAGGAACTGGAGCCCGCCGAGAGCAGGATGAGGGTCATCGACCTCCCTCTGTCCGCCACCGAGGACAGGGTCTCCGGGACATTGGATCTGGAGCACGTCCTCAAGACCGGCGAGAAGAAGTTCGAGCCGGGGGTCCTCGCTTCCGCCAACGGGAACATACTCTATGTTGACGAGGTCAACCTCCTGGACGACCACCTGGTGGACCTTCTTCTGGATTCCGCCGCCATGGGGACCAACTACGTCGAGAGGGAAGGCGTCTCGTTCTCCCACCCCGCGAAGTTCGTGCTCGTGGGCACCATGAACCCGGAGGAGGGGGACCTCAGGCCCCAGCTCCTGGACAGGTTCGGACTCTCCCTGGACATCAAGGGGGAGAGGGACGTCAAGAAGAGAGCGGAGGTCGTCAAGAGAAGGGTCAGATACGACTCCGACCCGGAATCATACATCAAAGAATGCAAGGAGGAGCTCGACGAGACCTGCAGGAGGCTGACCGAGGCGAGGAGGATCCTGCCGGAGGTCGTCGCGGGGGACGACGTGGTGGACATGGTCGTCTCCGTCATGATCCATTTCGGAGTGGACGGACACAGGGCGGACATAACCCTCCTGAAGGCCGCCAAGGCCAATGCGGCCCTCGAAGGCCGTAAGAAGGTCACGAAGGACGACATCCGTGCGACCGCGGAACTGGTCCTCGCCCACCGCCTGAAGAGGCGTCCGTTCGAAGAGGCGGGTCTCGACCAAGAGGAGCTCGAGAAATGCCTGCAGGACCTGTGAACTCCCTTCCATTCACCGCCGTAGTCGGGATGGACGACGCCAAGAGGGCCCTCGAATGCGCCCTCGTGAATCCGAACATCCGCACGGTGCTCCTCCGCGGAGGAGGCGGGACGGCGAAGACCGTGCTGGCCCGTGCGGCCGCGGGGATCACCGACAGGAAGGTCGTCAACTGCCCCCTGAACGTAACCGACGAGCAGCTGTTCGGCGGAATGGACATCGAGGAGGCCATGAAGACGGGGAGGCCCGCACTCCAGCCCGGCCTCCTTGCCAGGGCCGACGGGAACATACTCTACATAGACGACGTCAACCTGATAGACCGCGGCATGCTCGCCGGGGTCCTCGACGCCGTCCTCACCGGGACGGTCCATGTGGAGAGAGGGCCCGTATCCGCCGTATACCGGTGCGACACGACCCTCGTGGCCACGATGAATCCCGAAGACAGCGACCTCAGCGCCCACATGCTCGACAGATTCGACCTGTGCGCCTACGCCTCCGAATGCGATGCGGAACAGAGACACACCATCCTGACCCGTAACGCGGAGTTCTGCGACGACCCCGGCCGTTTCATGGACCTGTACGGGAAGGACGAGGAGGAAGAGAGGGTGAAGGTGGGGAGGGCGTCCAAGATCCTCCCTCTCGTGACCATTTCCGACGAACTCTTATCCGTCATATCCGAACTGTGTGTCAAAGTCGGAGCCGACGGGGTCAGAGGGGACATCGCCATGGTGGAATGCGCCGAATCCCTCGCGGCGCTCAACGGACGCGACGAGGTCATGAGGAAGGATGTCGAAGAGGCCGCCGTCCTGTGCCTGCCCCACAGGAGGAACTACGACCAGCCTCCTCCGCCCCCGCAGCCCCCCGAACCTCCCGAGGAACCTCCGGAAGAGCCTCCGGACGATGAGGAGGAGGACAGGCAGGACCCTCCCCGCGACGACCCCGACGAAAGAAGGGACCCCCCAGAGGAGGAACATGAGGACGAAGAAGAAGAGAAGCCTCCGGAACCGCCCATGCAGGACATGCCCGACCTTGAGGAGATGATGTTCGAGATCGGCAGGCAGTTCCGCGTGATAGATTATCTCGATACGCGCGACAGGGTCCCCTCCCGGACGAAGACACGCAAGGGACGCAGGGCCATGGCCGTCAGCGCCGACGGGACCGGGAGATATGCACGCTCGAGGATACCCGACGGAAGGACGGAGGACATAGCGTTCGACGCCACCATAAGGGCGGCCGCCCCATATCAGAGGGTAAGGCACAGCGACGATGTAGCCCTCGTCATCGAGAAACAGGACATAAGGGAGAAGGTGCGCGAGAGGCGCAGCGGATGCACCCTGCTGTTCCTGGTGGATGCCAGCGGGTCGCTGGGTGTGAGGAAGAGGATGGCGACCGTCAAAGGTGCCATCCTGTCCATGCTCAGGGACAGTTATGTCAAAAGGGACCGGATAGGACTCATGGCGTTCCGCCGCGACTCCGCCGACATGATCCTCCCTCCGACCAAATCCGTGGAATACAGCTACAAGTGTCTGGAGGAACTCCCTACGGGCGGTAAGACGCCCCTGTCGGAAGCCCTCGTAAGGGTGGACGAGTACATGACCGCCTATGCGAGATGCCATGTCGGGGAGAGGTGCTTCGTCATCCTTGTCACCGACGGAAGGGCCAACGTCCCCCTCAGAGAGGGTGCGGACGCCAACGATGAGGTGCAGAAGATGGCCGAGGACATGAAGATCCCCGGAGTCAAGTGGATCGTGGTGGATGCCGGGATGGGATTCCCCCACTTCGACAACGCCCGGATGCTGGCGGAGAAGATGGGGGCCAGATATTTCAAGCTCGAGGACCTCGACGCCGACAGATTCGCAGAGGGAGTGAAGGCCGCCATAGACCCCTGACCGGGTATGTTATGATGCCAGAAAATACCGTTGCAGGATGTTAAGTATTAATTGACAAACGATAGATATATTCCACATGGCACAATTCGCAGGCAGGGAAAAAGAGCTGGAGGCCTTGGAGAGGCTGTATTCGGCGGACGGCCTCCGCACATGCTCCGTATACGGGAGGTCCCGCACGGGGACGTCGGGACTGGTAAGGGAGTTCTGCAAGGGAAAACCGGCCATCATCGTCCGCTTCCCGGAAGGGACCCTGCGCGAAATGCTCGAATCCATATGCGATTCCGTCACGAGATACACCTCGGAAGACATCCCCCCGCCCGCGGATTACGACGAGGCGTTCTCTGCGATAGGGGCCGCCTGCGGCGGGGATGGGACGGTCGTAGTGCTCGACGATGCCGTCAACGCCGACTCCCTGGAGTTCAGGAAGGCCCTCGGCAGATTCATAGACGGCCACATAAGGGACTCCGACAACATGCTGATCCTTTGCGGATCGCCGGAGAATGCCATGGTCTCCATGACCGAGCGCTCCCCTTTGAAAGACCGCATAAAGGACTCCGTGGCCCTTAGACCTCTCTCCTTCGCAGAATCCAGGGAACTGCACGGCAAGATGAAAGACCTGGACGCCTACAAGTGCCACCTTACCGTCGGAGGCATCCCCTTGTACCATCTCCTTATGAACAAGTCGGACTACGAGACCTGTGTCGAGAAATGCTTCCTCGGGACCTATCCCCGCCTTTGTGCCGAAGCGGAGAACATAGTCAGGAAGTCCTCAGTCCCCTACAGGTACTGTTCCGCGATCCTGTCCGAGATGGCCAAGGGATGCGGACGTCCCATCGACCTCGCCAACGACCAGGGGATATCCCGTCAGCTCTGCGAGGTATATCTGAAGAAGATGGAATCCGAAGGCATGATAGCCCGTGTGAACCCGATAGCCAATGCACCGAAGAAACCCGTATTCACGGTAAAGAACCCCTTGCTGGGATTCTACCATACGGTGATAAGGAACAACTCCGACATAGTCCTGGCGGACCGGACGGATTTCTCCGACATCGCTCCGGAGGCCGGCATGTTCCTGGAACTGAAGTTCCGCAGCATATGTTACGGCTATCTCAAGGAGAACTTCGACTGCAAGGCGGTGGGGGGATGGTGGATCGCCAGCGAGTCCACGAACAGCATCAACCTCGCGGCCGTGATAGAAAAGGACGGGTCCGAATACACCCTCGTATGCGACTGTAAGTTCAGAAAAGGGAAGATCGACACAGGGGCGCTGAAGAATCTGAAGAAAAGGGCCGAAGCGGTGGAAGCGGACGACAAGAGGCTCGCCATGTTCTCCGTCTCGGGATTCGACGGGGACCTCGTCAAAACGGCCGAGAAGGAAGGCATACTCCTGATCGGTCCCAAAGAACTTCTCAATTAATGTAAAAATAAATTTTCTAAATCATGTAAAGAGAGGTCGGAGGCCCCTTCCGGGGCCCCTTCCCCCTCAATCCTGCTTATCGGCGTTCTGCTTGAGGACCGTGGCGATGAACTCCTCGGTCTTACAGGAACCGAGGTCTCCCTTGTCCCTGCTCCTCACGGCGACGACGGTACCGTCCTCGCTCTCCTTCTCACCGATGACGAGCATGTACGGGACCCTCTGCAGCTGTGCCTCGCGGATCTTGTATCCGATCTTCTCGTCCCTCGCATCGTTCTCGACGCGGATACCGGCGGCCATCAGCTGGGAGGTCACCTTGGCGGCATATTCCCTGCTCTTCTCGGAGACCGACAGCACCTTCACCTGCACGGGTGCGAGCCATACGGGGAACCTTCCCGCATAGTGCTCGATGAGGATACCCATGAACCTCTCGACAGAACCGAACACGACACGGTGGATCATGACGGGATGGTGCTTCTCCCCGTCCGCACCGACATACTCCAGATTGAACCTCTGGGGCATCTGGAAGTCGAGCTGGATGGTCCCGCACTGCCAGGTCCTTCCGATAGAGTCCTCCAGATGGAAGTCGATCTTGGGCCCGTAGAACGCCCCGTCCCCCTCGTTGACGACATAGGGGAGTCCGATGGCCTCGAGCGCGTGGACCAGACCGCTGGTGGCGTTCTCCCAGTCCTCGTCGCTGCCCATGCTGTCCTCGGGACGGGTGGAGAGCTCGACATGGTACTTGAATCCGAACTGCTTGTACACCTTGTCGATGATACGGACGACGTTGGTGATCTCCGACTCGATCTGCTCGGGGGTCACGTAAAGATGGGAATCGTCCTGGGTGAAGCAGCGGACCCTGAACAGACCGTGCAGGGTACCGGACCTCTCGTGCCTGTGGACGATACCGAACTCGCCGAGCCTCAGCGGAAGGTCCCTGTAGGAACGGGACTCGCTGGCGAACACGATGGTGCTGCCGGGACAGTTCATCGGCTTGATGCAGTAGGGCTCGTCGTCGATGGTCGTGGTGTACATGTTGTCCTTGTAATGGTCCCAGTGGCCGGACATCTCCCACAGGTGCTTGTTGAGGATGAGCGGGGTGGAGATCTCCTTGTATCCCTCGGGGAAGTGTATCTCCCTCCAGTAGTTCAGGAGGATGTTCTTGAGGGTCATCCCGTTGGGGAGGAAGAACGGGAATCCGGGCCCCTCTTCGGAGAACATGAATATGCCGAGCTCCTTGCCGAGTCTCCTGTGGTCCCTCTTCTTGGCCTCCTCCAGCATGACGAGGTATTTCTCGAGGTCCTCCTTGCTCTCGAAGGCGGTACCGTAGATACGGGTGAGCATCTTGTTGTGCTCGTCACCCCTCCAGTACGCACCGGCGAGGGAGGTGAGTTTGAACGCCTTGCACTGTTTCGTGTAGAGGACGTGCGGTCCCGCACAGAGGTCGGTGAACTCCCCCTGTTTGTAGAAACTGATGACGGCATCCTCCGGGAGGTCCTTGATCAGCTGTACCTTGTAGTCCTCGTTCTTCTCCTCCATCAATTTGATGGCGTCGGCACGGGACAGGGTGAAGGTCTCGAGCTTGAGGTTCTCCTTCACGATCTTCTTCATCTCGGCCTCGATCTTCTCGAGGTCGGCGTCGGTGAATCCCCCTTCCCTGTCCATGTCGTAGTAGAATCCGTCTGCTATCGAGGGCCCGATGGCGAGCTTCGTCTCCGGGTACAGTCTCTTCACGGCCTGCGCGAGGACATGGGAGGTTGTGTGTCTCAGAACAGAGAGACCGTCTTCGACTTCCTTCACGCTTCCGTCACTGAATAATGCTTTCATTTGGGTTTTCCCTTCCCGCCCATACAACAGGCGTTGGGCATGCTATCCCGCCTTTCCATATATTATTATCGAGAAGAAGAGGGATGGTCGGGAGACCGCCCTACAGGGGGAACACACCCTGGTAAAAAAAAATAAGGCACATGGGGAAAAGCCCATGTGCCAGATGTCGGAAGTACCGACGCTCACGCATCCTGGAATATGTTGTCGACGGGGACCTCCTTCTGGTCCCCGGTCTTCATGTCCCTGAGGGTCACGCAGCCGTTCTCGAGCTCCTTCCTTCCGACTATCACGGCATATCTGGCACGTATGGAGTCGGCATACTTCAGGGCCTTGGCCATCTTCCTTCCCATGATGTCTATGTCGGCGCTCCTGCCCTCGGCACGGAGACGGGATACGATCCCTGCGGCGTCTTTCCTGACATCCTCGGAGACGGGGATGACATAGGCGTCGATGCCCTTCTCCTCGTATACGATGCCCTCCTTCTCCATGGCCAACAGGATCCTGTCGAACCCGATGGCGAAACCGGTGGAGAAGACCTTCTCGCCGCCGAAGAGCTCGGAGAGGGTGTAGGATCCGCCGCCGCAGATCTGCTTCTCGGCTCCGAGGACCGGCGCTTCCGCCTCGAAGACCATGCCTGTATAGTAATCGAGACCCCTGACGACCCCGAGGTCGATCTCCAGGTCCCTGACCCCCATGACACCGAGTATGTCCACGAGCTCCTTGAGATAGGCACCCGCCTCTCCGGGGACTTTATCGAGGACCTCGACGCCGCCTACCGTCTCGGTAAGGTCGAAGAGGGCTTCCGCATCCTCGTCCTTCACTCCGATATCCCTGAGGATCGGTCTCGCCTCGTCGTACAATTTCTTGTCGAGTTTCTGAAGGACCTCCGCGGTCCTCTCCTTGGGAACACCGATGTCGGCGATCCTCTGCCTCAGGACGCCTATGTGACCGATGCGGATCTTATAGTTCCTGAGCCCGAGGGATTTGATCATCGATGCCGCCATGGCTATCGCCTCGGCATCGGTCTCGGGGGTGGCCGAGCCGATTATCTCGGCACCGAACTGGAAGAACTCCCTGTATCTGCCGGCCTGAGGCCTTTCGTACCTGAAGCACTGGCCGAAGTAGAACACCTTGATGGGTTTGGGGTAACTCCCCATGCCGTTCACGAACGCCCTTATGACTGGGGCCGTCATCTCCGGGCGGAGGGCGATATCCCTGTCTCCCTTGTCTTTGAAGTTGTAGAGCTCCTTCATGACCCCGGGGCCGGACCTGAGGATGAAGAGTTCCGCATCCTCGAAGATCGGGGTCTCGATCTCCCTGAACCCGAATCTATGAGCTACTCCTCTGAGAACATTCTCGTAGGACCTTCTCTTCTCAAGCTCGTCGGGCAGGAAATCCCTCGTTCCACGGGGACACTGTATCATACCACTACCGACAGTCGGGCTGTATTAAATTAATTGCGTCTCGGAAGTTGACCGGGGAAGGTGGGACGGATACCGGTCGGAGCGGGGAGACAGTTCGTCGGAGAAAGACTCGGAGCCACATCGGCCAGATGTTGCTGGCACATCCGATGAACACTGCGGATGTAGCACTGCATGTAATATCAGCCTTTTATTACAAATGAGCCTAGTAATTCCGGAATGCCGTTAGGCGGGTAGTCCGGTGCACCGAGACACACCCTCTCAACGTGCACCGGGACCGTCCCGGCAGGAGGTGAGACGATCTTCGCGATCATCATCGAACGCCGGAAACATGGTTTCCGGATAACGATCAAGACTCGCAGAGTCAAGATCGTGATCCGTCTCCCGTAAGGGAGACGTAAACCCTGACCCGTACGGGTCCGGTCCCGCAAGGGACCGTTACCCATTTCACCTCTGAATATCGGAGGTTTTTCATGATATAAATAAGCATCTTGGATCAGATAGTTTACCATCTGGCACATGTGATGTTATAAGGAGGGGCACATGTCTCGGTCCTCCCCGTGTTCAATGGGGATGACGGCCGCATACGAATATGACCGTCTGGACATCCGAGATATGGAAGAAATGATCCGGACGGACGAACAGGATATATAGTCCAGCAATATTACTGTTAACGTATAATCGTAACACCGGATGGTCCTCCGGTATGCGGGGTCCCCTCATGTTGGTAAGTCTGCACATAACCCATTCCTCTGCCGGCGGTATGGAATGCCTGAACGACATCATACCTGGAATAGAGGATGCAGTAGGAAAGGCGCTTGCTGAATCGAAAGACGTGGAAGAATATGTCATAATACGTACGTGCAACCGTCTGGAGGCCTATGTGGCCACCGACGACAACCACGACGTACGCCTGATGATGGAGAGGATCGTCAGAAAGACCATACCTTATTCGGACAGGGAGTTCTGGTACATACTGCAGGACAACGAGTGCATAAAGCATCTTTTCACGGTCGTCTGCGGCATAGACTCCCTGATAGTCGGAGAGGACCAGATCCAGCATCAGACCCGCGACGCGTTCATGAAGGCCCAGAAGGAGGGGCATGTGGGCAAATCCCTCTATGCGTTGTTCAACAACGCCATCATCGTAGGGAAGAGGGTGAGGACCGAGACCGAACTCAACAAAGGGGCGGTATCGGTCGGATACGCCGCCATAGAACTGGCCTAGAAGGAGATAGGATCCCTCGACGGTAAGAACATAGCCATCATAGGGGCCGGGGACATGGCGGGGGTCATCGCCAAGAACCTCGTGGGAAAAGGTCCGGAGACGGTGTTCGTCTCCAACAGGACGTTCGAGAGGGCGCAGGAGCTGGCCAAGGAGCTCGGCGGGACCGCCGTGACCCTGGACCGTCTGGACGGGATGATCGCCAGGAGCGACCTCGTCCTCGTGGCCACCTCTGCGAAACACGACGTCGTGACCAAGGAGAACGTGGAGAGGGCCATGGCCGAAAGGCCCGACCGGCCCCTCCTCATGATTGACGTATCGGTGCCCACCAACATCGCCAAGGACGTGGTGGAGGTACCCAATGTCAAACTCTCCACCATGGCCGCCCTGGACGCCATAGCGGCGGAGAACGTGGCCAAGAGGAAAGGGGAGATAAACGCCGCCGAGAGGATAATCCGGCAGGAGATGCAGAAGATCGAGGACGAGCGCAAGGCGAGGGACGCCAACATCACCATCCGCGAGTTCAGCATCATGTGCGAGAGGATAAGGAGCGAGGAGGCCGCCATGGCCAAGTCCCATCTGGGCAACGGAGACGACCCCGACAAGGTCATCGACGACATGTCCCATGCGATAGTCAAGATGATAAGCGCGGAATTCATAAAGAATCTCAGAAGGGCCGCCCTGGACGGGGATTCCGAGACCGTCGAGGCGGCGGCGAGGCTGTTCGGCCTGATAAAAGAACATAACGATAAGGAGAAGGAGTGAGAGAGATGTTTCCTATAAACAGAGGGAGAAGGCTTAGACAGACACCGGAGATCAGGTCGCTGGTCCGCGAGACCCGGCTCGACCCCTCGGAGCTCATCCTCCCCGTATTCTTCGACGCCAACATAGACGAGGTGAAGTACACCGACTCCATGCCCGGCGTCCCCACGTATCCGCTCTCCGGATACGAATCCATAACGAAGGACATCCTGGACAGCGGGGTGTCCTCCGTCCTGGTGTTCGGCGTCCCGAAGAAGAAGGATTCCGTCGGTTCCGACGCATATTCCGACGACGGGGTCGTCCAACAGGCCATCAGGGGTCTCAAAGGCGCCCTGAAGGACGGCGAGGAGCTGGTCGTCATCGCAGACCTGTGCATGTGCGAATACACCGACCACGGCCACTGCGGCGTCCTGAGGGACGACGGGGACGTGGACAACGACCCCACCATCGAACTCTACGGGAAGATTGCCGTATCCCAGGCGAGGGCCGGGGCGGACATCATCGCACCCAGCGGGATGATGGACGGGCAGATCGACGCCATCAGGACCGCCCTCGACATGGAGGGGTTCGAGAACACCCCCATCATGGCCTACTCTGCGAAGTACCAGAGCGCCTACTACGGGCCTTTCAGGGACATCGCCAACTCGGCCCCCTCCTGCCAGTGCCACGCCAGGAAGGACAGGGCCACGTACCAGATGGACCCGGCCAACAGGCGCGAGGCCCTCAGGGAGATCGCATCCGACCTCGACGAAGGTGCCGACATCATCATGGTGAAACCGGCCGGACCTTATCTGGATATAGTGAGGGAGGCTGCGGACTCGTTCCCCGTACCCATCTGCGCATACCAGGTGTCCGGCGAGTACGCCATGATCAAGGCGGCCGCAAGGAACGGATGGATAGACGAGAGGAGGATCATGATGGAGTCCCTCATCGGCATCAAGAGGGCCGGGGCGGACATGATCATCACCTATTATGCGAAAGACGCCGCCAAGGTCCTGAGAGGGGAGTGAATTGAGACTGTCCAACTCAGAATCCGAGGCTGGTCAGCTCAGGAGGATCACCCCCGGGGGCGTCTCCTCCCCTGTCAGAGCGTTCAAGCCCTTCCCGCTCGTCATCGACAGCGGTCAGGGATGCAGGATCACCGACATAGACGGCAACGAATACGTGGACCTCTGCATGGCCTACGGGCCCCTCATCGTGGGACACTCCTGTCCCCGCGTCGCGAAGGCCGTCAGGGACCAGACCAAGAAGGGCTCCGTCTTCGGCGCCCCGTCCCATCCCGAGACCAAACTCCTGGAGAAGATCACGTCCACCGTGCCCTCGGCGGAGATGTGCAGGATGGCCGTCTCCGGTACGGAGGCCACCATGCACGCCGTCAGACTGGCCAGGGGATACACGAAGAAGAACGGCATCGTCAAGCTCAACGGAGGGTTCCACGGGGCCCACAACACCGTCCTCGTGGCGGCCGGTTCGGGATCCGTGAACGGGACCCCGAGCTCCCTCGGGGTACCGGAGGACGACGTGAGGAACACCTACCTGGTCGAATACAACGACGCCGGCATGTTCGAATCGCTCCTCGACAGGAACGAGGACATCGCGGGCATCATAATGGAGCCCGTCATGGGAAACGTCGGGGTGGTGACCCCTAAGAAGGGATATCTGGCCGAAATGAGGAAGATCACGAAGGAGCACGGGGCCCTCCTCATCTTCGACGAGGTCATCACCGGGTTCAGACTCTCCGCCGGGAGCGCCCAGGGGCGCTTCGGCGTCACCCCCGACCTCACTACCATGGGCAAGATCATCGGAGGGGGATACCCCGCCGGGGCGTTCATGGGGAAGAGGGAGATCATGGAGATGGTGGCCCCCAACGGACCGGTCTACGCGGCCGGCACCTTCGCAGGCAACCCGGTCTCCGCCGCCGCGGGTCTGGAGACCATAGACATCATGGCCGAGAAGGGCAGATACGACAGCCTGGAGAAAAAGACCCAGACGCTCGTGGCCCGCATGAGGGACGCCCTCGAGGACAGCGGGGTACGGGGATGCATACAGTCCATCGCCTCCATGTTCTCCATATACTTCGGCGTCGACGAGGTCACGAACGGGAGCGACGCCCAGAAGGCGGACAGGGACATGTTCGCCGAGATGTTCGATTACATGCTGCACCATGGGGTCTACCTGCCGCCCGGACCCATGGAGGTCGAGTTCATGTCGGCGGCGCACGACGAAGAGGCCTGCGAGAAGATCGCGAAGACCTTCGAAGGATTCCTTAAACAGGTGAAGAAATGATCGCCGGAAGCAGAGAGAGCCAGCTGGCTATGGCACAGGCCGAGGAGTTCAAAGCGCTCCTCGAGAAGACGACGGGAGAGGCCTGCGAGATAAAGGGCATGACCTCGACCGGGGACAAGGACATAAAGACCCATCTCGCCGACATGGGCGGGACCGGCGTCTTCGTCAAGGAGCTGGAGGAGGCCCTCCTGAACGGGGAGATCGACTGCACCGTCAACTCCCTCAAGGACATCCCCGCCCAGCTGGACCCCAGGTTCGTCGTGGCCGCCGTCCTCCCCAGGGCCGACGTCAGGGACGCCCTCATCCCGGCCTCCCTCGAGCAGCTGCAGTGCGGCGCCATCATCGGGACCTCCAGCGTGAGGAGGGAGATGATGCTCAGGGCGACCAAGCCGTCCCTGAGGGTGAAGACCCTCCGCGGAAACATGAACACCCGCCTGGAGAAACTCCAGGAAGGGGAGTACAACGCCATAATCATGGCCAAGGCCGGCCTCGACAGGCTCGGCATCGAGAGGGATGTGCACCCCATCGACAAGCACGTGTTCGTCCCGGCGGCCGGACAGGGGGCCATCGGCATCGAGTGCAGGGCCGACGACACGAAGACCATCGAACTCCTGAAGAAGGTGGACGATGCCAAGACCCGTGCCGAGGTGAAGCTCGAGAGGGACATACTCAGGCACATGAACGCCGGATGCTCCTCCCCCATCGGCATCAACGCCGAGCTGGTCGGGGACACGATGAAACTCATAGCCGTGTCCTTCGCCGACATAATACCCGTCAGGATAGTCACCGAATTCCCCGCGTCCGAAGCCGATGCGAAGGCCAAGGAGATCGCGGACAGACTTTTGAAGAAGGCATGACCCAGATGACCGGAAAAGTATATCTCATAGGTGCCGGGCCCGGAGACACCGGACTGATCACCGTCAAAGGGCTGCAGGCCCTCCGCGAGGCGGACGTCGTCATGTACGACGCCCTTTCCAGCCCCGAACTCCTGAAGGAATGCAAGGAGGGTGCCGAACTCATCGACGCCGGGAAGAGGGCGGCCGACCACCATCTCAGGCAGTGGCAGACCAACGACCTCCTGGTGGAGTACGCACAGAAGGGGAAGGTCGTGGCAAGGCTCAAGGGAGGGGACCCGTTCCTCTTCGGAAGGGGGGCCGAGGAGGCCGAGAAGCTCAGGAAGGCGGGCGTGGAAGTGCATGTCATCCCCGGAGTGACCTCGGCCATATCCGTCCCGGAGCTCTGCGGCATCCCCGTGACCCATAGGGACCATGCCTCCATGGTGACCTTCATAACCGGTCACGAGAAGGGCGACAGGTCCGAGGACCGCATCGACTGGAAGAGCCTGGTCGGCGGACACGGGACCCTCGTGATCCTGATGGGGCTCGAGAACGCCGGCAACATATCCGCCGGCCTCGTGGAGGGCGGGATGTCCCCCGACATGCCCGCGGCCATCCTGTCCAAGGGATCCACCCCCGACCAGAAGGTCTACGTGACCACGGTGGGGGACCTCGAGAGGACCATCAGGGAGGAGAACGTCACCACCCCCGGCATAATGGTCATCGGCACCGTGGTCCAGCTCAGAGCGGTCCTGGGTGACCTGGCATGATATCGGTCGGGTTCACACGTCCGAGGGACAGGATCGCCGAGGGCGAGAGGATCTGCTCCGAGATGGGCTTCGAGCCCTTCGGAGCCCCCTCCTTCGACCCCGTCAGGGGGAACAAGGAGGTCTTCGACGAGATAGAGGAGGTCCTCTCCTCCGGGGAGGCGTACTTCACCCTCTTCGCATCCATCACCGCCGTGGAGGAGTGCGTCGACGAATACGGGAAGGAGAAGCTGCTGGCACTTCTGGAGAAGACCAACGTGGCCTGCACCGGCAGCAGCACCGAGAAGGTCCTCAAGAGACTCACGGGGAGGGACACCGACCTCGTACCGGAGGTCTACTCCGGCGTCGGCGTGGCCGAGGAGATAGCCGACGAGGTCGCCTACAAGACGGTCGTCCTCCTGAGGTCGGCCGGAGGCGACGGGAAGATAGTGGACATCCTGGAGAAGGCGCACGCCAAGGTCCTCGACGAACCTGTATACGACATGGTGCCGGCGCAGATATGCGAGGATACGGAGGAACTCCTGGAGAAGACCGAGTCCGGCACTCTGGACGCCCTGCTGATGACCAGTCCCAACTCGTTCCTGGTGTTCTACGGTCAGATGACCGACAGGTTCGGGAAGGACAGGACGGACGAGGCCCTGAGGAAGACGTTCAAGGTGGCTATAGGGAGACCCACGGCGGAATCCATGTCGAAAGCCGGCATGCCCTGCGACACCATAGCGGAGACCTCCACGTTCGAAGGGATGCTGGAGACCGTGAAGAAGAAATTCGCCCTTTGATCAGGACCTCTTCACGATGATGCAGAGGATGTCCTCGTCCTCGACGATGTGGTCCATACCCACAGTCTGACCGGGGAACTTGGCGCTCTTCCCCCAGACCATGGCGTATCTGAAGGCGTTCTTGAAGTCCCTGTGGATGAGTTCGCAGACATCCCCGACGGAGTTCCCCCTTTTGACGATGAGGGGCTCCTTCATGTCCGCCTCCTGCCCCTGGGGCTTGAGGTATATGCGGATCATGTCGATCTGGTCGTAGATCTCCTGCTTGAGGGCGTCCATGTTGTAACCGGTGGCGGCGGAGACGCCGACGCTCTTGTACTGCCTGTGCATCTCCTGCACGGCCTCGAGCTGCCCGGGCTTCGCCAGGTCGACCTTGTTGATGGCCATGACCGCCTTTATGTAGACGCGGTTCCCGGCCAGGACGTCCAGCATCTGCTCGACGTCTATGTCCTCGCGGACGACGACGGTGGCGTTGATGTGCCCGTAGGCGGCCACCATGTCCTTGATGGTGTCCACGGTGATCTTGGTGAGCTTGAGGGTGGGCTTGACTATTATACCGCCCTGCTGCGCGGTGGTGATGTTCACGTCGGGCGCATGCTGGTTGAGCCTGATGGCGGAGTTGTAGAGCTCCTTCAGGAGGACCCTCAGGTCGGGGTTGAAGATATCCACGACCAGCAGGATGATGTCGGCGGACCTCGCGGCGGCGATGACCTCCCTTCCCCTACCCTTACCTCTGGAAGCGTCCTTGATGAGACCGGGCATATCCAGGATCTGGATCTTCGCATGGTTGTACTCCATCACGCCGGGCACGACGTCCAGGGTGGTGAAGTGGTAGGCGCCGACCTCGGAATGGGCCCCGGTCAGCTGGTTCAGGAGGGTGGATTTTCCCACGGACGGGAATCCGACGAGTGCGACAGTGGCGTTACCCGCCTTCTTCACATAGAATCCCTTGGACCCGCCGCCGGCCTTGATCGTCTCGAGCCTCTTCTCCTTCTCCATGGCGAGCTTGGCGATCTTGGCCTTCAGCTTACCGATGTGCGCTTCTGTAGCCTTGTTCTTCTTGGTGTTGGCGATCTCCTTCTCCAACTCCTCGATCTGCTCCTCGATTGTAGCCATCGGTACACCTCCTTGGGAACTGATGATTATGCACCCACTATTAAGGAGTTGTTATGTTTTAACCTATGACGGGATTCCGTATCATTATGCCAGAGCTTCCGGAGATAGAGACGGTGAGGAGGGTCGTCGGACCACAGGTCGAAGGCAGGACCGTCGTGTCCGTCAGGGCCGCGGACAACAGGATACTCGCCAACACGGACCCTCCGGGTCTCTCGGAGCGCCTGACCGGGAGGACCGTCGTATCGGTCGGAAGAAGGGGGAAGGCACTCCTGCTCTACGACGACATGGGAGGATACACGGTGATCCGCTTCGGGATGACGGGACAGCTGTACGTCTGTCCCCCGGACACCGCGGAGGAGAGACACACCCACGAGGTGTTCCTCCTGGACGACGGGATGGAACTGAGGTATGTCGACTCCCGGCGCTTCGGACACATCTGGCACTTCCGCAGGGACGAGGAGGACACCTCCGGTATCGGCGGTCTGGGACTCGAACCGGACGACCCCGGACTGGATGCCGGATATCTGAAGGACAGGTTGGGGAGGAGGGGCGTCACCGTCAAGGAGGGGCTCCTCGACCAGACGGTGGTCGCCGGCATCGGCAACATCTGGTCGGACGAGATGCTCTTCGAGGCGGAGATATGCCCGCTGACCCCCTGCAGAGACCTCACCGACGGTCAATTCGAGGATCTGGCACATGTCATACCGGACATCGTCTCCTTCGCCATAGGGAAGAACGCCGTGAGCAGGGAGGAGTACCTGGAGGGCAGGGGCAGGAGATACTACGACATCGGATACCTCAGGGCCTACGGCCACGAGGGGGACCCATGTCCCAGATGCGGGAAGACGTTCGTTAGGGATACGGCCGGGGGACGCAGCACCTGCTGGTGTCCGGGATGTCAGAGAAGATGAAACCGCACCCGCGTACGGATACATCCTCTTTTTCCGAGCCACTATTTATTTAAAAGGCGATAAGATAGCGCACCCCATGGATTCCAACAACGCGGGCAGTTCCGTCTTCTCAAAGACGGTCTTCCGCTCCGTTACAGTGATGCAGATCATCGCGATGTGCGCCGCCGCCGTCATCGGCATCGCCGTCCTCTGCGTAGGAGGATTCGGAGGTTCCGCCATAGGCTGGCTCATAGTCGCCGTGGTCATATACATGATACCGCACTTCTTCGGTGTCAAACCGAAGGCGAAGGCGGGGTTCGCCCTGACATTCGCGGTCGCAGCTATAGTGGTGGGCGGGGCCGTGGTAGGACCTTCCTTCGTGGACAACAACAGCAGGGAGTCGGTCTCGGACCACGGGGCCTTCAGCGACGTCGGCTATGTGTACGACGACTCCGCGAAGACGATAACCGTGGATGCGGACTTCGACATGACCGGATACGACGGGGACACGATCTACCTGTGCTATGCGAAGGTCACCCTGGTACCGTTCAACAGCTCCCCGCAGATAGAGGGTCTCAAGAACATACCGTTGGACAGCGCCCACATCTCTGGCAGCCATCTGCAGTACACGCTGACGGGATCGGACTTCGACATGTCCGAACTGTACAACCTGGTCTTGGCGATCGGAAAGACCGACGAGAACGGCGACGTGGCATATGACGGGGATTCCGCCTCCATCGCCACCCTCACCGGGTTCACCGGGGCCGGATGCAGTTCGCAGTGCTACACCGGGGCCGCCTTCGTCATGCTCTACGTCCTGTTCATATTCTTCCTGATCCTCGTGTTCTCGACGCTCCTCAGAAGGACCATCAGCGGCAAGAGGAAGAAGATGGAGAACGACGGACGCCTGTACCCCCAGGGATACGGAAGATGCGACAAGTGCGGCGCATTGGTCCTCCCGGGAGAGATCAAGTGCAGGAAGTGCGGCGCATACATCGACCGTCCCGAGGAGATGAGGAGGGAGAAGGATGACTTCTTCCAGTGCTCCGCATGCGGTGCGGAGGTGCCGGGGGACGCACAGGTCTGCCCCAAGTGCGGCGCGAAGTTCGACGGCGTGGAGAACGTCGTCTCCCACATCGACGGGAAGGTGGACGTAAGCGAGGAATCGTATCCCTGCCCCAAGTGCGGGGAGATGGTCCCGAAGAACGCCGTCTTCTGCCCCAAGTGCGGGAAGAAGTTCTGAAAACCGTTGGGGGGGGGTAAATCCCCTACCTCCAAATTTTATATTAAGTTTCAATCACGACACAAATGTCGATTGTATGTTAGCACATATTTAATAATCTAATTAGAGTATGGATGCAATAACAAGTCTGCCCTGTTGGAGAATTTCAAATATGACGAAGGCACCGATTAAAGCAGTTGGTTTCGATCTGGACGGTACCTTATTTGAAACACATGTTAACTATAGTGCACTGTATGACTCAGATAAAACGATCTTGTCCGAACATAGCATATCATTTCTCGATGTTTTTGGTGAAAATCCAGAGCTAAGAAGAAAAAGACTTCCGATAAAAATCTGGCTAAATGCACACAATAGGTCTGAAGAATATGATGAAATATGTAAAGAAATCGATGAATTGAGTTTGTTTTACGAAACTCAATTTATCAATGAAGCCAAAGAATATCCTGGATCTATAAAATGTATAGATTTTCTTAAAAGTAAAGGACTGAAAGTCGGACTTTTAACTCGTGGCGGTTATCACTATGCCAAGTTGGCACTTGAAAAATTTAAAGTATTTGATAAAATGGATGCCATTGTTGGAAGAGACTACTCTTGCTACGATGAGGCAAAGCCGTCTCCAATCGCCATGATAAATTTTGCAAAAGAACTTAAGGTAAGACCTGAAGAGATTCTCTATATCGGCGACAACGCCACAGACTATCGTTCTGCAGTTGATGCAGGAGCTACATTTATAGGAGTACTATCAGGCGCAGCATCCAAAGAATTTTGGGAAAAGACCTCAAGATCAATCAGAACAATAGATTACGCTGGTGACATTTCATACATCATTGATGAATATATCTATTAATTAGAGGCTTAAATTAACTTACTGAACTAAGATCCTCGTAAGCACTTTTAGCTTCCTCCGAGCCCAAATCTGCTGCTTTCTTAAAAAGTTCCAAAGCCTTACTTTTGGAGCTCTCACACTCATACCCATGCTCATAGAATACCCCCAGATTATAAAGGGCCCCAGGATGATTCTGCTCTGCTGCTTTTTCAAACCATTTTTTAGCAATAGACATCGATTGATCTACACCAGATCCATTTAGATACATAATTCCCAGATTATATTGTCCGTAAACAAACCCTCTATTGGCTGATTCAGTATACCAATTAACAGCAGAGACATCAGATGGATCCACACCAAAACCATTTTGATACAGATATCCTAAGAAATTCTGAGCCATCGGATGACCCTGATCTGCAGCACATTTGAGATATGAAACTGCGGTTAAATCAGATTGTTCAACACCTTGCCCATTGTGATACATTAATGCAATATGATATTGTGCACGTGCATAATTTTGATCAGCTGCTTTTTTGAATAAATTCAACGCATTTTCAAAAGACTGCTCGATTCCAATACCATCACGATACATCACTCCAAGGATATTTTGTGCACGTGCATACCCTTGACTTGCAGATTTTCTATACCATTCGACTGCATCTTTATAAGATTGTTTACGCCCTTTTCCATACTGATACATCCAACCGATATCACATTGAGCGATTGGATTGTCCTCATCTGCCCAAATTAAAAATTTGTCATAATTCTTCTCCAGCCATTGGCCAAGATCATCATCTGTAACATCCTCCTCTGACGGAACTAAACTGTGAAGGACACTGCGCGCCATAAGATGTCCCTTGGATGAAGCCAACTTATACAGCTTGACCGCTTCAGAATATGAACCATTCAAAATATATCCCGAGCCATACATGCGTGCCAGGATATATTGGCCCCATGTATCTCCCTTGGCGGCCATTTTTCTTATCGAATCAACATTATTTGGCCCTCCATCAGTATTTACAGATTGAACAGATGCAATTGCACCTGCCTCAGTAGTGGTTCTAAATGAATGAGAATTAGACTTACAGATAGGTTTTATTTCATTACTCACGGCAGTTATAATTTTATCAAGATGTGCCTTGATATCTCCATCCCAAATCTCAATCCATTGATACCTACTTAGTAAAAACTCATACACGGGGCTGAATGAAAACCCCTTTTCCGTAAAGACAGATATAATTAATTTATCTCTTCTTTTAGCAGCATTAATCTCATCCATTACGTAATCTGAATCATTTATATTTGAAGAACAAACAACCACCATTACAGGACAAGTATCGATGCCCTCCATTATTGCCAATTCATACTTTCTCCCAGCAGGGATATCCCTCGGAGCAATCCAGCAATTGAAGCCTTCTCTTTCTAGATTGACCGATAAATCCCAAGCAAAATCCCTGTCTTTGGAAGAATGACTTATAAAAATTTGATAATTTTTAGAAGAATCCGACATGGCAACAATACAAGCAATTTAAAACTATAACTTTTTTTCTAAGCGGCATTGATTTCAAGAACATAATTTGACACTAATGATTTAGACTATCTTTCTGTCCATGTATTACATTAAAACATGGAGACCAGCAGTTTCCAGTATTGGGATGATGTTACGAACAGCTTGCCTATCATATTCCCTTATAGATTCAGGAATGTTCTCCCAAGATGTTAAATAGGGACTAATACGCAAATCAGTATTTTTCTCTGGCCCGAATACCCATCCATTAGATAATCTCTCCTCGACCCAACGGTTATGCTCCATTATTGACAGAACCTCGACTTCCTCAGGGGTAAACTGACTGACTTCTGTCCCTTTTAAACCTATATGATACCCCAGATACTCCACCTTGTTGACATAATCCATTGCTTGACTCATGTTCGAATATTGAAGATCTTGACTTAGGTCATCCCATTCCGGATATTCTAATTCCTCATCCGGATTCTCTGCCAAGCGATGACGATTATAATCCTTGTGAATCGCTCTCGCAATATCCTCAATCGAATCTAAGAGAGGCCTGGGAACATTATCGTATACTCCCGAATTGATTTTTTTGAACAAAACATCTACTTGGGAATCGCAAGAACATGATATCTTGAATCCATTAGGAAATAAATCGTCTAAATCCAAAATAGATTTCATCTCTAGTTCTTTGTCTTTAACAATGCTATGAGAGATTATTTCGTCACAAGTAATGTAGTTAATTCTAAGAAAACTTTCAGAAATTATGGTACCACAACTCTTCAAAAAGAACGTATCTTCGTTACACGATCCATATCCTTTTCTATTCCACTCTTGAAGACCATCACATAACATTAACAGAAATCCTGCAGGATGCATCTCTATCTTCAATGGACCGAATAGCGGGTTCTTGGCCAAATTGTAGGGATACATATTGTGCATAAAAATAGCAGAGGCCGCAGTTACAACATCAGTGTAGAATCTCTCACTGCTCCTCCCTGCAGACTGAAGGGATTCTGCATATGTCCTCATCAGCATCACAGCACTGAAAAAACCATGATCTACAAAACGACCTTCAAACATATTCCGCATGTAATTAGATACCAAATCGTGAACAAATTCGACGCTGTTATCCATATTTTTATTTATACCATCAGACAACAGATCACATACATTCCCCGATTTTTCTCCCCATCTGCAAAGATCTATATCTTCAACATCCAATTCTGAGTCAATTTTTATTCCAATCTTTACGTTCTTGACATTCCCGTTTGCTCTACATATTTGTCTGACAAACGACTTTGCTTGATTGGATGCAATCTCTATCGGGTATCCGACATCATGAAACAAAGCGGAGTTTCCCCATATGAACAAAAATAAACCGCTGAGAGTGGAAAAACTACCTGTTCCGTAACAAGATTCAAAAATGACCCGGACCTTAGAACAATTCTGGAATATCTCCACACCCAATAAAAACACATTGATTGAATGAATGTAGTGGTCCCGATGTTTTTCTGTAAATCTAGACACATTCTCCTCATAAGAATGCATCAAATCCATCATGTTTGCAAGTGGCGCTTCGTTTTCGTCGGATAATTGATATAGGCCTGAAAAAAATAGATAGACCTTTTCCGCATTTGCAACAGATGGATTGTCAATAAAATCCTGTAGGGATTTATTAAAGTAATGCAGTCCCGAAGCTCTGCACTCAACATCACTCGGAGATACAGATTCTAGTAAACCAATTATGGACTCCCTCGTATCCATTTTAATCCACCATGTCCGTTAAATCTTGATTTTTAATCTTACCATCACTGCAAAGATCTTTTCCTATGAACTCGAAGACCCAATCGTTGTTATGGTTAGTTTCCTGAACACCAATTTCATGAAAAATATCAAGAATGTGTGAATTATTTCTTCTAGTATTCGTATCCTTAGACTTCTTTATCTTTTCGATTTTTAATAAAACCATCTCATGCATCAGAGCTTTAGATTTTGATTCCTCTGGAGTGTTTGCAAAAATCTGCGATTTCAAAGAAACAAATATTGAAATGAAAAAAGTCAATACAATTATAATTATCTTCAGATTGGTCGTGTATGTGAGACTCACCTCTTCCATTAATTGATACTCCCCATACATGAAATTATCAAATGTTCTGATAACAGATGCAGATTCTTCCACAAACATGACGGAGATTATCACCAAAATAACAGCAAATACTGTCGACACTAACTCCAATAGCTTATCGGCTGATGCAAAGGAAGAGACTTTGCGAGATTTCCTCTCCTCACTTGTTTTCAAGTGATGGATTTTTCCTTTAATCCAATATCTTTCACAAAAATCAATACGGTCTGATTCTGGAATAGTAGATGATGCAGAATAATCATTGACTGTTGCAGAACACAATCCCTTCATAACCGCACGCATCCAGGACATCCCGTTTCTCAAATATCCATAGCAATTCATTGTCACTGAATCATTTATGTCTAGGATGCCCCAGTAGTATTGTATTCTTAACGATTCGACTAATGATCTGTATTCAATATACTTCGAATGCTCCTTATTACCTTTATACCATAATGTGTGGGCGGTCAAAATTATAAAAGAAACTACATAAAAAATCACCAAAAGTAGAGACTCACTGAACATAACCATCATGCTGAAAAAAGCAGCAGCAATTGCCTGAAACAAGATCACATGATAAACAGACATCTTCATCTGTTTCTTAAAATTTGAAGTTATACCGTCGAGGATGCACAGACGTCTCCTCATATCGACCATACAACCAGAATAAATTGGATCATTTTTACTCGGAGACTCGGGATAAAATAGACATTTGTCACTAACCTCTGTTTCATTTTTCTCAACAAATATCTCTATTTCTTTATCGATCTCATCAATACGAGAAAAAGAATAGTCAAAAGACGGCGGGATGTGACGATACACCACATCTACATTTTCAAAAATTGTTCCACTTTCAATTACCTTTGCCTCACCTAATGCATAATCGCATTTCTTTGACAGCAAGGATTTAAGCATAATTTTGGAGGCTCTCTCCTTTAATGACGGCTCTTTTAAAACTTGCAATCCATCATTGTATATGAAACCGTTACAATTCAATGGTTTCCGATCAGGATTATCACATTGTCTGGATATCAGCTGTTGTCTATCCAAATCCCGTTCCACTTCAATCCAATATATCAAAGTATCTTCTGCCGCATTAAGAAACTGGACATGAGTTTTCTCAGTTAAACAATTTAATAAGGCGTTTGGGGGCACCCTGTTAATCAAATCCTGATCAATCCCTTCAAAGGCCATACGAACAGTATCATATGTCCCCCCACGAGCATGATATGTCCGACCATCCCATATTGATATCAATATATTAGAATTTGAAATCAAATATGCACTGAGATTACGATATGATCTCACCCTATTAGTTCTATCACCACTCAATACTAATGGCGAGTAAACGTGATCCATGTCGAGAATCTCATTAAAATCCCGAATCGAATCCTCAATTGAACTATATCCGATTCCATCAAAAATCTTGACATACTCTTCCCTTGGAATAGGAAATATTGGAGCTAGAAATAACCCCTTGCCCAATGCCCATTTGGCAACAATACGGTCTGCACCTTCCGCTAATGCAGACATTACAATTATGTCCAAATTTGGATAACGGTCATATATCATGCCAAGAAGTTCATCAAGACTGTCCTCAATCCGTTTAATCTCAGACGCAGGAATATCTATATGTCCCGTTACTGCTAATATCAGTGGGATTTTGCTATCGCAATAATATGATGGCTTAATCCAATCCTTAGTAGTTTCTGGGTATTTACATACATATATGTTTCTTTTATTAAGAATGGGAATTATTCCCTCAACTGCATTCCTGTCGATATCCTTCGTCAATTCATCAAGTTGATTCCAGGACACCATATAAGGGGACATTTTCTTTTCTAAATCTTTCTCAAACCCATATACCCATCCGCTACTCTCGCGTTCCTCGACCCAATCATCATGTTCCCTGATAGAAAGTAGTTCGCAGTCAGTCTGATTGAATTGTTCGATACGGTTAACATCGTCGGGGTCATTTGTAATATAACAATCTATGAAATCCAATTTGTCTTCGATTTTTTCAATTTGACGAATATTGGAATACTTCAAATCATCAGATAAATCATCCCAATTAACAACAGGCCAGTCTAAATTACGACTTTTTATAAAATCGATATAGTGCTGATGAACATCCTTAGCCAATGACAAAATATCTTTGGCCAAATAATCTTTAATCATAATTCAAACCGCCATACAATCGTCTTCTACAAACATAATCCGAACAATCAGAAAATACTACGTTAAATCAAAATCCGAGAGATACTAACCACTCTTTTTATTTTAAAACATCGCCCATATTAAAACTCTAACTTAAGATTTGGGACATATGTCTAGACGACTCAGCTCAGAATCCATTTCCTAAAAATTCCACACACTCGATCTCCAAAAATCACAATGGACAATCACTATGGGGCATAACACATCAAACAGTCAAAATTGTCAAGCAGTTTACTTCAGCAATAGGTACATAAAATGAGCCAGCAGTATTAAAAATGGCTTTTTGCAATAGTTATGTTTCCGATAGGGTATGTGCGGACCCAGATCTGTCCGAATCAAAATGTTCCGCAGAAGTGGATCGTACAGCCTCGGAATTGCCGAACAGAATGCCGTCACCCCTATAATATAAAAATCAGTTCCATCATTATGTATTATGATGGATCAATTCAAGATATTCCTCTCGTACAAGCATCATGACAAAGATGGTGCGATAACTAGGGACCATGAATTGACCCAAATAATCTACAAAAAATGCCAGGATCTGGGGCTGCCCGCATTCTTTAGTGATAAGTCTATTCAGGAGATCGGTTCTTCCAGATACAAACAATTAATCGATGATGCTCTAGATTCAGCTACATTGATGATTGTAATATGTACAAATGTTGAATTCGTCCAATCTGAATGGGTCCATTATGAATGGGACAGTTATTTCAACGATACTCTAAGCGGAATAAAACCTGGTTCTGAACTTGTCACTTTAACCGAAGGGATTAAAACATCTGATATGCCTCGTACCTTAAGAAACCTTCAGTCCTTCCCTGTGGAAGAATCCGGCATAGAAAGATTGATTGAGTTCATCAAAGGTCACTTCAAACTCAAAACAGAAACACCCCACTCAACTGAATCCACCATTTCTGGTTCGTCCTATGATTACTCTTATGGTAACGAACAGAAAAGACTTGAAATCCAAGCATTCTTAGAAGCAAGGGTCGATGTCAAACTAATTCCAAAACTAGTAGAATCCATTGGACGCAAGAAACTATCTGTTCTGGATCTCGGTTGTTCTGGGGGATTTGTTACAAGATTGCTTTTCAGCGACCCCGATCAATTTGGAACAGTAATTGGTATCGATAAATTCGAATCGTGTATCAAAGATTTCAACCATGATTCTGTCAATGGGATGAAAGGCTACACATATGATTTAGAATCAATAACGTTCTCTGATGACCTAGAAACAATCAGAAAGGAGAATGACATCGATAAATTCGACATAATCTATTCTTCCCTCTGCTTTCACCACCTTAATAGCCCTAAACGTGTCCTCAAAAACCTGAGGCCTTTCCTTAAACAAGATGGATATATTGTCATAAGGACCTGTGATGATGGCCAGGATGTTTTCCACCCAGATCCAAAAGGTCTGATCCGCCAGGTATTGGATAGGTCCGAGGCTCTTCCAGGGATGTCTAATCGTCATAATGGCAGAGAAATGCCGGAGATTCTTTTCAAATCTGGTTACAAAAACATCGTAAGACACGATAACTCCATAGATACCCTTGGCAAAACTCCGGAAGAAAGAAATATCATGTTCCAGAATTCATTCAATTGGAGAAAGAACTACTATCGTCGTTATATGGATTTTGCAGATAATAAAGAACAGGCATTGTCTGAATATCAATGGGTTTCTGAAGCATTAGATGAGATTGAAGACATGTATTCTGATTCTTTGTTTTACTATTGCTACATCACCCCCACATATGTAGCTAAACGCACAGAACTTCTTTATGAAAAGAAATTCTGATTCTCATATTGCATATGGACATCACATCATGAATGATTACATTTCACATATAGATTAACGATTTCCCAACGGGTAAATTGTACTCTCAGCGTGAATTGGCACCATTCCATGAATTACTTTAACCTTTACATAGCTCCCGCTGCCGCATGCCCCGAAACGGCCCTCACATCCCCAGCATGAGCTCGGGTTCTAGTCCGAAGATCCTGCAATAGCTCTCGATCTCGGCCCCCGGGTGGCCGTCGATGTGCATGTAACCGATGGTGCGTTTCACCCTCACCGTCGTATCGTGCAGGCCGAGCCTCATCCGGTACGTGGTCATGTCCGCGTTTCCTCTCCGCAGCATCTCGTCCATGACGCTCAGCAGGGTCCCCGCGACCCCGGCGATGAAGAACATCGCCGCCACGCGGGAACCCCTGTGCAGATACACCTTGTCCATCCCTATGCCCGACTTCAGGAGGCGGAACACGTGCTCCGGCTTGTACTCGTCCAGGTACGTCCGCACCACGGTGTCCGCCGTCGCCCCGAAGCGTATGTTCCCCGCATCCTCGTTCGCACGCGGGAGGTTCGTCACCAGCACCTGTATCTCCTCCCCTTCGGCCACGACCGCCCATCCTCCCAGCAACAGTGCTCCGCCCTCAGGGTTTCAAGATGACTCGAGACAGGAGATTTTCGACCCCATCACATAAGAACGAGCAGAGCAAACCTCTCCTCGATAGGACTTTTTCAAGCCTTAGAAGAATTACTTGTACACGCAGAATTTAGGTATTCAAATACAAGTAAACTCAGATTGAATAAACCAACATGGGTTGTAAAATTATATTGAAGACCCAGAGGCCCCCGGAGGGACCCCTTCGGGCCTTGTTTAAAGTTTTACCTTACTCACATCCCGAACTTTGCCTTGACGCTGTTGTCGAGCATGAATGCGATCATGAACAGGTAGATGACGATGTCGCAGATCGCAACGATGATGTTGACAGCGAGTGCAAGTCCGCTTCCTCCGATTCCGAAGAAGGAGGAGATGAAGCAGATGACGAAGATCACGAGGAGGAGGATCCACATGATCCTGTCGAAGGTGCTGATGTTTCCATCGGTGATCTTCTTGTAAATCCAGAGGATGACGAATCCGAGGACGATGCTGATGATACCGCTGACGAGGTATCCGCCGATGTCGTCGAAGCCGAATCCGCAGAGGGCGGCGAAGACTCCGCCGATGATGGTGGTGTATCCGACGACATACACGAACTTGGTGACGATGTCGAACTTGTCGGAGACTTCTCCGGACTTAACGCTCTTTCCGAATGCAAAGTACACCAACGCACAGATGAATGATCCGATTCCGAGGATGACCCATCCGATGACGTGGTCGTTCATCTCGTCATCTACGACTCCGCAGATGATGGTAAGGAGGGCAGAGATGATCATCAGGATTCCGACGATCCACAGTGCCGTTCCTGCAGTCTTAGTGTTGTCAAGGAATGACATAATGGGATTATTACATTATCAGATATGAATACTATTCCCCCGACATCTGGATTTATTGTATCATCAGGACGGAAAAAAGACCAACGGATTGCATTCATCGGGCATCCGTAGTTCTCTGGAGGAGAACGACATAGCCATACATCGGAATATGCATGCATCGGGATGTCGAAGACGACGCATCATTCGATATAGCCAGACTATAGATCTTGTGCTTGACCCATACGTATCGACCGTCCAAGGGGCATACGTCTGCATCCGACCGACCCATACCGATGCTGGCACATCCTACAATCGACACCCGTCTAAATTCACCGCTGATATCTGATGTACGATTTAGTACCTGGTGTCAGAACGTACTACAATCATGGATGTGACATGATAACCGTGTCGACAAAAAGAAAGGAAACGATACAATCCGCTTATCCTTTTTATAGTGCCTCGGCATCCATACGGCCGGAGAAGATGATCGGAAGGAGCGACCTCAATCTGGAGCGTTTCGCAGGACGCTCATGGGCCAACATGCTGCTGATAGGGATACTTTTCATCATATTCGGCATCATCATGGCCGTGTGCGGGACGGACTCCGTGAACCTCGTCATAGGTATCGGCGGGACCCTCCTGATCGTTTTCGGGGTCGTCGATTTCATATCCTATTCCGACATCACGCGCGCCGGCACCGTCGCGCTGATCGCAGGCATCGTCCTGATATCCCTCGCCGCCCTGGTCGGAGGGGCCCTGATCCTGGGGGCAGGGGTGGCGTTGGCAGGCGTCCTCATGATGTGCGGCACCAAGAGGTTCCTCGGGTTCAACCTCGACAGGGGCACCCACAGGAGGAACCAGGTCTGGGGACTGGTCCTCGTGGCCGTAGGGGTGGTACTCGCCGCCGACCTGGCCGGTCTGGCGGATGCGGTGATGGTCATCGGCGGGATAGTCGTAATGATAGCCGGCGTCCTGCATCTTATAAAAGCACTCGACATGATGGGCAGACTTTGATATCCGGCAGGTGACAGACATGGAGATGAAAGACAATATGGTGATGGGGCCTCTTCTGGCCGTCGTACTGGTGGTGCTAGGGACCATAGCGATAGTGGTCAAGGCCGGAAAATTCGTCTCGGACAGGGACTTCTTCAACGCCGTGGGGATCCTCGTCCTCATCGGCGGGATCTGCCTGATATACAAAGGTGCACGGACCGACGGGCCGAGGGACATGATCTTCGGCGGGTGCATGCTCGCGGTGATGGGATTCGTCCTCTACATAACGGACGGCCCCGGTTTCCTGATCTTCTGGCTGGCCGTGATCGTGGTCGCCGAACTGGGTCTGAAGCTGTTCTTCATGATGCCCCTCCCCGTGATAAACGTGAACTTCGGAAGCGTCGCCGCGGAGAAGACGACGGGCGTCGGCCTCGTGGCCGCCGCCGTGGTCCTGGCCCTTCTGGAGGACTACGTCTGGGACTGGTTCATGTACCTCTTCGGACTGGTCCTCATATCCGTCGGAGCGCTGTATCTGGCACAGTCCCGTTCCGGGTCTGAGGGGAAGGCCGTCGGGAAGCGCTGAACCATAGTAATAAAACCCTCCACCCCATTCCCTTTCCCCGATGGGAAAAGACTCAGAGCCGCCGGTAAGGGCGGCCAGGAGCGGCAGGGCTACGGCCGAACAGCTCGCCGACAAGCAGCACGAGATATCGGTCACGGAGTTTTTCGAGAAGAACAAACAGATCCTCGGGTTCGACTCCCGCGCCAAATCGCTCCTGATGGGCGTGAAGGAGGCGGTAGACAACTCGCTCGACGCCTGCGAGGAGGCGGAGATCCTCCCGGACATCGTGGTCAAGGTCACGAAGGTGGGCGAGGAGGAGTACACGGTGTCCATCGAGGACAACGGTCCCGGGATCGTCCACCGCGCCATGCCCAACGTCTTCGGGCGTCTTCTGTACGGGTCGAGGTTCCATGCCATGCGTCAGTCCAGAGGACAGCAGGGTATCGGGATATCCGCCACCGTCATGTACGCCAACGTGTCCACCGGGAAACCGGCCCACATCGCCTCGAGGATCGAGGGGGAGGAGGAGGTCGCATGGGAGATGGATATCGCCGTCGACACCAAGACCAACCGCCCCATAGTCACCAACGACAGGGCCTTCCCCTGGATGGACAAGGCCCACGGTACGCTCATAGAATACACCACCAAGGGACGCTACGTGACCGGGAAGCAGTCCATCTTCGAGTATCTGAAGGAGACGGCCATCGTCAATCCGCACGCCCGTATCGAGTTCCACGACCCGGACGGGAAGACCTGGACCTTCGAGAGGGCCACGGAGACCATGCCGCCCAAGGCGGCGGAGATCAAACCCCATCCCGCCGGCATGGAGATCGGGGACATGATGGGCTACTCCGCCCAATCCTCGCAGAAGACGGTGAAGGATTTCCTGAAGAACGACTTCTGCCGGATGACGGACAGGCTCGCCTCCGAGGTCTGCGGGAAGGCCGGGGTGGACCCGAAGTCCAGACCCCAGGACCTGGGGAGGGAGGGCAGCATGAAGCTCATCTCCGCCATCGCGGACACGAAGATCATGGCTCCTCCGTCCGACTGCCTCTCCCCCATAGGGGACGTCCTGATCAAGAAGGGCCTCATGCACATCCTGGACGGGATGCGCCCCGAATACTACGCCACCCCCGTCACGAGACCCGCCCATGCGGTCAACGGGAACCCTTTCACCGTCGAGGCCGGGATCGTATACGGCGGGGAGATACCCTCCGACGGTCAGGTCACCATCATGAGGTTCGCCAACCGCGTCCCCCTGTTGTACCAGCAGGGAGCGGACATAATCACCAAGGCCGTCTCGGAGTTCGACTGGAGGAGATACGGGCTGGAGCAGAGGGGAGGGAAGGGAATACCTTACGGGCCCGCCATCGTCCTCGTCCACGTGGCCTCCACCAAGGTGCCGTTCACCTCCGAGGGGAAGGAGGCCATAGCCTCCCTTCCGGAGATCGAGGATGAGATCCTCGCCGCCCTGAGGCTCGTCGCCAGGAACCTGAAGTCCCATCTGAACAAGATGGAGCGCAAGTCGAAGACCCACGAGAAGTTCGACATCGTCCAGAAGATCCTCCCGGACCTGGCGGACAAGGTCTCCACCCAGCTGGGCAGACCGGTCCCGGACCTCAGCAGGACCATCACGAAGATCATGAACGTGGTCTGGATAGAACCGTCCAAGAAGAGAACCGAGGACAAGAAGGGGTATACGATAAACTACACGGTTTACAACTACACGGTCCGCCCGCACACCTTCATGCTGCACATGGCGCTACCGAAGGACAGCATAACGAATTCCGTCACCGGCTCCCCCATGTTCGACTCCGTCAACGACGAGGGGAAGACCCAGTGGGTCGTAAGGGACCTGGAACCCTCCAAGTCCGTGCAGGTCTCGTTCGTCCTGGAGGGCGACATGGCCGACACCTTCGACCCCGACGACGTCTACGTCTCCGGGATCAACCCGGTGATAGTCATGGGCGCGGAGGCGCTGCCCGGGGACTGGGGCATAAAGGGTATGGAGATAACGGAGACGGAGGACGTCGTCCCGGAGGACGATGCCGCCGAGGAAGAGGAGAAGGAGGAACTGGAGGAAGAGGAGTTCGAGAAGGAGGCGAAAGAAGATGAATGACAGACAGAAGGTCGCGATGGACCGCCTCACGGAGGTGGCCGAGGGGATATACGACGCCCTCGACAGAGGGGACATCCCACAGATGACCCTCCCCCTGCGTTCCAAGAGGAACATAGAGTTCGACCCCATGACCCAGGTGTGGAAATACGGGAGCCTGAAGACTACCCGTACGGCCAAGACCACCCAGGGGGCGACGACCATGCTCCGCACCGCCTACACCACGGACTTCATCAACGAGATGATCCGCGAGAACAAATCGTCCACCCTAAGGGAGATGTACTACATCTCCGAGGGATGGAACGCCGCCAAGTTCCACACGCAGGACGAAGGCAACCTCCTGGCGGAGGACCTTGAGACCATATCCCACTGCATGAGGGAGGACTTCAAGCTGAGACCGGAGGAGAGCGGGGCCCACGTGTACGGCAACGTCACCTTCAGGACCATGACCAAGAAGGGGATGAAGGACATCAACTGCATGGACGACGTGTCCGAGCAGGGTTTCGCCGTGCCCTACAGCGTCGAGAAGGAGACCTTCGAGATCAAGAGCCACGATGTAAAATTCATCATGGCCCTGGAGACAGGAGGAATGTATGCGAGGCTCATCGAGAACGGCTTCCCCGAGAAGGCCGAATGCTGCCTCGTCCACCTGTCCGGTCAGCCCGCCAGGTCCACCAGGAGGCTCATAAAGAGGCTCAACGAGGAGAACGGCCTCCCTGTGGTCGTCTTCACCGACGGCGACCCGTGGTCGTTCAGGATCTTCGCGTCGGTGGCGTACGGTGCCATCAAGACGGCCCACATCTCCGACTATCTGGCGACCCCCACGGCCCAGTTCATCGGGATCACCGCATCGGACATCCTGAACTACGACCTCCCCACCGACAAGCTCAACGACAAGGACATAGGGGCGTTGCATGCGGAACTCACCGACCCGAGGTTCAACGACGAGTTCTGGGACAGCGAGATCCACGCTATGCTCGACATGGGCAAGAAGGCCGAGCAGCAGGCGCTGGCCAAATACGGACTGGATTATGTCACGGACACATATCTGCCCGAAAAGCTGTCGCAGCTCGGTCTGCTCTGAAAAACGTTAAAATGGCACACGTGCCCCCGGCGGTGCCCGGGGGCGGATGTGCCAGACCGATGTCCGGACCCTCTTCTACCGCACCCATAGAACCTTATTGAAAGACCCATGTGCCAGATGTGTATTTTGAGAATAAAAACACGCACGGATGCGTGAAAATAAAAAAAGAGGGGGTCGGAACCCCCCCCCCGCCGCTCAGTTGTAGGCGGCCTGGTTGAACCTGTTTATGACGAACTGCTTGTCCATCGAGGCGAGGAAGGTGCCGAGCCTCGGTCCGGCGGATTTGCCGATGATGAGGTTGTAGATCACCTTGTAGGCGTTCTTCAGCCCTATGGGGGAGGCCTTGCCGCACTCGGAGATGATGTTGCTGATAGTCTCGGGGTCCCAGTTGCAGTCGTTCATCCTGGCGACCAGGGACTGCAGGAACGCCTTGTCGTTCATCTTCAGCTCCACTCCCGCGGGGATGGTCTGGCTGATGGAGAACTTGACCTGGTCGGGGGCGAAGGCCTTGAGCCAATACTGGATGCACTCGCAGCGCTTCTTGATCCTCTTCATGTCCTCCTCGGTGGCCTTGGAGATGTCCACGGTCCTGGAGAGGACGTTCATCTGGTCCTCGAAGGTGTCGGCGATCTGCACGACGTTGCAGAGGTGCCTGCAGGAGACCTGTACGGGCATCTGCTTGGGCACGTGGTTGTGCTGGGCGATCTCGTAGGCACGGACGGAGTTCTCCTCCACCTCGGTGTACTCCTTGGTGAAGAACGCCTTCTCCATCCTGTCATATTCGTCGGCCATGTCGAGGTTGCCGAGCCCGGAGTCGTAGTCGATGGCCCTGGAGGGCTGGACCCTGAGGAACAGGTAGTTGAGGACCTCGGGAGGGGTCATCCTGATGGCGTCGAGGCCGGTGACGCTGCATCCGAGGGACTTGTGCATCTGTCCGACACCCTTCAGCTGGACGAACTCGTAGGGTATCGGGAAGGGCGGCTCGATGCCGAAGATCTCCTTTGCGAACCTCTTACCGGTGTCGTAGGAACCTCCGGCGGCGGCGTGGTCCTTTCCGAAGGGCTCTGCGGAGGTGCCGAAGATCTTCCACTTGGCGGGCCACTCGAGCCTCCAGGTCAGCTTACCGTCGTCCTTCCTTATGTCCGCCTTCCCGTGGTGCCCGCAGGGGCAGTCGTACTCGACGTACGGGAAGGAGTAGGAGTCGAAGATGGGCTTGGTGTAGCGGCCGCACTTCTCGCAGAGGGGGTTGTACGGCGCATAGTTGGGGTCGGCCTCCTTTCCGGAGACTTCGTGGAGGATGTCGATGATCTCCTTCCTCTTCTTGAAGGTCATATCGATGGCCTCGGCGAACTTCCCCTCCTTGTAGAGGTCGCTCGTCCAGATGATCTCGCAGTGGACGCCGAGGGAATCTACGGCGTCGAGGAACGGCTGCACGAAGTGGTGCGCATAGTTCCTGTGCTTGCCGCAGGGGCAGGGGATCCTGCTTATCGGCATGCCTACATATTTCTCGAACTCGGAAGGAAGGAAGTCGTACCTCTTCCTGAGGGGGTCGAAGGAATCGATGAGGTAGATGAGACGGACGTCTTTGCCGAGCCCCTCCACCGCACTGCGTATAGATTCCCCGGTGATTGCCTCCCTGAGGCTCCCTACATGGATAATCCCGGTAGGACTGATGCCGGTGGCTATGAGCGGATGCTCGGCCTTCTCGGCAATGTCCTTGGCGATAACGTCTGCCCAGTGCATACTAATCGGACGCGCACATTATAGGAGGATAATAAAAAGGTTGGCTTTTGTACGTCCTTCCACCAATGGGATTAAATATTGTCCGAATATACGAATGCCCAATGGCCAAAGAGAACAAAGGCGAATCATTCTCCTCGTCCGCAGGACTGATGAGGTATTTCGATTCCGAGGACGACAAAGGTATCAAGATCGGACCCAAGGTAGTCATCGCCGCCGCCATCGCTTTCACCGTCCTCATACTCGTGCTCCCCGTATTCTTCCCCATGTGAGCGCCTGGCATACAGGACTTGGATTTTTCATAACGACGGTATCAATCGGAGATTTGCCGACATCCCGGACGTGGGATCCACAATATGTGCGACATCCTTCTGCAGACCCGATGTGAAACCCCGAGGGATGCCGGCATCCTGCGAAGGTACCATGTAAAGAGTGTCGGCATCCGACCCCGTCTATCGACACATCCCCTTCCAGGGATCCGACCGCCATCATCCAAGATGTGTGTCGGCCGGGACTCCCCGGTCGACGGAAAAATGAAAGTAAGAGGTTTTCCGGGATCTGGCACTTCTGCTCAGATCTTGTCGTTCGCCGTTATGGTGTACTCCGGCGGATACTTCTTCCTGTACAGCTTGGAAAGTATCGGCGGGGCGATTATGGTCGTAGCGACCGCCATCACGACGATGATCGCATACAGGGATGACGACAGGGCGGGTGCACCCTCCACGATGGTGTTGAGACCGATGGAGGCCACGATGATACCGACCTCTCCCCTGGGCACCATTCCGATACCGATGATGTTGCAGGAGTCCTTGGAGATGCTCTTGTCGCCCATCTTGGCCCCGATCGCGCATCCGATGTACTTGCCGAGGACGGCGAGGACTATGACCGCGACAGCGGAGATGATGACGGCCGTGCTTCCCAGGTCCCCGAGGTCGACCTGCATACCCACATGGATGAAGAAGAAGGAGATGAACACGGAGGTTATCGTCTCGAACTTCTGCTCGAGCTTCCACTCCCAGGCATGCTCGGCGAACATCATTCCGGCCAGGAAGGCGCCGATGATCGCCGCGAGACCGATGCTCTCGGCCAGCCAGGATATGAACAGACAGACGATGAGCGCAAGTGCCAGCATGTTGACGGACGAAGGGGTCTTGCCCTCGTCCCTGGCCTTCTTGACCCTCCTCTCGTTCCATGCGTATATCTTGGGGACGACCGTCTTCGCGAAGAGGATGGCCGCCAGGACGAACACGCAGGCCACGACGATCACCTGTACCACACCCATTATGGATATGCCGCCGTCGGATCCCGCCACACCCTTGACGATGGCGAGGACGATCATACCCAGGACGTCGTCGATGACCGCGGCCCCGATGATGATCTTGGACTCCAGCTTGTCCATCAGGTGCATGTCCTTGATGACACGGGCGGTTATACCGACGCTGGTGGCCACCATGGCGGCCGCGAGGAACATGGCGTGATGGAAGTTGGAGTCGGTGAACTCGATGTACGCGAATCCCAGGACGAACGGGATGACGACACCGAGGATGGCGACGAGCATTGCGCTCTTTCCGACGCCGAGAAGCTCCTTGACCTTGGTCTCCAGACCGACCGAGAACAGGAGGAATATCACTCCGATCTCGGCGGCGGCATACAGGACGGAATAATTGGTGCCGGCATGATCGCTTCCCGGGGCCGGGATCTCGATATCCAGGAAATCCAGGAGAGTGCCGCCGCCTATGGCGATGTTTGCTATCAGAATACCTATGAGGATCTCACCGATCAGTCCGGGGACGCCGAAGTGCTCGAAGATCCTGTTCCCGATACGTGCCAGGACGAACAGCACGAGGAGCATGAGCAGGATCGAGACTATTTCCATGAGTTCGTGATATGATTATGGCTTATAAAGAAAACGGGATAACACCAACCCGTGTGGACAAGGGATGGACCCCGCTCCGTAAGGAGCGGGGATTAACGGCTCACCAAAGCTGCCTGAGGTTGCCGGAGAAATGGTACGCGTACCTGTCCAGGTCGCTTACTCTGAGTTTGAACTTCCTGTCGTAAGACTCGAGGCCGTCCTCGGGAAGGTCGCCGTCGTCGTCCCTCGACAGGGTGAGGAACATCTCCTCGTCGTTGGCGAGGGCGGGGCGGTATGCGTAGAGGACGTCCCTGTTAACATCCACGACCTCGATCACGTCGCTGCGCAGGTTGGGCTCCACATACTCGACGGGTACGGCGGTCCCGACCGCCTCCGCGACCTCGGAGGTCTCGACCGTCTGGCGTGTGCAGGTCCCGGGCACGTAGTTCGCATCGTCCAGTTCGGCGGCCTCCCTCTCGAGTTCCTCCACGGAGAACCGGGACTTGGGAAGGGTCATCTGCACGACGGGGGCCTCCTCGGACTTGACCACGACGGTGTCCGCCACGGCGGTCTCGGGGGCGCCGATCATGGACACGGGCGTTCCCTGCGGAAGTGCCAGCACGGGTGCGGGGAGTTCTTCCGCCTTCTCCTCCTGCACGGTCCTGACGGCCTTCTCCACTGCGGCGGCGGAGGCTTCGGCCTCGGCCATCAAGGCGGCCGTCTCCTTCGCGGCCTCGGCACGGGCCTCGGACTCCCTCACCCTGGATACCGCCTCGTAGAACGAAAGGGCGGAATACTCGGCCATGGCGAGCTCGGCCATCAGGTCGTCGGCCCCTATGTCGGCGGGTTCCTCCGCGGATACGGGTACCTCGACGGGGACCTCCTCGACGGGAGCGACGAACTCCATCTCCTCGGTGGCGGGGACCTCCCTCTCCATGAGGCCGGTGGGGGCCTCGGGGACGGACTCCTCTGCGACGGCCTCCGTCGCAGGGACGGACTGTTTGATCTTGATCTCGTTGAAGTTGATGGGCTCGTAGGTAGGCCTCTTCCTCGCATTGGAGAAGATGTCGGCAGGCTCGCTGAAGGATACGCGGTCCCCGGCAGGCTGCTCGGGGATCTCAAAATCGTCCAAGGACTCTGTGTAGACCGGCCTTATCACAGGGGCATACTCCGGAGACTCGTCGAAATACCTGCTGTCGGAGACCTTCTGCACATATATGCCGGCGCCTTCCCCGACCTCGACCTTCGCGAACTGGTTGCAATCGAGTCCGCGCGCCCCCCTGGGCCCCTCCACAAGAGGTTGGTCTTCTTCTGCGATGCTGCCCCTGCCCGTAAAGAGCGACTTGATCCTGGCGATAATGCCCGAAAAACGAGCGTTACCACTGTCCGAGTGTGATTTCCACATCTACCATCCCATCCGCTCTAAAGGTATGTGTTTTTAATATTTAATCATAAGCGAGGGCTGGATTTAATACGTGTTAAGTAGGCCGGGGACAGCCTCATCCGCTGACGAAACGTATGTAATCGGCCTTACCCGCCGCCTCGATCTCGCGGAGCATGTCCTGCAGTTCGGAGGCCTCGCAGGATATGATCATGACCTCCAGACATTTGTGGTTCTTGAGGTGCGAATGCAGCTGCGTCTTTATGGCGCCCGTATGCTTCGCCTGGATCACGCTCATCCACGGGTCGGCATGGTCCCTCTTTATCGTTATGAGGACCCCCTCGACGAGTCCCTCCAGGTTCTCCATGTCCTGTATCTCGGACATGGCGGACGCTATGGCGGCACGGACCGCCTCCGAGCGTCCTCCGAGGCCGTAGGTCCCCTGTATCCTGTCCAGATCCGCAACGTTCTCCTCGCTCAGGGACACGCTTATGACTGTCATAGAGGATGGAACGTAGACCCCGATTATTAACACCTCGCAGGGATGTTATTAAAATCCGTCCTCTCCGGGACCGAATGTTATTAACATTCCCAATAAACCTTAATAATCGGACCGACAAGACGGACCCATGGATGACAATGCTATGCTCATCGTCTTCGCGGTGACGATCTTCGTCGTATCGATGATTGCGGCCCGCCTTCCCTTCCTCTTCAAGAAAGGCAAGAAGATCAAGCTCCACATGCTCATCACGTTCAGCACCGGGATCATGCTCGGAGTGCTGTTCGTCATGCTGCTGCCGGAGGCGCTCGAGAGGGCGATGGACAACGGAGGGTCCGCCGAGAACGCGGCCTACATGATATTCGCGGGATTCCTCATGCTGTTCATAATGGACTTCCTCGTGAAGAAGTACTTCGGGAAGGACGAGTACGAGGGATGCGACGCCTGCGAACACGACATCACCTCGATGTCCGCCTTCATAGGGCTTTCCATACACTCGTTCTTCGACGGACTCGCACTCGCGGCGGCGTTCATCGCCGGGGACGACGTGGGTCTGATGGTCCTCATCGCCCTGTGCCTGCACAAGGCGGTCGTCGTGTTCTCCCTGGCGTCCACCATGCTGATGTCCCATCACAGGAAGAAGACGTGGACGTACCTGACCGTGTTCAGCCTCATATCCCCCCTCGCGGCGGTGATATCCTACTACGCCCTCGACACAGGAGGCCTGGAGACCGCGGGTCTGGCACTGTGCTTCTCCGTCGGTATATTCGCCTTCGTGACCATGTGCGACATGCTGCCCGAGGCGTTCCACCACAAGGAGAAGGACCTCCATCAGATGGGGATCTTCCTGGTCGGCATCGCGGTCGTCGTCATCGTGGAGATCGTATCGGCGTCGCTCATGGGCGGCGTGGAGATCTGATCACGCCTCGTAGTCCCGGCATTTGAGGAGGAACCTGTAAGGCACGTCGGGATTGGAATAATAATAGAGGTGCGGGAACCCCGCCGCGAGGTTCCCCTCCTCGTGCCCGCAGGCATACTTCCTCCCGGACGTCTTCACCGCCTCCCACGACGTGCCGCAGTCCGAACTGTCCCAGTAATGGAACTCGTGACCCTTGCACCCTCCCCCGGCGAGGATGGAGTCCCCGTCCTGCGACGAGAGGGTGACGTAGCCGAAGCGGCTCAGCTTCCCCGTGTTGCGGACCTCGCCTTTTATGACCCCGACCATGGGCCAGATCCTTCCGTCCGCATCCTCCATCCTCTCGTGGAGGTACATGAACCCGCCGCATTCCGCCAGACACGGCATGCCGGACGAGATTTTCTCCCTCATGTCCTCCAACATGGATGCGTTGCCGCTGAGGACCTCCCCGTGGAGCTCCGGATAGCCTCCGGAGAGGATGATCCCGTGTATCCCGTCGGGGAGTCTCGCATCCCTCATGGGGGAGAAGGGGACGATCTCCGCCCCGCACTCCTCCAGGAGGGCGATGTTGTCCTCGTAGGTGAAGCAGAAAGTGTCGTCGTATGCGAGCCCGATCCTGACCTTCTCCGGGAGGGTCCCGTGCACCGGGGCCTTACCGGATATCGGAGGGGCCCCGCTGGCCAGTTCCACCAGGGCGTCGATGTCCAACGTATCCTCCAGGATCCCCGCCAGACGGTTCAGGTTCTCCTTGAGGGAGGCGACCTCGTCGGGGAGGACGAGACCCAGATGCCTGCTCTCCAGGACGAGGTCCTTCAGCTTCGGGACGTAACCGACGACCCTGACCCCCGTCTCCTTCTCGACGGCGGCCTTCACCTCCGGGAATATGGAGGCGCTCATGTTGTTGAGGATCACGCCGGCGATACGGTTCTCCCTGTACTCCTTGAACCCTTTCACGACGGGGACGACGGATATGCTGGCACCTTTGCAGTTCACCAGCAGGACCACCGGCGCCTCCAGCTTCTGGGACACCTCGTAGGACGAGCCGACGGTGTCGGCGGCACGGATGCCGTCGTAGAATCCCATGACCCCCTCGATGACCGAGATGTCCGAATCCTCCGCCGTACGGCAGAAGAGGTATCTCAGCGTCTCGTCGTCGCAGAAGTACGAGTCCATGTTCCTGGACTTGGTGCCTATGACCCTCGCATGGAACATTGGGTCGATGTAGTCGGGTCCGCACTTGAAGGACGAGACCTTCATCCCCCTGTTGACGAGGGCCTGGAGGATCCCGCAGGTGACGGTGGTCTTCCCGCTCCCGCTGGCGGGGGCGGCGATCATGAAGCGGGCGAGGCTCATTCGCCCGTCCCCCTGAACACGGCGATGTAGACCGGATTCTGTGCCGTCATCAGGTTGTAGCGGCCGAGACGCCTGGAGTTGGATGCGTTTATGCAGACTATCTCCTCCTGCTCCACCTTGCATGACGACGGAAGTGCCAGCACCTCTGATATCGTCTCCAGGGTGACGGAGTTCACGACGATCCTGCAGCGGGGGTTCTTCGCCAGGACAGCATCGACTATCTCCCTGAGGTTGCCGGAGGATCCTCCGATGAACACGTTGGTGGGGGCGGGGAGGTCCGCGAGTGCGTCGGGGGCCTTCCCCTTGATTATCTCCACGTTGGGGGTGCCGAACTTCCTCCTGTTCTGGTCGATGAGGTCGGCGGCCGCCTCCTCCTTCTCGACCGCATATACCGTCCCCTCCACGGCGACCAGAGCCATCTCGACGGTGACGGATCCCGTCCCTGCGCCCACGTCGTAGACGATGCTGTCCTCGGACAGCTTCATCTTGGCCACCGACAGGGCCCTGATCTCCGATTTCGTCATGGGGGCGTCGCCCCTCAGGAACTCCGAGTCGGGGATGCTTATGGGGCAGCGGGTGTCGGGTCTGGGATTGAAGACGAGGGCGGCGCAGAGGTTCCCCAGGTCCGAACCCATGACCTCCGCGGGGGTGCCGTAGAAGTACTTCTCCTCCGGATAGCCGAGGTCGCACCCCACGGCCACCGTGACGTCCATGTTGTAATCCATCAGCTGCTGGCACATCTCGGTCACGCCGATCCTGCCGTTGAGGAGGGCGAACACGGCGCCGTTCCTCCTCGCCTCTCCGACGATGTTCGCCATCTTGCCGTGTGCACTGACGAGTTTCACGTCCTGCCAGGGTATACCAGCCCTGGCGCACAGATACTGGACGGAGGAGATCCCGCAATGCAGTTCGACATCGTACTCGGACGGGTCCGTCTTTGCCAACACGGACCTGGTGGCACTGTAGAAACCGACGTCGCCGGACACCAGGAGGGACACCCTCCTGTATTCCGGATGATGTGCCAGATAATCGAATATCTTGTCAGGGGCGTACTCGCACAGGGATGCCTTTCCTTCGGCTTCCGGCACCTGCAGCATCCTCTCCGCCCCGACCACCAGATCGGAGGTCCTCACGGCCGCCGCCCCGGCGGAGGTGAGACCCGTACCCGGGCCCACGCCGGTACCGACGATGGACAACGTCCTCTTCCGGCGTTCCAGGCCTATACCCAGTCTGTCCGAGAGGATCTCCACCGTCCCGTCGAAGTCGGTACCCGGCTGCTCGGCCGGTCTTCCCACGAGGACTATCTCGGCACCGGCCCTGCGGGCGGCCCTGACCTTCTCGTCGAACCCTCCCGGGACACCGGAATCCTTGGTTACGAGATATCTGGCCCCGGTCTGCACGAGCATGCCGTAGTCCACCTCCTCGCAGAAGGGACCCTGCATGGCGAACAGGTTCCTGCCTTCGAAACCCAATTCCGCACAGGCCTCCACGACCTTGGCAAGGGACAGGACCCTGGCGAACACCCTCTCTCTGTATCCCGGGATCGCGGTGTATTTCGCCAGTTCCTTGCTGCCGGTGGTGGCCAGGATGTTGCCCTCGGTCCCCTTCAGATACTCGACCGCCTCGTCCACGGTGTCCACCACCTTCATGCCCTCGTAGCACTCGGATGCGGGACGTACGAGACGGATGTACTCGGCCCCGGTGTCCGCGCAGGCCTCCTTCACGTGGCCAGATATGCTGGTGGCATACGGATGGGTGGCATCGACCACCACCGGGTATTCCTTCATCAGGGCCCTCATCTCCTCGGGGGAGAGGGGACGGGAGGACACCTCCACGTTGGCATGCTCCTTCACAGAGGTCCTGCCGTATTCCGTGGCCACACACGCATGCACCCTGACTCCGGAACGCGCGAGGAGGTCCGCTATCTCCCCTCCCTCGGTCGTCCCTGCGAAAACCAGAACGTTCTGGGTCATTTCCTATACCTCGTGAAATCCACCGAGAAGTCCTCGCGGGCTATGGCGACGGTCACCCCATCCCCCGCATACTTCCTCAGTATTATCCTGCCTCCGCGGGAGGCCTTTACCGCGGACCTCTCGCATACGCAGTCGACGGCGGTGACCGACTGCACGAACCCGGACTTGGAGAACTCCCCCGGGACCGCGTTGAGCTCGTCCGCCGTGTAGAATGTGATGGGCAGGGAATGCTTGGATGCGAAGGCCAGCAATCCCGCCTCGTCCTTCTTCAGGTCTATGCTGGCGGCCGCACGCACGTTCCTCATGGAGATTCCCGCCTCCGCCAGGGCACGGGACACCATGCCCTCGATGTCCTCCTCGGGCGTGTCCCTGCGGCACCCTATCCCCAGGACGCAGTCCCTGGGGACCAGCCTCAGGGTCGTCTCGAACGGCCTCGCATCCCCGTTACCCACATATACTCCCGTGGAGGCCTCGTCCGCCGACAGCTCCGGGGGGACGTCCCCCTTCACGGGGACGTCGCTCACGAATCCGACCGGGTCTCCGGAGAGAATCCTGGCCGCCACGTCCTTGGCCGCATGAAGGTTCACTATGGAAAGGTCGTTGTTCACGGCCCATGCGTCGATGGCTATCTTCCCGTTTATGTCGGTGGCGGTGGTGACCACCGGGACCGCGCCTATGTGTCCCGCCACCCTGACGGCTATGCCGTTCGCTCCGCCTATGTGCCCGGACAGGATGGGGATGCAGAACCTTCCAAGCTCGTCCACCGAGATGACGGCCGGGTCCACCGTCTTGTTCCTGATGAAGGGGGCTATCTCCCTCACGGCGATGCCCACAGCCCCGACGAAGACGATGGCGTCGCACTCTGCGAAGGACCTCTCCGTCCATTCCCTCATGGAACACTCCACCTTCTCTATGCCGACGGAATCGGCGGTGGTCTTGGCGAACAGGTTCACCTCGTCCTCGGGAAAGCATCCCGCTATGTCCAATGATTTTTGACATCCTTTGGTGGAAAACGCGATTATGTCTACCTTCATTCCCCTGCCTCGATCTTCTTCAAAAGCTCCCTCGCGGAAGGGGTCTCCCCGAGGACCCCGAACTCCGACGAGAACGTTATGGCGGCCACCTTGAGGGCCCCCTTGACACGGTGGTTCATATGGAACTCCATCTTCGGTATCAGGACGTCCATCGTGGGGCCCACCAGCCCCTTCTCCGAAAGGACCTCCAACGCGTCGTCGGTGGAGACGCATCCCATGATCCGCCTGGCGGTCTCCGCATCGGCCCCGGCCATGACGGCGTTGGAGGCCAGGATCTCCATCCTCGAGTCCGCGTTGCGCGAATGGGTGTTCATTATGCCTCCGGCCAGTTTGACCAGCTTCCCAAGGTTGCCGACCAGGAGGACCCCTTCGGCGCCCAGTTCGACGGCCATGTCCAGGAAGTCCCCGATGAAATTGCTGCATTCCACCGGCTGCTGCCCCCCCAGGTCCGGATACGAGGCGAGGAAGTCCTTCCCGTAGTTCCCGGGGACGGTGAGGAGATACTTCCTCCCGGGGGCCATGAACACCTTCATCTCCGCCTTTATGGAACCCAGAAGGGCCGTCTCGCTCATGGGCTCCACTATTCCGCTCGTCCCGAGGATGGATATCCCGCCTACGATCCCCAGACGGGAGTTGAACGTCCTCTCGGCGATCCTCTCCCCTTCGGGGACGGAGATATCCACCGAGATCCCTCCGGTATGGCCGTATGCGCCGCAGACGTCCTCCACCGCCTCCTTTATCATGCTGCGGGGCACACGGTTTATGGCGGCGTTCCCCACGGGCTGGTCGAGACCCCTGCGGGTGACCCTTCCGACGCCGACGCCCCCGTCGACCTCTATGCCTTCGGAGACCTTCCGGGAGACCTTCGCATAGACCAGTGCGCCGTTGGTGTCGTCCGCGTCGTCGCCCCCGTCCTTACGGACGGCGCACGACACGGAGTCGATGGAGACCGAGATGTCCTCCACCGGGACGTGTATCGGTATGCCTTTGGGGGTTACGAGGTCGACGTATTCGACACGGGAACCGGAAAGGAGCATCTGCACGGCGGCCTTGGACGCGGCCGCGGCGCACGAACCGGTGGTGAACCCTCTCCTGAGCCTCTTCCCGCCGACGTAGACAAAACCCTGTTCCTCCCTTATGGCACCCATTGGAAAACCCCGAAGTCGATTTCTGGCATTGGATATAACAGCCAACTATAAAGTGTTTGACGACGATAATTGTACCATGAAGGCTATCATGGTCATAGGATACGGGTCCAGCATGCCCTATGCGGCAGATACGGTCAGGAAGCAGGCGGAGAGGTTGGCCGCCAGGAGGGGCGAGAGGGTCTACACGGCCTTCCACCGCGCCGACGAGCCCCTGATAGCCGATGCGATGAGGAAGGCGGCGGAAGACGGGGTGGACGAACTCCTCGTCATCCCCTACTTCATAGCCGACGGGACCATCACCAAGGAGTATCTTCCGAGGGAGATAGGCCTCGAAGGATACGGGGACGGCGTCGCGGAGGTCGAAGGCAGGAGGATATCCGTCAGATTCGGCAGGGCGGTCGGGTCCGATCCGGGGGTGGCGGACGTCGTCCTGAGGACGATAGAGACGAACGGAGGGGATGCGGAGAAGACGAGCATCCTGATAGTGGGCCACGGTTCCGAGGACAGGTCCAACTCCGAGGCGGTGGAATCCGTGGCGGCGGCCGTCGCATCCAAGGGGTACAAGGTGTTCGTAGGATACAACGAGTTCTGCGGACCGACGATAGAGGAATCTTTCCATAAGGCGTTGGAGGTCAGCGAGGACAGGGTCATCGTCGTGCCGATGTTCATCGCCTGCGGATTGCACCTGAAGGAGGAGATCCCGCAGAAGATAGGCCTCAGGAAGAACTCCAGAGGAGGGATAATCCACAAGAACGGGAAGGCGGTGGAGATAAGGTATGCTTCCGCCGTAGGGGAGGACCCCTACATGGCGGACGTCATGGCGGCCGAAGCCGAGAGGGTGTTCGGAAGATAAACGGGAAACTGCCTCCGATACAGGCCGGAGGCGGCGATCTTTTTCAAATCTCGTCGAAATCGACGGAATTGAACTTGTTCTTCCTGGCGAGGGACTTGGAGATCATGCCCTCCTCCAACCAGCAGGCGTTGAACAGCGCGGGAACCGCCAGACATTCGAGGCATACGGTACCGCGGACCTCAGGTTTCATAACACGGCTGTTGTAGACGTCCAGGATGTCGTCCGAGGTTACTCCGTCCTTGAGGGCCGCCGCCATATCCTGCAGCTGCTTACAGTTGGATATCATCTCGATATCGTCCCCTCCTTCGCGATGGGTTGCAGTTATCCTGCAAGTCTTATCACAAACACGCATGTTCACATTGACTGTCGATGGCATCGTTATCAAAAGGTGACAGGTCCGCCACGACATATATCTATCTACATTCGCAGAGGTCGCTTACATCTTAAAACGACTTACTGGCTACATGTAGTATCAGCCTTTTATTACCGATGAGCCTAGTAAGTCCGGAATGCCGTTAGGCGGGTAGTCCGGTGCACCGAGACCAACCCTCTCAACGTGCACCGGAACCGTCCCGGCAGGAGGTGAGACGATCTTAATGATCCTCATTGAACGCAGGAAATGCGGCATCCGGGTCACGATCAAGACTCGCAGAGTCAAGATCGTGATACGCCTCCCATAAGGGAGGCATAAAACCCTGACCCGTACGGGTCCGGTCCCGCAAGGGACCGTTACCTATCGTCCACCTCTGAATATCAAAGGTCTTCAAAATATAAATATCCGGCAGATGACTCGAATTACAACATCTGGCACATATGAAGGATGGATAGGGGGTGTTTTCCGACCTTACTGTCCGGGGATCATCGCAGGGGAATGCTTATGCATCATCCTGCCGACCTGATCCCTGAGTTCCTTCGCCTTGGCCTCGGAGATATTGGCGGCGGCTGCCATGTCGGCGTCGCTACCGCCCTGCTCCATGACGTTCAAGGCCTTGTCCAGATCCAGATAGGTTATGCCCATCTCCGACTCGTCGGTCTGACCTTCCCAAAGACCGGCGGTGGGGACCTTCTCTATGATCTCGTCCGGGACCCCGACGACCTTCGCCATCTCCCATACCTGGGTCTTATAAAGATTGTACATGGGCATGACATCCTCGGCCCCGTCGCCGAACTTGGTCATGTATCCCATCAGAAGTTCGGAACGGTTGGTGGTACCGATTACGAGATAATCCTCCTTCTTCGCCTTGTCGTAGAGGACTATCATCCTGCACCGGGCCATTATGTTGCCCTTCTCGAGCGGCGCCTCCTTCCCGGTGAGGAGCATACCGGAGAACGCATCCACGGCGGACTGGATGCTGATGGCCTTGTAACGTATGTTCCAGCTTTTGCACATCGCTTTCGTCTGGACGTAATCCTCCCCGGATGTGACCGCCGTCGGCATGAACACACACAGCACGTTCTCACCTCCGAGGGCGTCCGCACAGAGCTTCGCCACGACGGCGGAGTCGACACCTCCGCTGATACCGACGACGGCACCTTTGGCATGCGCCTTCTCCACGGATTCCTTTATGAATGCAGTAAGGGAGTCGGCGTCCGCACGCGTTATCTTGTGAAGCTCCTTGAAGGCCATGCCCAGTCAATGGCATTATTTCTTAAAATATTGTTCCAAAACATCAGTATGCAAGGCCTCCCCGGAGGTTGCTGGGGATACGGATATAGCCAGACATGGAGGTGTGTAAAAAATGTCCCCGGATGCGGAAAAATGCGCATTGTTTTAATATCGAATACACGCTGATAGTTCCATGGGCATCAGGATCGCAATATGCCAGATCGCCAGCACCTCGGATCCGGAGGAGAACCTCAAACGCATAGAGGGGGCCATAATGCAGAACCAGGCGGACCTCTACGTCTTCCCGGAACTGTACCTGACCGGATACGGGAACTCGGAGTTCGACCCGGAAGACACCGTGATCGCCGAGAACAGGCTGCGCATAATCTGTAACAACATGGACGTGGCCGTCGCGGTCGGTGCCCCGATGCAATGGTACAACGGCATCACCGACTCCATGCTTTTCATAACACCTCTCGAGACCTACCGCTACGACAAGATGTACACCGCGAACTTCCCTCCCTATGACGAGAGCATGTTCGAAAGGGGACACAGCCCCGCCATGGTCGAATGGAAGGGCATGAGGATCGGACTCGAGATCTGCTACGATGTCATGTTCCCGGAGATCCACCGCTTCTACGCCACCCAGGGTGCGGACATGGTCATCGTCATATCGGCATCGTCGGACAGTTCGAAGGCGGCCATGGAGAAGATAGTCCCGGCCAGGTCCCTGGAGAACACCGTGTACACGATCTATTGCAACAACGTCGGACCGTTCCGCGACGGGGCCGAGTTCTTCGGAGGCTCCGCCCTCTACAGTCCTCTGGGCGACGAGATAGCCAAGGCGGGGAACGGGGAGGAAATCCTCATAACGTATGCGGACAAAGGTGTCGTCGAGCACGCCAGGACCGTCAGGCCCCAGCTGAGGGACCTGAGAGGAGACATCCGCTGGATACTCTGACCTCATGACAGGCTCTCTCGAAGATGTCCTGTTTTGTAGGAATTTCCTACAAAAGATGTCCATTTTTGTAGGGAAATCCTACAAAAGATGTCCTGTTTTGTAGTAAAATATACAGTCTGGGACATGACGCCCTACATACATGGACCGCAAGGCCTATGATACGCTTCTGAAATGGAAATCATCTTCCGGAAGGGCATTGGTCTTGGAGGGACCGCGTCAGACCGGGAAGACCTTCATAATGAAGGAGTTCTCAAAATCATACCATTATTCCGTGTACATAGATCTTGAAGAGAACGAGGAGTTGAAAACCGTCTTCGAGCAGACGAACGATGCTTCTGAGATCTACGAAAAACTCTCATACAACGGGATAAGATTCGACACCTCTTCCGGAAATCCGCTGTTCACCATAGACGGTATACAATCCTGTCCGCGTGCATTCTCCGCCCTAAAACCGTTGGCCGTCGACGGGAGATGCGACATAATCGCATCCGTATCGCTGCCGGGTGTCGAACCCTCCGAAGGGGATTTCCCGTCGCCCATGGGATATGAGATGGTCGAAATGGGACCGATGGATTTCGAGGAATTCCTTTGGGCGATGGGCATCGGAAAAGAACTCACCGCAAAGATCCGCCAATGGATCGATACCGGCTCGGAGATCGACGTGTCCATCGGATCGGCGCTTACAAGAACTTCAGAAAATTCATGACGGTCGGAGGGATGCCCGCGGCGGCACAGAAATACGTAGACACAAAGGACTACAACGAAGTATGGGACGTACTCGCATCCATCTGCAACATCATCGAAAAAGATGCCTTAAGATACTCCGACAAAAAGGACAGACTGAAGATACTGGCCTGCCTGGAATCGATACCTTCCCAACTTGCAAGGGAGAACAAGACGTTCGTGTACAAAGACGTCGGAAAGCAGGCGGGGACGGGAAGGAGGGAGTACGGGTCCTCCCTGGATTGGCTTCACAGGGCAGGTCTGATAAACCTGTGCTACGACCTGAGGGACCCTTGCGAACCATTGTCCCAGATGGAGCGTACGGATTCGTTCAAAGTGTATCTCGAAGATCCGGGAATACTGACATATATGCTGGGCAGGGAGACCGCATCGGCCATAGAGTCCGGAAACACGTATGTGAACGAGGGTGCGGTCGTGGAGAGCTGCATATCACAGGCCCTCGTATCCAACGGCTACAGGATCCACTTCTACAGCAAACCGAACAGTTCGCTGAAAATGGACTTCGTGATATCATACAAAGGACATCTTACCGCATTAGAGACTAGATCAGGAAAAACGAAGATATCCAGATCCCTGCTGATGCTGACCTCCGGGGACTACAAGGTGGAGAGGGGATCAAAATCGCAGACGGCCCTGTGGGTGCGGACGAACACGGGATACTCCATCTGCCGCTTTTCGCACCCTGCTTCTTCGACATCCCCCGCATAGAGACGGCCCCCTCCAGGACCCCGAGGAAGTGAACGAGGCCATACGGAGGATGTGACCGGTCCCTTTCCATGGATGCCGACATAAGGCGCGGTCCGCTGTTACGTCAGACATATATGGATTATATATCCAATAAACGTCATTCTTCACATAATGTACAAATTGGCCGTGTATGGGAAGGGAGGTATCGGGAAATCCTCCATTTCATCCAACCTCTCCTACATCCTCTCCGAACGCGGCATGAAGGTCCTTCATGTCGGCTGCGATCCGAAACACGATTCCACGAGACTCCTTACGGGAGGGGTCCCCCAGAGGACGTTCATGGACTCCTTCTCCGGCAGAGGGGAGGGGGACGTCATCGAATCCGGGACGAACGGGATCTACTGCGTCGAATGCGGAGGGGCGGAACCCGGCATCGGGTGTGCCGGGAAAGGCATGGCGGCCATGCTGGATTATGTGGAGAGGAACACCCCCGATGACACGGACATCCGCGTGTGCGACGTCCTGGGGGACGTCGTGTGCGGAGGATTCTCCGTACCGATGAGAAGGGACAACGTGGACGGCATCATCCTGGTCGTTTCGGAGGAGTTCATGTCCATCTACGCCGCCAACAACATCCTCCGCGGCATAAGGAACCTGAACGGCGGAAGATGCGTCCTGGGGATGGTCCTCAACAGCAGGGACCCCGAGGACCGCTCCCGCGTGGAGGCCTTCTCCGAGGCCGCAGGCGTCAGGATACTGGGGGAGATCTCCCGCAGCGCGGTGTTCTCCAAGGCGGAAGGGGCCGGGAAGACCGTCTCGGAACTGTTCCCGGACAGTCCCGCATACAAACAGCTGGCACATATAGCGGACATGGTCTGCGACGCGGTCTCGGGAAGATTGGAGCCCCTCTCCGCCTCGCCCCTCTCGGACAAGGCCATGATGCAGATCGCGGCAGGACAGCCGGTCACCGACAGGGACCCTCCCGCCGTACGAACCGACTGCAGCTTCGACTCCTTCGACAGCGAGCGTGCCATCACGTACAAGGGGGACTATGTGATGCCGGCCTGCACCTCCCACGGTGCGGCGGAGGCCCTGCTGGCCATAGAGGACGCCGCCGTGGTCATGCACGGGGCCGACAACTGCGCGTTCCTGGACGAATACGCATGGACGAGGGAGTCGTATTGGCAGGGCTTCTCCGGCGGACGCAGGCGCACATGCAACCTCTACTCGTCGGGTCTGGACGGCAGGAAGGCCTTCGCGGGGGAGAGGGAGGCCCTCAAGGCCGCCATAACCGAGGCGGTGGAGGACGGGTTCCGTTACGTGTTCGTGGTCCCGACCTGCACCTCGGAGATCATCGGGGCCGACATAGACGGATGCATAGCCGACCTCGGGGACGTCGGTGCGAAGGTCGTAGGGGTCCCGGAGGACGACAGGTTCCTCGCCAGCAAGTTCGGGTGCTACTCGGGGGCGATGACCGCACTGTGCAGGATGATGGACTGGGACATGCCGGAGGTACCCGGAACGGTGTCGTTCCTGGGGATGACCCCGAGATATCTGGTCAGGAAGGAGAACAGGGAGTACGTGGACTCCCTCCTCTCCGCGTTCGGCCTCCGGAGGAACGGGGCGCTGATCGACGTCGGAAGGATGGAGGACGTCCTCAAGGTCCCCTCGTCCCAGTACCTGGTACAGGTCCACAGGCATCCGATGAACGACAGGGCGGCCAAGGCCGTCGCCGGGAGGAGGAAGGTCCATCTGGTGGAGTCCATGGGCGGCATGAGGGGCGTACGCGAGTGGGTGGCGGCGTTCTCGGAGATGACCGGCCTCCGGGAGGCCGGATCCGTCTTCCTGGAAAAGGAGGAGAAGGCCTATTCCGAGGTCATATCTTCCCTGAGGCCGAAGGCCGAAGGGAGGAAGGTCCTGTTCTACGTCCGCTCCGATGCAGACCTCGACTGGCACATAGACGTCCTGACGGACCTCGGGATGGAGGTGGCGGCCGTGGCCCACTGGCACAACAAATTCGTGGAACACGACGGAAGGAAGAGCACATACACCGGGATACCCAGGATCGAGGGCGTGGACATCTGCGGCCTCCGGGAGGCAGCGGAGGATCTGGGCGTGGACCTCATAGTATCGGGGGATGCCCGCACGGGACGCACCGGTTACAGATGGGTCGGGACGTCCACGATGTACATCGGCCGGGAGGGGGCCCTCGACTGGGCCGAGAAGGTCGTCAGATGTCTGAGCATAAAACCCTGCGAAGACTGGTACGGGAGGGGGTCCGAATGAGACTCGGACCCGACGGGTTCCTCGGAGCCGTCCTGGCGGCCGAGGGATGCGGCGCCAAGGCCATGATCAACGGCCCCGGAGGGTGCCGTTCCAGGACCCTCAACCTGTGGAGGGAGCTCTCCATAGAGTACGGAGGGGAGGAGAGCGGCTGCTGCCACTCCAAATACCTCAGCAGGCAGTCCCATCTCCCCTGCACCTATCTGAACTCGGACGACATGGTCCTGGGATCCGGGAACAAGATGACCGACGGTCTCCGCTCCGTCTCGTCGGCATCCTCGGAGGACATAGTGCTGATAGACACCCTCGGTGCATCCCTGCAGGTCGCGGACCGCGGGAAGGCCGTGAGGGATTCCGGGACCGAGGGGAGGACGGTGCTCTCCGATGACGACCTGTCGGCCCTTTCCATAGCGGAGGGGTTCGACAGGACCGTGTCCGCCCTGGTGGGGAACGCGGGCCTCGGAAAAGGGGAGAGGAAGGGACACGTCAGCATCCTGGGATACTCCCTCGCCGACAGCTGCTGGAACTACGGGAAGGAGAACATATCCCGTCTGCTGGCACTTATGGATGTCGAGACGGATTCCTTCGTAGGGTGCGGATCGTCCAAGGCGGAGATCTCGTCTTCCGGGATGTCGGAGGCCGTCGTACTGCTCCACCCGGAGATGTCCGCGGAGACGTCGGAGGTCTACCGTTCCGCAGGATGCGGGACTGTCGTCCCGAGGAAGGGCGCACCCATAGGGTTCCCGGCGATACGCTCGTTCCTGGAGGATGTCGCCGATGCGACGGGGACCTCCCCCGACCATGCCCTGGAGGCCGTGGATGCCGAAGAGAAGAGGATGTTTCGCATCCTCCGCAACTGCGACAAGGACTCCCGTGCGTTCAGAGGACTCTGCTGTGCGCTGAAGGGCATGCCGTCCGACACGCTCCCCCTGATGGAGTGGATGTACGACCTGTTCGGCATGGTTCCGTCCTCCGTGGAGAAGGCGTACTGCGGAGGATCGGTCTACGATGCTGGGATATCGCGCTTCCTGGAGGAGACGGACTGCTCCGGGGCCCTCGGCAGGAAGGTCGGCGGGAGAGGTCTGGCGGCCGTCTTCACGGACGGACTCGGGGCGGAGGAATACAAGACCCTCCATCCGGAGGTGGCGTGCATAGGCATATCCATGCCTTATGCGAGGAAGGGGGAGTTCATGGACAGGAGTCTGGTGGGCCTCGGCGGATGCAGGTACCTGCTGGATTCGCTGATAAACGGGTGCGGGGAGTTCCGCTGCGGACAGCCGACCATGGCCGATTTCAGGTGACGTCCTCCCTGTCCAGCAAGGACCTCGCCGCATGGATCATCGTGCCCAGCGTGTCCCTGTCGGTCACGGAATAGACGGTCTCGCGGCCCCTCTTCTCGCTATGCACGATTCCTCCTTCCTTCAGCACCAGGAGGTCGTAGGAGACGAGGTTCTGCGGGAGGCCGGTGATGAAACAGAGGTCCCTGACGTTCAGAGGACGGTCCTTGAGGAGCGTCGCGATCCTCAGACGGTCCGCCGTAGAAAGGGCGCCCATCGTCCGGACGATGCGGCAGTCGGATCCTTGGGCGGACTTGTAATCGAACTGGCGGAGATGAAGGCCACCAAGGGGATGGATAACGATTACCTCAAGGGTTTCATCTCCAGGGCCTCCGACCATATGAGACTCCCCTACGACAGATATGCCAGCGAAAACGTCCGCAGGTTCGTGATCATCGGCACCACCAACGAAGCAGAGTTCCTATCCGACCCCACCGGAAACAGAAGGTACTTCCCGTTCACGGCGAACCCTGAGAAAGCAATAGTCGGTTTCGGTGAAGGGGGTTTCAGATCGAATGAGGCGAAGGAGTACATCATCCAGGTCTGGGCTGAAGCCTACCAAAGATACATGCCAAAAGAAGGGTGGGATCTTAATCCGAAGACCATCCAGATGGTAAAAATCGCACAGGAAGCATCCACCATAAACAACCCGAATGTGGACATCCTCTCCGAACTGGTGGATGAATTATATCCCCTCCCGGGAGCAAGATTGTGCAGGAAGGATCTGGAATTCATCTTATCGTCGAATGCTGGAATTTGGGGTGATGAAGCAATTAAGGCGGCCGACCTGTGGATGAGATCTCCACACCCGGGATGGAGCAATATCGCCGCCATGAGAATCCACGCAGAAGAGAGAGAATGGATGAAACAGGCAAGCACCACCCAGAGATGCAGAGAAAGGATCCAACCAGTAGGTTACGTGGCACCGCCGCCAACACACATGCTGGGAGAGTGATGTTACAGTGTTACACACGTTTCACTGACTTCATACGCGCGCGTACGGAGGTTAAGAGGTCTCTCAAAACCACTGTAACAAGTGTAACAGAAGGAATTATGGATGGAAAAATCTTAGAAACCACTCAAAAAACCACTTCACCAGGACTGTGTAAACAGGATGATGAGACCTCTTTCGACTAATTGTTCGTCTCAGCTGATTTTTCTTGTTTACACGACCTGTGTGTGATTCTTATCCACGTGACTGGTCGGCCGGACTATCCACCCTTCATCGATAGCTTCGAGGTAAAAGGCCATTTGAAGCACCACATACAATTCATCACGAGAGGCGCATTTCCAGTTGAAGTTTCTATTGAGGTAGTCATACTGTTCTAGATTATGACAGAACCAATAGTATTGATCAGGAATAAATTCGGATAACAATTCTCCCATATGGCCAGCTATGTAATGTGCTTTTTCACTCCTATTGCCAGCTATAGAAGCGAACAATATTGAGTCCAGGATGGTGTCCTCTTTTACAATCATTTTCTGTATCGACTCATGTTCTTCTTCAACTCCAATTTTCAAATCTTCGCAGAATTTTTGATAAGCTTCGCCAAAATTATCGGACAGATCTGTCTTGAAAATCCTAATCACTTCATCAAGATTTCCTGAATCGGTATACCTAAATCTTTTCTTTTTTTCACCTGAAAGGTACTCCAAATACTCAACATATGACGCAAAATCACTAGATTTTTTCAAAGGTGTCTTTGATAAAGTTGTTTTCCAATCAGCCACCATTTTATCAATCAATGGATGAAAACCATCAATTAATCCATAAAAATCTTTAATGAATCCAAATATCGAATCTATTTTTAGGTATTCTAATCTGGACCCTTCACCATTGGTGGGGTATATCATTGCACATAAATCCCCTTCGTCAGAATGTGTCCAATTCACAAAAGGACAACATTCCTCATAGTCCTGATACTTCCCAATGGAACCACTAGTGTATCCCGGATGCATCGAATACATTGACCTGATATATTTGAAATATGAGTGATCGGTCCCATTTCCTTTTTTGTCCGGTGGAAAATACTTGCGATTATACTTTTTTTCAAAATCAGGATCATAAATTTTTCCGAGAAAAACAATACAATCGACCAAAACTGAAGCTCTGGACAAGAAATTATAGAATTGATAAGTACGGGAGTTGGACGGATCCATTTCAATATTATTCAAATCATCAACTGTATCCTCAATACGATCCAACAATCCTGCAATCATAGACCAGTTATAGTGTACAACTTTACCTTTTTCCTTAATACAGTACACCTTTTCCATGTGATAATTCAAATCTGAATTGATCTTTTTTTTCAATCTGGAAATTTTAGACATATCCAGACTAATTTTAAAGATAGTTGATTTTTTTAGATCTTCATCATTGGATGCGGAAGGATTATTTGACATATCGTTGATAAACGCGATTCCATCGAAATCTCCAGAGGTAGCATCCGGGCTGGTACCTCTCTGTGTTTTTGAAATAATAGTGACATCTGGATTTTTTATGTTCTCGCCATTTATGTTCACACAGTCCAGGTCTATAAAATCTATCTATGTCAAACACAGAGTTGCGCCTGGCCTATGATGGAAGTTGTTAACAGCTATGGACCACGGATTAAAAAGATATGGGCTTCACTAAACGCATTCGTTTGCCTTCTGATTCAACCCGACCTCTATAGTAGGTTTTTCAAATCATATTCTTCACGAATCGATTAAAAACCCTGGGAAAAAGAAACGGTAAGATATATCTATACATGTACGCGAGGTGTGTTTTGGTGGTGGAATTTTTCATTCTGCCACATTTTTGACCTTCTTGTACCGATCAATATTGATTTCCGATTTGTCAACGGCCCAAGGTAGTCCGAACTCCTCCGCCTTCCTCCTAAGGGTGGTGACAGAGATTCCGAAGGCTCTGGAAATCGATTCGTCGGTCAGCCCCATTGACTTGATCCTGGAAGCTGCAGCAAGAAGTGTTTCCTCGAATCCCTTGGACTCCTCTTCCCCAGCCTCCTTCATGTTACGGTAGAAGTTCCTGATGGCATCGACCATCTCAAAGCTGGAAACGTTCCCGGTGGCAGAGATGAAGGCCTTGAAATCGAATCCGTCACCGACAGAGAATTCCGCCGAAGCCTTGTGATCGTAGCAGAACTCCCCCTCCTTCAGTTTGTCCGACGGAGTTGTCCACGACAGTTTGGGGATGATGGTGGCCTCGGCACGTTCCAGGGCACTGTATTTCATGAAGATGATGTCGCGTGTGTCGATGTTTAGATTATGTTCTCTGATGATCTTTCTTGCGAAATCCTCATGTCTGTCCCACAGCACGCTGACGTTTCCGGGGTTATCAGGATCGTCTATGAAGTTCCTGAACGCGGGCCCCATGTTTTTGGTGACAGGGGATAAGAGCCAGACTGCGATATTGAACTTCCTTATGATGCCCATGAAGGTCTTCATGGAAGTCACCGTAGGCGTACCGTTGTGCTCTCCGAGAAGGAAGTTCTGGGCCTCGTCGAGGATCAGGAGAAGGTTCTCGTTCTTCTCCAGGACCTCGGCGGCAATCGGGAAGAGCTCCTTCAGGGAAACGATGTGATGAACGCCTTCGGGATAATCCGTGACGAACCTGTCCCTGTGCTTCCTGACGAAAATCACGTTGGTGGCGATCCTCCATTTCCCCATCTCCGGGTATGTGCCGTTGACCAGCATCTGTGCGAAGGATATGGCGGAATGTGTCTTTCCGCCCCCTCTGCGACCTGACGTAACCATCAGGGCTCCGGGCCTGAAAACCTTCTGGTAGTACTTTAGGATCACATCCCGTTTGATCTTGCCCATCCTTTTCCTGTTCTCGGCATCCCACTCCGGGGGTTCTACGCCATACTCATCCATCGACGAAGGCCTCCGCGTTGATGGAGTCGGTCTTTGAGTTCAGTTCCAAAATCTCCCTCAGGAGTTCGGTTGTGAAAAGAAGCTCCGTGATCCTCCCAAGGCACTTCGCATAGGCGAGCTTGTCGACGTGTCCTTTTTTCGGGATCCATCCTTCGGGAATCACGTCGACCTTCCTGTCGAGACAGTATTCGAGATAGGTCTGAAGATCGTAGATGTGCTCTGCATAGGGATTATCTTCTTCCATGTACCACAGGCATTCGGTGTACATGTCGTTGAGTTCTCTGAGATTCTTCTCCCATTCCGTCCGGTCCGAAATCGAACGATTACGGACCTTTGCGTTCTTTATAACCGTTTGAGGGGTTTTCTCCACCCCTCCCCTTTGGACCCGGGTCATTCGGACACCTCCTTTTCGGACCTGGTGGAGATGAGGTTCTCTACCTCCCTTCTGCGGAAAAGAGTGGTCTTCGGGATGCGAAGATCTCTTGAGATTGATTTCCATGAGTTTCCGGCTATGCGGAGGGTGACGATTGTTTCGATAGGGATGTCGTCCCTTCTCTTCCTTCCGAGGTGGACGCCTTTGGCCTCCCTCCAAAGTGATAACGGAGAACTCTGTGAAAGAAGTCTACGGAGTAGATTGCAGAATTATAGAGGACCAGGGACGTCCACTGGTAATACTGGGTTCCGCACTCTCGGACCAATAAATGCCTGCAAGAGGATATCATATGCGAATTCGGCACTCTTGCACTGAATGATCGAACAGATACCGATTATCAGTTGAACATATCAAAAACCAAGTTTTCAACATGATATAGAGATATTCGTCGCTCTAAGTGTCCGGACATCTAACAAGAAAGGATGTTGTCGCATCCCTCGGACGCCATACTTCCTTTGAAATACCACCACCTCATTCCGCCACCTATGTTCGGCTCCAAGAAAGACCCCAACGAGCAGATCTTCAAGGACGCATGCAAGGCGTATAAGAAGGAGGATTACAACAAGGCGGCGGAACTCTTCTCCGACGCCGCCGCGCTGGGCCATGTAGGGGCCATGTCCGACCTCGGTCTGATGTACGCCCAGGGCAAAGGGGTGCCGCGGATAAAACAGGAGGCGGTCAAGTGGTGGGCCAAGGCCGCAGAGGGAGGCGAGGTGAAGGCCCAGCACAACCTCGCCACCGCATACGCCACCGGCGACGGCATCCAACAGTCGTATGAGGACGCCATCGTATGGTTCAGGAAATCGGCGGAACAGGGATACTACAAGAGCCAGTACAGCCTTTACAAGATATATTCGCAGGGACTCGGGGTCCAGAAGGACGAGGTCAAGGCGGCCGAATGGCTGATAAAGGCCGCGGAACAGATGTATCCCAAGGCGGAACTGGAACTCGGGAGACTGTATATCTCGGGGGACGGGGTCGAGGCGTCGGAGAAACTGGCCGTCAAATACCTCAAAAGGGCGGCCCGCCACGGCGAAGAGAGCGCCGTGGAGGTCCTGAAGGACATCAGAGGCGATTGAACCCCTTCTCATCTCATGGCGGATATGCACTTCGATATGTCCGCCTGGTCGAGGTCCCCCATCTTCTGCACGAAAGCATTCATCTCGATGCTGGCGGAAGACCTCACCCTTACGGCGGAGGGCTTTTCCAGACCGCATCTGAGAAGGTCTGTTATGACCACGTCCTGCCCTCCCCTCAGCGACGACGGGATTATCTCGTAGACGGCATAACTCATGCCTCCCCTCTTGCCGACGAGGACGGGGCAGCGCTTCTTCCCTTCGGCGCCGAAAGGCGCATCCGCCAGCCAGACCTCCCACTGCTTCGGCGGGTTCCTCTTCGCGGGGCCTCCCCCGTTCGGCTTGTAGTTGATCTTCATAGGTGGAACAAGGACTTCTCCTGATTTAATACGCTGGTATGCCGGATATTCAGTTTATCATAATCCGAAGCATATATTATAAACTGAAACGGCATCCTCCCGACACATGGATGACGGCCGCGACAGGATGCTGGGTCTTATCCTGCACCATTTCCTGGATACTGTATATTCGCGCCCTGTGACCGATTTCAAGAGCGAATCGAAGCGTTACGAGGCCCTCTCCTCCCTCGTCGGGGAGGACGCCGCGGAGACGTTCTTCCCCGGGGACGGGGGCGGAAGGGAGTATCCGCACGGATACCGCCTCAACGACGCGAAAGGCGTGACGGGGGCGCTCCCTCTGCGGATGCAGAACTACCAGACGGTGAGGCGCATCCTGCGGTCGTTATGCGAAAAAAGGGTGCTGGTCCGCTGCGGATCCAAGAACGCCCGCAACCGCGTCCTCTACCTCCCCGAAGAATCCACGGACGGGTGTCTGGCACTTATGAGGTTCCTGCCGCCCCAGACAGGGCAGGACGGTCCCCTCTGCGCCTCCGCATACGCCCACATTGTCCTGGACCGCCAGCTCGTCCTGGACGTCCTGAGGAGGAACGGGGTGACGGTCACGGTGTCCCTCGAGAGCCCCGGGACCGGGACCTCGTATCCCATCAACTCCGCCCTCGTGGGCAGGTATCTCCGCATGTACGAGGACCAAGGCCCGTTCATGGATTTCCAGGACCGCCTCATGCGCCTCTACGATACTCTGTCCCAGATGGATAAGGGGGAGGTCTTCCTCGCCCTCTATCCCGAGGCGAGGGAGGGGATGGTGGAGGGAGGGTCCCTGCCCGACCGCACCGGCTGCAAGGAAGCCAACCTGGCATATCTGGAACATGTGATCGACGTCGTCAACTCCTTCCTGGGGGACATGCAGAGGATGGAGGATGCGGCCGGGGAGGACGGACCGTCCTCCGTCTCCATGGAGGACCGTTTCTCCATGGACCCGGGTAACCGTCTCCGCCGCGAGTCCTGGGCGTCCGGACTCCATCTGACCGATGCGGAGAGGGAGGCCCTGGTATCCCTGGGGTCCGATTGCGTCGTCTCCCATTACGGACAGCTCTCCGCCCGCGGGGAGACCGTGCGGCCCGCCGAATGCGAGGAGGAGTCCTGGTACATCGGCAGATGGTTCGCCGACGGGTACCCCCAGTTCGTGGACGAGGAGATCGTCCTGCCGATCCTGGCCCTCATCACCCTGTCCCCCTCGGCGAGGAGGCGCTTCCTTCTGGAAGGGGAGGAGTGGAGCCGGGGATGCAATACCTTCGTATCCGATTCGAAGCATGTGAGGTGCCCCCTGCTGACGGAGCTCTTCCGTCTCGCCGCCGCGGACCTGCTGCAGGGGAGGGGGGACATAGGGGCAGACATCCCCGTGAGGTATGCCGCCTCGGGGAACGTCACCGTCGAAGGGAAGGGCTGCGACTCCCTGATGTCGTTCAAACTGGAGGACGGGAGGGTCCTCGTATTCTACGGAGGACACAAGAACCGCCTGCCGGGGGACGCGGACGACAGGGTCCTGGCCGGCATATCGCCGTTGGTCGAGGGCATGAACGCACGGGTCGTCGGGAGAAAGGCGGGATGTCCTGCGCTGAGGCGCCTCATGGACGGGGCCTGCCGCTTCAGGGACTTCTCCGAGGAGAGGCTGTGGAGGGTCCTCTGCGGTATGGCCGAGGGGCACGGGACGGAGGAGGACTCATGACGTCCTGTCGACGAGGACCTCTATCTTCGGCTCGGGGAAGAGCCCCTCCGTGTCTATACGGGGGGAATACCTGACCCTCTCCGCATAGCCGAGCCTCTCCGCGACCGCCGATGCCTTCTCTATCTGTGCCTTCATGCCGCCGATGAAACGCTTGCTCTATACGGCCACCATCATGGCCTTCAGGACGTCCCAGCGGGAATATCCGCGCCCATGCACGTAAGGCGTGCCCATGAGCGCATCCGCGGCGGCGTCGGGATCTGTCTTGGAGCACCCGGGGGCGTTCTCCCTGATCCACACCACCAGGTCCGCCATATACTCCCCCATCTACGAGGTGCAGACCGAATCGAAATACTCCGTGGCCTTCGCGACCACGTCCGCGAGGTCCTCGCATCCCTCGCCCTCGAACAATACCGTATATGACAATTTGCGTCAGTCCCGTCGATATGCTCCTGTTTCGGGACCCTGCCGGAAGTCTCCTCCGGGGACGCGCTCCGTACGCCCCCTATGCTCTCCTGGGCAGGACGCTGCGGACATGTTGGGATTCAGGATTTAAAAAACAGACTGCTGACATATACAGGCCAGATATTCGAACTCCCGGAGACCGTCCCCACCCAGGAAAGAGAGCATAGAGGGGGACGGTCTCCGGACCCGCCTTGGCAGTGAAGTGCTCGGGCCGGTTCTTGTGAGGAGAGAGTCCACGGCAGGAGTAAATAGCCGTCTGAGGAGACCGATGATGCGTCCGCCCACACTATCCAGACTTAATCAACGGTCTTCCGCGATATTGGGACATATGTCCAATATCATTTTTTCTACATAATCACATCGTATTTAACACATTTGAAGGATGGATTGGAAGAAAGAAAAAAGGATACAGGAAAACGATGGACGGCATACCTCCGGTCGGCCGTCCTCCTCTTCGACACATATCGCCAGTGGTCTCCGGATACGGATCCCCGGTCGTCAGGAGTCCGCACCGTTCTTGAAAGGTACTGCGGAAGGCCGATAATCCGGAATGCATGTGTACACATGTCATCCGGAACGGCCGACCGCCTTCCTCAGATGTTCCGCCGTGTACGACCCCTCGAACTCCAGCAGGTCCGCGGGCGTCCCGCAGAACAGTACCCTGCCCCCGAGATTCCCTCCCTCGGGACCCATGTCGATGACCCAGTCCGCCTGGGATATCATCTCCAGCCTGTGCTCCACCACTATCACCGTGTTGCCGTCCGCCACCATCCCCCTGAACAGTGCCAGCAGATGCTTCACATCCTTGGAATGGAGACCGGTGGTGGGTTCGTCGAGTACGTAGGTCCTCCCCTTCCGCCCCAGCTCGGACGCCAGCTTCAGCCTCTGGTTCTCCCCTCCCGAGAGAGACGAGGTGTTCTGCCCGAGGGTCATGTACCCCATGCCCACGTCCACCAGGCACTGCAGGCCCTTCCTGATCTTCCTGTCGTCGGCGAAGAAGTCCATGGCCTGCTCGACTGTAAGGCCGAGGACCTCCTCGATGTTCTTCCCCTTGTACGTGTAGCCCAGGGCCTGGGGGTTGTATCTCCTTCCCTGACACTGCTCGCACAGGATGGCCACGGGGTCGGCGAAGGCGACGTCCGGGACGATCTCCCCCTTCCCCTTGCATACGGGACATCCGCCTTTGGAGTTGAAGCTGAACCACTCCGGCCCGACGCCGTTCTCCTTCCCGAAGAGCCTCCTGATCTCATCCATGACACCCGTGTAGGTGGCGGGGGTGGAACGGGAGGAGACCCCTATGGGCTTCTGGTCGATGACTATGGCGTCCGGATACAGTTCGGAGAACCTCTGGACGACCAGGCTGCTCTTGCCGGAGCCGGCCACACCCGTCACGGCCGTGAGGACCCCTTTGGGGACGGTCACGTCCACGTGGCGGAGGTTGTGGAGGTTCACATCCTTCATCTCGAACCCCTCGGTCCACGGAAGGGGGTGCCGGTTGACGGATATCCCCTCCCGGAGGGATTCGGCGGTGTAGGTCCCGGCGTCCCTCAGCTCCGCCGGGGTGCCCTCGAAGACCACCTCCCCTCCGCGGGATCCGGCCAGGGGACCAATCTCTATCACGCGGTCGGCGAGATCTATCATCGCACGGTTGTGCTCCACCACGAGGACGGTGTTGTGTTTGTCCCTCAGGTCCAGGAGGAGCCTCCCGATCCGGTCGGCATCCTCGGGGTGGAGCCCGGCGGTGGGCTCGTCGAATATGTATGTTATGTTGGAGAGGCTGCTCCCGAGATGCCTCACCATCTTCAGCCTCTGGGCCTCCCCTCCCGACAGGGTGTCGGTCCTCCGGGAGAGGCTCAGGTACCCCAGACCCACGTCCACCATATGTTCCAGACATTCGGTTATCTGCCTGGAGATAGGGGTCCCCACCGGGTCGTCTATGTCCTCCAGGACGCCTATGAGGTCGGAGACCTGCATGTCGTAGAGATCCTGGATGTTGTATCCGCCTATCCTCGATGCGAGGGCCTTGGGGTTCAGACCCGACCCCCCGCAGGAGGCACAGGGACCGTCGATTACGAACCTCATGACCTCGTCCCTGATCTTCCTGCTCAGCTGGGATATGTCCCTCTTCAGATACAGCCTGTAGAATCTGGGGACCACCCCCTCGTAGTCCGTGTACTGTCCCAGCCCGGTGTTGTTGCTGACGTACATCATCTTGACCTTCTCGTCGGGGCCGTACTTGAGGTTCTTCCATTCCTCGGGGGTGTAGTCGCGGAGCTTCTTGGCGGGATCCAGGAGGGGACAGTGGTAATAGAGCCAACCCTGCCACGACCCGGTGGAGAACTGGGTGAAGAGGATGGCGTTCTCGTTGATGCTGCGGTCGACGTCGAACAGTCTCGACTCGTCCAGGACGAGCCTCCTCCCGAGACCGTTGCAGTCGGGACACATGCCCAGCGGATGGTTGAAGGAGTAGCAGAGGGCGGCGCCGGCGGAGGGCCTGCCGACCCTGGAGAAGAGGAGCCTCATGAGGGGCGCTATGTCGGTGACGGTGCCTACGGTGGAACGGGAGTTGGCACCGACGACCTTCTGGTCGACGACGATGGACGGGGTCAGATTCCTGATGCGGTCGACGGCGGGACGCTCGTAGCGGGGCATCCTGTTCCTCAGGTACAGCGGATAGGAGGCCTGCCACTGGCGGCTGCTCTCGACGGCGATGGTGTCGAAGGCGAGCGAGGACTTCCCGGAACCGGATACCCCGGCTATGACGACCAGCTTGTTCTTCGGGATGCTGAGACTCACGTTCTTGAGATTGTTCTCGCATGCGCCCGATATCTCGATCTCGTCCTTTTCCATAGTAGATGCACCTCGGAGGGATACAGCGTCCGCAGGATGGGTATCGATGGTAATTTGTGAAGAATAACATGGCGCCGAGAGGGAGATTTGAACTCCCGAGGGAATACTCCCACAAGCTTTCCAGGCTTGCGTCTTACCGGGCTGGGCTATCTCGGCCGTTAGCCGTCGTATCTGATACTTGATTAAAAATGTTTGGTAGGATGAGGGCGGAAAAACGGCCTCAGAGGTCCATCTCCTCGAACAGGACCTTCGCCTTCTTGTTCTGGAGACACACTCCGTAGAGGTATG
>ERZ857629.229-NODE-229-length-85600-cov-12.865778_pt1 | contig 85600 bp, 74 predicted proteins | sample MGYA00519700_ERZ857629 | MGnify/ENA primary metagenome ERZ857629 (study PRJEB31778, sample SAMEA3449351) | human gut metagenome | biome: human gut; feature: human-associated habitat; material: faeces | place: United Kingdom | collected 2010/2012 ... | reverse complement strand
TGTGAAGAGACCAAGTGTCGATTCTCCCTGCGATAAGACCTCCGTACAATGGAACGATGTCTGCGTATGCCGGAGAGTCGTCATACTTTAGATTCTCAGAGTAGAGCACTTGTCCGGATATACTTGTTTCATGGACGCGCAGCCTTTGCTGCATGGTGTATGCATCGGAAATGGACATGGTCACACCTCCGTTGACGTGGCAACTCTTTCCTGATGGCCTCCCTATGTCATCGTACCCGTATTGAATGGTCGCTTTAGCGGAGGAAGCACTTCCTTCATTAAGGCTCACTGTCCTTGTTTGAAGCCTTTCTCTGCTGTCATAACTGTTGACATATTCCAGTTCATCTCTCTTTGCTCCGATCGTTACGCATATATTCTCCTTGAGAAGATTTCCTGAGAAGTCGTAGAAGAGAGTTGTTTTCAGAAGACTGCCGTCCGAGTATTTAGTGATTTCCCATAACGGTCTTTCCTTGTTGTCATACAGCCACACTGTTTCTGTGTACCCGGAAACATTATTCTGTGCATCAATTTCAGCATTTTTGACATAAGTTTTAAGTCCCTTCACCGGTCCCGGCCATGCCGCGGAGACACCTGTGACTGTCTGTATTATAGCTGTTGCTTTCTGTGGATACTCATCATACATGACCAGTTCCATGATGGTTTCCTGTGAAGTCGGGGTTTGCTTCAGTGTGGTCTGCCGCAGTCTTCCAAAACTGTCGTAGTTGTATTCCGTGCGTTCCTCGCCTCTGTGCCTGTAGTGTATCCGGTTTTCATCGTCATACGAATATGTTTCTGCTTCACATCCGGGGATTCCCTTGGTGAACAGACGCCCCTTGTTATCATAGGAGTATCGCCACATATTTAGAGTATCGGATATTTCAATACCTCCTCCGATTACGGCCCTCAAGTCATCGTTCATGTCATAGACATAGTATGCTTTATCGTCGTTTCCTCTCCATGTCGAAATGAGTCTTCCTGCGTGGTCCTTTAGTGCGTGTAACGACATTCTGTCCGGACTGGTCTTCACTTCATCTGTCAATTCCCCGGAACTATAGTTTCCACAGAGCACTATTCCGTCATTCTTCCACAAGAATCTTGGCACGGTGCCCGTAACGGCAAGTCTTTCCGTATATTCATGCAATCCGGCATATCCTGGTAATGCCGTTGAGAGCAATCTGTTTCTTGAGGAGATTTCGTATTCTTTTTTGAAGAAAGCAGCATTAGATCCATGATAGGTTTGAGAGCACTCCGTGGCTCCGTTGCGGAAGTTTCCACCGGTTTCGGCCTCCGGATATGGAAGCCATTCCCTTATGTCATCATGGAGCATGAAATCGCCCTCATACGCTGTCACAAGGTCTCTTCCATCTCCAGCCCCTCCGACGGCTATCTCCTGCAGTCGCATTCCGAGAGTGTTGTACCATGTCACATCTTCGGTGCAAGTGTTTTCGTTCTCATCTCTATAACTACGTCTTCGTACGGATAACTTCCCGTTGCCTCCGTTGTTTAGCAGATGATAGGAATATCCAAACATCTTGTGCCCGTCCGTATCCAGGACAGATAGAAGCCTTCCGGCTCCGTCGTATTCATAGGAGGCAGCCGTACCTGCTGGAGACATCGTTTTGATAACTCCTATACCGGGAGAATATTCGAATGTGCGGATGAGGGATTGAGAAAACAGCCCATTCGTTCTTAATGCGCCGACATCATCAATCCATTCGATTACCGGTCTTTCCATCACGGTCATGGTATTAATTGATGACTGCCCGCCGAGAGAATTTGTCACGTCCTCAAGCCTTGCATTTTCTACGACTGCTATCGGATAAAGTCCGCTCCATCCCCACAGAATTACGGTTCTCGGTTTTCCGGTGCTTTTCACCTCGCTGATATTGCCTACGCAGTCTCTTGACAAAACCTCTTCTCGCCAGGATTCCTCGCCATGTGTCAGTTCTTTCCGAATGGCCGGCATGGTTACGATATTATGCTCCGGCATCAGGAAAGTATTAAATTCTGTTATCTCTGACTTATAGGGCGTGGTGTCTGAAGAAGCATCAATGAGGCCAAGAGGCTCTATCGGCTTTATCGGCTCTATAGGTTCCACAGGTTCTACTGGTTCCACAGGTTCTACTGGCGTTTCCGGGTCAACAGGTGAAACTGTGCCTGAGTCTGTCGCGTCCAATATGCGGTAATCTTTTCGCAGTACGATAGACAACATGTGACGGTTTCTTAAGGTTGCTGCCCAAGGCTCGCTTCCTGTCCATGTGTCCGGATAGGTGTAGTTCACCCTCCTTGTGAGTTCACCTTCCGTCAGCGATACGGCGGATACTCTTATCGGCTGGCTTATGGCCGTTCTGTACACATAAGAAGTGTTCAACGTATATCTGTCGATAACGGTTGAGTCGTTATCATCGGCGTATCTGGTGTGGCATTCCGATACAGGGATTCGTTTCGGTGCAGAATTTGTCCGTACCGGATAGTGGTAGATATCTTGAAACGGAATGTACCCAGCGGTGATTTCCTGCATTACCTGTGTGGCTCTATATTCAGTGACTACTGTGCGTTTGCCCATACTGGCTCTATAGGTAAAATCTGTAGAAGATATGAGAGAAAATCCCCGTCCCTGATTCCATGAGTACTCCTCTTGTCTTGTAAGCAGTGGCGCCATTGTCGGTCCATTATCCGAGTACTGATTACGTACACCGCTCATCGGATCCGCTGTATTGGGGGTTAATGGACTGGATGTATAAGTGTTTTTCCACTTGGTCGGGAAACGGTCCAATGTGACAGTCACTTCTTCTCTAAGATCCTCTGTGGAGAATATCCTTATTGTTCTCGCCGTCGGATGGGTCATGTTATCGTTTTCGTCGGAATTGTCAACAGCAGAGATGTCTTCTGTTACTTTTCCGTAATAGACACATGTATCCATTATGGAAGGTCCGACAACAACCGGTCGGGCATGTATGAGAAATCTCCAGTCAATACTGCTGACGGGTATACTTCCGGGAGCCATAGGATCGGATATGGAAGCTCCGGTAGTAGTGTACATTGAAGATGAAGGATAATATGGGCCATTCGGTAAAGGGTTCTCATATGAGAAGGATCTGACTCTGACGAGTCGTCCATTGTCGTAAATTTTTATTTTACGTACTCTTAGACCGATGGTGGAAGGGTTGTTCCCTGTTAATGGCGAAGCTACACTGCATCCTTCGTATTGAAATTCCGTTCTGGCTCCGTCGTGGTCGGCAGCCAAGAGTGTCATGTAGGTAGCTTTCCCTGCATCGGGATTGCCGTACGTCAGTGTTACTACTTCCGTGGAGACAGGCACTGTGAATGGGCCGCTGCCATTGCGTGGATGGTTGGAAGCGTCATCTTCTCCGTTATAATAGCCGAACCAGTCTTGAGAGTAGCGTGATACCTGAGTGTTGCGAGTGTCGTATGTGAAATCCCATCTGTCATTGAGCTTATCTCCATTGTAAAGACGTAGGGAGTTCAGAATAATCCTGCCGTCATGGACTTCTCTTCCTGTATTTACGACAAGCCGTGCAAGTTCCGAGTTGCCGTAGAAAATAGTAATGCCGGTGAGCCGGAATGGAAAGTTCTTTCTTGAGTCCCCACCCAACACATAGTGATTGCTTTCTCCTGTATCATCAGCATAAGTGAATACCGCCTTGTATCCGGAGAGAGTAATTTCCGAGAGCACTTTTGCTTCATGCGATCTTGCGATGAATGTATATTCGGGGCTTGTGGACTTGGATTCGTGGCTGCCACTCTTGTTTATTGTCAGCACCTCGCGTCTGGACCGAGTATTCTGTATCCATTTTTGGGGTGCTGTATATCGTAAAGTTGCAGTTTCCAGACCACTGTTGCTTGTGACTGATGTGAGATGCCACGCGGTGGTTGCTTCCCATCGGTCCAGGGCTCCATTTGTCTGTGTGAGGATTTGTGACGAGGTGCCGTCGTGAGCGCTTGTTTCTTTTTCGTCAAGGTGGTATGCGGTACCATCAGGAGCCACTATGTTAAAAGAGTCTATGGTGCCATTGGAATTAAACCTCGGAAATACCTCGACCCCGTCTCCGCATAGATGGAACACAGTCTTGTCATCCAGTATGACAAATGTTCCGCATAGTCCGTTGACATTGTAATTATACCTGTCGAGGCTGGTATCCACACGATGCTGCACTATGTCGTAGAGATACTTGTTAGTTTCGTTGTCGGATGTCTGAGCTTCCAGTTTTTTCAAAAGGTTCTCGCTCGGCATTTTGTGCGTCATTCTGGGTGATGCGAACTCGTCTGGCATATCCATCACCGTACGTGTGACTACGCCACCGGCCATGAGCGACCATCCTAATCCGGCCACTCCCGCTGTTTCATCCATTTTTATACCCCCGCTTGTGTAGCTTAGATGTATTGGAATACTTATCTCCCTTCCTTTCAATGTATGGAAAGGAATATCAAGAAAGGCAAGGCCCCGGCTGTGCGAAACCGGTACATCTATATACTTTGCCGCTGATGCTGCTTCCGGAGTTGGAGGCAAGGTGTTTTCGATGGTTGTTTCTCCTCTTTGGTACAGAGTCTGCTGTGCAGACGAATTGTTTTGGATAGTGTCCATATGGTCTATGAAGTTTTACATTAATAATCGCTATATTCATTACTGATTGAAAAATATCTTTGTAATGGAGTTATTGTCAATCAAATGAATAGTGAGTGTGTTTTGAGCAATTTTAAATTGACTCAAATCTCACATGGACAAAGGTATGATAATATTGCAGGATTCTTAATGGAATTTAAGGGAACTTATCAACAACTTATCAACATTGCGGAGAAAATCAATAATACCGTTTGCGCAGCATTTCAAATACGCGCTCATTGACAAGAATACCAGGCAGAAGATGAGGAGCATCATCGCCCAGACTACGAAGCGCGAGAAAGATGATGACGGAAGTGACAAGCGCTAGGGGACGAATGGTCGAGGGGCTTCGGACGGCGTAGCCGCCCGTGGCTCGTGAACGGGAGGGACCCGCGCTTAAGCGTGGGAGGGATAGCACCGACAGGTGCGTACCGGTCCGAAGTCCCTTGACCGCAGGCCCTAAAAATGATTGTCTACTACAAAGTCAGAAAAAACACAAAGACCCCAAATCGCTAACTCAGCGCTCTGGGGACTTTATATCTTAAAATCAAAGTGTCAAAGACGGGATTTTAATGCTTTGAGATTTATCGCCCAAGGCTTTTTATGAAAAAACTCAATTATTTGCGATATTTGTGGCGAAACAATAAATATCGTGGTAAAAATATGAGGAAAAAGCCCATAGTTGCTATCATTTACGACTTCGACGGCACTTTGTCTCCGGGAAACATGCAGGAATTCGGATTCATTCAGGCCGTAGGCAAGACCAAAGAAGAATTCTGGAAAATGAGCGACAAGATTGCCATAGGGCAGGATGCGTCCAACGTATTGTCTTATATGAAGCTGATGTATGACGAAGCGCGCTCCTGCGGAATAGAGCTCCGCCGCGAAAGATTCAAGGAGTTCGGCAAGGATATCGAACTTTACGAAGGAATCGCTGACTGGTGGTTCGATGCCGTGAACCGATACGGAAAGCAGCATGGCGTCATCGTGGAGCACTACATAAATTCGTCCGGGCTAAAGGAAATAATCGAAGGCAGTCCTATCGCAGGCAAGTTCAAACACATTTTCGCCGGCTCCTTCATATACAACGACAGGGGCGATGCCGAGTGGCCGGGGGTAGCAGTGGATTATACCGCCAAAACACAGTTCATTTTCAAAATCAACAAAGGCATTTTCAGCGCAAGGGACAACAAGCGTGTAAACGAATCCGTAGCGGAAGACAAGAAGAGAGTACCCTTCTCCCAGATGGTATATTTCGGAGATGGAGACACTGATGTTCCGTGCATGAAAATCGTGAGGATGTTTGGAGGACATTCAATAGCGGTCTTCAATCCCGAGAACCACACCAAGAAAACATCCGCACTAAAGTTGAAAAGACAAGGCCGCGTGGATTTCGCAATACCTGCCAAATACGGCCCCCAGTCAGGAGCCTTTCAGGTGGTTTGCGCAATAATCAACAAAATCAAGGCAGACTACGATCTGCAACACCTCTCGCTATAGGTCATGGAATACAGAAGATTATCAGAAGAAGAATACAGAGACAGAGCATCCCGAATCCTATATGAGGACAATCATCTGCTCATCGTCAACAAATACCCCGGAGACATAGTCCAGGGCGACAAGACAGGGGACGAATGCCTTACTGACATATACAAGGCATTCATAGCACAGCGGGACAACAAGCCGGGCAAAGTCTTCATGGGCGTTCCGCACCGGCTTGACAGACCCGTAAGCGGCATCTGCATATTGGCGAAAACCTCCAAGGCGCTCGAAAGGATGAGCGCCATGTTCCGTAACGGAGACATCCACAAGAAGTATTGGGCATTATGCTGCGGAAAGCCGGACCCCACAGAAGGAACTCTGGAGAACTGGCTTATCCGCAACGAGAAGCAGAACAAGACATACATAGTGGCAGAAGGCAGCCGGAAGGACGCAAAACTTGCAAGACTCAATTACAAATTCCTCCGCAGCACGGACCGGTATCATTTGGTAGAGGTGGAACTACTCACGGGAAGACATCACCAGATACGCTGTCAGCTTGCCGGCATCGGATGCGTAATAAAGGGAGACCTGAAGTATGGAGCAAAACGCTCCAACCCGGACGGGAGCATAAGTCTTCATGCCCACGAGGTGACATTCACTCATCCGGTACAGAAGACACCGGTACACATAATTGCTGACTTCGTTTCAGCAGAGAATATTCTCCGGGAGTAATGCCCATCTTCATCTTGAAGGCCATTCCGAAAGTGACCTGATTGTGAAATCCGGACCGTTCGGACAACTCAAAAACCTTCAATTTAGGCTCCTTCGCCATAAGTTCAATGGCATATCTTATCCGATAGTCATTAACGAACTGGCAGAAGTTCATCCCGGAAGCGGTGTTGATGGCTTTAGACAGGGTTGTCTTGTTGGTATATACCATAGACGCAAGATTATGGATGGAAAATGTCTCATCAAGATACGGCCTGTCTTCTTCCATGACACGATATACCCGCAGCATCAGTTCCGACTCTTTTGAGTTCTTCATTTTTTCCGGGTCACGCGGTGCCGAGGCCGACTCCGAATACGCCTTCATCAGAGCTCTCAACTCTTTTTCTCTCCTCTCCCCTATCATAATAAAATGTCCGGTTCTGCTGCAATATAGCAGAAAAGCATAAGTAAAAGCCCCCACGACAGTCAAAACATACATTCCCAAAGGATTCCCGACAACCGCAAGCACAACAGCTTTCTGCACATTCAGAATAGCCAGCAGCATGAGGCGTGATATAAAAAGCATCACATTCCAGAAATCTATTGCCCGAAACAGTCTTCGGACACAGAAATACCTTTCATGAAAACGAATGGCCACAATAGCAAGCACCAGTAAGTCCAACAGAAGATACAATAACCGCACTTCCATGGAAGTCATCAGATATGCTATCTCGACAGCTGCAGACATCAGTGCCAGAACCAAAGTAGGATAACACTTCTCATCCCCCACAGGGAAATTTACCAGAATCACCTCGGCTATAGGCAAGGTCGCTGCAAACAATGATACGCCGAAGCCACGTCCTACTATGGGAAACACCGTCAACACCGGACAGAACGCACAAAACAAAGAGATAAGTTCGGATAAGCGGATACAAGAAAAGGTCATGGTGTTATATTATTTTAAGCAAATATACAACGCCAGACCTTTCCTGACAGGCCTCTCAGACTGCTCAGAGCCTGAAATGTATGTTTATTATCTCTTTATTTTCTTTTTTTAGAGAACTTCATGGTATCGAAGCCCTTTCCATAGACCCCGGTCACCGATGACACTGATACGAACGCATCCGGATCAATGGCATTGATGTATTTAAGGAACACACTTAGGTCCGTCTTGCGGGTAATCACCATCACCACGTTCACCTCATTTTTCGTGTACCAGCCCTTTCCGTCAAGAACAGTCACACCCCTGTGAAGATCGTTCGTGATGGCGTCAGCTATCTCCTTGTACTTGTTGGACAAGACAAATATCTGCACGGACTGACGTGAGCCGGACAGATAGAGGTCAAGCACCGTACTTACAATCACCACAAGGATAAAACCATACACCACGGTGGTAATCTTGTCCGCCCATGGCATAAGAGAGCCGTCAGGCATATATGAAGGTACGAAAAGTGAAGAAAGGATAATCAACACATCCGTCATCATAATCAGCCTGCCCGGAGAGACGTTCCTATATTTATTGATCATAAGTGCTATGATATCCGTGCCTCCGGTACTTCCTCCCTGCGATATTGTTATTCCTATGCCGGCACCGGAAAGAATGCCTCCCATTATGGTACACATCAGCTTTCCGTTGTCGATGGCAAGAATCTGGGTAATGTCCGAAGGCATCACGGACTGCATGATATTCATCGCAACGGACGCAAGTATGGTGGCATAAATGGTCTTGCCGCCAAAACCTTTCCCCAACACGAAAAGCGCAGCCGTAATCAGGCCCATATTCACTACAAAATACGTATAACCGATTCTGATTCCCGTAGCGTACTGTATAATGGAAGCTATACCGGTAACACCGCCACCGATAAGATTGTTAGGGACAAGAAACGTAGTCCAACCCAATACGTATGCAAGAACACCTATTGTAATGAGGACATATTCTTTGAATGTCACCAATACATTTTTTTTAAGAATGTCCATAATGCTTATTTCTTTTTCTTCTTAAGCGATACTCCGGTTTTAATCTCTTCAAAGCCTTCCCCATACACATTGTTGGTAGGAGAGATTGACATGAAGGCGCGAGGGTCCACCTCTTTTATCACTTTGGTAAGAGACGGAAGTTCTTTCTGACTTATAAGGATAAGCAGAACGTCCTTGTCTTTCTTCGTGTACCAGCCCTGGGCTTTGAGGATAGTAACCCCACGGTCCATATTGGTAATGATATGATCCGCTATCTCCTTGTAGTGTTCGGAGAAAACAAGCAACTGATAAGAAGACCGTTTTCCGCCCACCACGATATCTATCATAAGGGAGAATACCACAAGTTCCTCCAAGCCATAGCACATATCCGAGAAATTCTTCTCCGGAAGGAACAGAAGCAGCGAGCAGATTATCACATCCGTGACAAGATAAATCATACTCAACGATATGGGCCAGTATTTATTGACCATCAGAGAAATGATATCAGTACCGCCCGTACTTCCTCCATATCTTAGAATCAGTCCTATACCGATAGCCTCTATCGCACCGGCAAAAACAGGTATAAGCACCCTTTCCTGAATAAACAGGAACTCTCCAGGCGCACTGTGAAGGAAGTCGAGACTGCCCACCAGACCCATCGCCAGCGAAGATACCACTATACAATAGATAGTCTTGAATCCAAAACCTATCCCCATGGCAAGAACCGCCACTATAATAAGCACTGCATTGATTACAATATAGGAGTACTGAGCCTGAATGAATCCTCCCGTGGCGTACTGGACGATAGTACAGAGTCCCATCATTCCACCGGCAGACATTCCATTAGGTATCATGAATCCCTCCCATGCGAATGCAAAAAGGAAAGAAGCGACAGTGAGAATCAGATAATCCTTCACCGTGCTCAAGAGTTTACGCCTGTCCGTCATTTCAATACTATGTTTATAATTCTACCTGGAACTACTATTACCTTGACTATCTTCATGCCGGCAGACCACTTGGCCGTCTGCTCAAGAGAACGCACCTGAGCCTCCACTTCAGCAGGGGTTGCGCTCTTGGCCATATCTACCGTAAACCGCATCTTGCCATTGAACTGCACCGGATAAGTAACAGTATCATCGGCAGCATACGCAGCCACATATTCAGGGAACCTGGCGTATGTCACACTGCCTTCATTGCCAAGCGAATGCCACAACTCTTCAGACACGTGCGGTGCAAAAGGAGAAAGGAGAACCACCAGAGGCTCGAGAATCTCCCTCTTGGCACACTTGAGGGCTCCAAGTTCATTGACAGCAATCATGAACGCACTGATTGTGGTGTTGTATGAGAATGCTTCTATATCTTCCTGTTCCTTGGCAATAAGTTTATGAAGGACTTTCAATTCTTCCGGCGTAGCCTTATCATCGACAACAAGCCACTTTTCCCGGTCATAGAAGAGACGCCAGAACTTCTTCAGGAAACGGTTCACCCCGTCAATTCCCTTTGTATCCCACGGCTTGCTCTGCTCCACAGGGCCGAGGAACATCTCATAAAGTCTCAAAGTATCAGCACCGTACGTATTGCAGATATCATCCGGATTCACCACATTATACATACTCTTGCTCATCTTTTCCACTGCCCATCCGCAGACATACTCGCCGTCTTCCAATATAAACTCGGCGTTCTCAAACTCCGGGCGCCATCTGCGGAAAGCCTCGACATCAAGCCTGTCATTATGCACGATATTGATATCCACATGTATCTCCGTCGTATCGTAAGAAGACTTGAGTCCGGCAGAAACGAACGTATTCGTTCCCACAATTCTGTACACGAAATTCGAGCGTCCCTGAATCATGCCCTGATTGACAAGTTTGCGGAACGGCTCATCCTCGCACACATACCCTAAATCATAGAGGAACTTGTTCCAGAATCGAGAATATATCAGATGTCCTGTAGCATGCTCGGTACCGCCTACATACAAATCCACACTGCGCCAATACTCATCGGCTTCTCTGCTCACAAGCGCCTTGTCGTTGTGAGGGTCCATATATCTGAGATAGTAGGCACTTGAACCTGCAAATCCAGGCATCGTGCTCTTCTCCAACGGATAGCCCTTATATGTCCAGTCCTTGGCACGGGAAAGCGGCGGCTGACCGTCAGGAGACGGTTTGTAAGAATCTATTTCAGGGAGTCTCAAAGGAAGTTCCGACTCCGGAAGCGGCATTGGAATACCATCCTTATAGTAAATCGGGAAAGGTTCGCCCCAATAACGCTGACGTGAGAAAATAGCGTCCCTCAAGCGATAATTGGTCTTTCTGTGTCCCAGCCCGTGCGCCTCAACATAGTCTTTTGCAGCCTCGATGGCGTCCTTTACCTTCATTCCGTTCAGGAAGCCCGAATTGCACATAACTCCGTCCTTGGCATCAAAACTCTGCTCAGACACGTCACAACCCTCAATCAACGGCACAATCGGAAGCCCGAACTTCTTCGCAAACGCATAATCCCTGCTGTCATGCGCAGGCACAGCCATGATGGCACCGGTTCCATAACCTGCAAGCACATACTCGGATATCCAGATAGGCACCTTCTCTCCGGTAAGGGGATTTATTCCATAAGCCCCGGAAAATACTCCGGTGACGGACTTGGTCTCCGCAATTCTCTCTCGTTCCGTTTTCTTCTTGACAGACGCCACGTACGCAGCCACTTCCTCTTTGCGGTCCTCCGTTGTCAACTGCTCCACAAGCTCGCTTTCAGGAGCCAGCACCATGAATGTCACGCCGAATACGGTATCGGCGCGCGTCGTAAAGATAGTGATCGGAAGATGCTTGTCCCCGCACACAGTATCAAAGACCATTTCAGTTCCTTCAGAACGGCCTATCCAGTTGCGCTGCATCTCTTTCAGCGAATCCGACCAGTCAAGAGTCTCAATTGAGTCGAGCAGACGGCCGGCATACGCCGACACGCGGAGCTGCCACTGCGTCATCTTCTTCTGCTCGACAGGATATCCGCCTCTTACGCTCAATCCGTCCTTCACCTCATCGTTGGCCAGAACAGTTCCAAGTCCTTCGCACCAATTGACAGATGTCTCACCCTGGTAAGCAATCCTGTAACGCATCAGAATATCCGACTTTTCCTTCTCGGACGCAGAATTCCACTGCTCCGGCGACACGTCATCATATCCCTCGCTTTCAAATCGGCTGACAAGCTCGGATATTGGCCTTGCCCGGTCTGCGGAAGGGTCATACCAGCTGTCAAACATCTTCAGAAAAGCCCACTGCGTCCATTTGTAGAACTCAGGATCACAGGTACGCACTTCCCTGTCCCAATCGTACGAAAAGCCGATACGGTCCAACTGACCGCGGTAACGCTTCACATTCTCTTCCGTAGTGACCTCGGGATGCTGACCAGTCTGGATGGCATATTGCTCCGCCGGAAGTCCGAAGGCGTCATATCCCATAGGATGAAGGACATTGAAGCCCTTCAGTCTCTTGTATCTGGCATAAATATCACTCGCAATGTATCCAAGAGGGTGACCGACATGAAGTCCTGCGCCTGAAGGATAAGGGAACATGTCAAGCACATAATACTTGGGTTTGGAGCTGTCCTCCTTTACCTTGAACTCTTTATTGGCTGCCCAATAGGCCTGCCACTTCTGCTCAATCGACTTGAAATCGTAATCCATCGTATATTTCTTTATTTTCTTTTTTGCAACTTAAAATCCACATACACCGACATGGCGCATTTCACTTTCTTCCCGCCCATCATGGCCGGCTTCCAGTCCGGTGACGAAGAAATGACCCTTACAGCCTCCGTATCCAGAAGTTCATCCACACCTTTCGCCACCTTGACATCAGTGACCTTGCCTTTCTGGTCAATTATAAAATCCACGAGCACCCTGCCCTGTATTCCGTCCCGCACCGCTTCCCGAGGATATCTCTGATACACATATACCCACTTGCGCAGGAAATCAGACGGGTCACTGGAACCAAGGAAACGAGGCTTCACGTCACAGTCCGCATAGGAATAGACATCACCGGAACTCTGTCTCGCCCGCACGGCATTGTCTCTTCTGAACTCTATGGCCTTCCTGTTGACAAGGGACAGTGAAAAATTGTAGATATACTCAAGTTCCCGCTCCATATCCTGATATTCAAGAATGTACGGGGTGTCTCTCTCAGTATTGTATTCGGGATACATCCCGGTAGTGAACAAGACAGAAGGAATCTCTTTTTCGTAGAAGGATCTATGATCGGATGCCACCGGTTCCTCAGCCACGACACGAGGCAGCACCGGCTGAAGCGTACCGGAAAGTTCCGCAATCATGTCATTGATATCCTGATTGGACGACGTATAGGCATAGAACCCGTTGGATGGAAGTCCGAGCATATCGAGGTTGACACAAGCGTCAATCCTGATTCCGTTGCCGAACGACCGGTTGAGAAAATACCATGATCCGGCAGAAGTGTTCTGCGAGGCTCCGGCCGCAAGGAAAATGACCGAACGCTTCAGAAGCACCCTGTTGATACTAAGCTTTCTGGCAAGCTGGAGCATCATTGAAAGGCCGGAAGCGTTTCCATTGGCCCCATAATAAATCTTGTCATGCTGCTCCCCGTTGATATTTATGCGGGCGGAGCCCAAATTGTCCATCCTGGCGCATATTACCACATAGCGGTTTTTCAGCTCCTTGTCATATCCGGGAATAAAAGCCACCACATTCCGCGAACGCAGCGTATCTCCCGACTCCTGAAGGATACCGAACGACTCCAATCCGTCCCCGCTCAGGAATTCAAGTCCGTATGATGCAAATTCCGAACTGATGAATTCCGCTGCCATCCTCTCACCTTCCGAGCCGGCAGCCCGTCCTTCCAGCATTGCGGAAGCAATGTACCCCACCTGCTCTTTCATGCTGCTGACAACCTCACTGTCACTCAGGCCCTCAAGCGAAGACCCGGCAAACTGCGCAAAACAGTTTGTCGAGACCAGAACAACCAATAACGTAACGAATTTTTTCAGCATAGCCTATCTGTTGTTGAGAATCCATGCGTCCGGACAGAATCCGCTCTCCCGCACCTGCTTAAGAGAATGATACGCATCTGTCAGTCGGTCGGAAGGACAGACTCCCACCGCGGTGAATCCGTTGCGATAGCGTATCATAGTTGCGGGATATCCGGAAAGGTTAGCATTTTCCGAAAACTTCCGGGCATTGTCCTGATTCGAAAAAGCGCCCACCACAATGTAATAGGCATGCGGCAACCGGCTTCTCTCCTCATCCGAGAGTTGTCTGGCCTCTACCAGCGAGCTATTGAGAATACGTATGGAGTCAAGTGTCGCAAGAGAATCTGACAACTGCCTCTGCACTGTCTTAAGCGAGTCAATCCTGTCATTGTGCGCTTTCTGTTCCATCTCTATAGCAGCACGCTTCTTCTCAATATCAGAAGACGTCGGTCTTCCTGCAATTCTTCTGAACAAATCGCAAGAAGAAACGCTAATGCAAAGAAGCAGTAGAACTGCTGTTTTCGAGGCGCAAAATCTCATATATTCTGACAATTAACCTAATTTGCAAATTTAGTAAAAGTTTTTGAGTTAAATAGATTACTTAATTCCAGCCGCCGCCAAGAGCCTTGTAAAGACTTACCAACGCAAGATTTTCCCGGGTTTTGGCCTCGTTGAATTCAATTTGGGAGGACAAATACTTACGCTGGGCATCCAATACGTCGATATAACTGATAACGCCGTTGATGTACTGACTGTTCGCCAGAGCGATATATTTCCCGGCAGCCTCTTCCATTACAGATTTAGCATAGGAATCGGAACGCGCCGACTGGAACCCGACGGTAGCATCATAAACCTCTCTGAATGCCTGTAAAACAGCCTTCTCATATTTGAGACGGGACTGCTCATAAGAAGATACCGCTGCCTTCATTGCCGCTTTACGCTTTCCGAACTCTAAAATCGGAGAAGCCAGCGTAGCACCGGTAAACCAGAACGGAGAGTTCAAAAAACTCTTGAGCTCATCATTTTCCAGACCTGCACCGAGATTTATCACGAAAGACGGAAAACGCTCCGCATTGGAAATACCCACACGTGCCTCGGCCGCCTGCAACGAATGCTGCGATGCCATCAGATCAGGCCTACGCTTCAAAATGTCAGACAAAACGCCCGTCGGCACATCAGAATCACCGTAAATGTCCGAAGCCGAGACATTTCGCGCAATTTCCTTAGGATACGAGCCGGTAATAAAGCACAACTCGCTCTCCTTCAGCGCAATCTGTTTCTCAAGATCAGGAATCATCGCCTTGGACGAAGCGAATTCCACAAGAGCCTGCCGGTAAGGAATCTCCGAAGTCAGACCACCCTCGGCCCTGAGTTTTGCCTGTTTCACGGATTCACGCCTGGTCTCCACGGTATTTGAAACAATCTCCATCTTCCGGTCCAAGCCGACAAGTTCATAATAGGCGGACGCCACACTGGCCACAATGCTCATTCTCACAGCCTTCTGCGTATCCTCGGCAGCCAGGTAATCAGCCAGTTTCTCCCGGTTTGCCCATTTCAGGCGTCCCCAGAAATCCACTTCCCAGCTAAGCGAAGCCTTTAACCCGAATTCAATATCGTCAGGACTTTTGCTTGTGCCGCCATAATTGCTGTGATCATCCTGCGCATAAGCTTTCGCAGACACGGCCGGCAGTTGGGAAGCCTTCTGCATCCTGTATTTGTAGCGCAGTTCATTGAGCCTTTCCGCCGCTATCAGCACATCTTTGTTGTAAGTCAGCGCAGTCTCTATAAGTTCCTGAAGTTCAGGCTCCTTAAAAACATCCTTCCAGCCCAGGTCCGCAATACTGCCATCCCCGTCCTGCGCGAAGAAGGCCTGCGGTACTGACTCCAAATCCGGTTCCTGACAATATCTTGACGTCGAGCAGGAGTTCAAAGTCATTGCAGAAGCCGCCACCAATACCAGTATTGACATAAACGACTTCCCGCCTCCGATAATTGTTTTCATTTTCGGACGCATTTTAGAGAGATACGCCTTCATTTTGTATATCGTCACAAAGAAAAACGGCACAAAAACAATTCCGACCGATATGCCTACAATCATACCGAAGAAGACACCGGTGCCGATATTCTGACGGCTTTCCGAGCCGGGACCGCTTGCGAACACCAACGGAAGCATACCGAGGATAAACGCCAATGACGTCATCACAATCGGCCTGAATCTGAGTTTTGCGGCAGTTATGGCCGCTTCCACCACATCTTTCCCGGCTTCCACCTCATCCTTGGCGAACTCCACAATCAGAATCGCATTCTTGGCCACCAGACCCACCAGCATCACAAGACCGATCTGGAAATAAATATTGCTTTCCATGCCCAGTATCGCAACACCGAGGTACGCACCGGCAATGGCTATCGGCAATGACAATATCACAGCCACAGGGACCAGCCAGCTTTCATATTGGGCGGCAAGGAACAGGAACACGAAAAGCAGAGCCAATGCCAGAACGAGACCTGTCTGACCGCCTTCCTTCTTCTCCTGATAAGACATTCCGCTCCATTCCACACCTATGTTGTCCGGCAAATGCTCGTCCGCGACTTTCTGAAGTATGGCCAAGGCATCTCCCGAACTTACACCATTGGCAGCTTCACCATTTATGGTAGAGGAATTGTACATATTGAACCTCTTGATCGTACCAGGACCGGTGGTATAATGCGTGTTGCCCAGGGCATTGACAGGAATCATTGTCCCGCCGGAACTCTTCATAAAGAAGAGATTCAAATTGTCCGTATGGGCACGGTATGGTGCATCAGCTTGAATATAAACACGATAGATACGGTTATACATATTGAAGTCATTCACGTAGATTGCACCCGTGAAGGCTTTAAGCGTCGCGAAAACATCCGCCATTGACAAGCCCAAAAGCTGAATCTTGTCACGATCCGCATCGAAATACAACTGAGGAATATCCGCCTGCATGCCGGAAGAAAGACCGGTCAGTTCCTTCCGCTTCGACGCATAATAAAGCAGTGTATCCGTAGCATTCTGCAAATCCTGATATGTGGCATCCCCTCTGGCCTCCAGAACCATGGAGAAACCGCCGGAAGTACCAAGTCCAGGAATGACAGGCGGCGTACTTATATAAACCTTGCTCTCCGGATAACGGGACAACGTGTCTCTTACCATCGCGATGGTCTTGGTCATGTCCGCCACCTTACGCTGGTTCCAAGGCTTGAGTATCACTGTCAGCGTGCTGCCGGACTGTGTAGTTCCCACGCGCGGGCTTGATCCCGTAACATTGAGCACGTAATCCACATCATGCTGACGCAGCAGAAACTCCATCGCCCTGTCGGTAACAGCCCTCGTACGCTCGAGCGTCGCACCCATTGGAAGTTCCAGTTCGACCGTAAAATACCCCTGATCCTCCTTAGGAATAAAACTCTGAGGGACAATGCGGGCCAATACGAAAATTCCGATTATGGCAACACCGAAGAAAGCGAACATTCTTCTGGAGTTATTGACGGCCAGACGCACCATCTTCGTGAAGAATGACGTTCCGGAGTCCATCCACAGATTTATCTTGTTGAAAAGAAAGTTCTTGGAGCCGCCTTCGCTATGAGGCCTGAGGAACTTCGAGCACATGACCGGGCTCAATGTAAGCGCCACAATCGTCGATATGATAACTGATACCGCAATAGTTACGGTGAATTGGCGAAACAGTTGACCGGTAATACCCGAAAGGAAACTCACCGGCACGAATACGGCACAAAGCACCAGGGACATAGCGACAAGCGCCCCGCCTATCTCGCGCATTGCTTTCTTCGTCGCCTCGTATGGAGACAGATGCTCGGTCGCCATGATACGGTCCACATTTTCCACCACGACAATCGCGTCATCGACCACAATTCCGATTGCCAGAATAAGTCCCAGCAAGGTCATCATATTCAGCGAGAACCCGAATATGAGCATAACCCCGAAAGTACCTATCAACGAAATCGGGACGGCAATGGCAGGGACCAATGTCGCCCTGATGTTCTGCAACGAAAGGAATACTACCAGAATGACCAGGAAGAGAGCCTCGAACAGTGTCCTGTACACATGATGTATAGACTCCGAGATGTATGTGGTCATGTCGAACGGAATGTTGTAGGACATGCCTTCAGGGAAGCTTGCGCTTATCGCTTTCATCTCGGTCCGGACATTTTCCGCCACTTCCATGGCATTGGCGCCGGGAAGCATATAGACATTGACAACGGCAGCATTGCGGGCGTTGATACCGCTTTCGGTATTGTAGGATTGGGCTTCGAGCGAAACTCGTGCAACATCCTTCAGCCTGATGATGGCGCCGTCTTCGTCAGTACGGACAACGATATTCTCAAATTCCTCCACAGAAGACAAACGTCCCGGGGCCGTAATCGGAATCGTCACATCCACATCTGCAATAGGCTGCTGCCCAAGCACTCCGGCCGCCGCTTCACGGTTCTGGTCTTTCAACGCGCTCTGCAGGTCCTTTACCGTGATTCCAAGACTCGCCATTTTGTCCGGCTGCACCCATATCTGCATGGCATAATAACGGCTGCCGACATTGGAAACGCCTCCCACACCTGCAACGCGCCTGAGCCTGTCCTGAATATTCAACGTCGTGTAATTGCTCAGGTACACCTCATCGAATTTCGGGTCATCAGACATTATGGTTATCGTCATCAATTTGCTGGACGATTCCTTCTCCACGGAAATGCCGTTCTGCACCACTTCCGCCGGAAGTCTGGACTCAGCCAGCTTCACACGATTCTGAACCTCCACCGCAGCAAGGTCCGGATCGGTCGAAATATCGAAGGTCAATGTCGCTGAATACCAACCGCTGTTGGAGCTGCTCGACTCCATGTAGAGCATCCCCGGAGTACCGTTGAGCGACTGCTCGATAGGAGTGGCGACCGCCTGCGAAACGGTCTGGGAATTGGCTCCCGGATATGACGTGGAGACACTGACTACCGGAGGAACAATTTTCGGATACTGATCTACCGGAAGCAGCGTCAGTCCGATAATTCCCACAAGTACGATTATAATAGATATGACAGTCGAGAATACCGGCCTGTCAATGAAAAAATCCGATTTCATAAGTAGTTACTCCTGCTCAATAGAACCATAAGGCACAGCTTCCACCTTGTCTCCGTGCGAGAGTTTGTGCTGTCCCTCCACAACAATAACCTCATTGGCTTTCAAGCCGCGTTCCACTACGGTGACATTCTCCACTTCAGGTCCCGTCTGGATAAAGCGCTTCTCCACGGTACCGTCATTCTTCACCACGAAAATAAACGTTCCGCTCTTCTCTATGGTGATGGCCTTTGTAGGCACCGCTACGGCGTTTTCCCGGACATCCAGCAATACTCTCACATTGGTGAACTGACCCGGAAGAAGCTCCCTGTCAGGATTAGGCATCTCGGCACGCACGGAAAAAGTACCTGATTTGGCATCTACCAGCGGATCCGCGAAATCCACCAGTCCCTTGTATTTGTACTGAGACTTGTCCGCCAGCGTTATGGTAACATATGGATTCCAATGGCGGCTGGTATCCTGCTGTCCAAGATTCACATTTCTGGCCTTGGACTTCTGGTAATCCAGATCCGTCATCTTGAACTCCACCAAAACAGTATCACTCTTGACGACATTGGCCAGAAGCGACTGCGCCCCGGGACCTACCAATGTACCGATATCCACATGCCTCTCACTGATATATCCGCTTATAGGTGAGCGGACTGTGGTATAACTCAATGCCAGACGGGCTTCAGTGAGATTGGCCTCGCTGACATGGACATCAGCCTTGGCACTTTCATACGCCGCTACAGCATTGTCCAAATCCAGCTGGCTGGCAGCCTTCTGCTCGAACAGCGGCCTGATTCTGTCAAGGTCGCGCTCCGCTTTAAGGGCAATCGCCTTGTTTTTGGCAACCAGAGCTTCCGCCCTGTCCACCTGAGCCTTATATTGTTTAGGGTCAATGATAAAGAGTACCTGATTCTTGTTTACGCGCGTACCCTCTTCGAACATCATTTTCTCCAGATAACCTTCCACCCTCGCCCGGACTTCCACAAACTGCTGAGCGCGAATCTTTCCAGGGAATTCTCCATAAACCTCCACATTGCGTGTGCGGACGGTATCCACACCCACGATAGGAAGAATCTCTTCCACATGTTTCGGCCGCAGAAAAATAATGAGCACCACCGCCACACAAACGACTGCAGCAACCGCACCAATAATTGTCTTTTTATCCAATTTACGCATAAAAACTAGTTTCAATCGAAAAACCTGAAATTAAATCGTGCAAAGTTAATCAATGGTAGCGAAGAATAAAATAAATAGCCGAATCAGTAGTGACTTTGAGACGGAACTTGCTATATTTGCAGCAGTATGCGTAACTGTCTAATATCAATTCTGTTGTTCTTATCCACATTTGGAACTTCAGCCCAGACATATTTTGACTTCAAAGTTCCTTTCCCCCCGGCAGCCATGAAAAGGAATGATACACTGAGCGTGCTCATATTGGGAGACGTGATGATGCACGCCCGACAATTGGAATACGACTACACGGAATTTCTCGAAGAGATGAGACCTCTTATCGAAGAGGCCGACTTCAGCATAGCAAATATGGAATTCTCCCTCGGAGGAAAGCCCTACAGCGGCTATCCCGCATTCAGTGCACCAGACGGATATGCAAGTTATGTGAGGGACTGCGGGACGGACGTATTCCTTATGGCCAACAACCATATTCTGGACCGCGGTGCCAAAGGGCTTGAGCGCACCATAAGCGTCTATGACAGCCTGAACGTATGGCGGTGCGGAGTTGCCAAGGATGTCAGGGAACAAAGCAGCAGTTACCCGCTGATACTCCGCCGGAACGGAATCAGCGTCGCACTCATAAACTTCACCTACGGCACCAACTCCCCGTCACGAAAAGAATACCCTCGCGTCAACATGATGGACAAAAACGAAGTACGACTGTCCATCCAGAAAGCCAGGGAAAGAAATGCCGACTTCATACTTGCCCTGCCACATTGGGGCAACGAATACCAGCTCCGGCACAGCAAGGAACAGGAAGAATGGGCGGAATGGCTCGTAAAAGAAGGCGTGGACGCAATAGTCGGGGCACATCCGCATGTCGTTCAGGACACTACGCACATATCCGGAGTCCCCGTCATCTATTCGCTCGGGAACTGTATCTCCAACATGAGTGCGACCAATACCAGACTGGGACTTGCCGTAGAACTCAGATTCATCAGAAACGGGGACAAGACCTCTCTTGACGAGCCGGTCCTGCACTTCACATGGTGCACGCTTCCCGGACGGTTGACCCACACCTATAAGACAATCCCGATAAAAAAGTGGGCCAGCCGTAAAAACGACTGGCTCACAAAATCTGACTATGACAACATGATCAGCACCCTTGAACGGGTATGCAAAATCACGTCCATTGAGTACAACTACTGAGCTACAAATGCACTGTATTTGTCATACTTCTCTGCGTATTCACCACCTTCGCTGATGAAACGGTAGCATGCGTTCTTGAGGTATTCTGCAACACTTGCCTTAACCACATCGTCCTTTGACATCTCGAATGCCTTCTCGAACGGAGCGATGCAGGACTTGAGAGCAGTCTCGAACTCGCCCATGATAGCCATATACTTGGCATCATCCATCTCATTTGAAGCCTTCTCCTGAAGAGCAACTGCGAGATTGTAGAAGTGGATACCCTCTCCGATATAACCCCACTCATAGTTAGGATCAACCTCCGCACACTTACGGTAAGCGACTACAGCCTCATCAAGACGGCCAAGCTGCTCGTTGATGTTACCCTCAACATAGTAAAGAGAAGCGTTGGTAGGCTCATTCTTCTTAGCCTCGTCAAGAAGCTCGAACAAACGGTTTGTGTCGTCGCCGCTCTTGATATAGTAGTTGATAAGACCTACGAGGATAGCCTGGCTCTGAGGGAACTTTGAGAAGCCCTCCTCAAGATACTTCTTGCTTGCTTCCTGATTGCCGTTCTTGTCTGCAATATCTGCAAGCTTTGCATAGGAGTCTCCATCCGTACCGTAAACGCCGACCTTGACGCCATCGAGGAACAGCTTCTCGGCACGAGCCAAGTCATTGGCGCTCCATGCTGTGTATGCTGCGTTATATACGGCGTTGGTGTCAACTACGCTGAGAGGTGCGGTGGCAGAAACCTTGGCGGCCTTCTCGAAATATACGGAAGCCTGTCCCATATTGCCAAGAGAATAGCTTGCGAATGCATCCTCTGAATACTCTTCAGCAATATTCTTGAGCGCGTTAGTTATTTCCTTTGTCTTCTGTCCCTTTGCATCAAGCTGGGCTGCCTTAGCATACGCATCAACGGCCCCGTCAAGAGCATTCTCCACAACAGGAGCGGTAACTTCTATGATGGCAAGCTGTCCTTCAGGTGAGAAATAGTAATTCTTGTGTGAATATACCACCTTGGTATAAGTGTTGCCGTTCAACTGAACAGTCTCCTCGGACACCGGCTTCTCCATGCCGCCCAAAAGCGACAATTCCTGCCGTGACATACCGACCCACACATTTCCTTTGGAGAAACTGTATGCGTCCATCAGTGTCTTGCCATACTTGATCCACGTGGCTGGCTTGACGTTCTGCTTAGGATTTACGGTAGCTGCCTCAGCTTTCTCCACAGCGGCTTTTGCAGCCTGGCTGCTCTTTGGCTGAGCCTGCATATCAACGGCCGCAATGGCGGCTGCGACTGCAAATACGTAAAGGATTTTCTTCATACTGATATTCGTTAATGTTAATTAATCTTCATTTTGTGTTGTTTCTTCTGCAACCTCTTCGTCCTCTGACTTGGCCACAGGGCAGACGGCGGCAATCGAATCTCCCTCCCTTATGTTGATGAGCTTGACTCCCTGCGTTGCGCGCCCGGCAATTCTGATTTCAGATACAGCCATTCTTATGGTCAGTCCTGACTTGGTGATAATCATCAGGTCGTTCTCCTCAGTAACGTCCTTGATAGCCACCAGGGTACCGGTCTTATCAGTGATATTGATGGTCTTGACACCCTTGGCGCCTCTTGAGGTCAATCTGTACTCTTCATAATCAGAACGCTTGCCAAAGCCGTTCTCACTTACCACCAGAATGCTGTGCCCCGAAACATCTTCAGCATCCATCTTATGTGCTATGGCTCCTATCACTTCGTCATCATCCTCGATGGAAATTCCCCTTACACCTGAAGAGTTACGTCCGAGAGCCCTGAGTTCCATTTCATTGAAACGGCAGCAACGTCCTGCCTTGGCAGCAATAAGTATATTTTCCGTACCATCGGTAAGAAGAGCATCAAGCAATTCGTCTCCCTCACGGATATTGATTGCAATTATACCCTTGTTGCGGCTGCGTTTGTTGGAGTACTCGGAAAGTGTGGTCTTCTTCACCACGCCCCGCTTGGTAACCAACGTCACGAAATGGCTGTTCGTATAATCCGCATCCTCAATTGATCTGACATTCAAGTATGTCCTGATGGAGTCAGACGAATCAATAGACAGCAAATTCTGTACCGCCCTACCCTTGGATGTCCTTGAGCCCTCCGGAAGTTCATACACTTTGAGCCTGTAACACATACCCTTGTCGGTAAACAACAGCATGGTAGAGTGCATGTTGGCCACATAGATGTGCTCTATGAAATCCTCTTCCCTCGTAGAGCTGGCTTTCTTGCCTACACCGCCTCTTGCCTGCGTCTTGAATTCGGTAAGAGAAGTTCTCTTTATGTATCCGAGATGAGATATGGTGATAACCACATCTTCGTCGGCATAGAAGTCCTCAGGGTTGAACTCATCGTCAGAGAGTGTAATCTCCGAGCGGCGGGCATCACCGTATTTGGCCTTAAGTTCCATAGACTCCTTCTTCACGATGGCAAGCTGCTCCTCGTCACTCGCGAGAATCTGCTCGCAGCGGGCGATAAACTTCTCAAGCTCATCGTACTCGTTCTGCAATTTCTCTTTTTCGAGTCCTGTGAGCTGGCGAAGACGCATCTCCACAATGGCGGATGCCTGAATGTCATCGAAGCCAAACCGCTCGGAAAGAGTCATCTTTGCAGCATCCACGCTTGATGAGGCCTTGATAATGGCTATAATCTCATCAATTACGTCAATCGCCTTGAGAAGTCCTTCGAGGATGTGAGCCCTCTTCTGCGCCTTGTCAAGTTCGAACCGTGTCCTGCGGACCACCACCTCATGTCTGAAATCCACAAAAGTGGACAGCATATCCTTGAGCGTAAGCGTGCGCGGGCGTCCGTTCACAAGGGCCACATTGTTGATGGAGAAACTGCTCTGGAGAGCCGTATATTTGTACAACGTATTGAGAACCACGCTCGCATTGGCGTCTTTCTTGATGATAAACTCAATGCGGATTCCCTCACGGCTGGTAAGCTCGCGTATGTCCGAGATTCCCTCTATCTTCTTGTCGCGGACCATTTCGCTGATGCGGGCCAGCATATCGGCCTTGTTCACCATATAAGGGACCTCAGTCACCACAATGGCCTCACGTCCGTTCTCTATTTCCTCAATTTCGGCTTTAGCCCTGATGACAACGCGTCCGCGTCCCGTATTGTAAGCATCGACAATTCCCTGGCGACCCATTATTATACCTCCAGTCGGGAAATCCGGACCCTTGATATACTCCATGAGCTCCTCGGTGGTAATATCAGGATTGTCAATATATGCACAAATCGCATCGCAGCATTCTCCGAGATTGTGAGGGGCCATATTTGTGGCCATTCCCACGGCAATACCGGAAGAACCGTTGAGAAGCAGCAGCGGTGCCTTGGTAGGAAGCACTGTAGGTTCTTCGAGCGAATCATCGAAGTTCAGTGTCATATCCACCGTGTTCTTCTCTATATCGCCAAGTACGTCTTCGGCCATCTTCTCAAGTTTAGCCTCAGTGTACCTCATGGCTGCCACAGGGTCACCGTCCATGGAACCGAAATTTCCCTGACCATACACGAGCGGGTACCTCTGATTCCAATTCTGTGCAAGACGAGCCATGGCATCATAAACGCTGGAATCTCCATGAGGGTGAAACTTACCGAGCACTTCACCCACAATACGGGCAGACTTTTTGGTTTGCCCACCGTAGTTCAGGCCAAGTCCGTCCATTCCGAAAAGAACGCGACGCTGTACCGGTTTCAATCCATCCCTTGCATCAGGAAGAGCTCGGGAGACAATAACGGACATCGAATAATCGATGTAAGCGGTGCGCATTTCATGATCAATTTCCACCGGCTCTATAATGCCCGTTGTCTCTTCCTTGACTTCGTCAAGATTCCTTATCTCATCATTCATATTATCTTTCAAACACTATAAGTTGCAAATATGCAAATTTACGATAAAAATCCGAGATTTTTGCTATTTTTACTCCGAATTTGGGTTTATGGATATCAAGTACTCACAGAATGCTCAGCGTATTCTCATATACGCAAAAGAAGAAGCGATGCGCACCGGTCATATCACCGTAGGCGCAGACCACATCCTGCTCGCTCTTCTGCGCTACCGTGACAACGATGTCTGCGCTGCCCTGCAGGAACTCGGCGTCGATCTCGACCGGATGAAAGCCGACATCGACCACGCCGTTTTCAAAGACAAGGCTGTCCCATTCGAAAAATTCAGCAGCATACACCCAAGCAAAGCAGCCGCCGGCATTTTGGAAATGGCAGGATACGAATCGCTCAAATCCCATAGCGATGCCGTCTTCCCCTCCCATATCATGCTTGCCGTCTGCCACACAAGCGGCAGTGCAGGTTCCGACCTTTTGAAATCCTATGGCGTAACTTACAACTCGCTTCGCGACCGTTTCTCAGCCATGGGAGCACTCCAGAGAACCGACTCCGAGAGTGAAACAAAAAAAACTTTCGGAGCCATCACCGACAAACTTGTCGAATTGATAAACCCCGAAAGTAAGAATATAACTTATACCAGTTGATTACCTTGTAAGTCTGTCAAGAGCAAGAACCACAAGCTCCTTCACGCGAGGCTTATAGTCCGTATTGGCATCCTTGAGATAACGGTGAGCGATGGCGCAGCACACAGTGCCGGCGTTGTGCCCCAGCTTGGCCGACATTCCGGCAAGGGCGGAACCCTCCATTTCAAAGTTGGTGATCTTATATCCGTCGAACTCGAATGTCTCGAAATCTTCGAGCATATTAGGCATGGCAAGTCCCTGACGCACGACTCTGCCCTGCGGCCCGTAGAAACCGGAAGCGGAAATTGTCATTCCCTTTACAGTGCAGTCCGCGAACTTGGCAATAAGCTTGTCAGAAGCTCTCACGAAATAAGGATCCGGCAGATGCTTGTCCCAGTGTACATGCTTTTTGAAAGCCTCTTCAAAATCAAGAAGGGCTATCTGGTCACGATTGTCATACCAGTTGAGCAGTCCGTCGCATCCCACGGAAATATGCGAGAAAATGAAGGCTCCGAGAGGGATCTCCGGCTGAATGGCACCGCATGTGCCTATACGCAGAATATCAAGCGTGCGATGCTCCGGCTTGACTTCACGTGTAGTGAAGTCAACATTGGCAAGAGCGTCAAGCTCGGTCATCACAATGTCGATATTGTCCGTACCTATACCGGTGGACAGCACGGTCACTCTCTCGGAGTTGTACCGGCCTGTCATCCACACGAATTCGCGTGAAGCACCTTCACATTCCACCTTCTCAAGAAGAGGTCTGAACATTTCCACTCTTCCAGGGTCCCCGACAAGAATCACTTTGTCGGCAAGTTGGTCAGGACGGATATGTATGTGAAATACGGAACCGTCCGAATTGATTATTAGTTCTGATTCTGGAATTCTCATTATTTGTGTTTTTTGGTTGAACGAAGTCTTGAGGAACTGCGAACCATAAGTTCGTCAGCAAAAATATTTCTGGCGGCAAGCAGATCAAGTATCACGGAAGCCGCCGGGAAAAGCGCCGTCAGGAAGAACTTGACATCCTCGGCAGAGGAGAAGTAATCGACAGCCAGCCATATCTGAAGGGCCAGAGTCAATATCGCCGACAGCACGGCCGTACGCATCTGGAATATCCGGAACTTATAGCTGGTAAGCGCCAATATATTGAGCAGAGTAATCAGCACCAGCATAATCGTATAAGGATAATATGCCGTGAACTTGATAATCTCAGGCTCCGAAATGCCAATCAACTCGGCCTTGCCGCAGAAAAAAAGCAGTCCGACAAGGACAGTTGATATAAAAAGAAATAATGTCTGAAGTCTTTGCCACATAATATTTATCTTGAATTGAATCTTGCGAGCACGTTCTGCTCGTATGTCTTTGAAATCGGAATCAGGTCCACATTGTCCAGCCCGATATTTATCTTATACCCGTCTTTGCCGGCTCTGAGGATACGCACCTTGCTTATATTGACGATAAACTTACGATGACACCTGACAAGCATACTGCCGGCGAAGCTGTCTTCAACCGTTTTCAGCGAGCACCGCAGCATATACTGCTTGACGGTTCCGTCACAATCAGTGTACCACACCTTGATGTAGTTGTCATCCGACTCAATGTAGTAGAGGTTGTCGGCATCCACGGAGAACTTCAGAACTCCGTTGCTGTCAAACAGGGTGATACGCTGCTCTTCATACGGCTTGACCGGAGTATCGCTGACCACATTGGAATAATTCATGAGCCGGATGGTATTGTTCTTGTCCACAAGGGCGAGATACAGCGACGCTATCAGATACGGAACGCCCAACCCCATGACAAGGAAAACGAATGCCCTCAGAAAAATAGCCGTACTGCTGATGGATATCGGGTCTATCACTCCGAACTTCTCGGTGACTATCGTAAACGCCCAATAGTATCCGGCAAGCAGCAGAAGCTCGGACACGTTCCAGACTATATACCAGGATAGCGCCAGTCCGTGTCTTTTCCCGTACTGATACATAATGGTCCTGCTGAGGATTACAAACAGCAGAGAAGTGGAAATAAAAAAGATGGTGGACACAAAAACGCTTCTGTTCCGGAGTCCGAACCACATGTGATTGTCAAAAGGGAAGATGAGCAGTATGGACACTATGAAGAACAGGGCCGAGAACGTCACGGTCCATATCAACTGATGCTTGTTTAAAAGATATTTAGGAATATTCTCTCTAAAAGCTTCCATTGCGCATAAAAGCCAATTATCTACAAATATAGGAAAATTTTAGTACCTTTGGGACCAATAAAGGATAATTGATATGGTGAAAAAAGTTGCAGTCACCGGAATGGGTATCATTTCGTGCATAGGAAACGACATTACGACATTCAAGAACAATCTGTTCAACGGCGTATGCGGAATTGACCGCATAACTGAGTTCCCCACAGACAACCTCCCCGTAACAATCGGCGGAAAAATAAGGGATTTCAATCCCGAAGACTACGGCATGGACAAGCCGTTCATACGCAAGCAGGATCCTTTCACCATATTCGGCATGGCCGCCGCCTGGCAGGCGATGCAAGATTCGGGACTGGAGTCCGGGAAGAACATTGACCCGTTCAGGCTGTGCACTTATGTAGGCTCGGGAATCGGAGGGTTCCAGACCATTCAGAGGGAGCTTGACAAATTCAAGGAAGACCCTTCCGGACAGTGGATATCGCCGAATTTCATCCCGACGATGATCGGTGACATCGCAGGCGGACAAATAGCTATCAAGCACGGCGCCAAAGGCTCCTGCATAGACATAGTCACAGCCTGCGCCACTGCCACACATTCCCTCGGAGAAGCATATAGAACCATCAGACACGGATACGCGGATGCTGTCATCGCAGGAGGCACCGACCACTGCACCATTCCTATAGGACTGGCAGGATTCGCCAACGCAAGAGCTCTCACCAAGACACTCGATCCCCAATATGCCAGCCTGCCTTTCAGCGCGGACAGAGCCGGTTTCGTAATGGCTGACGGAGCCGCCATCCTCATCCTCGAAGAGATGGAACACGCAAAAGCGAGAGGTGCACACATTTACGCAGAATTGGTCGGATACGGCAGCACATGCGACGCCTACCATGCCACGGCACCAAGGCCTGATGCCACAACACAGGCGGAGTGCATATCAGAAGCTTTGAGGGAAGCAGGATTCGACAACAGCAAGGATAATGTCTACATCAATGCACACGGGACAGGCACCCAACTCAACGATGTCACGGAGACAGCCGCATACAAGCTCGCTTTCGGAGATTTTGCCTACAAATGCCATATAAGCAGCACCAAGTCAATGCACGGACACATGTTCGGTGCAACCGGTGCGGCGGAAGCGATAGCTACAGTCCTGGCCCTTGAAAACGGAATCATTCCTCCGACCATCAACCTCAACCATCAGGATCCTCAATGCGACCTTGACTACACTCCGAACAAGGCGGTCCGCAGTGATGTCACCCTCGGACTCAGCGACTCATTCGGATTCGGAGGACACAATGCCTGCATCGCTTTCAGAAAAGCGAAGGCATAGTCACATATAACAATCGGATATTTATTCTCCGGCCTCCTTCAGACGCTCGGCATTCTCGGCTATCTGGAGCTGGTCGATGCATTCCTGAATATCTCCGTCCATGAAGACAGGCAGGTTGTACATGGACCAGTTGATGCGGTGATCCGTAACACGCCCCTGCGGGTAGTTGTAAGTGCGGATTTTGGCAGAACGGTCTCCGGTGGAAACCATGGTCTTACGCTTGGCCGCAATACCGTCGAGATATTTCTGATGCTCAAGATTATAAAGTCTGGTACGCAGTTCCTCGAAGGCACGGTCCTTATTCTTGAGCTGCGAACGCTCCTCCTGACATTGAACCACAAGTCCGGACGGGATATGGGTCAAACGCACGGCGGAATATGTGGTGTTGACACCCTGACCTCCCGGACCGGAAGAGCAGAAAAGGTCCAGACGGATATCATCCCAGCTGAGGTCAACGTCAAATTCTCCAGCTTCCGGGAACACGGCAACCGACGCTGCCGAGGTCTGGATACGTCCCTGGGTCTCGGTCTGAGGCACCCTCTGTACACGATGCACCCCCGACTCATATTTCATGGTACCATATACCCCGTCTGATCCGGAAAGCTTGAACACAACCTGCTTGAATCCTCCGGAAGTACCCGGCGTCTGGTCCGTCACTTCGAGCTTCCAGCCCTTGGACTCGGCGTAATGCTGGTACATTCGGAAAAGATCTCCCGCAAAAATGGCAGCCTCATCACCTCCGGTACCGCCTCTTATCTCCACAATGGCATTCTTTCCGTCATCAGGGTCCGCCGGAATAAGAAGCAGCTTGATATTCTGCTCCATCTGCGGAATCTTAGGCTCTATCTCGGATACTTCTTCCCTTGCCATCTCACGAAGTTCGTCGTCTTTCTCATTGACAAGAATATCCTTGGCCGCAGCAAGATCGCCAAGCATCTTCTCATACTCCTTGCCGGCAGCGATAATCGGTTCAAGCTCCTTATAATCCTTGTTGAGCTGAACATATTTCTTCATATCCGCCATAACTTCAGGACTTGAAAGCTGATCCTGAAGCGACTGGAATTTCCCCTGAAGGGACAGTACCTTATCCAAAAGTTTTGTATCCGCCATATAATTGATTTCCGATAATAACTTACAAAGTTAATAAATTCCGCACACTTACCCAAACGGCTACAATCCGCGGGCCTTGCCCTCATCCCAGATGGCATCCATCTCGGCAAGGGTCATATCCTTAAGGCTTCGTCCCGCCCTGATGGTGTTCTCTTCAAGATAGCCGAACCTTCTGCGGAACTTGGAGCAGGTCAACGACAATGCCTTTTCGGGGTCCACATCATAAAGTCTGGCCGCATTGATGACAGCGAACAGCAAATCCCCGAACTCCTCCTCCTGATGCGACGGGTTTCCTTCTTCGCAAGCTTCCCGAACTTCTCCGAGCTCCTCAGACACCTTGTCCCACACATCCTCCTTTTTCTCCCAGTCAAACCCGCAGCCACGCGCCTTCTCCTGCATGGACAAAGCCTTGAGGACGGCCGGCATTGCATCCGGAATCCCGGACATGATGGCTTTGTTGCCATCCTTTTCCCTGGCCTTGACAAGCTCCCAATTGTCCGCTATATCCTTGGCTGTCAGCTTCTTTTCGGAGGCCGGGCCGAACACATGCGGATGCCGGAACACCATCTTGTCGCAAATTCTGTCAAGAGAATCCGCAATGTCAAAATCCCCCGACTCCTGGGCTATTCGGGCATAGAACACCATGTGATACAGCAAATCTCCTATCTCTTTGGCCACATCCGGCATATCCTTCCGGATAATGGCATCGCTGAGTTCATATACCTCCTCCTCGGTCATCGGCCTTATGGTATCCATCGTCTGCGCAGCATTCCACGGACACCGTTCCCTGAGACTGTCCATCACGTCCAGCAGGCGCGAAAATGCATTGAGTTTCTCTTCTTTGGTATGCATTGATTTATTTACTATTTTTGCGACTGCAAATCTAATAATTTATTTTATATGAAAACGAGCAAATTCGTTTCCGCAGATGAGGCGGTCAGCCACATACCGTCACACTGCCACATTCATCTCAGCAGCGTTGCAAGTGTACCGCACTGTCTGATACAGGCCTTATGCCGCCGTGCCGATTCGGGAGATGTCACAGATCTGCACTTCCACCATTTTCATACCGAAGGCCCGGCTCCGTACAGCGAACCTCAATATGAAGGCATCTTCTTCGAACAGGGTTTCTTCGTAGGCCCGAATGTCCGCAAGAACGTCAATGCCGGTTATGCGGACTACCTTCCGGTCCATCTCGGAGAGAGCCAGAAACTCTACCGCTGCGGATTCATCAAACTGGGCGCAGCCCTTGTCAACGTATCTCTTCCGGACGCCAACGGAATGGTCAGTCTGGGAACATCCGTAGATTGCTCGGTAGCCGCCATTGAAAATGCGGAATTGGTAATCGGAGTAGTCAATCCTAACGTACCTTACGCTCTCGGCGATTTGGTCAGCCTCGACAGGTTCGACTATCTCGTAAGCGACGATACACCTTTGGTTACAGCCAACTTTGCGGAACCTACTCCGACCGAAGTTCTGATCGGAAAGAACTGCGCCGCACTCGTAGAAGACGGAGACTGCATACAGATGGGTATAGGGGCCCTTCCTAACGCGCTGGCCGCACAGCTCAAGGACCACAAGAACCTCGGTCTGCACACGGAGATGTTCGCTGACGGTCTGATGCGGCTCATCAAATCAGGAGTCATCAACGGCAAGTGCAAAAAGATTGACACGGGAAAGGTGGTAGCATCGTTCCTTCTCGGCTCTCATGACGTATATTCGTTTATCAATAACAACCCTGACGTGCTGATGAGAGATATCAAATATACCAACGACCCTTGGGTTATTGCGCAGAATCCTCACATGAAAGCCATCAACTCCGCCACGGAAGTGGATTTCACGGGGCAAATCAGTGCAGACTCCATCGGAACCCGTATTTTCAGCGGCACCGGCGGCCAGCTTGAATTCGTAAGGGGTGCATCCATGTCAGAACATGGAAAGAGCATCACCGCATTTGCATCACGCACCAACAAGGGCGCCAACAAAATTGTATCCGAGCTCAAACCTGGTGCCGGAGTTGTTACGCCCAGGGCGGATGCACACTGGATAGTGACGGAATACGGAGCTGTGGACCTTTATGGAAAGAGTCTTCAGGAACGGGCCAAGCTAATGATCAGCATCGCCCATCCGGACGACAGGGAAATGCTCGACAGGCAGGCGTTCGAAAGATTCGGCCCGCACTATCACAATTTCTCAATCTAATCGGTCGGAAGCTTTCCGGACATACGGCAGAATTCAATTATGAGTTCTGCCGTTTTTTCTATTCCGAGAATGGAAGAATCTATGCACAAATCATAATTGGCCGCCTCTCCCCAATGGGCAAAAGTAAAGAAATTGTAGTACTCTTGCCGGCGACGGTCCTTTTTGGAAATCAGCTTTTCCGCTTCCTCTGCACTTATGCCTTGCCTGGCGCATACCCTTTCCACCCTGTTATGCAAAGGAGCAGAAATGAATACATCCACACAGGACATGTCCCGAAGCACATAGTCGGAAGCACGGCCGACGAATATGGCGCTCCCCGAAGATGCTATCTTGCGGATAGTGTCACTCTGAATCTTGAAAAGTGAGTTGTCATCCGTAGCATAGCCGAACCGGCTGAATCCGAAAACCGACTTATTCTCATCGCTCCGCTCGAACAGCTCCGGACTGAATCCGCTTTCAGCTGCAGCCCGGGTAATCAGTTCATTGTCATAAACAGGAATACCAAGCCTGCGTCCCAATTCCACAGCGACGCTTTTACCGCCACTGCCGAACTGCCTTCCAATGTTAATAATCAAATGTTTATCCATACCGAAAACTATTCTATTGCACCTCCAAGAGAAGAAGGGTCGTCTCCATCCTTAAGTTTGTCAAATTTGCGGAACAGCCGCAAAATAAAGAACAGACTAATCATCGAAGAGACGAGGTCGGCAATAGGAAAACTAACCCATACACCGGTCTCCTTCAGCCACAAAGGGAGCGTATATATCAAAGGAATAAGGAAAATCAACTGACGTGTCAATGAAAGGAAAATGGAGATTTTCACCATTCCGAGACACTGGAACAGATTTCCCGATACAACCGCAAAACCCACCATAAATACGGCCGCGTTCATCACCCTCATACCATGAGCCGCCATCTTTATCAACGCCGGATCGGAGGTAAACAGCCTGACTGCCACTTCCGGAATAAGCTCAGATACCAGGAAGCAGACCGAAGTCACAAGAATCTCCCACTTGGCTGTAAGCAGGTACACTTCTTTGACCCTGTGGTACTGGCGTGCTCCGTAATTGTATCCTGCAATCGGCTGGAGTCCCTGGTTAAATCCCATGCACACCATCAAAAAGAGCATTGTGATCCTGTTGATAATACCATAGGCACCAATGGCCATATCTCCACCGTATTTGCCCAGCTGCTGATTGATGAACATTGCCACCATGCAAGCCGCCGCATTCATAAGGAAAGGGCCGGTACCGATAGCAAGCGACTGCTTGGCAATCCTCCAGTCAATTTGGAAAACCGGCTTGGAGAAGTGCAGGACCTTGCTTTTGTCCGAGAAGAACCAGAGCACATACACAAGAGCCATCAGCTGACATACCACAGTAGCTATTGCAGCGCCCTTGATTCCCATTCCGAATCCAAAAATCAGAATCGGATCAAGTATCGCATTGGAAAGCACGGTAAACAGCGTAAGTCCCATCGCCGTCTTGGGATGTCCGGAAGAACGCACAAGTCCGTTGAATCCGAAATACAAATGCGTAAACACATTTCCGACAAGGATGATTGTCATATAATCCCTGGCATACGGGAGAGTAACGTCGCTTGCTCCGAAAAACCTTAGAATAGGGGTCAGGAATCCAAGAGTCACAGCGGAAAAGAGCAGACCTATGATAATGTTCAGCGCAAGGACATTGGAAAGGACCTTACGTGCCACATCATAATTCTTCTGTCCCAGAAGCACGGACACGAGTGTCATGGCACCTACACCAACAAGGGTGCCCATGGCAGCGGACAAATTCATAAGGGGGAAGGTGACGGCAAGCCCGCTGATGGCGGCAGAACCCACTCCCGGAATATGTCCGATGTACACGCTGTCAACGATATTATACAAAGAAGATGCAGTCTGGGCGATAATACCCGGCACTGCATACATCTTCAACAGCGTACTGATTTTTTCAGTACCAAGCTCCGTAGGAGCGGCAGATGATGAAGACATTATGTGTAAACCTCCCCTACGGCTTATCTACTATCTCGATATCAAAACGCAAAGCAGCGTACGGAGGGATAGTGTTCCCGGTACCGCTCGACGAATATCCGTATTCGGAAATGAATATGCCGGAGGCTTTCTCATAAGGCTTCATCTTATGAATAGTATAGGAAAAGCCGTCTATTACCTTATTGCCCGCAAGCGTAATCTGGTTATAATCATCTTTGTAATACTTCACTTCTTTCGGAGTGTACTTGTTCTTGGATGAATATATGCCATACATTACGGCAGTGTCCTTGATGGTGGTGTCAAACACTCTTCCATTCAGAAGCCTTCCGGTGTAATTGATGTATATGGTGGTATCGGAATCGAACGCCTTGCTGTCCTGAGGCACACCACGGGACAGGTAATAGAATCCGAGTTTTACGGAATCCTTGGCGGACAGACCCTCGCAATTGGCTTCCACATACCGTCCCAAGGAATCAATCTCCCATTTGCTGATGTCGTTTATCGCCTCCACTACCTCGAACTCATAAATGGCGTTTTTCCCGGTAACCTTGTCAAGATATTCCTGCTGGGTGGAATAGCGGTCTTTCGATGTCAGCCAGCCCGGAATAATCACCTTTCTCACGCCTCCCACCTTCATCTGCGCCAGAGACTCCTCAAGTCCTGCGTACACAGATGACCGCTTCCAGACAGACGGACCATAATAGTAGGTCTCGTTGTACTTGCCAATTCTTTTGGCCACATCCTCCCGGCTCGTGGAATTGATATTGCCCTTAAGGTCGGAAACGGTGAATTCGACCCGCACATACGGATAATCCTTCCCGTCACCGAGCGCGGCTCCGGTACCTTCGGTCTCGGATATCACATACGCGCCAAGCGGCGTAGGAGTCAGGTCTGGATAGTTGACATGAATCCACGCATCGAAATACTCTTTGGCCGAATCATTGGCTCCGGTCGTGGACTTCTTTTCACAACCGGCGCAAATGGCCACAATGCTAAAAAACAGTATAATCTTTTTGTTCATATTTCTAATTTTCAAGACTCCTTTTCATGCAGGAATCGTGCCGTTACTCTCCCTATATATTCTTCAGCCGCACTGCTGTCCGGTATGTCTTCCGGATAGCGAAGACGCCCCCCGGAGGCACATTCATGACCGCCCCCATTGAAGTATTCCGAAGCCAGCACATTGGCGGACCAGCCTTTCTTCGACCTTATGGATACACGGAAAAGTCCGTTCTCCTCTCTTAAGAAAATGCTCATCCTGACTTTCTTTATCCCCAAAGGCAGATTCACAAACCCTTCGGTCTCGCCGTCCATAAGATCGTACCGGAGCCAGTCGGCGGCGCGAAACACGGCATACGCCACTCCGTCATCGGTAATTTTCAACTTCTCCTGCAGGAAAGCACCCATGGCCCGGAAACGGTTTTCCCGGTATTCGTTGTACAGGTGAATCAATATATCGTCCCTGTCAACACCCGCATCGATGAGTTTCGAGGACATCTCAAAAGTGGACGGGAATACCGAATTTGCAAAATTATTCGTATCGGTGGTCATCCCTGTCATAAGGGCATAAGCACACTCGGAGGGCAAGTCGGCGGCGCACCCACCGGAAACTGACAGCAGAACCCAGAAGAGCAGCTCGCATGTGGAAGACACTTCCGTAGTGCTGAACACCACATCGAAATCCTGTACGGCAGGATGAAGGTGATGGTCCACCAGAACCTTGGCACAGACGGAAGCCCGCAAACTCTGCTCCACCATCCCCGTCCTGTCAAAGGCGTTGATATCCAGACAGAAAATCAAATCACTGCCGGATATCCACCGCGAAGAGTCTTCCGGTCTGTCGGAAGCCACGATGAGAGCCTTCTCGTCAAAGAGAAAACTCAAGTTCTGAGGACACCTGTCCGGCACCACGATCATCACCTGCGCGCCGGTCCTGTGCATCAGGTAACTTCGCAGAGCGACGGCACTGCCAATCGCATCTCCGTCAGGATGTGTATGAACAACGATGCTCACTTGCCCGGCACTCCTGATATAAGAATCCAGACGAGAAAGCTTCGATGTGTCAAAAGTCAACATATACTATTAATTTACACGGCAAATTTAGCAAGAATATTGCAAATGATAAATCAATTTCCTAACTTTGTACGACTTTGATTGGAAAAATAAATACAGTATAAAATGAACAAAACAGTCAAGATTATCATCGAAATTGTGCTCCTTGCGGTAATCGCGTTCCTTACATACACGATTTACGCCAGCATTATGGAGCCGGTGAACTTCGACAAGCAGACCGCTTATCGAAAGAGCGTTGCAGTACAGAGACTTAAGGACATCCGCACACTGCAGGTTGCCTACAAGTCAGTCAACGGTAAGTTCGTTTCCACCGTGGATTCCCTCAAGGATTTCTACGAGAAGGGCGAGATGTCAGTGATGCTTCAGGTCGGTTCCAACGATGACTCTCTGGCAGTAATGCACACAGAGGCTGTCAAGAAGTCACATCGCAGAGTTACCAACGAAGACCTCTACAAGATGTATCTTGCAGGAGACAAGAACCTCGTATTCCAGATCGAGAACAAGATTCCTGTAAGGGATACTCTCTTCAACGGACGCAAGGATTTCTGCATCGACTCTTTGAAATACATTCCTTTCTCAAGCAAAGAGCCTGTTCAGATGGAAGCTACAGTCAAGATGGTTTCAGGTGTTCCTGTTCCTCTCTTCGAGGCCAGAATGCCGTACAAATCCCTCCTTAAGGGACTTGACAACCAGCTTCGCATCAATCTTGATGACGAATGCCGTACCCAGAACAGGTACGAAGGTCTTCAGGTGGGTTCTATCAGCGCACCTAACAACAACGCAGGTAACTGGGAGTAGTGTTCACGCTTGTACCTTCCGTGTTTTTCGATCCGTCAGCGGAGCGTGAGGCGCTTGCAGAAGTGGCGGACCTCAAGGAAGGCTGTGAAACAAGACATATAGAAATACCTCAATATGATGCTGTCCTCGTCTGGTCTCAAGACGGGGGCAGTGTTGTTTCAGAGCCCGAGATTGCAAACGTTCTGACTAGACTTCAGGAGTGTCCCGACTACAACAAGATTCTCTGCAGCATAAAGGACGGCGTTCTGTATATGGCCGTTGCGCAGGGCAAGAATCTGCTTATCGCCAACAGCTGGAACATCCAGGACTTCACGACCGCAGAATACTATATTTTTCTCACGATAAAGTCCCTCCAGATAAATCCGGAGATGTCCGCCATCTGCTGGCTGAGTAGTCTTGATGCTGAGGAGGAGATGTCTCTCTACAGGTATTTCAAATCCGTGAACATACTATGAGAATAATAGGCGGCAGACTAAAGGGACAGGCTATACTTCCACCCGCAGGATACGGGGCGAGGCCTACTACAGACTTTGCAAAAGAGGGTCTGTTCAATATCCTTGACAACGAATACGAGTTTCAGGACCTCAAGGTTCTGGACTTGTTCGGCGGGACCGGCGCCATTGCATACGAATTTGCTTCCCGCGGCGCTGCCAGGGTATATTCGGTCGATATGAATAAGGACCACGCATACTTCATCAGAAGAGAAGCCGCCAGGCTCGGTCTCCCCAACGTCACCGCAGTCCACTCCAATGTATTCGACTTTCTTACGATATGCAGAGAGAAGTTCGATATCATCTTTGCCGATCCTCCATACGCTCTGGAGGGCATAGAAAGTCTTCCGGACAAGGTGCTTGAGCAGGATATCCTGCATCCTGAATGCTATTTCATTCTGGAGCACGGAGGAGAACACTCCTTCACGTCACACCCCAACTTCAAAAAAGAAAAAAACTACGGCCGCGTACACTTTTCTTTCTTCTGCAAGTAACGGACGCGCTACGGCCTTCCCCGCCGTACGGGGCTACAGCTCATACACGGCCTTATTGTTTTCCGACTCCCAAATCTCCACTTTAAAGCAGTTTGGAGTCTCGTCGCAAATCCATTTTGCAAGATTCTCGGCAGTAGGACTGAAATCAAGAACCTCATTGAGATTCTTGTGATCAATCTTTGACATTATATTCCGCTTTATGAGGGTAAAGTCCGTGACCATTCCATCCTCATCCAGAGTCTCTGACTTGCAATGAACTATGATTATCCAATTGTGCCCGTGAAGAGCCTCACACTTGGTATGATGATCGGTGGTAACATAATGAGCCGCCGACACTTCAAATCTTTTGCTTACGTAATACATATCAGTTTACTGCCACTTTCTTATATCCGAGACGATACAGTTCCATCGCCTCGCCTATCTTGAACATCACGCCATAACTGCGGGTCAGCGCATAGAACCCGGTTGAAGTCTGGGCTTCTATACCTTCGTGCCTTATAAGCCCGAGGGTCGCCAGCGCGCAACTCTGAAGCGTATCGCTTATTTTCTTAGCCTCCGCGCTGTCAAGCTGATAGCCAAGCACCCCGCGAAGAATATGTTCATCCATATTGTCCCATCCCCGGCTACCGTAATAGTCAGAGTATTTGTCATGTCTGTGGAATGTCCAGTTCTCATCCCAGTTATGGGCGACTCCCATGCCGAGAAAAGCCGCCCAGGCAAGGGCCGCTTCAGGATAGTCGTTGAAATTTTCTACTGCATCCGCAACATAGTCCTTGATGAACTCCTCCCATTTGGCGTCAATATCCTCGCTTGAGAGAAGGTCCTCGCCCATAAGACCTGCACCGCTGCATATACGCGAAAGCCCCAGCTGAAGGGTCTTTTCATAATTGTCAAGAAAAGCACTGTCTTCCATTATACCCTGTGAATTTTGCTGACTCCCTTTATAGCGGAAATCTGAGATACCACTTTATCGAGTTCAGTGTTTGAAGGCACCAGAAGCCTTATCGTAATCTCATACACCGACTTCTTATAATTCTCTTTCATATTAAAAGAGCGCATGGACACCTTGAACTGACCTACCACATCCATTATCTTCGCCAGAAGCGGGTGTTCCATGGCCGCAGTAACTGACAGCGTACACAAGAAATCCCCCGAACTGGCGGTATCCTGCCACACCACCTTCTGGATACGGTAAGGATACCTCTCTATCAGACGAGCGGCATTAGGGCAGGAAATCCTATGAATCTTTATACCTTCCGTCCGCGTGACAAAGCCGAAAACATCATCCCCGAAGACAGGATTGCAGCAACGGGATAGCTTATAATCCAACCCCTTGACATTCTTGGCATTGATAACAAGAATATCCTCGTCAGAGGAAGAGCCGGAATATACCCTTGGAGTCTGCGAAAGGTCTGTCGTCTGATCCGCAGACTGCTTATCCTGCTGAAGCCTTTTCTGCTGGATAAAGGCTTTTATATCATTGACATCAACCTCTTCCCGGGCAATGGCTGCCATAAACGGCATCACGGAGGCATACTTGCGCGTCTTCATGAACTCCACAAGCATGTCGTCCGGAAGTTCAAGCTTCCAATTTCGAAGCCGGCGCTCCAACGTCTCACGCCCCTGAACTGCCAGTTTGCGCTCCTCCGCGTCAAGTTCCTGCCTGATTTTGCTCCTGGCCTTGGAGGTGGTCACCCAATTCAACCAATCCCGGGTCGGACGCTGATTCTTGCCGGTAAGAATCTCCACCACGTCTCCTGTCTTCAACTTCTCCCTTATCTGCACGGATTTCCCGTTAACCCGTCCGCCGGTACATTTGCATCCGATGTTGGTATGAATGCTGAAAGCAAAATCCAGAACTGACGAGCCGGAAGCAAGAATCCTCAACTCTCCGGTAGGGGTGAACACGAAAATGTCCTTTGTCGGCGGAGCCGGCATATCTTCAGGACTTGTGCTGAGAGGATGTTCCAGAGACTCGCGCACAGACTGAAGCCAACGGTCCACGGAAACCTCATGGCGAATGCCCTTATACGCCCAATGGGCCGCATTGCCGCTTTCAGCCTCTATATCCATGCGCTTTGTGCGTATCTGCACTTCGATAGCGTTCCCCTGTCTGTTCTTCACCGTAATATGCAGAGACTCATAGCCGTTCGGGCGTGGCGTCGTAAGCCAGTCCCTAAGCCTTTTCACATCCGGTTCGTACTCTTCCGTCACGAAAGAATACACTTTCCAGCAAAGATCCTTCTCCAGCTTCGGATCATCTTCACAGTCAATGATGAACCGAATGGCAAACACATCGTACACCTTCTCGAAAGGAACCTTCTGCACCTGCATTTTCCGGTAGATGGAATATGCACTCTTGGTACGCACTTTCAGCTTATACTTGATGCCGGCATCTGAAAGCTTCTGTTCCAAAGGACGTATGAATTCGGCCATCAGCCGCTCGCGATCCTTCTCTGTGGCCTTGAGCTTATTCGTAATGGTCCGGTACTGCTCCGGGTCCGTATAGCGAAGACAGATGTTGCCAAGTTCATTGTTGATATTATAAAGCCCCAACTGATGAGCCAGAGGCATATACAGCATCATAGTCTCAAGCAGTTTCTGCTCGCGCGAACTCTTCGGGAAAATCTCCAGACTGCGCATCACTTCAAGTCGATCCGCTATCTTCAGGACAGTCACTCTCGGGTCGGTGGAATACTGGACGATAAGCTTCTTGTAGTTCTCGGCTTCAAGTCTGGTATCCTTGGGCTTTATGGTGGAAATCTTGTTCAGCCCGTCGACAATCGTCCTTACATCCTGAGGGAAAGCGCTGATATCCACCTCCTTGTGAATCCTTGTAGCCTCATGAAGATACACAGCCGCGACACAAGTATCAGGAAGACCGATTTCATCTCCCACTATCCGCGCCACATTGTCAGGATGGCTGATAAAAGACACTCCGTTATATCTGGTCTCATCTTTAAGCGCCTCAAGAGCGACAGCACGTGCTTTTTCTATCAGATTGTCCATACCTTTATCCTCCATCGATGCAAATATAATAAAAATTTGTACTTTTGTGGTCTTGCACACGAAAGGCAGACACCATGAAATTCAGGCTACAGTCAGACTACAGCCCTTCCGGAGACCAGCCGGAGGCAATCGAGCAGTTGTGCGCCGCCCTTGACTCTGGAATCAGTGACATCACTCTTCTTGGAGTCACCGGCTCCGGCAAGACGTTCACTATGGCCAACGTCATAGAAAGGCTCCAAAGACCGACCCTGATACTCAGCCACAACAAAACCCTCGCCGCGCAGCTCTACGGCGAATTCAAGTCCTTCTTCCCGGACAATGCGGTGGAATATTTCGTATCCTACTACGACTATTACCAACCGGAAGCCTATATCCCGTCCAGCGACACATACATCGAAAAGGATCTGAGCATCAACGACCAGATAGAGAAACTGAGACTCAGTACGGCAAGCGCGCTTCTGTCCGGACGCCGGGATGTAATCGTCATTTCTTCAGTATCCTGCCTCTACGGTATCGGTAACCCGGAAGACTTTCACGAACAGACCGTGCAGGTACGTAAGGGCGAGACAAGAAGCCTCACAAGTCTTCTGTACCGTCTGGTGGATGCTTTGTACAACAGGACGGAAGGAGAGTTCACAAGAGGCACGTTCAGGGTCAAAGGCGATATCGTGGACGTATTTTTGAGCGGAGCCGACAACGCGGTAAGAATAGAGTTCTTCGGAGACGAGGTGGATGAAATCACCATTATAGATCCTGTGACGGGAGCAAGGATTGAAAGCCTGGACCAGATCAGCATCTACCCCGCCAATAATTTTGTCACCACCAAAGAACGCAGCACCAAAGCCGTATCCATGATACAGGACGACCTCTTGAAGCAGATGCAGATCTTCGAAGAGCAGGGAAAGCATCTTGAGGCCAAGCGTCTGAAGCAGAGAGTGGAGTACGATCTGGAGATGATCAAGGAAATGGGATACTGCCCAGGCATAGAGAATTATTCGCGATACTTTGACGGCCGTAAAGAGGGGCAACGCCCATTCTGCCTTATAGATTACTTCCCGAAGGATTTCATCACATTCATAGACGAGAGTCACGTGACGCTTCCTCAGGTACATGCCATGTATGGAGGAGACCACTCCCGCAAGGCTACGCTGGTCGATTATGGATTCCGGCTTCCGGCCGCAGCCGACAACAGACCGCTGAAATTCGAGGAATTCGAGCAGATAACCGGCCAGAAGATATATGTAAGCGCCACGCCTGCGGACTATGAGCTGCAGAAGTCCCTTGGCCTGGTGGTGGAGCAGGTGGTAAGACCTACCGGACTGTTGGACCCGCCAATTGAAGTCAGACCTACAAAGAATCAGGTGGACGACCTGGTGGAAGAAATCCGCAAACGCACGGAAGCCGACGAAAGGACGCTTGTCACTACGCTTACCAAACGCATGGCGGAAGAGTTGGACGACTATCTTCGTCATATAGGAGTAAGGGTAAGATATATCCATTCGGACGTGGATACCGCCGAACGGGTAGGCATTATAGAAGATTTCAAGGCCGGACTCTTCGATGTCCTTGTCGGAGTCAACCTTCTGAGAGAAGGTCTGGACATACCGTCAGTGTCCCTTGTCGCAATACTTGACGCCGACAAGGAAGGATTCCTTCGAACCACAAGAGCGCTGACGCAGACTGCCGGCAGAGCCGCCCGCAATGTGCACGGCATGGTAATAATGTATGCCGACTCCATCACCAAATCCATGGATGAGACAATAAGAGAGACCAACAGGCGCAGAACCAAACAGATGGAGTACAACAAGCTCCACAATATCACACCTACCCAGGTGGAAGTCAAGCAGAATGTTCTGGCCGGGGAACTCGTGTCCGGCAAGAACAAACCGACTGTGGGAAGCACCTCCGGCAGAGTGAGTGCAGCCAATTCTTATGATGCGCCAGTATATGTTCCTAACCCTTCAGACCTTGGGAAAGGCAGCGTGGCTGTAGGATTCGGGCACGCCGCCCTCAGAAAAGACGGTGATGCTTACAGAGATGGCTACATCACGGCCGACCTTGCCGCGGTATTGCAGGATCCGGTCATAAGAGCCATGTCCAGGCCCCAGGTGGAGAAAATGGTGGAAGAGGACAAACGGCGCATGAAAAAAGCAGCCGCGGATCTCGACTTCACAGCAGCGGCCCGATACAGAGACGAAATGTGGGCGCTGCAGGAATACCTTAAAGTGTGGAAGGACGAATAACTCTATTTTTTCAACTTTGAACGCCGGGTCAACTCACGACGGAATGCTTCAGCATTGCGGTTATGCTCGGAAAGGGTGCGGGCGAAGACATGAGTGCCGTCGAACTCCACAGAAGCGCAGAAAAACATATTCCCCCGACCCCTCTCTCCTCCGAAATCAGGATTCAGCACAGCATCAAGCGCCGCTTTGGTCGGCACACAGATAGGTCCGGGAGGCAATCCGGTGTGCTTGTAGGTGTTGTACGGAGAATCCACGGACAGGTGCTTGTTCAGAATTCTGCCAAGAGAATAGTCAAAACAGAACGCCACGGTAGGATCCGCCTGAAGAGGCCACCCGCTCTTGAGCCTGTTGAGATACACCCCGGCAATCAGCGGCATCTCCGCCTCATTGTTGGTCTCCCCGTTCACAATTGAAGCAAGCACCGCCACTTCGATTCTTGTCATACCGAGATCCGCCGCTTTGGACTGACGCTCCGAGGTCCAGAAGGCATCATTTGCAGCCTTCTGCTTGTCGAGAAAGTCCCTTACCGTAGCGGTCCAGTACATCTCATAAGTCGCCGGCATCAGAAGCGCAAATACGTCACGAGAGTTCGAGCCATATTCAGACAGCAGGGCATCATCATCCAATGCAGCCCGCACTGTGGCAGAGTCGACAAGAAGCTGCGAAGAAATTTTGGAAGCTATATTGCCTTTGAGGCGCAGATTTCCGGCAAGGGAGACATGGACAGGCGACTGCCATCCGTTATTCAGCATCCGTGCCGCATATACGCTCGAATTTGAAGGCATGACAGTATAATGACCGGGCTGCATATATTCTTCCACTTTCTTGGACTTGAATGTACGAGCCACGGATGACGGCTTTCTGGCCGAGCGCTCCAGAACATCCTGCACATCGGCTGCGGGCATCCCCGGATACACATACAATTCCACCTTTGAAGTAAAATTGGGCATCCTATTATCAGTGTACCACAAATATGCAAAACACCCTCCAGCCAGCAGCACTGCCGCCAGCGCAGATATTCCCCACCAAAGACGCTTACCTTTCATTATTTCCTGAGGATAACGGTATCCCCTTCTTCAAGGGTCTTCCCATAGAGTACGATATTGAGCTTCTGCAAAGCGGCATACCTTATGCCGAATCTTTGAGCAATATCCCTTAAAGTCTCTCCGTCCTTCTCCACCACGTATTTATTGACACCGACCGGACCCTGAGCTTTCTTTCTGGCCAGATATACCATCGTGCCGGGCTCCAGCGCAAGTTCCTGCTCATAGTCGTTAAACTTGAGCAGTTCCTTAAGGAACAGACCGTTGGATGCCGCTATGGAAGCATACGTCTCACCAGCTTCGGAATACACGAACGGTACGCCGTTCTGGCTGTACACCTTACGGGCCGTAGAGAAAGTCACAGACTCCTGATATTTCATGCCCGGACGCGGCTCCAGTTGCACCACCTTCGGCTCTTCAATCTCCAGAGGCGGCTTCACGGATACCTTTACCCCTTTGTCGAAACGGTACAGTTCGTAATCCTCAATAAGAGTGATGAGTTTGTCCGCATACCCGGGGTCCGTAGCATATCCGGCCTTCTTGAGACCTCTCGCCCACCCCTTATAGTCCGTCTGCTTCAGTTCAAAAAGGGACTTGTACCTGTCGCGCGAACGCAGGAAATCCGAATGATCCCTGAACGAAGCCTTGGCATTGGGATAAACACGAAAACACTCCTTGGGAGCATTGTCGTCCATTTTCATGGTTTTGCCCTTCCAGTCATTATGACACTTTATGCCGAAATGATTGTTCCCCTTCGTGGCCAGCACAGACTGACCGGCATTGGACTCAAGTATCCCCTGGGCAAGCGTTATGCTTGCAGGAACACCCGTACGCTTCATCTCTTGTATAGCGATATCCGAATATTTGTCTATATAATCAAGTTTCGGATTTTTGGCCGCTCCTATCGAGAGCAAGACCGTCATAAGTACCAAAAGTAACCGTTTCATCGGTGCTAATATACTAAAAATCGAAGATATCGCCATCCTTCGCCGCTACCGTATCGGGGAAAATGGCAGTACATTCAGCCAAATATGCATCAAAATCAGTTATTCTGGATGAATAATGTCCCACCACCAGCTTTCCTGCTCCGGCAGCAAGAGCGCACCGGGCCGCATCCACCGTGGTCGAATGCCAGCGCAGCGCAGCCTTGTCCGACATATCCTGCATATATGTGGCCTCATGATAGAGAAGCCTGACGCCCTTTACATATTCAGCAAGCTCCGGAAAACTCACCGTATCCGAGCAATAGGCATACGACGGCACCTCGGGATGACGCTCGGAGGGAATACCGTCAAATCTGTACCCGTAACACTCTATCTTATGCCTCAGAGGGAAAGCGCTCACCCGTACATTCTTCGACTCATGTATCAGCACGGGAGAATCACACTCCACGGCATGGAACACTATTTCGAAATTCGAGCCCTCTCCAAAAAAGGAACCGTAGAACTTTAACACGGAGCCAAGCGCCCTCGGACCATAGATATCCAATTTCCCGGTGCGCCCGTACATGGCCATGGAACTCAGCAGACCGAACAGACCGAACAGATGGTCGCCATGTATGTGAGTTATGAACACCGCTTCCACCTTAAGGAAAGATACATGCATACGCCGCATCTGCTGCTGAGTACCCTCCCCGCAGTCAATAAGGAACAAGCGCCCATGTACCGACAATACCTGAGCGCTTGGATTTCTATCAGAAATGGGCATAGCCGAAGCCGTGCCCATTATCTTAAGAGTAAAATTCATACGAATTATTCGCCTTTTGCGAACTTGTCCTTGAGAGCGGCAAGAGCGTCGATATCTCCAAGTGTGGTCTTCTCCACATTGGCATTGACTCTCTTAACTGCTTTCTTGGTGTTCTCAGCCTCTGTAGCGGCAGCCCTCTCCTTCACTTCTGCATAAGTGCGAAGGTGAGAAAGGAGGATGCGGCGTGTAGAGCGGCGGAGTTCAACGACTCTGAATGGAAGAGTCTCGCCTGCAGTAGCCTGCTTGCCGTCTTCCTTGACGAGCTCGCGGGTGAATGCGAAGCCCTCTGCACCGCCTTCAAGAGTGATGTTGGCACCCTTGTCAGTGAAAGAAGCGATTGTTCCTTCAACTGTTGAACCGACAGGGAACTTGGCCTCAATCTCATCCCATGGGTTAGGGGTAAGCTGCTTGAGACCGAGACTGAGCTTATGGTTAGCCTCATCGAAATCGAGAATCTGAACATCGATTACATCGCCTGGAGTTACAAGCTCTGAAGGATGCTTGATCTTGTTCCAGCTGAGATCGCTGATGTGGATAAGACCCTCGACACCGTCCTCAAGCTCTGCGAATACACCGAAGTTGGTGATATTGCGTACGGTAGCCTTATGCTTGCTTCCTACAGGATATTTCTCGCGGATATTCTCCCAAGGATTCTCGGTAAGCTGCTTGAGACCAAGGGAAATCTTGCGAGCCTCACGGTCGATAGAGAGAATCTGAGCCTCTACTTCGTCGCCCACCTTAAGGAACTCCTGTGCAGAGTGGAGACGTGGAGACCATGACATCTCAGATACGTGTACAAGACCTTCTACACCTGGCTCAATCTCAACGAATGCGCCGTAGTCAGCGATAAGGATGACCTTACCCTTAACCTTGTCACCAACCTTGAGATCCGGGTTGAGGTTATCCCATGGATGTGGGGTAAGCTGCTTGAGACCGAGAGCGATACGCTTCTGCTGCTCATTGAAGTCAAGAACAACGACCTTGATCTTCTGGTCAAGAGCGACAACCTCTTCAGGGTGATTGATACGGCCCCAAGAGAGATCGGTGATATGGATAAGACCGTCCACACCGCCAAGGTCAACGAATACGCCGTAATTGGTGATATTCTTGACTGTTCCCTCGAGAACCTGACCCTTCTCAAGCTTACCGATAAGCTCTGCTCTCTTCTGCTCCTGCTCTGCCTCAAGAAGTGCCTTGTGGGAAACTACCACATTGCGGAACTCCTGATTGATCTTAACGATCTTGCAGTCAATATTCTGGTTGACAAACTGGTCATAGTCGCGGATAGGCTTGATGTCGATCTGAGAACCTGGAAGGAAGGCCTCGATTCCGAACACGTCGACAATCATACCGCCCTTGGTGCGGGTCTTTACAAATCCCTTTACTACCTCATCCTTCTCGAATGCCTCGTTAACTCTGTCCCAAGACTTGAGGGTACGTGCCTTACGGTGAGAAAGAACGAGCTGTCCTTTTCTGTCCTCTGCAGACTCGACATACACCTCTACCTTGTCTCCGACCTTAAGGTCAGAATCATAGCGGAACTCGGATATAGGAATAACGCCCTCGCTCTTGCCACCGATGGCAACAACAACTTCGCGCTTGTTCATCGCTGTAACAACACCCTCTACAACATCGTTCTCAACGACCTTTGAGAGAGTCTTGTCGTATGCCTCTTCAATAGCGGCCTTTTCCTGTCCGCCATAAACGTCAGAGCCTTCGAATGCTTCCCAATCGAAGTCCTCAGGCTTCACTGAAGCATTGAGGATGCCCTTTTTCTCAGCCTTAGGTGCCTCTGCAACTGCAGGCTCAACCGCAGCTTCAGCAGCAACCACCTCTGCCTGTTTGTCATTAATTGTACTCATTTGTGAATCAAAAACAAATTAGTAGTTAAACTTTATGTAATAAGCCGTCGACACGCTTGTCGAAACGAGCGCGCAAATATAGTAAAAAAAACTGATAATCAAAGCATTTTCCTTCTTTTGAAGAAGTACCAGATGGCCACTCCGAGCAGAAGCATGAATACGGTAATACAGACCCACGCCCACTTTATGTCGGCAAAAGGAAGGGCCACGTTCATTCCATAAAAACTGGCCACAAGCGTAGCAGGCATCAGCAGCAGGGATACGAACGTGAACATCTTCATGATCTTGTTCTGGTCGAGGTTGATGATACCCAGAACCGTATCCTGCATGTACTCAAGCCGCTCAAACGTAAAATTGATATGATTTATAAGAGAAGAGATATCCTGCAGGATAATGGACAAGTCCGAGCGAAGCTCCAAGTCCTTCGGACAGAGCTTGCTCTTAAGAAGATTCGATACGAGTCTCTGCTTATCCACGATGTTCTCCCGCAGATTCATGGCATTCTGCTGAAGCTGGTTGATATCCAGAAGAAACTCTTCATTGATATCTTCCTTTTGGTTGATGCGCTTGCTGAACTTGCTTACGTCCTTGGAAATCAACTCCACCATATCCGCATCAAGATCCACACGCTTGTCCATGATTTCCACAAACACGGTAAACCCATCCGGAAACAACTCCGGAAGCGCCTGAATCTTAAGCTGAAGCGTATCAAGAGATCGCAGAGGAATCTCCCTTATGGTGGTAAGAATACTGCCTACAAGAATGAACGATACCGGATCCATCAGCATCTCATCATCGGCCGGCGAGAGGAAGTTGGTGTTGGCAAAAATAGCATTGCCCTCCTCGAAAAATCGTGAAGAGCTCTCGATTTCGGCCGCCTCGTCCCGACTCTGAATCTCCGTCCCGAGATATGCCTCCACGGCCCTCTTCTGATCTCCGGTAGGCTGAAGAAGATCTATCCAAAGAAGGTCATTTTTACTAATGGCAGCAAACTCCGTTTCTGACTGTCCAAGAAGGATCTCAGATCCTTTTCTGTAAAAATACTTTATCATATTATCCCTCCACGATTAATCCCGGCAATTATGTCGGAAGGGGTTGAACACAAGGGCTAATCCGGCACTCGGAGAAACCGGCTCGCAAATATAGGAATTATTTGGAAAATAATATATATTTGCAACATCCGGCAGGTGTTAAATCATATCGGACACCGACATGAAAGATGCCTGCCGCAAGTAAAAGTTTGTTAGTGTATTGATGATTATTGAAGCGATTGTTACCGCGGTTTGTCTCTGCGCGGATTGTTTTGCCGTCAGCACATGCTCCAGCACCACGCTTAAAAGCAGGCTTCACGCAGGCACTCTCTTCAAGGTATCCTTGTCATTCGCATTCATTCAGGCGGGACTTCTTCTGATTGGATGGATGGCAGGCGGTCTCATCTTGGGAATAGTAAGAAGATTCGCACACATTATCGGCGGACTTCTTCTCGGATATGTGGGGGTTTCCATGATTCTTGAGGGCGCCAAAGGAAATATGGAAACGAGGGATCTCAACGGATGGAAAAACATAATCCTCGGAGGAATCGCAACCAGCATCGACGCGCTTACCGTGGGTGCGGCAGAATCCATGGACGGAGGGAATTTCCATTCCATATTGCCACTGTTCGTTTCTGTATTTGCTGTAACAATGCTAAGCGTCATTTCCGGCATCGCTTTCGGCAGAAGCATCGGCAACAAAGTCGGCAAATGGGCCGAAATAGCAGGAGGAACGGTGCTTTCGGCGCTTGGAGCAGTAATGATGTTTTCATAAAAATTTATAAGATGAAGAAGTTATTGATTTTTGCAAGTTGCGCATGTGCGGCGATAGCTTTCACCGCCTGCAACAAAGACCCGCAGAATCCGGCCCCGGAGCCGACATTCCCTGAAGGAAGCAAGGAGAACCCGGTAAAACTCAGCGCAGAGGGCACCGCCAACTGCTACCTGATTCAGTCTCCGGAAGGCTGGTATTCTTTCGATGCCACCGTCAAAGGCAACGGAGTATCCACAACCGGATTGTCCGTAAATACCAAACTCGCTCCGACAGACGCAAAACTCGTATGGCAGAGCGAGAAAGACATGATAGAATCAGTAGAAATCAAAGAAGGAGTCATCAGTTTCGAATGGAATAGTGACATCAAGGCGGGCAACGCCCTTATAGCAGCCCTCGACAAAAACGGCTCAATTCTCTGGAGCTGGCACATCTGGGCTCCGGAAGATGTCGCGAAAACCGACAGAACCAAGAGCGGATATGATCTCCTGAACATGAATCTCGGTGCTCTCAAATCCACAATGGACGCAGAAGCCGCCACATACGGAATGCTGTACCAGTGGGGACGCAAAGACCCGTTCCCTGCCGCAGCCACACCTACGGGAAACACCCAAACCATAAGCGCCACCGTATATGACGAAGACGGAAAGGTCGTAAAATTCCCGAACTCAAAGTGGACCTCCACCGAAGAGAACACCATCGCTTACGGCATCGCCAACCCGACTGTATGCCTTTCGAATATGGCCCAATACGCATCATGCCGCGACTGGCTCGAGAACTCACAGGCAAATGACGCTCTTTGGGGGAACCCTAAAGGACACATTAGGGACAGCGACAACAATTACACCAACAAGGGCAGCAAGTCCATCTATGACCCGTGTCCTGTCGGATACCGCGTACCTCCGGCTGACGTTTTCTCCTATTTCACCGGAATCGGCGGATATGTCGCCGACATCAAAAGCTGCGACATCGCTGACGCCAACGGAGACGGCATAGTAGATATGCAGGATTATCACTACGGATGGCTTTTCAATATGGAAAGCGGCTCGCAGTTCTTCCCTGCCGCAGCCAGATTCGACGGCTCTTACGCCATGCTTATGGGTTCGGTAAGCGGCCTTTGGGGCAACTATTGGAGCAACTCCCCGAACACCAACGAACTCACAAGTGCCACCGGGTTCGGATTTGCCTGCCTCGCTTTCAGCACGGAAGCAAAAGGCATGACAGCATCCGCAAGCGGAGCCGGCAGCAAAGCCGATGCATATTCAGTAAGGTGCATCAAGGAATAAAGTTCTGCACATAACGATTGCTCCGGCAATACCGGAAAGAAAAAGGGGTCCAACTAATGCTTTTAGTCGGGCCCCCTTTTTATGTCTGCTCACCTCCGAGCGGGGCCGTTTCGCGCACTGAAGATGCGTCCGGTGCGGCAAGTTGCCGCCGCAGCGGAGCCTGGCGAACATTTTAGTCGACCTCATATTTTTTTGGAGGGGGGGGTGAAAATAGTATATTTGCATCAGTTACAATTCAAACTCAATAACACTAATATGCGTAACAACTACATTACACCCACCTGCGAAGAGATTGAGATCAATCTTGACAGCACTGTGCTCCAATCGAGCGTTCTTCCAAGCGGCTTCGAAGACGGAGGCGAAATCTGGTAACTAAACACCCCCAAAGCAATGAGAAAATCTTATTTACTTGTCGCAGCGGCGCTGCTGGTAGCAGCTTCCTGCCAGAAAAATGACAACGCTTCCTCTGTTGAAGGAATAAAGTACAATCCTGTAGATGTGGTCCTTTCTGCTGCTATCGAAGGCGTGGATACCAAGGTCAGCTACACCGAAGATGCCAATGTCCTCAAGGCGGCATGGAAGGCCGGCGACAAGATTTCGCTCGTGGCCATTGACGCTTCCCAAAATATCCTTTCCAATGACGTCTTTGAGGCAACTACTGCGGGCGCCTCTGCGAAGTTCAGCGGCAAATATTCCAATCCTAAGGGCGCTGTAATGGTGTCTGTGTTCTACCCTGCGCTTACGGAAGGAGAAGGCACTGTAGAAAAGCCTTGGCAGTCAAAAAAGAGGGAAGGTATAGGTCTTAAAGATAATAAGGAACCTCTTTTGTACAATCTGAAAAAAGGTTATTCGTTCATTAGTGTTTCTGCTGATTATCAGTTGCAGAGGAGCAATGGCGATCTGTCAAATGTTGACGAGGCCGTTGTGATGCGCGGAAAGATTACGGATTTCCCCGCTCTTGTCGCAGGAGATGTGAATGTGACTCTTAAGAGTATCTGCTATGTCGTAAAGGTTACAGCCAAAGTGCCAAGCGGCCATGATATAATCAATGTGGATTTTAGTGCATATAAGACTTCTTATTTTCCTGCTCTCACGTTCTACGGATGGACTTATGCAAATGATGAATTCGGCAAATTTAGTGAAAGCTCCTTTACTACTTATTGCGACGTTGGTCTTGGAGCTATGTTTCAATCCGAAGGCTCGAAATATGGCACAGGCGTCAGTCCCGACGGCAGCGGCAATATCGTAGCGTACATTATAGGATATACCGGAAAGACTTTTACTCTGCCATCCGGAACGGTACTTACCATTAAAGCCCGTGCTTCTTCCACTTACTTCGAAGATATCAAGATTCTTTCATCAGACATTTCTCTGGAGCCGGGCAAGATGTATCGTATCAACGCGACTCTGAGCGAAGTAACCACTTAATATTCCGATACCTATCAAAGCAAGAGGCCTGCCAAAAAGAAATTTTTAGCCGGCCTCTCTTTTCGTAGACTATGTGCGTTACTATCCTTTGAACGGCTGGCGTCCCAGAATGGAACGGCCGAGCGTCAGAGCATCGGCATATTCAAGGTCATCCCCGAAGCCGAGTCCTCTGGCAAGAGTGGTCACTTTCAAATCAGCCAGTCCAAGAGTCTTGATGTGACGGTAAATATAGAATGCCGTGGTCTCACCCTCAACATCTCCGCTCAGGGCAAGAATCACTTCTTTTACCGGAAGGGAATCGTCGTTTGAGCGCAAACGCTCGACAAGCTGTCTTATGGTCAAGTCCGAGGGAGCCACCCCGTTGATAGGCGATATTATCCCACCAAGCACATGATACACACCATGATACTGCCCGGTAGCCTCGATACTCATAACATCCCTTACACTTTCCACAACGCAGACAGTAGTGTGATCGCGGCTCGTATCGGCACAGATGGCGCATTCTTCCCCATCGGAAATCATGGAGCACACCCGGCAGTATTGCACTTCTTCCGCCAGCCGGTCAATGGACCTGGCAAAATGATGAATATTCTCCTTGGGCTGCTTCAGAAGGTGCAACGCCAAACGCAAGGCGCTGCGGGAGCCAACCCCCGGAAGGGAACCGATGGCTTCCACAGCGTCTTTTAGCAACTGTGACGGATAATTGTTATCCTTCAATACTATCTTGCTTTACCGTTGGATCCGAGAACCTCCACAATCTTGTGGATGTACATCTTCTTCATCTCCTCACGGGCAGGCTTGAGATACTGGCGTGGATCAAAGTGTCCAGGATTCTCGGCAAGATCCTTGCGCACAGCGGCTGTCATGGCAAGACGAGAATCTGAGTCGATGTTGATCTTGCATACAGCACTCTTGGCTGCTTTGCGAAGTTGCTCTTCAGGAATGCCGACTGCATCAGGAAGCTTTCCACCATACTGATTGATCATATCCACATACTCCTGAGGAACTGAAGATGATCCGTGGAGAACGATTGGGAATCCAGGAAGCTTCTTCTCGATTGCCTTGAGCACGTCGAAAGCAAGTGGAGGTGGAACAAGACGGCCGGTCTTAGGGTCGCGGGTGCACTGCTCAGGCTTGAACTTGTAAGCACCGTGTGAAGTACCGATAGAGATTGCAAGAGAGTCGCAACCTGTCTTCTTGACAAAATCGATAACCTCCTCAGGCTTGGTATAGTGAGACTCCTCAGAAGCAACCTCTTCCTCAACTCCGGCGAGTACTCCGAGCTCTGCCTCTACAGTTACGTCATATTTGTGAGCATATTTCACAACCTTCTTTGTAAGAGCCACATTCTCTTCATAAGGAAGCGAAGAACCGTCGATCATCACAGAAGAGAAACCGAAGTCAACGCAACTCTTGCAAAGCTCGTAGCTGTCACCATGGTCAAGGTGAAGTACAATCTGAGGCTTCTTCCAGCCAAGCTCCTTTGCATACTCCACAGCACCCTGGGCCATGTAGCGGAGAAGTGTCTGGTTGGCGTAGTTGCGGGCACCCTTGGACACCTGGAGGATAACAGGAGACTTTGTCTCTGCTGCTGCCTGAATGATGGCCTGGAGCTGCTCCATATTGTTAAAGTTGAATGCAGGAATGGCGTAACCACCCTTAACTGCCTTGGCGAACATCTCGCGAGTATTCACAAGGCCAAGTTCTTTAAAAGAAACCTTCATAACAAATAAAAATTTATATTAAATTCTATTCTTTCAAAAATCAGGCAAATTTAACTATTTTTGCACAAATAATCACAATAATGAACGGTAAAGTTATCATATTTTCAGCTCCTTCCGGGGCGGGCAAAAGCACGGTGGTGGGTCACTTGCTCAAGCTTCATCCCGAATTCGAATTTTCCATATCGGCCACATCAAGAAAGCCAAGAGGTACGGAAAAGGACGGAGTGGAATATTATTTCATATCGGCAGAACGCTTCCGTGAGCTTTTGGCGCAAGACGCTTTCGTGGAGCACGAAGAAGTATATCACGACAGATTCTACGGCACGCTCAAGAGCGAAGTGGAGCGTATATGGAGCAAGAATCATGTCATTGTTTTCGACGTGGATGTCAAGGGAGGAGTAAACCTGAAAAAATATTTCGGGGACTCGGCCCTGTCGGTACTTATAGTACCGCCAAGCATGGAGACATTGGAAGCGAGACTCCGGGGCCGCGGCACCGATAGCGAGGAGGCCATCTCCGAGCGTCTTGCCAAGGCCGGCGAGGAATTGTCCTTCGCCAAAGGGAAATTCGACAGCGAGATTGTCAACGACAGACTGGAAGACACCTTCAGAGAAGCCGAATCAATCGTGGACAGATTTCTGTCAGAATAGTTTTGACATGAGAATTGCCGTATATCCCGGATCATTCGATCCTCTGCACATAGGGCACAAGGCCATAATGGAGTACTTGACGTCGGAGCACCAGTTCGACTGGGTGTATCTGGTAATTTCACCGCAGAACCCCTTCAAGGGGGCCGACAAGGCGCTCAATGCCCAGGAACGCTACGAGGCTGCAATAGCGGCAGTACGCAGACATCCGGACCTGCATGTATGGGTGGACAACATTGAACTCGACATGCCTGCACCGCACTACACCATACGGACCCTGGACGCGCTCAAAAAACGGGAGCCGGGCAATGAATTCACCTTGGTCATGGGAGCCGACAACCTCGACAGCATACGCCATTGGCGCAATGCCCCGAGGATTCTCAACGAATACGGTGTCATCGTTTATCCCCGTAAAGGTTATGACCTTCCGTTCATCAGACAGACGCTTCTTGAAGAGAGCCGTCACTTCCCGGTGCCGGAGACGCTCGACGCATCACTCTCCCATACAATGCCGGGGACTGTAAGCCTGGAAGAACTTGACAGAATGTACAACATCTCCATAATAGATGCGCCCATAATAGACATTTCATCCACGGAAATCAGAGAAAAGCAGGCGGCAGGCCTCGATATGTCGGAATATCTGATGTGACCGTCATCACTGACAACACTTGTATTTGCACCTGATTCCTATTTGGAGTATCTTTGCAATATCGGTAAACAAGAAGAAATGACAGAATTAGGTAATAACTCAAGATTTGCCGTCATAGGATACGGCAGTTGGGCCACCACCATCGTAGGCAAACTTACTCAAAACGGAAGGCATGTGAACTGGCATGTCCGCAATCCCGAAGTGATAGAAGGAGTGCTTACTGACGGATACAATCCCAAATATGTAAGCGATATGGAGCTTGAGCGCTCGCTTCTGTTCATATCCCAGGACATCAATGAGATAGTAGCAGCCAGCGACATTGTCATTCTCTGCGTACCGTCAGCGTACCTCAAGAAGACAATGGAGGATTTGAATCCGGCTCTGCTTAAGGGAAAATTCGTCATTTCCGCCGTCAAGGGCATTATCCCGGATGACTATACCACCGTACTTGAATTTGTACACGACAAATTCGGACTCCCGTTCAAGAATCTCGGGCTCATCTCGGGGCCGAGCCACGCGGAGGAGGTATCCAGAGGGAAACTCTCATATCTCACCATTGCCTGCAATACTATTGAGGATGCAGAAGTCATAGCATTGGCGATAAGAAGCGACACGCTGCGAATAAGCACATCCACAGATATCTACGGCATTGAATACGCAGCGATAATGAAGAACATCTACGCCATCGCCAGCGGTATGTCCGTAGGACTGGGCTACGGAGACAACTTCCTCGCCGTCCTGGTTTCCAAGTCTGCGTCAGAACTGCGACATTTTCTTGACAGCAGCTACCCATACGAGAGGAACACAAGCGAGATCGCTTATCTCGGGGATCTTCTTGTCACCTGCTACTCTCCATTCAGCCGCAACCGCCAATTCGGCACTCTCATCGGCCGGGGATGCGACGTCAAGAGCGCCCTCAACGAAATGACCATGGTAGCTGAAGGGTATTTCGCCGTAAAAGGAATACATCATATCTGCGCATCAAGAGGCATAAGCCTCCCCATCGTAGAGACCGTTTACCGAATACTCTACGAAGGAGAAAAAGCAAGAAAGGCCATTAAATTCCTTTCAAAAGAACTTTAATACAGTCCCCCGTCAGAAACTGAGTCTGTAACTGAGACTTGGGAGTATTGGAAGCATGGCCACCATCTTCCAGCCACTGCTGTGTGTATCGTAATACATCATAAATGGATTGAAGCGATTCAGCACATTACAGATTCCAAGATTAATATCGTGTTCTACCCGGGAAGTACGAAACGACATGGAATACCCCACATCCAACCTGATAATATCGGGCATTTTGTAATTATTTACTCCCGCAAAGAATTGCGCCGTTTTCAGTCCGTCTTTGGTATGCACCATGTACTCTTGTGCAGCAGCATTCTCCCAGTTTCCGCTCTGGTATATAAAAGTCAAATTGATTCCTTTCCATTGGAACGTGGTATTCAGAACGTGAGTCCTGTCAAACTTAGCATGGAAAGGAGCGCCGTCATTGATGGACATGAAACCATATCTGTTGGTTTTTGACCATGTATATGACGCCCTTGCATAGAAATCATGATTGGTGTATTCATATAGAAACTCCGCACCGTAGGATCTCCCTTTGCCGGTATCAAGACCTACCTCCCAGTCATCCGCTATTTCGCCGAATAAGTTCTGGGCATGCTTATTATATACAAGATTCTGCATTTGCTTATAGAAAGCACCCGCCGATGCCACATGATGGCTGTTCTTGAATGTCAGAGCAAGCGAACTTTGATCCACTTTTTCCGGCGCAATAAACTCCAGAGAAGGTACTATCATATCCAACGACCACCCGACAGGAAGACCTTCCAGAGTATGATAGAACTGCACCAACTGATCTTGATTGAATTCAATGTTCAATTCCGGAGTGATATTGAACTTGATCCCGGCACTATACTCCGGCTCAAAACTGTTATACGAACTTGAGAAATGTCTGTAGAAATCACCCCTCACGACAGCTTTCAACTCTAGATATCGTGACCAGTTATAGTTGCCCTGGAAATATGCAGAGCCAAGCAATATCGGAGTCGTCCCGACTTCACTGAAACTGCCGGATTTAAACCATGCAACTCGAGCCTTGACCCCCAAAACAAAATCAAAATGCCTGGCAGCAACATAATGCATATCCGTCGAAAGGGAGAGTTCTTGCAATCCAGAATTAAGATTCAAAGTTTTCTTTGTGAAATCAGAAGATATGGGTACCATATTTTGAAGCGTGCTGAAACTCGTATAAGCCAGGTCCACATCTGTATAGACCTTGCCTGCCGTATTTGAAAAAGCAAGGGAACCAGCCATATTGCTCCACCCCATATTATTCTTCGACCCGGTCATATTGAAAACATACGAATCCCGACTACACAAGAAGGTAGCCGAAAGAGCATTCTTTGTATTAAACACATATCCTGTCTTGGCGAACACATCCCACACTTTCGCATCAAATGTCTTAAATGCACTAAACTGTCTTGACAAGCTCTTCATTGCATCAAACTCGTAGGCCAACGGAGATACTCTGCCATTGACAATAAAATACATCTTGTTCCCCAGTTTTGCCTCCATGCCTGCACCTGCCAGGAAATTATTGATATTCACAGTGGTTTTTATCTTTTGCTCCACTGATGTTTTCGTCTTAATCCGCAGATGAGAGGCCGTAAAATTAGTCTCCGATCCCGTAAAGCCCGATCTGACCAAAGATACCTCATCAATAACATCTGACGGCAAAACAGTCGTCAGTCCAAGGATATGAGAAAACCCATATATAGGTATTCCGTCAACAGTGCAGAGATTTGCTCCGGCATTACTGCCTCGCACATACATTGCAGAGCCGCCATCTGCACCCGTAGTAACACCAGGCATCTGCTGAGCCCATTTGATTGGATCCCCTTCACCCAAAGGAGCTACAACACCACGTATTTCCTTAAGCCCTGCCACCATCTCTCCTGTCTTCCGGACAACGGTGCGGCGGTCAATCTTATACGCGGCAGGTAACGTATCAACCTTATCGACAACTTCCTGAGCTGGCAGCTCAAAAGAAACCGACACAACCATCAAGGCTGTTATAAACAACACTTTTTTCATAGTCATTTGAATTCTACATCGGAAAAATTGCGCATGTGTGTCATTTCTGATGATTCCGACTTTTCCATCGGAGACAGCAACAGTGCCCAAGGAAGAGTTTCTTTGTATTCCGCGCCAAAAAAGCCGATTCCGCCTTTAACGTTGGTCAATATGTTGTCTCGTACGAAAACATGAGTAAAATCCTTTTTGTCCGGTATAGAAGTCAGGTTCTCCACGTCTTTAAAATACGAATACATATCTTTGCTTCTGTACGTACATGTCAGTCGGCATCTATCAGGCTGCACATAAGGAGGGAGGACATCTTTCAAATATGCAGAAATTAAAAAATACTTGTCCTGCAACTTAACGTTGTTCCTGAACGCAATACTGTCCTTACAAACCTTGGCGCCAATTAGCGTAGGATAATAATAAGAAGTATAGTGGTCTCCTTCTTCTGACGGAAAAGCAGCGTAGTCAAGATAGGTATGCTCATCTCCTGGGTCAAGAGACTTTACTACAGGGAAATCAACGCCCTCGCCATAATTGACATTCATGACATTATTGCCGATCAAAAAAGGCAAGTCAGTTACCAAATCCATGGGTATAACCTTATAATTACGATTCGGTATCCCTTGAAAGACATCCAAAGTAAAGAACACATCTTCACCCGTCTCCTGTTCTTCTATAGAATAGCAGTATCCATTAGTTCCCAGATAACGTTCCGGAAGATCCGGAGGATTCTGAGATTTATCAGGGACAAAATGAACACAAAAACCCGCAAAATTACTTAGATGACCGTGAAATAGTCTTTCCACGAACCCGACATTCTGTATAAGATGCGCTTTAATGAAGTTAGTCGGCATTTTACACTCTGCCCAAACGGATTCGTCACTCCGAGTCTTTATATCCAATTTGTATTCATGTCCGGCTTCCGGAGTGTAATCAAGGAACCATGTATCTCCACCCTGATATTCAAAATTCCCAACAACTTCTCCCTTGGTCTTATCGGTAAGGGATACAAGTGCCGTTGATATGTCCTTAAAATCAGTTTGATTCTTCTGTTTCGTATAAGACAGATACAAGACTTGTTTCGCCCTGGTATTGGTCAAGCAGCATTCCACAACCACCGTAGGCGGATCATCATTGATAAGATCCACCTCTTTTACACAAGATATCATGAAAAACACCAACAGACACAACTGCAATATATATAAATGCCGTTTCATTACTGCCTCACATTTGAAATTACAATTAAATATCCGTATGCAGTATTCACATTGCCGTAGTATTCATCCTCGCGAGGCATTTCTGATGTACAGGCATTCACTATGCCGGCAAGCATCAATAAGGGAAGTAAGAGTTTTTTCATAATGATATAATTATTGAGTTATTTGGTGTCTTTATGGAAAGATTTCTTGCATCGTACCGCCAGCCTCCTGACGATACGATGCAGGAATCAAAAAATGCAGTTAGGTTAATGCAGGGAAAGAGACTATATCGTCCCCTGCTCCAGCATAGCAGTGGCGACCTTCATGAAGCCGGCGATATTTGCGCCTTTCACATAGTCCACACTGCCGTCAGGCTGGGTACCATATTTGACACATGCCTCATGAATAGACTTCATGATGAAGTGCAGCTTATCGTCAACTTCCTGTCCACTCCAGCTGATATGAGAAGCGTTCTGGGTCATTTCAAGACCTGAAGTTGCCACGCCGCCGGCATTCACCGCCTTGCCAGGAGCAAAGAGGATTCCATTATGCTGGAAGAAATGAATGGCTCCCGGCTGGCATCCCATGTTGGACACTTCGCAGCAGCACCATGTACCATTGGCCTTCAACTCTTTGGCGTCCTCTTCTGAAAGCTCGTTCTGGAATGCGCACGGAAGAGCGATGTCGCACTTGACGCTCCATGCCTTCTTTCCTGCAACAAAGTGAGCCTTTTCAGGGAATTTGGTGGCCATATCTTCCACCATATTGCGATTGGATGCTCTCATGACAAGCATGTAATCTATCATCTCAGGAGTAATGCCGTCAGGAATCTCGCAGGCTCCGTCCGGACCGGAAATGGCCACCACCTTGGCTCCCAGTTCAACAGCCTTCTTGCAGGCACCCCAGGCTACGTTACCGAATCCGGAGATAGCAAGTTTCAGCCCCTTAAGATCCTTACCTATACGGGCAAGCATATTCTGGGTGAAATAGAGGGCGCCGAATCCGGTTGCCTCAGGACGTAGAATGGAACCGCCCCATGTTGAGCCTTTTCCGGTCAGCACACCTGTATTGTACTGACGTGCAAGCTTCTTGTACATACCATAAAGGTACCCGATTTCGCGGCCGCCAACGCCTACATCACCGGCAGGAATATCCTGATCAGGGCCGATGCAGTTCCAAAGCTCAAGCATGAAAGCCTGGCAGAACCGCATGATTTCGTCATTGGACTTTCCAACAGGGTCAAAGTCAGAACCTCCCTTGGCTCCTCCCATAGGAAGAGTAGTAAGAGCATTCTTGAAGGTCTGTTCAAAACCAAGGAACTTCAACATTGAAGGAGATACAGCCCTATGGAACCTGAGTCCTCCCTTATATGGACCGATGGCACTGTTGAACTGTATACGATAACCGGTATTGGTCTGCACCTCGCCACGGTCATCCACCCAAGTCACACGGAACGTAAAGATACGATCCGGCTCAACCATTCTCTCGACTATTTTCGCCTTCTCGAATTCAGGATGTTGGTTGTACACATCTTCAATGGACTCAAGGACCTCCTGTACCGCCTGGAGATATTCACTCTCACCCGGATACTTGGCCTGGAGACGGGCCATAATGTTCTGTGTTTTCATTTTTATTGTTATCAAAAAGTGGTTTTTAGTTTCTGAAAGTCTATTCGACCTCCCATGTAGAGCCGCTGTGAAGCAGATCATCCACACAATGGATCTTGGACTTGGCCATCACGTCCTTCACCTGATCCCGCACGCCATCATCGTAAGTGATGTCCTTCACATCCCGGATAACACCGAGTGCTACAGGATAGTCAGGGCCTTTCATTTCGACCAGAGCCATGTGGATGCCGATATTGTCCGTATGCGCATCATGAACAAGAATGTCTTCTTCAGTGAATCCGCCCTCGCCGATATGTACGACTCTTATCTTCTTTCCGTCATATATAAGACCCTTGTCCCTGTTCTTTCCGAATATCATCTTCTCTCCCTGGCGAAGGACAATGGTATTGTCCGCCTTGAGAGCCGGGTCAGAAAGGTTTTTGTGTGCACCGTCGTTGAAAATGACGCAATTGGTGAGCATTTCCATAACGGCACATCCGTCATGAAGGGCAGCCGCCGTCATAATCTCTTCATTGAGTTTCAACTCCACATCCAGTGAGCGGGCAAAGAATGTTCCCTTGGCACCAAGTACCAAAGAGCCCGGATTGAAAGGATGCTCAACAGTACCGTACGGAGAGGTCTTTGTAATCGCTCCCAACTTGGATGTCGGAGAATACTGTCCCTTGGTAAGACCGTAGATCTGATTGTTGAACAGAATGATATTGATATCAATATTTCGTCTGATAGCATGGATGAAGTGATTGCCGCCAATGGCAAGAGCATCTCCGTCACCACATGCCTGCCATACGGTAAGCCATGGATTAGCCACCTTTATTCCGGTGGAAATAGCCGTTGCACGACCATGAATACTATGGAATCCATAAGTATCCATATAGTAAGGAAGACGGGACGAACATCCGATACCGGACACCACCACGTAGCGTTCCTTATCATAGTTCAGGGCCTGACTCACTTTAGGCAAAGCCCTCTGAAGAGCCGCCAACACAGCATGGTCGCCACAACCCGGGCACCAACGCACTTCCTGATCACTCTTGAAATCTTTGAATGTCAATGTAGCCATAATTACATCTCCTTTCTGATTGCATCCACAAGTTCGCTCACAAGGAACGGCTGACCCTGGATCTTGTTATATTTCAATATTTCCACATGCGGGAACTTGGCACGCAGATAGTCGGCAAACTGTCCGCTGTTAAGTTCACAGACAAGCACTTTCTCAAATGACTTGAGCACGGCCTCAGTGTTGGAAGGCAGCGGAAGTATGTAGTCGAAATGAGCATACGATACGGTATCACCGATCTCACGGACGGCAGAAAGGATATGTCCGTATGTTCCGCCCCATCCGACAACGAGCAGTTTGCCGCTCTCGGCACCGTTGATTACCTGAAGCTTAGGCAAATCAACCGCTATACGCTGCACTTTCTCGGCGCGTTCCCTGACCATCGTCTCATGGTTAAGAGGATCGGTAGAAAGCACTCCCTCATGAGTCTTTTCAAGTCCTCCGACACGATGCTCAAAGCCTTTCTGACCAGGCACCGCCCACCTTCTTACGAGGGTGTCCGGATTTCTCTTGAACGGATGGAACTTCTCACCTTCCTTAAGGATACCGCGTACGAAAGGCGGCTTAATCTCAGGATAATCCTTCATTGCAGGAATACGCCAAGGCTCGGAGCCGTTGCCGAGGAATCCTTCTGAAAGCAGAAGAACAGGGGTCATGTGCTCTACGGCAATCTTGGCTGCGGTAAACGCCGCATCAAAGCAATGTGCAGGAGAATGAGCTGCAACCACGGCCATAGGACATTCTCCGTTACGGCCATAGAGCGCCTGATTGAGATCGGACTGCTCCGTCTTGGTAGGAAGTCCGGTAGAAGGGCCGCCGCGCTGTACATCCACTACCACAAGCGGAAGTTCGGCCATTACTGCAAGACCCATAGCCTCTGACTTCAAAGAAAGACCCGGACCGGAAGTCGTGGTAACCGCCAGATTTCCGGCAAACGAAGCGCCTATTGCAGTACATATACCCGCAATCTCATCTTCGGCCTGGAGAGTCTTGGCGCCAAGGCTCTTATGAATAGCAAGCTCCTCGAGAATCGCCGTAGCCGGCGTGATAGGATAAGAACCGCAGAAAAGAGGCAGGCCTGACTTCTCTGAAGCAGCCAGAAGGCCCCATGCGACAGCCTGATTTCCACTTATGTTGCGATAAGTACCCTTTGCAAGATTATGAGCCGGCTCAATGGTGTATGTGTTTGCAATCAGCTGAATGTTGGCAGCATAATTGAAACCGTCCCGGAGAACCTTCTTGTTTGGCTCAATCATTTCGGGATGCTTCTTGGCGAACTTCTTCTCCAGATAAGCGAAGATGTACTCCAAAGGACGATTGTAAATGAAGCAAGCCATTCCAAGCGTAAACATGTTCTTACACTTGAGAATGGCCTTGTTGTCCATTCCGCTGTCCTTGAGACTCTCCACTGTAAGGGTGGTGATAGGAGCTACGATAAGAGTCCTGTCTTCCACACCAAGTTCAACAAATGGATTGTCTGTCTTGAAACCGGCCTTGGACATTCCGGCTTCATCAAAGGCATCCTGATCCACAAGAATCATAGCATGACGTTTGCACCACTTGGCATTAGCCTTGAGAGCAGCCGGATTCATCGCGACAAGCAAGTCACAGAAATCTCCGGGAGTTGACACTTTTTCACATCCGATATGTACCTGAAAACCGGACACACCGGAAACCGTGCCGTGAGGCGCCCTGATCTCAGCAGGGTAATCTGGGAATGTGGACAAGCCATTACCATAAATGGCAGACATATCTGCAAAAAGAGACCCGGTGAGCTGCATACCATCTCCCGAATCTCCTGCAAATCTGATCACCACATCATGGGCATCAATGATTTTATGTTGCATAGCATTTAAAAGAAACTATTCCACATTCGCTTGTTGTGCTTGTTGTGCTTGAAGTTCTGCCTGAAGAGTCTCAAGTGTACGTCCCTCCGGAATGTTGAGAGCCTTTCTTGCCGCCGGGGTAAGATCGGTACTTTGTGTCGCATCATAGTAGAGCATGCTATTGACATCAAACACATAAATATATGAGCCGGCCTTTGCAAGTTCTTCTACGACCTTTCTGGCCTTTTCATAAATAGGAGCCATGAGGGTCTGCTGCTGCTGCTGAAGTTCTGCATCTACAGACTGACCAAACTCCTGAATACGTCCTTGTATTTCCTGAAGCTCCTTCTCCTTGCTTGCGCGGATAGAATCACTCCATGTAGAAGCCTTGGACTCATACTGCTGGTATTTTGTCTGGAACTCCTCAACCATGGCCTGATAAGTCTCCTGAGCTTCCGTGCTCGCGGCTGACATCTTGACTCTGGCCTCATCAGCATCTGGGCAAAGCTGAACCAGTTCGCTGAAATTGACATGCGCGAATTTGTTCTGGGCAAAAGCCGAAACGGCGACAAGGGCCGAAACAGCAATCAAAAGGATTTTTTTCATATTAAAAAACTTAAATTAAAATTTCTAATGTTATATATGTGATTCAACTAAAACTGCTGTCCAATCATAAAGTGGAACTGACTCCGCTTGCTGGAATCCAACGTATCAAAACCATATCCCCAGTCCACTCCAAGGAGACCTATCATCGGTAGATAGATGCGTACACCGACGCCGGCGCTGCGTTTGATCTGGAAAGGATTGAAATTCCTGATATCAGACCAGCAGTTACCGCCTTCAAGGAATGCGAGCACAAAAATCGTAGATGACGGCTGAAGCATCACAGGGTAACGGAGTTCCACGGTAAACTTGTCATAGACATTACCGGCATACGCATATCCGTTGGAGTTGTACTTCGACGCCTCATACGGGGTCAGCGAATAATTCTCATATCCACGCATCGCTATAATCTCCGAGCCGTAAGTATTGTAACCGGACATTCCGTCTCCTCCGAGAAGGAATCCTTCGAACGGAGAGTATCCCCAGTTCCTGTTGTAATATCCGAGATATCCGAACTGCGCCCTTGTCATGAGTACCAGGTCTCCGGCAAGCTTGGTATATACAGTTCCCGAGAACTTCCATTTGTGATACTCGATCCAGCGGAATCTGTCCTTGGAAGACCAATTGTCATAATTGACATCCTTGTAGCTCTTCACCGGAACCTTATTGCCATCCGCATCTATGTCATGTTTTCTGAACAAAGAGAAAGGAGGGGTAAGCTGCAGTGAGAACTGGAAGTCAGAACCAGTACGAGGATATATTATCTGGTCCGTGGAATTACGGGACAGGCTGATGGAATAATTGATATTGTTGGCGGCACCATCATCAAATATGAAGTATCCCGAATACCAGTTCTTCAACTTGTATGTCTGCCAGTTGATTCCGTTATAGAGGACGAAATAGTTGTCCGGCCACTTAAGACGCGTACCCAAAGATGCCGAGAGTCCGAAGACCTCCATCATACGGTTGTTGCTCAAGATATTAAGAGCCAGATATGAATCCGTAGAACGTGTATAATACGCACTCAGGTTCAAGGATGTAGGCTTCTTTCCAAACAGCCAAGGCTCCGTGAAGCTTGCGGAAAGAGCGGTGTAATAGGTACCGTTCGTCTGGAACCGGAACGACAGGTTCTGGGCATCTCCCAAAGGAACAGGCCTCCATGCCCCCTTGTCAAACATACGGTGCGTAGAGAAGTTGTTGAAACTTACGCCCACCGTAGCCACGAACGTACGTCCGCCCCAACCACCGGAAAGCTCAAGCTGTGATGAAGGCTTCTCCGTCACATTGTACACTATGTCCACGGTGCTGTTGCCCGGCTTCGGAACTATCGAGAATCCCGTATCCGGATTCATTATGGCTTCCGCGTCGAACTGCCCCAGAGACGCAATCTCACGGATAGAACGCTCGAAATCAGTCTGGCTGAACAGATACCCCGGACGGGTGAAAATCTGACGGCGGACAACTTTCTCATTGGTAAGGTCATTGCCGTTGATGATGATATTGTCCAATGTGGCCTGCTTGCCCTCCGCTATACGGATTTCGACATCCACGGAATCGTTCTGGATGTTGGTCTCCACAGGGTTGATATTGAAGAACAGATATCCATTGTCCCTGTACAACTTGGTGACATCATAGTCCGTCTGCTTTCCGCCGCCGCGAAGCCGCTTCTCGAGCGTAACCACATCATAGACGTCACCCTTGTTGATGGCAAGTACGGAATTGAGCTGATCGGTAGAATATATGGAGTTACCGGTCCATTTGATATCCCTGAAATAATACTTGTCGCCCTCGTCGAACACAAGATCAATGGCAATCCTGTTGGGAGCAACATAGTATATGGAATCCCTCACAAGTCTCGCATCCCTGTAGCCGGCCTCATTGAAGGCGCTGATGGCTGCACGCTTGTCGTTGAGATATTCCTTTTCGTTGAATTTCTTGCTATGGAAGAAGTTGTAAATCTTGTTGGACTTGGTCTTCTTCATGGATTTGGCCAGCTTATATTCCTTGACATGGTCGTTTCCGATGAAATTGATGTCCTTAATCTTTATCTTCTCACCCTTGTTTACGGCGAAATTGACCTGAATGGCGTTTTTGATTATGGTGTCACGCCTGACTTCCGCGCTGACTTCGCACTTCAGGAAACCCTTTTCCGCAAAATACCGTTTGATAATGTCAGAAGTGGTCTTTTCCACATACTCGGAAAACTCGCGTCCGCGCTTGAGATTGACCCTCTCCTCTATATCCTTGCGCTCTCCGGATTTGATGCCGGAGAATGTCCATTGAGACACACGCGGCCTCTCTTTTATCTTTATGGCAAGAAACGCCGTATCTCTCGAACTGCTCAGAGAGTCTATCTCCACGGATACGCTGTCAAAGAATTTCTGAAGCATAAGTCGGTTGACCATGGCGGACACCTCCTCACCGGGAACGGTGATGGAAGCGCCTTCCCTTACACCTGCCTGCGAAATAATCTGGGCAGACTTGAAATATGAGTTACCCTCAACCCGCACACCACCGACCACATAACGCTTAGGGTGATTATAATCCACCTCCACATCACCGGCCTGTGCAAAAGCCGGCACCGCCACACAAAGCGTCAAGGCCAAAACCGAAACTATCTTTCCGAACTTCATATTCTGCAAATATAATCCATTTATTTTACTTTTCCGAAACGCCTGTCACGAGATGCATATTCTTCAAGCGCATCCATGTATTGCTCCCGCCTGAAATCAGGCCACAACACATCCGTGAAGACGAACTCGGTGTAGGCACACTGCCAGAGAAGATAGTTGCTTATGCGCTTCTCCCCTGACGTACGGATAAGAAGGTCCGGATCAGGAATACCGTCCGTAACGAGGTATTTGCTGAAATCCACCGCTTCCATATCACAATCAGGCATATTTTTCAAATCGTGTGCCATTTTTTGTGCTGCCTGAAGAATATCCCACCGCCCGCTGTAGCTGAGGAACACTATCATGGTAAGTCCCGTATTACCTGCCGTAGCGGCGATTGTAGCGTCAATTTTCGCCTTAAGCTTCTCTGAAAGATGCTCACGATTGCCCAACACCAGAAACCTCACATTGTATTTTTGAAATGTCGGCATTTCCGCACTCATCGCCTCTCCCATCAATTCCATAAGGGTATTCACCTCCGAGTCCGGACGATTCCAGTTCTCTTCGGAGAACGCAAAGAAGGACACGTACTTTATACCCATATCCACTGAAGCGGACATCACGGCGCGAACACTTTCAACGCCCTCAAAATGTCCATAGACGCGATTTTTCCCTTGCTGCTGAGCCCAACGCCCATTTCCATCCATAATCAGTGACACATGCACCGGAAGCTTAGTTTTGTCCATACAATATCAATAGGTTACGTTACTGTTGCGCATATCCTCTCCCCAGAAAAGACGATTCCGAAGCGCGTTGAAAAAACTGCCCCTTCCGAGACACAGGCGCTTGAGTTTCACCGGAGCGAGCTCCACGGTCAGTGAAGAATCCTTCGGCATGGTGAAAATCCTGTTGTCCATCGTAAATACAGCCTTGTCGTCCCGAGACCTGAGCCTTATCTCCAAAGAAGACGTATTGGGAATCACAAGCGGACGCGAATTGAGATTGTGGGGCGAAATAGGAGACAATATGAAAACACGGGCATCCGGGGTACAAATAGGTCCGCCGGCGCTCAAAGAATAGGCCGTAGAACCGGTACCTGTAGCCACAAGAAGACCGTCAGCCCAATATGTCGGCAGAGAGACCCCGTCCACGCTGACATCAATACCAAGCATGGAGGCACCCGTACGGGAAACGCTCACCTCATTGAGAGCATAAGGCCAAAAATCGGCATCGTCCACAAATGAAGCTCCGGCACGAAGCAAATCCCGTTCTTCCGTTACGAACTCCCATTTCTGAAGAGCATCGACAAGAGCCCCGGGCTCCATATCGGAAAGGAACCCAAGGCGTCCGAAATTCACGCCCAGAACAGGAAGTCCGCTCGGAACGGCAATGCGGGCGGCACTCAAAAACGTACCGTCACCTCCAAGGCTGAGCAGAGCATCCGTCCCCGGAACGACATCTTCCGGAAATTTCACCCGATAAAGCTCCGCCCCGGTTGCCCGAATCTTCCCGGTCAAATCAGGAATTCCGGGAATCAACGCCAGTTTGTCCTCTTTTATGTAATATGCCAACTTCATATTGAACTTCAAATGTAAGAATTTTTACAAAATAAATGAGTACTTTTGCAGTCAAAAGTGTTTTACAATGACCAGATTGAGCGTAAACATCAATAAAATCGCCCTGATACGCAATTCCAGAGGCGAAAACATGCCAGATGTCCTGAAAGCTGCGCTTGACTGCGAGCGTTTCGGTGCAGAAGGCATCACCGTGCATCCAAGACCGGATGAAAGACATATAAAGTACTCGGATGTCCGTACCCTCAGGCCGGCCCTCAAGACAGAATTCAACATAGAGGGCAACCCGACCGGCAGTTTCTCCGCACTCGTATGCGAAGTGGTGCCCGATCAGGTCACTCTTGTACCGGACGCTCCTGACGCACTCACTTCCAATGCCGGATGGGACACCATCAAGAACCGGGCTTTCCTCACAAGAATCTGTGCCTCATTCAAGTCGAGAGGTATCCGTACGTCCATTTTCATCGACCCGGACCCTAAAATGGCCGAAGGGGCTTTCAACTGTGGTGCCGACCGCGTGGAACTCTACACCGCAGCATACGCCGCCCGGTACAGAAACGGTCGGGAAGAAGCGATAGAGCCATATCTTCGTACGGCAGAAGCCGCAAGAGAGCTGGGGCTCGGACTTAACGCAGGCCACGACCTTTCGCTGGAGAATCTTGCGTACTTCATCCACACCATTCCATGGACTGACGAGGTGAGCATCGGTCACGCCATTATCTGCGATGCACTATATATGGGTCTGGAGACCACAATAGGCAAGTATCTGTCGGAAATTAATAATTTTTGACTACATTTGTGTTCCATACACTAATCAACTGAATTCAATAAAAATCAGAATAATGAATAAAGCATCACTTTTCAGCGCCGCAGTCCTCGCCGGACTCTCGCTTATCGCAGCAAGCTGCAACAACACCCAACAGAACACAACAGGCGAGAACAAAGCTCCTGAGGCTACTGCCGCACAGGGAGCCATCGTCTATTTCAACCTCGACACCATCCTCAGCGATTATGATATGGCCAATGACCTCCGCAGCGTCGTAGAGACCAAGGTCAACAGCATCAATCAGGAGGTAACCCGCCGCAGGAACAAGATTGAGAAAGACATCAAGGCGTTCAGCGACAAGCTCAACAAGGGTCTTCTCACCCAGTCAGTGGCACAGACCCAGAATCAGAAACTCGTCGAGCAGCAGCAGAGTTTCGAGACCTATGCCGGCCAGAAGCAGCAGGAAATCCTCGAGGAGCAGCAGGTTATGATGAACCAGATCGCCGATGCCATCAACAACTACATCACCGAGTTCAACGCTGACGGAAAATATGCCATGATCATCGCCACCCAGGGAGATATTCTCTCCACCCCTGTGGTTGCCGCAGATCCTGCTCTTGACATCACAGACATCCTCCTTGAAGGACTGAATGCCGCATACGTAAAAGAGAAGAACAGCCAGAAATAACATACAGTCTTGAAGATAGCGATATTGTCCTGTTTCTACCCTTTCCGGGGAGGTATAGCTCAGTTCAACGCCAATCTGCTTTCCGAACTGGGCAAGGAGCACGAAGTGCGTGCATTCAACTTCACAAGACAGTATCCTTCTTTCCTGTTCCCGGGAAAGACACAATATGTGACAGCTGAGGATGAGGCCGTACCGGTAGAGTCAATGGCTCTATTGGATACGGCCAATCCTTTTACCTGGCGAAAGACAGCGCGTGAAATAGCAAAATGGCAGCCGGATGTGCTCATAATGAGATATTGGATGTCATATTTTGCACCTTCCCTGGGTTCGGTATCGAGAAAGATGCCTAAGGGTTGCGTGCGGATCGGAATCTTAGACAACGTAGTTCCTCATGAGCCGCACTTTTTCGATGCACCGCTCACACGCTGGTATCTCAAGTCGCTTGACGGAGCCGTCACACTATGTGATGAGGTCGCGCAGGACCTTATGGCCCTGAGAAAGGATATCCCGCACACGACCATACCTCACCCGACATACACGCATTTCGGCGAGGCCATAAGCAGGAGCGAGGCGGAGGATCTGCTCGGAATACCCCACGTAGAGGGAAGCCGCACCCTGCTGTTCTTCGGGCTGATACGCGAATACAAAGGGCTTGATGTGCTGATACGTGCCATGAGACTGCTTGACCCGAGATACAGGCTCATAATCGCAGGAGAGCCATACGGCTCGTTCGAGAAATACGATGAACTCATTTCCGAGTCGGGCGATTCCTCCAGATTCTTCATTTATCCGCAATACATACGGGATTCGGAAGTGAAAAAATACTTCTGCGCCGCGGATTTGACCGTACTCCCGTACAAAAGCGCCACACAGAGCGGCATCAGCGCCGTATCCAATCATTTTGAAATACCGATGGTGGTGACGGACGTAGGCGGACTCAAAGAGACGATAGGAGACAGAGGCACGGGGATAGTCTGCAAAGAATGCACTCCGGAATGCGTGGCTGAAGCCATCGAAAATTATTTCGACCACCCGGAGCGCAAGGAAGAATTCGTATCCAACATAAGAAAAGAGAATGAGCGCCTGAGTTGGAACAGATTCTGCAAGAACTTAACAGAATTCATAAACACATTGAACGCAAAATGAAGAAATTCGTCATAACCATAGTTTCAGTAGTATGCCTCTGCTCATGTGCCCAGGCACAGGGCTCATGGTGGCTCTTCCCAGGCAAGAAAGACAAGAAAGAGAATGTACAGACCAAGAAAAACGATACTACAACGGTAAGGTCTGCCACGATGGAAGCAGCCCGGGACAGCATAATCATGGACAAGGATGAACTTTGGCTTGACGGATGGTCAGACGATATAAGGGTAGCGCTGATTCTCCCATTCAAAGCGGATCAGAAGCCAAGTTCCAACTATCTTGAGATGTACAGCGGAGCTCTTCTGGCACTGCGGGATCTCGGAAGCAGAGGACTGAAGATAAACCTTCGGGTATTCGACTCGGCCTCAAGCAGCTATCATCCTGACAAGGAAGCACTTGACGCCATGGATCTTATCATCGGCCCCGTGGATTTCAACGGCATCGCGGAAACGTCTTCTCTTTGCAGCCGCAGCAGAATGGTGGTGTCCCCGCTCGAACCCAAAGCCGCTTCTCTGGTTTCCAACGGCAATGTCATCCAATCTCCGGTCGGATGGGCAAGGCAGGTGGATGTGATGGTTGATTGGCTTGCGATGGAAACGGGCAGAAATGACCAGGTCATCGTCATAAGGGATGCTTCCATCAAAGGCAACGGCGAGCAGAGCGCATATCTTATGTCCAAGCTTGCAGGTTCAGGTATCCTGTACAGGAACATAAATTCCATAAAGGATCTTCAGAACATGAAGCACACGCAGTACCGCATCCTCATAGCTTCCGACGACGATGCATTCATCACTAAAGAAGTCAGGGAAATCGGCATCGCCGCCACCATACACAACAACATAACCCTGTACAGCACTTCAAGGTTCCGCAACTGCGTCGGACCGGATGTCTTCGACCTTTACACGGCAAACACCCGAATGGCTGCAACCTACTATGTGGATTATGACAGCGAAGCAGTCAAGAAATTCGTGCTGGAATACAGATCCATTTTCCAGAGGGAACCGGGTTCTTTCGCTTTTCAGGGGTACGATATCATGAATTATTATCTGTCGGCATATTCGACTCTGGGCAGAAAGTGGTTCAAGAGACTGCCTGAATTCCCTGGAACGGGTCTTCAGTCCGACTTCAATTTCAAAAAGAATGTGGGTGACGGCAGGGAAAACACCGCCGTAAGAAAGGTCATTTATTCTCCTGATTTGTCAATCAGTCTTCTTTAAGAAGTTCCCTCGCATTGGCAAGGGCGGCGTCGGTAATGACCGAACCGCTGAGAAGCCTTGCTATCTCACGCTCTCTTTCTTCACCGTCAACGCGAGACAAAGAGGAAATGGTCCTGCCATCTTCACGGGTGGACTTGTTGACTATATAGTGGACGTCCCCCTTGGCTGCGACCTGAGGCAAATGAGTTATGGAGAACACCTGCATGGTCTTGCCCATAGCACAAATCATGCGTCCCATACGGTCGGCGACACTACCGCTGACTCCGGTATCTATCTCATCGAATATAAGGGTCGGCATAACGGCGAATTTGGCCATTACCGACTTGAGACTCAGCATTATGCGGGACAACTCTCCACCGGACGCCACCTTTGACAGTTCCTCAGGTACTCCTCCATTGGCAGCAAAAAGGAAAGCCACTCCGTCGCTTCCGGAAACCCCGGGCTGCACATCCTCCACCTTCACTTCGAAGCGTGCGCCATCCAGTTCCAGGAACCGCAAAGAATCCATTATGGTGGCGGACAACTTCGATGCCGCAGCATGCCGCTTCTTCGACAGCGACAAGCATGCATCACGGTATTTCCCCTTTATTTCGGAAGACTTCCGCTCAAGGGCCGCCAACTCCTCTTCGAGGTCCTGTGTCCCTGATACGGACTGAGAATAAGAATCCCGGACGGCTATAAGTTCCTCAACGGAGTCGCATGAGAACTTCCGCAGAAGGGAATACAAAAGAGACATCCTCTCCTCGACCTCCTCAAGCCTGCGCGGAGAAAGGTTGATGGAAGAAAGAAGCCCGTCCAGCTCGGAAGACACGTCGTCTATTTCCAGTCTTGCGGAGTCAAGCCGTGAAGCAAGTGTCGAGGCGGCAGGAAGACAGGAAGATATATGTTCCAGGCTTCGCTGAGATTCTTTCAATGATGCGGACACGGAAAAGTCCGATTCTTCGGTGCCGGACAGAAGTTCCGAGGCTCGCGAAAGCGCAGACATTATCTGCTCTGCATTGGCAAGGCTCTTATGCTCTTCTTCCAGCGACTCCATCTCCCCCGGGACAAGTTTTGCCTGTTCCAACTGCGAAAGCCTGGCAAGAATATAATCCCTGTCGGACTTCAGAGCGTCTATCCGGGTTCTCTTTGCTCCTATCTCGCTCTCCAATGCGGAAAGTTCTCCCCAAAGCCGGCGGCACTCCATCAGTTCATTCCTGTCATCAGCAAAACGGTCCAGAACAGAAAGCTGGAACTTCCTGTCGGTCAGAAGAATGCTCTTGTGCTGGGAATGTATGTCTATCAGCTTGTCAGCCAAGGACTGAAGTGCAGACACCTGCACCGGGCAGTCGTTTATAAAACTGCGGGACCGGCCTGACGCATTCACAACCCTCCTTATGGTAAGATGCCCGGTAGAGCCGGTATCGAATTCGGCTTCCACGACACAACTGTCTTCTCCGGCAGCCACCATCGAAGCATCAGCCTTCGCGCCGAAAAGCAGCGACATGGCCCCGAGTATGATTGACTTGCCTGCTCCGGTCTGACCAGTAATAATAATCAGACCCTCCGGAAAAGAAACGTCCAGAGAGTCTATCAGAATATAGTTCCTTATATGTAAAGACCGAAGCATCGCGCGAGACTATTTCTCCGCCGCGTCTTCTTTGGCTGTTCTGTAGTAGAGTTCGCCGTTTTCAAACTCGGAGATAGCGATAAGGTCCGGTTTCGGCTGACGCTCGTAGTACTTGGAGATTTCTATCTGCTCCTTGTTTTCAAAAACCTCATCCATGGTATCCCTGTCTCCCTTGAACTCTTCAAGCTTCTTGGCAAGTTCTTTCTTCTCCGCAAGAGAGATCTGATTGGCCCTCTTGGACAGTATCACCACAGTCTCATAAATGTTGCCCGTAGGCTCCGCGAGATATTTGATGTCGCGGGTAATGGTATTCGTAGGTATTTTCTTTTCCATACTTATATTACCGCTGAACTTTCAAGAAAGTTTCAATTATTTTCTTTCACTTTGGAATACAACCTGTCGAGTTCCTTCCTGTAAGGAGAATCAGGGTACTCGCCTATGAAGTTGAGGTAATCATCCATAAATACAAGATACCTCTCCTTCTGCTTGGCCCTTACACTCATCTCCGCGTATTTGTACGAAGACATGGCGGAATAATACAGAATATCTTCACGATACACGTTATCGGCATCATCCCTGAGGACATTCTTGAAAGCCACCCTTGCCGCCAGATAATCCTCCATCCTGTAATACAGTTTGGCGTTCTCGTAGGCCTTCCTGTCAAGTCTTTCTCCAAGATCCTCAAGCATGTGCCGGCATATATCGGCATTAGGCGAGTCCGGATTGTTCAGAAGATATGTGCTGATAGCCTGCATGGCCGTATATGTCGGAGTCTGGTCCAGCTCATAGCGCAGAGTCGCCTTGTAAAGGCAGTCCACGCGCAGGAACTCAGCACTCTCTTCGAGAGGACTGTACGGATATGTGGCCACAAATTTGGAAAAATTGGTCTCGGCCGTATAATAGTCTCCCATGGAATAGTTGCTAAGCCCCCAATAATACAGCACCGAATCCTCGCGCGCCGTGCCGCCTACAAGAAGCGACAGGGACTCGAACAGAGCCGCAGACTTGGAATACTTTCCTTTGTTGAAATAATCAAACGCAGCTGCATACTTGGCATCGGCGTCATTGCTCTCCAACAAAACGGCATACTGGGACTTGCACGATGCGGCACAAAGGCCCACAGCAAACACGAAAAGCAATATTCTTTTCAGTTTCATCTCTTCAAATATTTTTCGGCGTCAAGTGCGGCGCGACATCCCGAAGCCGCTGCATTGACAGCCTGTCTGTAATACGGATCCTGTACGTCACCGGCAGCGAAGACACCGTCAACGTTTGTCCGGCTGCTTGCTCCTTCGGTGACAATATATCCTTCCGCATCGGTCTTCACCCACTTGGAGAACAGCTCCGATACGGGATGATGTCCGATGGCCAGGAAAAAGCCGTCAATCTTTATATCAAAAACCTCGCCAGTCTTGCGCTCAAGTCTTGCACCCGTAACACCGCTCTCGTCGCCAAGGACCTCGCGGGTGTTGCAGTTCCAGAGAATTTCTATATTTTCCGTGTTCTTTACACGATTTTGCATAGCCTCGGAAGCACGGAGCACATCCCTTCTTACTATCATGTAAACCTTGCGGCAAAGCCCGGCAAGATAAGTGGCCTCCTCACAAGCCGTATCTCCTCCGCCCACCACGGCAACATCCTTGCGGCGATAGAAGAATCCGTCACATGTAGCACAGGCGGAAACGCCCATACCCCTGAACTTTCTCTCCGACGGGAGTCCGAGATACTTGGCCGTAGCACCGGTAGCTATAATCACGGCGTCAGCCTCAAGCTCCGTCTCCGAATCCACGGTCACCCTCAGCGGCCTCACGTCGAAATCCACAGAAGTCACGCTGCCTCTGCGAATATCCGCACCAAGCTCAACAGCCTGCTCACGCATATCCGACATGAGTTTATTGGCATCAACACCTCCGGGGAACCCCGGGAAATTCTCTATAATCGTAGTGGTAGTCAATTGGCCTCCCGGCTCCACTCCTTCATAAAGGACTGGCGACAGAGCTGCTCTTGAAGCATAGATGGCGGCTGTGTATCCGGCAGGACCACCTCCAATGATAAGACACTTAATATGTTCCATAAAACAAAGTTAAGACTTTTTTGGAAAACTTCAAAAATAAGCATACCTTTGCACGATTTACAAGTCATTGACAATGATGAAATCCAAGACAACTGCAGCTCCATCCATAGAAGAATTCAAGAATATTCTCAGAGAAAAGCAACTCAAGACCACACCGCAGAGAGTCTCCGTCCATGAGGCCATGCTGAGTCTTGGGCACGCAAGCGCAGATATGGTTGCAGAGTACATTTCAAAGAAAGGGGGCCAGTCAGTCACCATAGCTTCGGTGTACAACATCCTCCTCTCGCTCTCGGATCTCGGCATTTATCACCGCAGATACAGTTCCAACAACAAAATGTACTTCGACGTCAACACGTTCAAGCACATTCACCTGTACGACACAGCCAGCAACTCATACAAGGACCTGCTGGACGACGAATTGATATCTCTGGTTGAAAGCAGACTGAAAGAGCACAAAATAAGAGGCTACAAAATAGACGCTATCGACATACAGATCATCTGCCGGCCTTCGCGCAAAAGCAGAATCAAGCAGCTATAGCTCCTTTCTCCAGCGCGCAAGCGGAATGCCAAGCTGCCCACGATATTTGGCGATGGTTCTGCGCGCAACCTTATACCCATGCTTCTCCATTTCTTCCACAAGTTGCTCATCGGTGAGCGGTTTGCGCTTGTCTTCCGCATCCACGCATTCCTGCAGGACCTTTTTAAGCTCCCTTGTGGACACAGACTCCCCGTCTTTGTTCTCCAGTCCTTCCGAGAAGAAGTATTTAAGCGGGAATATCCCGAAATCGGTCTCTATGTACTTGCTGTTCACCACACGGGAGATGGTGGATATATCGAACCCTGTCTTTTCAGCTATGTCCTTAAGCACCATAGGCTTGAGTTTGGTCTCGTCGCCTGATGCAAAATACGCGTACTGATAGTCAAGGATAGCCTGCATGGTCTTGGACAGAGTGTTCTGCCTCTGCTTGAGAGCCTCCACGAACCACTTCGCCGAATCAATCTTCTGACGCACGAAAGCGGCAGCTTCCTTCTGTGCCCGCTCGGAAGAGCCTTTGGCATCGAGCAGCATATCAGCGTATTTCTTGTTGATTCTCAATTCGGGCACGGACGAACGCGGCATGGAGAACGTAAGATGTCCGTTATCATCTTCAAGTATGAAGTCAGGCACTATCTGCTGAACGTCTTCATACGAGTCATCATTGTCCCCTCCCGGAGAAGGATTGAGACGCAATATCCTGGACATCGCTTTTTTAAGGTCGGCTTCCGTCATCCCTGTCCGCGAGAGAATCTTCTGAAAATGCTTGTTAGTAAATTCCTGAAAATAATTCTCGAGTATATTCTCCGCATCCACTACCTCCTTTGTCTGCTTGCAGGCCCGAAGCTGAAGAAGAAGGCACTCCCGCAGGTCCCTGGCCCCGACACCGGTCGGCTCGAAATCCTGGATAATCTTGAGTATGGAAAGCACTTCCGGCGCAGAGGTCTCGATTCCGGCGCGAAAAGCCATGTCATCCACCAGAGATTCCACATCCCTGCGAAGATAGCCGTCATTGTCCAGAGAACCTATCAGAAACGAAGCAATTTCATACTGACGCTTGTCCAGGTTGCGGCAGCCGAGCTGGTCCATCAATTTCTGGTGGAAACTCTCCTTTACGGAAAACGTATTATACTCAGGCCGGGCATCCTTGCCCCAATTGTTGACATGGGTCTTATAGGCAGGAATATAGTCATCCTCCTTTATTTCGTCTATGGAAATATCCTTCGATTCTTCCGGACGATCCGGGTCAGGACCGTCATCAAGGACAGGATTCTCCTCGATTTCACTGCGAATCTTCTGCTCCAGACTCTGCACCGGCAATTCAAGAAGCTTGATTGTCAGAATCTGAAGCGGAGACATCTTCTGTGTCTGCTTTATTTCAAGACCCTGCTTTATCATTCTTCCTCTTCGATAATACTGCTCATGTCAGACCTGCCGATAGTAGGATAACGGAACCTGTCTCTTACAATGAAAGCATCCGGATAATCCGACTTGATAATCCGATGCACGGCTTCAGCCTCCGCCCTGTTTCTGAAGTTGCCCACGGTAACCTTGAAATTAGGTGCAGAATAACTCCTGTACACGGACATGTACGGATACTGGGCGTTGAATCGCCTCAACACCGAAAGCGAAGACTCACGGGCACTTCTGGAACTGCTGCTGAAAATTCTTATCCTGAATCCGTTTACAGTATGCTCTGCCCCGGCTTCAGTCCTTTCAATCAAAGCATTGCGCACTGCCGCATCCTGAAGCACAATCACATCCTCCGGAAGAACCGAAAATATGTCCTTCCCAAGCAGGGTTGAGTCCACCTGCACTTCATTGCCGGCATACATAACCTCTTCCGTCAGGCCTTCGGTCGGAACAGACTGCGCCGCCAACGGAAGCATTGCTGCAAACAGCAGAAGAATATATAAAAGGGCTCGTTTACTCATCTGTTTCTGTCTTTTTCTGTCTCAGATATTCATCCAACTGGATGTCTTTGATTTCAATTTTCTTGCCAACACCCCCGCGAAGCGCCATCCTGGCCCCGAAATCCAGGGACACCGGATCAGTGACGCGCTCCGAACCGAGCAGTTTGAGCAATTTGAAAGGATTGGCTCCATCGGCGATACGGCCCTTCATCGGGACCGAATATACTTTTTCCTTATGACCATCCACCATGAGCTGATCAGCCGACAGCACAAGTACAGGAGAGGAGTCAATTTTAAGAACTGCCTGAAGATCAGTTATTTCAATACCGATACCAGGATTATTGATCCCTATCTCTATCAATATCGACACCTCGGAAGTCCCTTGAGGAGCCACGGACACAAGATTAAAAGATGTCACGCTGATATCCCTCACGCTCCCCCCGCAGGAAACAAGCAGCAGAGGGCAGATAATTGCCAGTATTAACCTTAATCTTCTCATATATTTATTCGGCAAATATACGAAAAATCCATATCTTTGCTACTTATATGAAGAAGGTATACATAGAAACATACGGGTGCCAGATGAATGTGGCGGACACGGAAGTAATCCTTTCGATTCTGTCCAAACACGGATTCTGTCGGACAGAGGACATAAGCGATGCGGACGTGATAATGGCCAACACCTGTTCCATAAGGGACAATGCCGAACAAAGGATTCTCGGTCGCATCGAGCAGTTCAATATACAGAGAAAAAACAGGCCCGGCACACTGGTCGGGATTCTCGGATGTATGGCCGAAAGACTCAAAGAGTCCCTGCTTGACTCAGGCAAAGTGGATATCGTCTCCGGTCCTGACGCATATCGAAGACTTCCCGAACTGATAGAGGCTGCATCTTCAGGAACGCCGCAGATGGACGTCATTCTGTCAAGGGAGGAGACTTATGCCGACATCTCGCCGATAAGGCTTGACCGCAACGGGGTATCCGCATTCATCTCCATAATGCGCGGATGCAATAACGTATGTTCGTACTGCGTGGTACCTTACACCCGCGGAGCGGAAAGGAGCCGCGACTGGAAAACGATTGTAAGAGAAGCCTGCGAATGTCACAGTGCCGGCTACAAAGAGATTACTCTTTTAGGACAGAACGTGGATTCATACAAATACGAAGACGTGGATTTCGCGGAGCTGCTCGACAAGGTTGCATCCACGGTGCCGCAGGTAAGAATAAGATTCTCCACCTCCAATCCTCAGGACATTTCCGATGCTGTGCTCCACACAATGGCCGCACATCCCAATATCTGCCACCATATACACCTCCCGGTCCAGTCCGGCTCGGACAGGATTCTGGAAAAAATGCGCCGCAGATACACAAGGCAGTGGTATCTTGACAGGGTTGACAGAATCCACGAAATACTCCCGGATTGTGCCATCAGCACGGATGTGATAGCAGGATTCTGCTCTGAGACGGAAGAAGATCACAAGGATACCCTGAGCCTGTTCGAGAAAGTCGGATTTGACGCAGCCTATATGTTCTACTACTCCGAACGGCCGGGCACACTCGCCGCCAGAAAATACCCTGATGATGTGGACATCGCCACAAAAACCCGTCGTCTGGAAGAAATAATATCCCTTCAGAACAGACTTTCCCTTGAAAGCAACCGGAAAGACATAGGGAAAACCTTCGTCGCCCTGACTGAGGGCCCGTCCAAAAAGGACGAATCACAATTGTGCGGACGCAACTCTCAGAACAAGATGTGCGTATGGACTGACAGTTCGCACAAGGCCGGAGACTTCGTCAAGGTAAAAGTCCTTGACTGCACCCAGGCTACCCTGCTCTGCGAATTGGCTGAGTAGCCCCAATAAACTTGAACTATGAAAATAAAAGACTTGTGCGCGAGTGAAAGACCTCGCGAAAGGCTTGTGGCACAAGGTGCCGAAAGCCTGAGCAACACCGAACTTCTCGCTATCCTTATAAAGAGCGGTACCCGGGAAGCCAGTGCCATGGATATGGCATCCTCCATACTTAAAGACTGCAACGGAGACTTGTCTCTGCTGTTCAACGCATCCTTTGACCACCTTTTGTCATTCAAAGGCATAGGCAGGGACAAGGCCTGCACAATCCTGTCCGCGCTTGAGCTGGGCAGGCGGTTCATATCAGAGACGTCCGGAGTCGCAAAGAAACCTATCGTCTGCTCGCGAATGATTTTCGATATAATGTCCCCAAGGATGAAAGGCATGCAGCACGAAGAATGCTGGGGCCTGTTCCTTGACAGCGGGAGCCGGCTTATACACAAGACGATGCTGAGCAAAGGCGGCATCAGCGCCACTGTAATTGACAGCAGGCTGGTGATATCATGCGCCCTTGGGAAAAAAGCCAGCAGCGTAATTCTTGTGCACAATCATCCCGGAGGCAACCCTGAGCCGAGCAGCGCCGACATAAAACAGACCGATGCGCTTCATAAAGCGGCATCGGCCTGCGGAATTGTCCTGTTGGATCACGTGATTATCTGTGACACATGCTTTTATTCGTTCTCTGACAACAGAAAACACAAAGCTTAGTCGCCGTAATCTATCGGATTCAAATCATCTTCGATGTACGAGTTGACCCTCTTGAGCTCTATGGCGCTGCCTATAAGCACACAGCCGAAAAGCATGAGCGCGATGGCTACAAGAGTCACAACCAGCATCCTGCCCCCGAAATTATTGAAAATGCAGAAAAGAGAAAGCACGAGCATAAGCAGTCCGCCTATCGCTACCCATACGGAACCTTTGGCTCCGAACGCTCTGATATCTCCGGCAAGTCCCATAAGCATGAAACTGTGATACATCAGCCAGAAACCAAGCAATATTGGGAGCGCCACCATTACAACGCTTGGGAAAGCGCAGAGCAGCAGACCGAAAAGAATGTCCACAAGTGCTCCGAAGATATTATATCCTCTCATCATAAAGAGGTTGCGGCTGCCTACAGCCACACACATGCTAAATATTCCGCTGGCAAGCACCATAACACCGAAAAATACGGACAGCGTCACGTAACTCTCGAGCGGATTGAATATCAGCACGATACCTGCGGCAACAGAAAGTATGCCGCACACAAGATACAGCCACCAGTGCTTGATGACCCTGCTTGCCTTTCCGGCAAGTTGTGAAAAAATGTTATTCATTTTAAGAACGAGGTAATATTGCCCAACATATCAGGTATGCAAGTACACCGCATCCTGCACAGCAGGCAAAGAGTACAAATAAAATACGTATAAGAGAGGAATCGACATTAAGGTATTCTGCAATACCCCCACAGACCCCTGCAATTTTAACATCTGTCGATGACAGTGTAAGTCTTTTTGGCATAATCAATAAATTTTTACAAATATAAAAAGAATACATTAACTTTGTAATGTCGGTATTCCGGCCAATAAACTATTTTTATAATATTTCATTTCGATGAAATTACATCACTACCTCATCATCGCTGCAGCTATAGTTGCGGCATCTTGCTCCGGTCATTCCACACCGGGGATTGTCAAAGTGGAAGGCGGCACGATAAAGGGTATCGTCTCCGATACCATGTCAGTCTATAAAGGCATTCCTTTCGCTGCTCCTCCGGTAGGAGATTTAAGGTGGAAAGCGCCGCAGCCCGTAATTCCATGGGAAGGCATAAGAGAAGCTACCGAGTTCGGCCCAAGCCCGATGCAGGCAGGCAACAATGAGAATATGAGCGAAGACTGCCTCTACCTCAATGTCTGGACACCGGCCAAGTCCCCAAAGGAGAAACTCCCGGTACTCGTATGGATATATGGCGGAGGATTCGCAGGCGGCTCCACGTCGTACTATGACGGAACTCCTCTTGCGGAGCAGGGCGTCGTATTGGTATCCATAAACTACCGCGTGGGCAAACTTGGATTTTTTGCCCATCCGGAGCTGAGTTCCGAAACGGAGCAGGGTACCAGCGGCAACTACGGCCTTCTGGATCAGATCGCCGGACTCAAATGGATTCAGAACAACATTTCCAAATTCGGCGGAGACCCTGACAAGGTGACGATTTTCGGCGAATCAGCCGGAGGAATTTCCGTAAGCATGTTGTGTGCCTCCCCTCTTGCAAAAGGATTGTTCCGCGGAGCCATTTCCCAGAGCGGCGGTTCTTTCGGCCCGACCAGGAAGACCTCATACCCGGGAGAAAACATGAAAACCCTCGCTCAGTCCGAGCAGGAGGGTCTCGCATATTCGGAATCCATGGGAGCAAAGAACATCTCGGAGTTGAGAGCCCTGGATGCATCCAATTTCGCAAAGCCGGGCATGATGACCGGCGGGGCATGGCCGATAGTGGACGGATATGTCATCCCTGACGACCAGTACAAACTCTACGAGCAGGGCAAATACAACGATGTGGCCGTGCTCATCGGGTACAACTCGGATGAAGGTGCAAGTTTCAGCGCCACCAAAGATGTCAAGAAGCACCTTGCCAGCGTGGAACAAAGATACGGCCCGTTTGCAGAGAGGCTTCTTAAAGTCTATCCTGTGGAAGGAAACACTGTACCGAAGAGCGCTCGCGATCTTATGAGAGACGCCGCCTTCGGATGGCACACATGGGCATGGGCATGTCTTCAGTCAAAGACCGGCAAATCCCCGGTATATCTATACTATTTCGACCAGCACCCGGACTACCCGAAGGATTCGCCACGCTACGGCTACGGTTCTCCGCACGGGCAGGATGTGGACTTTGTATTCGGAACCGTAAGAAATCCTCAACTCGACAGCGACAAGCCGCTTTCAAGGACAATGATCAAGTACTGGACCAATTTCGCCAAGAACCTTGACCCTAACGGGGATGACGTTCCTATGTGGCCACGATTTACCTCAGAGGACCATTGCTCAATGTATCTTTCCGGCGAGACTCCGGCTCCGGGGCCTGTACCTCAGGAGGACGCCCTACAGGAGCTCGACTCTTATTTTGCGTGGAGAAGGACTCCGGAAGGGGCGGCCTGGGCAAAATAAAAGGTAACACTGTATATATATGACGCTTCTATTCATCTATCTTCTTGGCGCAATGTCCATATCGTTCTTATGCTCGGTATTGGAAGCCACTCTTATGTCCACCCCTATTTCATATATAACCATGAGGGAGGACGAAGGGTACAAAGCCGCCACCAAGTTCAAAAAGTTCAAGCAGGAAAGTTCGAGACCTATCGCAGCCATCCTTTCGCTCAACACCATAGCCAATACCATAGGCGCCGCCGGTGTCGGAGCACAAGCAACAGCGGTTTTCGGCTCCAAGTGGTTCGGACTCGTAAGTGTCGTCACCACCATACTGATACTTGTCTTCTCGGAAATCATACCTAAAACCATCGGTACCACGAGATGGAAATCGCTGATGGGTTTTGCTACAAGAGTCATTTCCGTGCTGATAGTAATAATGTATCCGCTGGTAATACTGGTTGAAGGACTCACCAAACTCGTTACGCCGAAAGACCAGGAGTCCGCCGTCTCCCGCGAGGAAGTGAGCGCCATGGCCAATGTGGCGGAAGAGGAAGGAGACCTCGAAGAGGACGAAAACGCCATCATCCAGAATCTTATCAACATGGATGAGATAGATGCGGCCGACGCCATGACTCCGCGCGTGGTATGTGCCACGGCACCGGAGTCCATGACCATGAGGGCGTTCTACAAGGACAAGAAATATCTTCACCACAGCAGAATCCCGGTCTATGAGAAGGATGATGAGTACATCACGGGGTACATACTCCGAATGGATGCACTTCAGCTGCTCGCAGAAGACAAGTTCGACAAAACCCTCGGAAGCATCAAGCGGGAGATAGCCTCATTCCGCGAGAATACTCCTCTTGACCAGATATGGGACGAGATGCTCAGCAAGGACGAGCAAATAGCCATAATAATTGACGAGTACGGCAGTTTCCAGGGAATTCTGACGCTTGAAGATGTGATAGAAACCCTCCTCGGCAGTGAAATTGTGGACGAGAAAGATACAGTGCGCGACATGCAGCAGTTTGCAAAAGACCGTTGGCACAAACTAAATCCCAACGCCAAAGTCATAGAGCCGATTGAGGACTCCTCCGAAGAAGAGGCTTCTTAATCGGACTTACTACGAAAGAAAGAGGTCGACTAAAGTCGGCCTCTTTTTTTGTTCGTCCAGAACGAACGTACCCTATTGGGTGAAAGTCCCTAACCCGCCTCGATTGTGAAGTTCGAAGTTCCGCAGCGGCAG
>ERZ857629.228-NODE-228-length-85800-cov-7.491014_pt1 | contig 85800 bp, 82 predicted proteins | sample MGYA00519700_ERZ857629 | MGnify/ENA primary metagenome ERZ857629 (study PRJEB31778, sample SAMEA3449351) | human gut metagenome | biome: human gut; feature: human-associated habitat; material: faeces | place: United Kingdom | collected 2010/2012 ... | reverse complement strand
CGAATTATATACACTTTACTACGAATATCATCTGTAGTAATCAATTCTTTTGTTTTTTCCATTCTTCCTCCAAACAAATCGGTTGCAATTTCTATAAGCTACTTATATTGCACCATTATCGTGAAGACACAAATTGTGATTTCACAGGCTAATCCTCCACTATACTCTCCATCTGCTCCAGCTTCTGCAGGGCTTTCATATACGCCATCAATCTTTTATACTGCTCATCTCCTAGGCTATGAATCTGCTTTAAAATCTTAATATCCGACCTTGTTGCTTCATAATTCGCATCTTCATCTTTATATTCCGGATCAATTCCTTTTCCTGTCAAAAGCTGTTCGGGGGTAATCTCCAATGCATCACATATAGACAACAGGCAGTCCGCTTTGGGATTTGTCTTTTTCTTCTTCCAGTCACTGATGTTACTCGTTGCAATCCCGGTTCTTCTTGAGAGTTCCAACTGCGTTATGTTCTTCTGCTCCATCACATAAAAAATTCTTTCACTGATAATCATTTTTCCTCCATCAGCATTCCGCATATATCCGTATTTATAAATTTATATATCCGTCTATACGGTTATATTATCATGCTACAACTTCTCTTTCAATAGAGATTTTTGTATTTCTGAATTTTGTAATATTCTGTTCCCATTCCACCATAAAGTATCTATTGACTTTTCACAAATTATTGTTCTCTGAATTATTGCAAACTTAGAAAAAGCCCAAACCACAAGGGTTTGAGCTTCGTTTGTATATTCACATTCTCTTAAACGCATCAAATAAAATTATGTGTAATACTGTGCCTGTGCTTTCCACAACTCATAGTATCTTCCATGCATATCCTGCAATAATTTATCATGGACTCCCCTCTGCACAATCTGTCCGTCATCAAATACTGCTATGACATCACAGAATCTACATGATGAAAGTCTATGACTGATATAAATAGCCGTTTTATCCTGTACTATCTCATTAAATTTTGAATACACTTCATATTCTGCAACAGGATCCAACGCAGCTGTCGGTTCATCAAGAATAATAAATGGAGCATTTTTATAAAGTGCTCTTGCTAAAGCAATCTTTTGTGCTTCCCCACCGGAAATCTCTACACCTTCTTCGTCCAAGTCTTTATAAATAGAAGTCTCTAATCCTTTCTTCATCCTCTGCAAACGATTATAAAATCCTGCCTTTTCTAAACACTTCTTTGCAAGTTCTTCATCGTAATCAAAACTTGCTGCAACATTTTGTCCAAGTCCGAAAGAAAACAATTTAAAATCCTGAAAAACAACAGAAAATATCGACATATATTCTTCGTAATCATATTTCCTAATATCCACATTATTTAATAAGATTTCTCCCTCTGTTGGGTCATACAATCGGCAAAGCAATTTGATAAACGTTGTCTTTCCGCTTCCGTTCATACCTACTACCGCAAGTTTTTCTCCAATCCTAAATTTGAGATTCACATTACGCAGTACATAATTCTCTGTCCTGGGATATTTGAATGAAACATTACGAAACTCGATGTAATATTCGTTATCCTCCCGTTTTTCCACTGTAAGGCTGCCCTGATACATATGATTCGGGATATCAAGATAGTCATACATCTTCTTCAAATGAGTACAATACAGTTCATTATCAGACACCATAAACATCAAATCTCTGATTCCATCTCCTAATCTTGTCAGTACCGATACATACTGGACAACGCTTCCTACGCCATATGCTCCCAGAAAAGCCTTTATTGCCACGAACAGGTAGCACGCACAGTTACCAAGCCCTACTATAAATCCCGCTGCTGCCGGGAAAAAAGACATATGGAAACTATTCTTTTTTTCTGCATTTCCCCATTCTTCCAACTCTTCAATTTTCTTAATAGCAAGGGTATCCTGCCTATAGATGCGGACATCCTTTGCCCTTTCAAGATTTGTATATAATTCATGACCAAAAAACATGAATGTCCTGTTAAACCACAAGCTATTATCACACCACTTCATAAACAGGCTATTTTCTTTTCTGGTCGCTTTATAATTACTAAATCCACATAAAGTAATACATCCTAAAATAATCACAATCCAAATCGGATGATCCACCATTTCTTGCCCGGATTTAGAAATGAATAGCGTGCCTGACATTAGTAATGCAATAAAAATATTAATAAATACCTTTACTATCACAGAAGTTCCCCATACAAGCTGCCCTAGACCATTTCCAAACATAAAGAGATTTTCTTCCACTTCCTGCCACTGTTTCTGTATTGATACATCTTCCAGCTCATCATAGTCTAATGACATCTGCTTGTCCGAAAAAACTTTTTCAAACCAATTCCACATCTGCGATTCTTTTTCATTACATACATGCAAAAGTATATTTTGAATTACTGTACATATGAAATTAATTACAATTATACTTATTACATATGTAGCTATATATTCTTTTCTACAATAATTTATCAGTTCATCCACAATCCTTGCAGAAAACCAAATAGAAATAAAAGGCTGCAGCGAATGTATTATCTCATATAATGCTTTTTGTTCGGCAAGACCTGGACAATATTTCTTTAAAATTCCAAATCCCCTTTTGGTTATTTTAATTCGTTCACCCAAAGACATTCTCTTCATTCTCCTGCCACCTCCTCTTCTCGATAATATTTTGCCTGCAATTCAAACAAGTTATAATATTTTCCCTTCTTGGCAAGAAGCTCCCTATGCGTTCCCTCTTCACAGATAACTCCATTTTCAATCAAAATAATCCTGTTACAAAAGTTTGCACTTGCAAGTCTATGGGAAATAAACACAGCCGTCTTTCCTTCACTGATTTGATTATATTTCTGATATAACTCACTCTCGGCAATAGGGTCCAGAGCTGCCGTTGGCTCATCTAACAGCAATATCGGAGCAGATTTGTAGATTGCTCTTGCAAGTAGAAGCTTCTGTGTTTCACCTCCTGAGAATTCGATTCCCTCATCATATATTGTTCTTCCATATTGACTCTGTAATTTGTCAGGAAATTTCTGGATTCGTTCCCACATTCCCGCCAATTCCAAACATTTCTTCACTCGTTCAGAGTCTACTTGTGCCGTAGGGGCTTCCGCAACTATTTCTTCTATGGTCACCGGCATGATACTAAATTGCTGAAATACAGCCGAATACATCTGATAAAGTTCTACTCTGTTATACTCTGTAACAGGTTTTCCATTGTAAAGTACCTGCCCATCTGTTGGGTCAATCAAACCACAGATTAATTTTATAAGTGTCGTTTTTCCTGCTCCATTTAAGCCTACTACAGCAAGATGCTCACCCGGACGTATCACAAGACTAAAATTTTTCAACACATATGGCTGATTTTTTTCATATCGAAAACTTACGTTTTTTAGTTCAATTTCCTTTGGCATATTTTCTTGCTCCGGATGCGCTCCATCTTCTTTACGGTAATATTCCGGGAAGTCAAGATATTCTTGAAAACGCTTAATCTTTGTACTTAACTGATTCAGCACCGAAGCCTCGGCAAATATTTCACTTAACCAGGATGAAAAATCATTGACAACTCCAAAATAAAGAACAAAATCTCCCACCGAAATATGACCACTCATAAACATATATATCAAATACAGATAGATAATACCTTCTCTTAATAAACCTAATGCTCCGTCACAAGCTGTCACGCGAAATAGTTTTTTAGTCAATTTGCGATACCACGCCGCAATCCCCTTCATATTATCCTCATAAATATCGGAGAACCACTTTGCCATAGGATAAAGCCGGATATCCTTTGCTGAACGTGCATCGCCGGAGACCGCATTAATATAACTAAGCTGTTGTACATACCCCATTCTTTCTTTGCTATGCTCGTCTGTCCATTTCACAACTCTTTTGTTTAAATAAAAGCTAAACGCGGTGGTTACAACCAAAAACAGTATTACTGCTGCATTTAGCTTAAATAGAACTGCAGAAAACACTGCTATTCCCAAAACACTGGTGCCGAGACTTTGAAGTACATCATACACCTGCGTTAAGGGTGAATGTCCGTTACAGCACTGGAAACTTTCCTCTTGCAGCTTTCGGAATGTTCCGTTTTCCTGATTTATGTAGTCTGTAGTTAACCCTTTGTTTGCTACAAGCTTCAGATAATGAACATTCATACTAAACTTCTCAAAATATAGATATTTTGCAAGAAATTTGCTAACTCCGGTCAACACAGCAATACTCCCCATAAATATCATAACAGTGTCTATCAATCCCCATATATCACTATCTGAAGTCAGCCTTTCAATTACTAACTTTGGCAGAAAAGCAGACAGAATTGGGATTATGGCATTTACAAGTGTCAGCATTATGTACAACACTAATAAGGCAAAGTACCATTCAGACGTTTTCTTGATACAGTACCATATATTTTTCATCATAATGTACCTCCTTCTTCTGCTATTCTATATCTCTTTAACCCTACAACGTAAAATTCGTGCACCAACTGTATCTGTCAGTACACGAATTGCTGTTATTCCATCACTGGAACCAAAAACTCTGAACTAAATGCTCCATCTTCACTATTATATTTGCACCATCCACCATGTTCTTCTATAATCGCCTCCGCACGATGAAGTCCAAATCCATGCATTCCCTCTTTATTAGATGAAAATAATGTTCCTATTTTCTTTTTCTTCACCCCTGCAGAATTGAGCATGGAAAAATACAACATCTTTCCCTTCATTGAAATATAGATACGAATAAATCGTTCACCAGAAGAAAGTCTGCAGGATTCAATTGCATTATCCAATAAATTCCCCACCAGAATGCTAAGCTCCACATCTGTGATGGTCAACGAATCCGGTACACTCGCTTTCACATCAACTGTGATGTTCTCTGCTTTTGCCTGCGCAATTTTAGCTGACAATATCGCATCAAGAGATACATTTCCTGTTTTCAAAAGTGTATCAACATTCATCAGTTGGTGATCTAATTCTTCTATATAGGCAATTGCACGTTCTACCTCACCTGCTTCTAATTGCCCCTTTAAGGTCTGGAGATGATGATGAAAATCATGTTTATATCCTCTCATTTCTGAATGGATATTTCGCACTTCGTTTAGGTGCTGCCTTGCCTGTTCTGTCTGATATTCAGCAAGTTTCAAATATGTTTTCTTTCTCATAAGTACTCCTAATTAATTGCGTTCAATGTATGCCCGATTAATCTTATCATATTTTCCTCTTGCAAGCGGCAATTGCACTGCATTATCCAGTGTAACGCTGTCACGCGAAATACGCATAATATGCTTTAATGATACAAGGTACGATCGATGCGTCTGATAAAAATCTTTGCTAAGTTCCTGTGCAAATGTTGAAATATTTGCTTTTATCTTATATTCCTTATCCTTTGTATATATGGTTACATAGTGGGAAAGTGCTTCCAAATAAAGGATTTCCTTCTCATATATCTTAACAATTTCACCGTTATAATGAATGATGATTGATGGTTCTCCTGATTCTATCTTTTGTTTCGCTTTCGAAAGAACTTCTTCCACTTTACCTGCTTTCACAGGCTTAACCAGATAATGGAGTGCATCTACTTCATATCCTTCGCCAATAAACTCAAAATGTGATGTTATAAAAATAATCTCAACATTATCCTGATTCTGTCGTATTTTCTTTGCCAAATCGATTCCGGTCATTCCACTCATTTCCACATCTAATAACAAAATCTGATAATTTTTACACTCTTCGTATTGAAACAGGAAGCTTTCAGCAGATGCATATGTTTCTATATTTGTTAAGGTGTCTTCTTTCTTAGCCCAATCCTCTACAGCATGTTTCAAATACTCTATTTCATTCTCTTCGTCATCACATATAGCAATATGCAGCACTGATATCACTTCCCTTCACACTAAGAATAAATAATTGCAAAGTTCACATTATAGAAGCATGTATTATCAATAGTATCTGCCTCACTTCTAACCGCTTCGAATTGCACACGGTTAAAGTCCGAATTATGAAGTTCTTCCCAAGCAGCAAAAAACTCAACTGTATCAATGAAATATATTCATTTTCAAAAGCCGGAGTTCAATAAACTGCTATTTCATTTTGCGCCCACAGTTTGGGCAGACCTTATTGTTCTTACCCATTTCTCTTAATTTTCCAGACTGTTCTCGTTCAGTAGGAAGTCATAGACACTCATAATCAACACGCCATCCGTCCTGCTTTGTCCCCTGATAGACTGACATGAATTCAGCAAAGCTTAAAGGATACATATGCACCTCATCACCGCGACCTCTGAACTCAGTAATAACATCCTTGGAAAGGAAACGGGCATTACTTCCGGTTACATATACGTCCACATTTTTCATACGTATCAGGCTGTTGAGGATAGATTCAAACTCTCCAAGCAACTGTACCTCATCAAGCAGTACATAAAACATAGTGTCATCTTTAATCTGCTCTTTCAGATATGGATACAACACATCCTATTGAAGATTTTTGCGGTTTACTGCAAAAATCTTTCACAGACTCACATGTCATTATCCAGATAAAGCTCCAGCTTCTGTAAGCCAGCCTCCTGCTGCAACTGTGTATTCGCCACATTTTTTATTTAAATTTCACCGCCCGGTCATCGAATTGGTTATGATAGATATTATTCATATCCGCCTTAATAATCTCAGTATCACTACCTTGTCCTTTTTCACACTTAACTATATTTTTCACACATGATGCTACTTATCCGCACTTCCCTTGGAAAGTAAGACCACCGTCTCCACATGCGGTATCATTATTTCAGGTCTCACCATCCCGCGAACCCGCATAAACACTGGCTTTTTACACCCTTTGTTATTTTGCCATGTTTAATCAATACTGCTGTCAGATTTGGTAATATATCGGTCCACAGATTTGTTTTGGGCAGTTTTATGAAGGGCGTTAACACCCTCAATGTTAGCTTTTGATTTCTTTTATGGAACTTTCGCGCTATAAATCATGCCAAAAAGTTCCCTATTATTGAAATCGGTACTTTCCTTTTCCATGTCCGGTTACTGGCACGATTATCTCACTATCGATCAATAATTTTATCAGCTCAGATGCTCTTGTTGATTTTAATCCGGTAATATCTTCTACTATCGTTCTGCCAAAATACTCTTTTTTTCCACACTTTGAAAACAGTTCTAACGCATGATCTATTGTCTTTTCTGAAATCATATCAGAAAAAGAAAGTAATCTATTTCGAATGTCCGCTTTTTGATTTTCAATATCCGCTTCTGCGCTCTCAATGTCCGCTTTTGCACTTTCAATGTCCGCTTCTTCAAACATTCCACTAATATGCATAGAACGATTATGAAGTTCATTTTTTTCATCCAGCAATTAATTTCTTAAAAACAATTCCAAATACTCGGTGGTCTCATGAACACCATTTCTCAAATCGTTATAATTGGCCCTAACAAGTGCATTCCTAAAATACCAAGCATTTTCAGCAAAAATATCATTCGTTGCATCAAAACCAAGCGTTCTTAAATATTTTATAAAAAATACTGCCGTAGTTCGTGTATTTCCCTCTCCAAATACATGTATCTGCCATAATCTTGATACAAAGATTGCCAGGTGATGGATAATTTCTTCCATGCTCAGATTCTTATAACTAAACTTCTTTTCTTCTGAAAAATCATAATCGAGTGTCGCACGAAGTTCTGACGCACTGCCATAAAGAACCGTTGCACCATTCAGCACCCATTCTCTCTTTGTAATATTATAATCTCTCAGTTTTCCAGCATGTCCATAAATTCCTGTAAACAGCTTTTTGTGAATAGAGATATACTCATTTGGCGTAAAACTAAATGCCTTCTCCGATAAAATCTTTGCAATCCTAACAGCAACCTTATCTGCTTCTTCTGTACGGTCTCCAGTATCTACTTTTGGATTTTCTTCGTAATACGTATTAAGAAGCTCCTGTGCTTCATCGATTGAAATGTCGCCTTCAATATTTTTTATTGCAGTATCAATCAAATACTTGGAAGGCTTTAATCCATCCACTGCCTGAAGCCCTATAGCTGTGTGCCAGGCATAACCCTTGTCTCTTTTGCCTGGTTCTGTTTGTTTTATATACTCTTTAAAAGGATCTTTATGCATCAAATTTCCTCCATTCATTTTTACCAATACCAGTTCTTTCTGATACTGTCTTGCAAAGATTTTTCCTTTTCTTCTGCACTTTTTTCATGCTGACGTTTTCCCAGATATTCATCCTCAGTCGCGTATTACATTTATTCAGTTTTCAAATATGTGTAATCCGGAATCAACTTTTCCCTAATTATTCGTTTTATTGGCTATATTACGGCCTCATTTTCCTTGTGCTCATTTACAGAAAGATTTCCTATCAAATCTTCACCAATTTTGCAAGTGGGTAACTTATCGATTGCCATTTGAACCTGAAACTCATTTAATTCGATCTCAATATCGTGAATGTTTCCGCTTCTTGGCAGTCTGACATGAATAACTGCAAAATGCTGATACTCCTCCGTATTATAAATTCCCTCCTCGTACTTCTTAAGGCGTACTATTTTTCTTGATATTCCCTCGACCAATCGATAATCTATTGCATATATTTTTTTCTCTGTGAACCCATGTAAATGTGTGGTTCCAAATGCTAATGCATTTGTTTTATAGAAAAGCATCTGACCTTTTAAATATGACGATTCAAGCTTCTCATAATCAATGTCACCCTTCAACCACTTCCGTACCGGCATTCCTATATACAGTGAAAACTCTATCCAAAACAGGAATCCAAACAGGCAAAGTCCTATGATAGCCATATAATAATGTTCTAAATGAATAAGACACAAGGTGCAAAGCATTAGAAACAATGGCAATATCATTTTGACAAGATATTCCCGTCTTTGAAATCTTTTTAATAAATCCATTTTCATGCTTTGATATTTAGGTTTCCCAAAAGGGTGCTCATTAAGATAGGTCACATATTTCTCATGCCACTCAGGGCTTTCAAAATAGCTGCCATTCATATATTGTACTTTTGTCTCTTGGGCTTTCATGTCTGCTTTGCTTTCCTTGCAATAAGCATAGATTAAATATACAATGATCATCGGACACGCAATGCATGCCGCATATTTTCCAGTCATGTCTCCTCTGACAAAAAACAGAAACAGTCCTATAAGCACTATAGAAACAATATACACAACCAATGATTTCTTAGTCATAGCGAATGGAAATTTATCATTTCTTCTCATATAATTCTATTTTCTCCAACTACAAACTCATTTCACAACAATAGGTGCAACGATTCGCAGATACATTATCTACTATAATCGCCTGAAGCCCGCTTAAACTGGGGCTTTACGCGACAGCAAGCAAACAGTCTCCACATGGCTCGATTGTTCCGATTTGATGTCTGCCTTGATTTATTGTACCGAAGTATACGGGAATAAATCAAGGGGTTTTACTGTTAAAGGGAACATATCGAAGAAAGTAGTTCTTTCTATAGTTATGTATGTTCCGTATGACTTCTTGTCTTAATGATACAACTATGGATTGAAAAAAATAATGATTCCGGCGAGAAAAAATTCCTAAGTCATATAAATATCTTTAGGTGTCTTTTGCTAGATACGCATTTTGTATATCCATTGCAAAATGCATCTAGTTAGGGGCAAAATCCCCTAAAACCCCTGATATTTATATAGGTGTGTCACTTTTTGACACCCTTTTCGGAAAAGTGCTCCACTTTTTGACACACCTTTGGAAAAATGGCGCCACTTTTTGACGCACCTTTTCAAATTCACAAGTATCATTCAGAAACTACGTCTTCAATAATCTGCTTATCCATTTTATTGCTTACCTATGTATTACCGAAACACGTACATCATAATATATTCTTCTTCGTTTTCATCAATAATCTCGAAGCCAACATTTTTGTACATCTTCACTGCATAGTTTGCTTTCTGTACTGCCAAGGAAGTTTTCTGATACCCTCTTTCTTTTAACTCTTCCAACATCCGTTTCATCAGCATAGTTCCAATCCCAAGACCTCGATACTCTCTATATAACGATATGGCAAAAGACGGAACACCATCTTCTACATGTCCATAATCATCCATATTACGAACCCAGACAGCACCGACTATCTTTTTGTCAACTTCAGCAACAAAACAAATATCTCCTTCCTGCTTGCCAAAATCCTGCACATAAATCTGTAATTCCGGTGCATTTATAATCTCTTTTGGCGGTGCATCTACACCTTCTGGAATGAAAATTGCTTCATACAGGAAATCATCTAGCAATGCTATTTCCTTGTTGTTCATATGCCTTATATTATAACTGATTTTATTATGAAAACCAATCAAAGTTCTAATTTGATTTACATCATATTCTTTAGCTGGAAGAATAACTGCATTTTTACCTATTATTTCTTTTACTATACGTAATTCTAACTCTTGCCTGTGTTTAAAATGACTGATCATATCCTCAAAAGCACTACATTCATGTTTCCTCCCATAGGGAGAGTTCACCAAATATTCTAACATCATCTGATACCATAACTCATTTCCATTCTCATCACAGCGTTCTTTTTGAATTATTTTAATATTCTCTTCCAACTTATCACTATAGAGATAAAATAATATAAACTTCTTTGCATCAATGCACCTAAATAAATTGCGATAGAACTCTATAATTTCTTCATCACTAAGCATATGAAACAAAATTAAATCCTCTATTACATTTTGAAAGAAAGAACATTCAAATAAATATCCTGTATCTGTAAAATTTTTAAACCTTGTTACTATAATTTCCTTTAGCTCCGCCAAAGTTTTTCGCCCATTATAGACTTCATAATTCTCCAAATCTTTATAAAATCCCGGAATATCCGTAATTATCCTAGTGTAAGTAATGATATAATTCTCTTGTTCCCTAACTGTATTTTTTATAATTTCATCCCTTATCGAATTGTATTTTTGCAAAACAGCCTCATATTCCTTCTTCGACATTAAAGCACACCAAGCCAATTCTATCGGAGAATAATCTCCTTCCCTACATACATGTAACTCAGGATTAAACTTCACAATATTATTTATCAGCGTGCTTTTTCCTGATCCTTGAATACCTTCAACAAATATATTTTTCATAAAGCAAATCTCCTTTCAAATTATAATTCAATTACCTTAGTTGCTATTTTTTCGCAAAATTTCCTGTCATGTTCAACAAATAGCATGGTTGGCTCATACTTTAAAATTAATCTTTCTAACTGCATCCGCGAAAAAATATCAATGTAATTTAATGGTTCATCCCAAATATAAAGGTGTGCCGGTGTAAGTAAACTAGTCGCCAACAAAACTTTCTTTTTCTGGCCTTCCGAGTAAGTTTCCATATTTTTAGTAAACTGCTCTCGTCCAAAATCAAGCTGCCGAAGTATGGTACAAAATAAACTCCTATCCAAATCATGCGTTTTACAATAATTTGTAACATTACCTTTAAGTCCGATTGTTTCCTGACCAACATATGAAATAACAAGACCACTTGCCACCTCACATAGTCCTTCTTCAATTATACAAACACCTATATTGGAATTACATTTTTCTAGGATTTTTCTAATAATTGTTGTCTTTCCACTTCCATTTTTCCCGGATAATACAACACGATCACCCTTTTTAATGTCAAAAGACAGCCCTTGAAACACTGGTTTATCTGAGTCTTTATATTGCAAACTATACTCTTTTACATTAACAAGACTATTTTTGTAATGAACAAGCTGAAACAACTTTAAATCTTTAGGATATTCTATATCTTCTAAAAGACCCTCCTTTTCCTCAATCTCTCTTTCAATTCGTTTTTCCATCTGCTTTACACGACTCTGCATCTTTTTTGTTTTGGCTCCTATAAAACTTCTTGTGCTTAAGCATCTGTCATGTTCTTTTATCGGATCAAATCCTATTTTGGTGCGTTCATTTTTATCTGCCCACTTAGCAACCTGTTCTGCCGCATGGTTCAACTTTTGAATCTCCTTTCGGTGTTTCTCATTTTGTGCTATCGCAAATTTATCTTTACGTTGCTTATTCTCCCACCAGACCGAAAAATTACCATTTTGTACTTCGATACTGCAACGATTCAATACCAGACAATGATCTGTGCATGCATCCAACAAATCTCTGTCATGAGAAACCATTATAAAACCCTTTTTAGAAGCTAAATACACCTTCACACACTCCCTTGCATTTTGGTCAAGATGATTCGTCGGTTCATCAATTAATAAAAACTCATTTTCCTGTGAAAACAAAACTGCAAGTAATATCTTTGTACGCTCTCCGGGACTTAAGGTACAATAAGGTCTATACAAAATCTCTGAACTTTCCGATAGCTCTTCCAACTCACAAATTACTCTCCATATTTCACACCCTGGCTTCAAATCTTCCATAAATTCTGCCACAGGCATTTGCTTTTGGTATTCTGCAATTTCATAAGGAAAATAATCAAACTTCGTTGATGCACTTATGGAACCTGTAAACTGATATTTTCCAAGTAATAAATTCAAAAAAGTTGTCTTCCCTTTTCCATTTCTACCAATAAAACCTAGTTTCCAATTTGTATCAATCGAAAATGAAACATTCTCAAAAACATAATCAAAACTCCCTTCATATCCAAAGGTGAGATTATTTATACTAATTTGTGCCATATACATTCCTCCTCTCATGGTTACAATAAAAAAAGAACCATTCGTTGCCAAACAGTTCCATTACATACTATAACCTCATATGGTTCATCAAAAGAAGGAAATACACCCAACATTGTAATCATTTTTATGCACACAAAAAGAGAGGTTATGAGAACATAATCCACTTTTGGCAACATGACAAGTAGTATGGGCGATATCGCTCATACTGCATAAACATTCATGTAATCAAAAGTAAATTATCTTCTCATCTTTTCACCTCTCTCCTTAAGATAAAGCCATTCTAACACTCCGACTTTCCTTTGTCAACAAAGGAATATACTAATTCAACTCATTCCACACATCCACATAATCCTGCAAGCCACCCGGACGCATTGCAATACTCACATAACTTGCTGGCTCTTTCCTCGCAAGTCTGGCAAGGATTCCTGCATCCTCCGGCTCATCAAATACAACCTGCTCCTCTGACTTATCACAGTCAATCACAAGTTGCTTGCCCTCCATATCTGTCATAACAACTGCATTCCTGCTGCCATCATACAGATATACAGTATAGTTTAATGCCATGTGCTCACCTCTCTAAATCATCCCAAAATGATCCAATGCATCCTTTATCGCTTTTTCCTTTTCTTCCGGACACTGAGGTTGTCTGCTATCCTCTGATTTCGGAAGATTATAATTCTCTCCAACCTCTATTCCGCATTTTCTTTTTACCTGTGAAATATACAGATTAGAGACCTTCAACCCATGCTCCTTTAATACATAATCCTTAATCTCCGCATAAGTCGCCTTACTCTCTGCTGAAGTCAAATCCATCTCACCTAACTCTATTTCAACCTCGATTACATCATCCGGTTTCCGTTGGGACAAGAGAACAACCGTTTCGACATGCACCGTATGGGCGAACTGGTCGACCGGGCGCACACGCTCGAGGCGGTAGCCGCCGGCACAGAGCAGCTTTAGGTCGCGGGCGAGGGTAGCGGAGTCACAGCTCACATAGACGATGCGGGAGGGCGCCATTTTTAACATGGTATCCAGGCACTTTTCATCGCATCCCTTGCGGGGCGGGTCCACCACGATGACGTCCGGGTGACTCTCCTCTTTTTCGTAGACGGCAGGAAGCACTTCCTCGGCTTTTCCCACGAAAAATTCTGCATTGGCAATGTGGTTGCGGACGGCATTCTGCCGGGCATCGTCAATGGCCTGCGGAATGATTTCCACGCCGTACACCTCTTTGGCACGCAGTGCCATAAATAAGGAAATGGTGCCGATGCCGCAGTACAAATCCCAGACACTTTCCTTTCCGGTAAGACCGGCATACTCTAATGCCAGACTGTAAAGTTTCTCCGTCTGCATGGGATTTACCTGATAAAAGGATAAGGGAGAAATGGAGAACGTCAGCTCCTCTCCGGTGTAGGGCATGTCCACTTTTCCGGTATCGCGTACCCTGATTTTGTCCGTAATGGTATCGCTGCCCCAGATGGTGTGGATTTCTTTTCCCATAATGACATTGGTTCTTTCCGTATTGATGCTCACTGACACGCTTGTCATACCCTTGATAAGCGCCAGCTTTTCCAGAAGCTTATCCTGTCGGGGCAGATAGCTTTCCTGCTTCCCCTTATAGTTAATCACAAGGCACACCATGATTTCTCCGGTGTAAAAGCCGGTGCGGATAAGGGCGTGGCGGATGAGTCCTTTCCCGGTTTCCTCGTCGTAGGCGTTCACATGATATTCCTTCATGTAGTCCAGAATGGTCTGAAGGATTTCCCTGTTTTCTTCCCTGCCCAGATAACATTCCGTATTGGAAATAATGGAATGGGTGCGTCCGGCATAAAAACCGGTAATGGGGTTGCCCTGCCTGTCCGTGCCGAATGGGTACTGTGCCTTGTTGCGGTAACGCAACGGATTTTCCATACCGACCACGGGCTCCATCACCCGGTCCACTTCCGCCTCGGAAAAGCCGCCGATACGCAGCAGATTGTTTCTTACCTTGTCCTGTTTGAAAGCAAGCTGTCTGTTATAAGAAAGCGCCTGAATCTGGCAGCCGCCGCACTGTCTGTGGCTTTTGCAGGGCGGCTCTACACGAAAAGGAGAAGGTGTTACCACCTTCTCGACTCTCGCATATGCATAATTCTTTTTGCTTTTGATAATTTTGGCTTCTACGGTATCACCCACAACGGCGTCCTTGATAAACAGGGGAAATCCATCGATTTTACCGATTCCTTCTCCTTCCATGCCCACATCTTCAATGGTCACCGTCACCATATCGTTCTTTTCATATGCCATCGTAATTTTGCCCTTTCCTATTCCATCCTTGTGCCGCGCAGGTTGCTTTCAAAGACTCTGTTGAAGCCCAGCCAGTTGGTATCGGAAACATTGCCGAAAATTTCGGTCATCATTTCCATCTTGGCGTCCGTGTTGTCCGCCATATTTAAGGCAACCGCCTCAAAGAGAGCGGGCTTCTTGGGAGAACCGTACTCGTACTCACCGTGGTGCGCCAGAATGCAGTGCTTCAGTTCGGAAGCCAGTACGGGCGGAAAATCGGGAATTTCCCTGATTTTTTCCGTCAGCATTTCGCAGCCCATCACAATGTGGCCCAGAAGCTGTCCGTCATCGGTGTAATCGTTTTCCGGGAACAGGGAAATTTCTTTTACCTTGCCGATGTCATGGAACAGTGCGGCAGTAATTAACAAATCCCTTTTCAGAAGGGGATAGCAGCCGCACAGATAATCGCACATCTTTGCCACACTTAAGGAATGCTCCAAAAGGCCGCCTACAAAGCCGTGGTGCATGGTCTTGGCAGCGGAGGAACGGCGGAATTTTTTGATAAACTTCTCGTCTTCCACGAAAAATGCCTGTAAAAGCTGCTTCAGGTAAGTATTTTCCACACTGTCCACCAGTCCTAAAAGCTCCTGATACATTTTGTTGTTATCTTTTTTGCTGACCGGGAGATAATCTGCCGGGTCAAATTCGCCATCCTTGCAGACACGGATGCGCTTCACGTTTACCTGCAGGGCGCCCTGAAAATTATTCACATCCCCATAAACTTCTATGTAATCCAGGGTATCGTAGTCTTCGATACCGGCACTGTTCGGCTCCCAGACCTTTGCGTCAATAGTGCCGGTTTTATCCTGTAAAATCACGGTTTCGTACGGCTTTCCGTTCTTTGTTACGGCAGACTGCTTATGCTTGCATAAATAAATGTCAAAAACTCTGTCGCCCTCTTTGTAATCCTTAATATACTTCATAAAATTGTCCAAACCTTTCCGTAGATATTTATGTTCAACTGCCCTGCGGCAGTCTGCCATTTCCTCATATTTTGCGCCAAACTTTTCGCGGCGATATTATTTCTTCGCGGCGTTGACGGTGATTTCCGTTTCCATTTCCCTGTACTCGCCCTGCGCCGAGCGCATGAACTTCACCTTCAGGGTATCGCCGGGCGTGCTGCGCAGTAAGATCGCCGTATAATCGGAGAACTTTGTCACTGCCTCTCCGTTGATTTCCACAATGACATCCCCCTTCTGGACACCTGCCAGCATGGCAGGGGACTCCATGGCTGTTTCCCGCACATAGGCACCAAAGGGTACTGCCATTTCCTCATGGGCTTCTGTAGTAACATCAATTCCGCTGATGCCCACGTAAACGGCATCCTTGCCGTTTGACATGTTTTCAATAAGCTTGCGGAGCTCCGAGATACCGATGGCGGAAATCATGTTTTTACTGTCCGGGCTGTAACGGTCCGTGGTGATGATGCCCACAATCTGTCCCTGCAGATTGAAAAGCACACCGATGCCGCTTGCACTGCCGGTAATGTCCGTGGCAAATATCTTGTAATTGGCATCCACCTTACTTAATGTAATGCCGGAGGAAGCAATCATGCCGTATCCCATGGAGCCCGATATTCCAAGAGGGCTTCCCATGGCAACTACCGGCGTACCGGCAGCCTGCCGGAAATTGGACGAGCCTAAGGTTGCTATCTTAATGTCATCCTTTTTCTCATCGGAAATGTCGTCCATGGACACTGACAGTACAGTCAGATTTGTCTGAACGTCCGACTGCTTACGCTCCGCCTTGGCCTGCACGCCGTCATGGAACGTAACCCGGATGATGCCTGCCTGCTTCACGGTATTTCTGTCTGTTAAAACAAGATATTCTCTCCCGTTGTTGGCAATGACTACACCGTAGGTTTTACCTTCCTTTTCATAAGTATCGCTGAGCCAGTCCTCGTTGGAAGAAACAGCCGTCACCTCCACCATGTATTCGTTTAAGGTAGAGGAATACTCATAAAGGGCATTATAAAGCTGGGCATAATTGTTTTTGTCCAGAACGATCTCGTCCAGAATCTTCTGGATTTGTTCATCCTCTAAAATAACCGATTCCACTGCTTCCTGAATGGAGGGTGTGGGGTCATCCTCCACCAGCATATCCTCAGGGCTGATTTCTTCCTGTTCCTCCGGAAAAATAACCGCATCCGGCTTTTCCTCCGGATAAAGAAGATTGCTGATGACCGGTTCCAGTGTCAGAAAGGTAACGCAGGCAATCATGCCGAAAATAACTGCCATGGCAACGGTGGTCACCGTCCTGCGCAATAACTTCTTCTTATTGATCGGGCGCTCTTTTATTTTTTCCCTCATGAAGTCGGACTGGGGATTTTTTTCCGGTTCTGCCATATACAAACCATGCCTTTCCGTGCGGGTGCTGTTTCACACCGTTTACTCAAAAATGCAGGACTTTCATCCTGCATTTTTAATATTTGCATTTACAATTCTGTCCGTTGCCGGGTTTTTTTTATTCTGCAGCGCTTTCCTCTGTGGAAACGGGAGTTGTTTCGCCATCCGCATCGGTTGCGGGAGTTGTCTCGCTGTCCTCGGTCGTTGCGGGAGTGGTTTCACTGTCGGCTGCTGCCTGCTTCTTTAAGTAAGCCAGATGTCCCTTCGGGTCGGACACTTCATAACCGGACTTTAACTCAGTTAAGTAAGTGGTCATTGCCTCAGTAGTCAGGGTCTCGGAAATTTTAACCTGCCATTCGGGACGACCGTCGCCTACATAATAAAGCACGTAATTACTTCCGTTGTCTGTCAGTGCGGTGGTGTCTCCTGCCTTGTGTCCTGCAAAAATCCATTCGGAAAGATTGCTGTCCAGAGAGGAGCTCTTCAGTTCTTTGTAAAGACCGCCGTCGTTGTTGCTGTAGGTATCTTCGCTGTATTTGTCAACCAGGGCAATAAAGGCATCCTCGGTTGCACCGGCCTCTTCGTATTCCTTCAGGATATCTTCACCGGCTACTGTGGTGCTCATGATAACACGGATGTTTGCCGTGGTGGTATCTGCCAGATATCTGCCGTCAAACTGCAGCGCATAGTACTTGTTGTTGTCGGTGTCTTCGATGACGGTTGTGTCACCTTCTGTTCTGTCTGCATCAAACAGCCAGTCGCCGAGTCTGGTTAAAACGGAAGATTTCAGCTTTCCGGTATAAGCTTCGCCGTCCGTACTGATGGTCTCCAGTGCAGCATCCGCCTTGGTCTTTGCCTCTGCCATAGCGGCAGCAATTTCTTCATCGGTAGCGGCTACGGCATTGCCGTCCGCATCGGTGGAGGACGGGATATCCGCTGCGATTTCCGTCATATGATAATCTACACTGTCATAGGTATCCTTGTTTTCTTCATAATAGGTCTGGATTTCGTCTTCCGCAGGTGCCTTTTCATCGGACTGCTTCTTATAATATGCATTTGCATAGTAGCCGTCTTCTACGAAGGACTTGATGCGCGCAAAAGTTGCATAGGAACCGAAGGTTGCCTTGTAATAACGCGCCATGCTGACATCACTGTTGGAAGCGGCTTCCTTTGCAGAACTTTCAAAGGCTGCCACATCCTTGGCGGTATCATAGGTAAAGCCCTCTGCTTCCGCTGCGTCAATCAGTGCTTTGTTCTGCTTGATGGTTTCCAGTGCCAGGGAGCTGAAGTAATCCTTCCAGGTCATGGTATCACTGTAATTCTGCTTTGCAAAATCCTTGGTGGTATCCAGTCCCATGTAGGAAAGATAGCTGCTGTAGGTGTTCAGATAATCGTTCTTTGCCAGGTTGTAGTAGTAGTCAAACTCTACTTTGGTAATGTCGTGTCCGCCTACCGTAAGATAAGTGGAATGTACTGCCGTGTAGGATTTCACGGGAATCATGGCAAGTGCGATTACAATGGCTGCCGCAATCACGATACCTATTATTTTTTCTGTCTTAGCCTGCTTTTTGGCTCTTTCTGCTTCTTCTTTTCTTTTCTGTACCTTTTTATCGTACCGGGTCATCACCTTTTCGGATGACTGCTCTTTTTTTACGTCTTTCTGTGACATGGGGATATCTCCTTCCTTTTCCGCATACCCTACATTATAATCTATCTTTTTCAGAAAAGGTAGTCTTTTCACGCAATTTTCACAAAATAATCAGCGATAATCATGAATAACGGCATTGTTTTCCTGAAGCTTCAGGCTGTCTGCATCCACAAAATACCGGCTCATGTCGGAAGGATCCACATAAACGGTAACAAAACTGCCTATATAATTATGGGGATTTAACCATGTCGGTTCAGAAGAGAACAGATATACCTGTCCGTATCCGGTATCCTCGTAACGGCATTCTATCGCAAAAGGGTGTCTGTTGTTGACGGTATAATTGTAGCAGACACGACCGCCGGTCACCTCCGCCTGTATCTTTCTGCCGTTGTTCCTAAGCCATTTCTTTTTCTTCTTTTTCCGCGCATACAGAACGGACATAATAATACCGATGACAGCAAATATAAAACCAACCAGCCCGAAAATCAGCACAAAGAGCCAGCTTGTTGCTGCCGCCCTTACCTCTCTCGGATTGTCTCTGCTTACCAGGACTTCAATGGTTTTTCCTTCATACCAGCTGCTGACGTAAGATTCCAGTACCGCCTCATAGGTCTGTCCGTCTGCTTCATAAGAAATATAGACATTGTGGTGGCTGTCCCCCTGACCGTCGCGGTAGCTTTCTATCCGGGTAATCACCGCATTTGTCTCCTCCGCCCCTTTTTCAAACTGTACCTGAAATACGGCAAAGCATACCGCTACAATGACAAAAACACTTCCGATGATGGAAAACACCAGTCCTAAAATAAAATCGACCGATGCTGCATTTCCTTTTCTTTTGCTCATTTCCTTCTCCTCATAATTAAGCTTTTCAGGCAACCCGAATTGAAAGTTCTGCCCTGCCTGCCGTTATTTCATGTTATTCATCTGGCCCATAAAGAGTATCATGCCGGTGTCCGCATCCTCTATGACATAAAAGAACGGCCTGTCTGCAATAAAGGTAATTTCCGGTTCAGGCTCAACCAGAGCCGTCATCTCCACCACGGCTCCTGTTACGGCTGCTGCCTTTGTTCCCTGTTCATCCACAATCACCTTTGCCTTGTGGATAACGGTGGAAAGCGCCACATCGTCCGCAATTTTGGAGAAATCCGCTCCGTCCGTATAGGCAGACCGTATACCCATATCCTGTAAAATGCCGTCCAGACCCTCCAGTTCTTCTTCATCGGTAAATTTCGGCATCTCCAGCCGGGCAATGTCTTCATAGGAGCCGTTATCCAGGGAGTCTAAGAGCTCCTGTTTTTCTTCCGCAGACAAATTCTTCAGCAAATCCCCAATGTAGGCATTTTCGTCCGACGGCAGGAAAATTTTCATCTGCACACTGCCGCCTTCGTATGGTATGCTGATACCCTTGATGCTGCCGTTGTCCATATACCGGAATCTTTCACCGTACATGCGCATCATATCCGCGGTGCTGTCCGCATCTTTACCGTGAAAAGTACCTTCATAAGTATCGTCCTTGTCAAAGGGAAGCTCCCATTTTCCTTCAAAGTAAACGGCATTTAAAAGCATCAGAACCGTATTTTCCGGAATGTCCGATACTATTTTTTCAATCATGCCTTCTGTTTTTTCACTTGTCCACCGGTTGATTTCTTTTACTACCGATTCCGGCTGGGAGGCAAAATCCGCTTCGTAAACTTCGCCCTTGTAATACCTTTTGACAGGTGTTGTAAAATCCTGCTCCATGTTTTCCGCCCAGATGCCGTCCTTTGTCATCCACAGGGAATTTGCCGTTGTGACAAGCGTGTCATCTGTCCAGTTTTTGGATAAATACGCCTGCATTTCTTTATTCCATTCCTCAAAATCCGTAATGCCCAGCGTCTCTTCTATTTCTTTTTTTGTTTCTCCGTCCGCGCCCACATTCAGCATGGCAAGTGCACTGCAGAGACTGTAGGGAGAATAAAAGCGGTTGCCATCCCCGGGCAGGGCATCGTACAGACGGAACGCAAAGCCGTTCATGCCGTTCTTAAGCTGTGCCATTTCCTCTGCCGTGATTTCTTTTTCTCCGCTCATTTCCTCTTCCCCTATATCCGTTCCGATCGGTGCCACCGGAAGCACATTGCGTTCCGGGTCATCACCGGCATTTGTTCCCTCTATGGGCTGGATATCCGTGCCGCAGGCTGCCAGTGCAGCCACCATACCTATACAGAGCAGACTCGTCAACATTCTTTTCTTCATAAAAAAACCTCCCTTGCGCATATTCTATCATTCTTTACTATAGATACGCAACAAAGAAGGTTTTTTATGGAAAAATTTATTTGCCTATGAATTCTTTTACGGACTTGCAGACACCCTTGGCATCCAGACCGTACTTTTCAATCAGCGCAGCTGCGGGACCGGACTCGCCGAATACATCCTGCATACCGATCTTGCATACGGGAACCGGGTAGGACTTGCAGAGGGCATCGCATACGGCGCTGCCTAATCCACCGATTACGGAATGCTCTTCTACGGTAACGACCTTACCGGTCTTCTTTGCACTCTTTACAATAAGCTCTTCATCCAGAGGCTTGATTGTGCAGATGTTTACCACTTCCGCATCAATGCCTTCTGCCTTCAAAAGTTCAGCGGCGCCCAGTGCGGAATCTACGCAGATACCGGTTGCCACGATGGTAACATCCTTACCTTCCTTTACAACGTCACCCTTGCCGATTTCAAAATGGTATTCGGGTCTGTCGTTGATTACGGGAACGGCTGCACGGCCGAAACGGATATATACGGGGCCTTCGTATTCCAGCGCCGCACGAACGGCTGCCTTTGCTTCCACATCATCGGAAGGACACATAACAACCATTCCGGGAATGGTGCGCATCAGCGCCAGGTCTTCGTTACACTGGTGGGTTGCACCGTCTTCGCCGACGGAAATACCGGCATGTGTTGCCCCGATTTTTACATTCAGATGCGGGTAACCGATGGAGTTGCGCACCTGTTCAAAAGCACGTCCTGCTGCGAACATGGCAAAGGAGCTGGCGAAAGGAATTTTGCCTACGGTAGCAAGTCCTGCCGCAATGCCCATCATGTTGCTTTCCGCAATACCGCAGTCAATGTGTCTGTCGGGATATGCTTTCTTGAAAATACCGGTCTTGGTAGCGGCTGCCAGGTCGGCATCCAGAACTACTAAGTTGGGAAATTCTTCCGCAAGTTCTTTTAAGGCGTTGCCATAACTTTCTCTGGTTGCAATCTTCTTTACATCTGCCATTACTGTTCACCTGCTTTCTCAAGTTCTTCGCCAATCTTCTCTAAATCTGCCATAGCTACCGCATACTCTTCGTCGTTCGGAGCCTTGCCGTGCCAGTCTGCATTGTTTTCCATGAAGGATACGCCCTTGCCCTTTACACTGTGCATGATAATGCAGGTCGGCTTGCCCTTCATTTCTTTTGCTTCCTTCATGGCGCTTCTTATCTGGTCAAAATCATGGGCATCAATGTTGATGACATAGAAATTGAAGGCTTCAAATTTCTTGTCAATGGGATAAGGAGAGCAGACCTCATCAACAGGTCCGTCAATCTGCAGGTTGTTGTTGTCAACGATGACGCAGAGGTTGTCAAGCTTTCTGTGTCCTGCAAACATAGCTGCTTCCCATACCTGTCCTTCCTGAATTTCTCCATCGCCCAAAAGTGTGTATACACGGAAATCCTTATTGTCCAGCTTTGCGCCGAGCGCCATACCGACTGCTGCGGAAATGCCCTGTCCGAGAGATCCGGAGGACATATCCACGCCGGGAATGTGGATGCAGGGATGTCCCTGTAAATAAGAACCTAAATGACGCAGTGTGAGGAGGTCTTCCACCGGAAAGAATCCTCTCTCTGCCAGTGTCGCGTAAAGACCGGGAGCGGTGTGTCCCTTGGACAGTACAAATCTGTCTCTGTTTTCCATATCGGGATTTGCAGGATCAATGTTCATTTCTTCAAAATAAAGATAAGTGAACATGTCTGCGGCTGACAATGATCCGCCCGGATGTCCTGCTTTTGCAGCATGAACTGCGGTGATAATACCTTTACGGACTTCACTTGCCATTTTTTGCAGTTCTAAATTATTCATGTTTTTACCCATGCCTTTCTGTGGATTTACTTTAATAATCGCTTATACTTTACCATACTTTTTTTCTTTCTTCAACAGGAACCGACCTCATGAATTCTATGAATTACAGGGAAATATTCTGCATCCTTCAGTTTTAGGAAGAGAAGTGGTATATGACATATTCTTTTTCATATATTAAACAGACACTGTTTTTACATATAGGAAATGATATGTTACATAGATTGTCCCTTAAAAAAATTTTTCCCCTTCTTCTCATTCCCGCCCTGCTTCTGTCCGTCTTTCTCCTCTTTTCATCCGGAAAGGATCAGAAGCGCTTCGATGCCTTTTCCAAAGAAATGTTTGAAAAGGAAATGACAGCGGACACCTTAAATATGCACTATACGGTTGCCGCGCCGGAAAACTACGGCATTTCGGAATACACGCCCGTCCTGTCCTGTTATTCGCAGGCATCGGAGGAAGAAGCCCGCAGGGATTTGGACCGGTATCTGGCTGTGCTTTCCTCCGTTTCCCCGGAAAAGCTGGACGAAGACTCCGCCTATGCTTGTCTTCTGCTTTCCCGGTCGCTGTCCCTGTCCCGGAAGGGCTATGACTTTCCCTACTATGCGGAACCTCTTTCCCCTTCCTCCGGCATGCAGTCGGAGCTGCCCATTCTGTTAGCGGAATACACCTTCCGCGACAAACGGGACGTGGAAGATTACCTGTCCCTGCTTTCCCAGACCGGCGCTTATTTTTCTTCCCTGCTCACCTACGAAACGGAGAAAAAAGATGCCGGTATTCCCCAGGCGGATGCTTCCCTTTTAAAAGTGGCGGAACAGTGCAATACCATCTTATCGGAAGAAGCGCTTGCGGACGGCAGTCATTTTCTGCAGACCACCTTTGAAGAACGGGTGGCAGCCTTAGCTTCCGCCGGCATCCTGTCGGATGAGGAAGCCGTGCGTTACATAAAGGAAAACAACGAACTGTTATCCACCGTCATGCTGCCTGCCTACCGCAATTTATCCACAGGTCTTGCCGGACTTGTCACCGAACGGGAAACCATTCCCACCGGTTTGTATTATCTTCCGCAGGGCACCGGTTATTATACCTGGCTTTTTGAAAAAAACACCGGCTCCTCCCTCAGCATGGATGAGGTGAAAGCCCTTCTGTATACCCGCTTTGAAACCTCTTACCGGGAAATGCAGAACCTGCTTAAGGAGCGGGACAATGCCGCCGTCCTCTGGCTGTCCGCCCGTAAGGAGAATGCTTTTCCCTTAAAGGATGCGGATGCCATGCTTGCCGATTTACAGAAAAGGATGCAGGAGGATTTTCCCGTTTTTCCCTCCACAAAGGTATCTTCCCTTTTCGGAGGCTCTGCCGCCCTGCCCGGTGCGGCGGTCAAAACCGTTTCCCCGGCATTAGAAGACTATTGTGCGCCTGCCTTTTACCTGACGCCGCCTCTGGATGATACGGAAAACAATGTGATTTACATCAATGAAAAAAGTACGCCCAAGGGGCTGGAGCTTTATACCACCCTTGCTCACGAAGGCTACCCGGGACACCTTTACCAATCCGTCTACAGCACCCGTTACCGGCAGCCGTCGGATACCGCTCCGGTGTGCCGGCTCCTTTGGTACGGCGGTTATCAGGAGGGCTGGGCGGTCTATGTGGAAATGAAAGGCTACGATTATGCAGCGGAACTGTATACCGAAAACGGGGCAGAGGACCTTGCCTACGGCTGCCGGATTGAAAAAGCCAACCGGGAAATGCAGCTCTGCCTTTCTGCCCTGTTAGACTTTTCCATTCACTATGAGGGCGCTTCCTTAGAGCAGGTGGCGCATGTGCTTTCTTCCCTCGGCATTTCGGATGCCGTTACTGCCCGGAACGTGTACGAATACATTGCGGAGGAGCCTGCCAACTACATGAAATACTACATCGGCTATCTGGAAATCCTGCGCCTGCAGGACACCGCCCGGGAACTGTGGCAGGAGGAATATTCCGATTTACGCTTCCACAAATTCTTTTTGGAAACCGGTCCCGCCGACTTTACCACCCTGCGGGAGCTGCTGTTTCGTTGACAAACCTCGGATTTCCCTCTATACTCTCCATGGAGGAGAGAGCTATGGAAAATCTGATTTTCAGTCTGAATGCAACGGTACCTGTTTTTTTAATGATGGTTTTGGGCTATGTGCTGCGCCGGCTTAAGGTAGTGGATGAGCCCTTCGTAAAAACCCTGAACAGCTTCAACTATAAGATCACCCTACCCGTCCTTTTATTCCGTGACATTGCAGAGTCGGATTTCTACAAGGTCTGGGACACCACATATGTGCTCTACTGTTTTCTTGCCACCCTCTCCTGTATCGTGATAATCTGGGTTGTTTCCCACTTTTTCTGTAAAAATAAAGATACCATGGGCGAATTTATCCAGGCATCCTACCGCGGCAGCGCCGCCGTGCTGGGAGTTGCTTATATCCAGAACATCTACGGCAATGCCGGAATGGCGCCCCTCATGATTATCGGCACCGTTCCGCTTTACAACATTGCGGCGGTGCTTGTCCTTTCATTTACCGGTCCGTCCTCCGGCGGACTTAACAAAAAATCCTTGCAGAAGTCCGTCAGGGGCATTCTCACCAATCCCATTATCATCGGCATCGCCCTGGGCATGCTGGCATCCCTGATACGGCTTCCCATTCCCTCCATGCTCGGCAAAACCTTAAGTAATATTTCCGTTCTTGCCACGCCGCTCGCCCTTATCGGTCTGGGTGCCGGTTTTGAGGGAAAAAAAGCCATAAAGCAAATCCGCCCCACCATTGTTTCTTCCTTAATAAAGCTGATTATCCAGCCCGCCCTTCTGCTTCCCATAGCGGCGGCGCTCGGTTTCCGGGATGAAAAAATGGTAGCCGTCCTCATCATGCTGGGAGCGCCTACCACCGTAAGCTGTTATATTATGGCTAAAAATATGGGGCATGACGGTACGTTAACCTCCAGTGTGGTGGTTTCCACCACCTTCTTAAGTTCCTTTTCCATTACTGTCTGGCTGTTCCTTTTAAGAACCTACGGACTCATCTAAGCGGGGCATCTGCCCCGTTTTTTCAGTATCTTCCGCTTTCAGCATATCCAGCCCGTGAGAATGACGCTGGCTATGAGTCCCACGAAGGACGAAAATAAAGCGCCGGCAAGCGTATACCGTGTTTTGGTTACCTTTGCCGCCAGAAAATACACGGACATGGTGTAAAAAATCGTTTCCGTGCAGCTCATCAGAATGGAAGTGAGCATGCCGATGTAAGAATCCGTGCCGTGGGTCTTAAAAATATCCAGCACCAGTCCGGTTGCCGCCGAAGAAGAAAACATCTTTACCAGCACAAGGGGTACAATGTCCGCAGGAATGCCGATGCGCTCCGTCACGCCGCCAAGCAGCCTGCCAAGCGCCCCCATAAAGCCGGAGGCACGCAGCACCCCGACACCTGCCATCAGCCCCACCAGAGTGGGTAAAATCTGAACTACCGTTTTTAATCCGTCCTTAGCGCCTTCTATAAATTCTTCATATACTTTGATTTTCGAGAAAATTCCCTGGGCAACTATGTAAAAAATAACAACCGGTATAATGATGGAGGAAAAATTTGCAAAGACATTTGCCATGGTTATCTCCTTTTCTGACGTCTGCCGTAAAACAGGCAGAACACAATCGCCGCTGCGGTACTGACAAGGGTAGCCAGAATAGCCGGTGCAATAACGGCGGTGGGACTGGCGCTGCCGTACTGGGTACGGTACACAATCATGTTCACCGGAATGAGTTGAAGGGACGAAGTGTTCAGAATAAGAAATGTGCACATTTCCCGGCTTGCCACGCGCTCCCCGCTGCATCCTGTTTCCAGCCCCGAAGCGGTGCTTCTTTCTCCCGTATATCCGGCGCTGCTGCTCCGGTTTCCGAAGCCGGGCGTGCCGCGCTCTTCTTCCAGCTTTGCCAGCGCCTCCATGGCTTTTAGGCCCGCCGGGGTGCATGCCCAGCCAAGCCCTAATATATTGGCAATGAAGTTTGTGGCAATATACTGCCTTGCCTCATGTTTTTTCGGAATATCCGGAAAAAGAAAGGACAATAAGGGCTGTATTCCGGTGGTAAGCCGGGCAATCAGCCCCGATTTTTCCGCAATTTTCATCAGTCCCATCCACAATGCCATGACCCCTGCCATGGTAATGCACAATGAAACCGCTTCTCCGGCGGAGGAAAGCGCCGCATCCGTCACGGCTGCCATATTGCCGGTAAACGCCGCATAGACTATCCCCACCAAAATCATAAAAGCCCAGATATAATTTAACATGCCATACCCTGCAAACACACTGTCTATACATATGTATGATGTTTCAGGGCAAAAAAATACCGGGCAGAATGCCCGGTATTTTTTTACGGTTCCTGTGTCACAGGCACTTCCCTGTGGTGACAGTATTTGATGGCATACATAACATCGTCCGCTTTTTTCATAAAGTAGTCCAGCATATGGTTGCCTACGTGGTTGGTATAGGTGCCGATGCTCGCCTGAAGTTCATACCCCTTGTCAGGGTGCTGCAGATTGTGCTGCCGGATACCTTCTCTCACCGTGTTGGCAATCACCTCTGCACGCTCCGATGTACTCTCCCCGGTCATCACAATTAAAAATTCATCTCCACCGATGCGGGCAGCCAATTCCTGTCCGACGCTGTTCTTCACAATATTTCCCAGAGTCTGCAGTGCATAATCCCCTTCCATGTGTCCGAAGTTATCGTTGATCATTTTCAGGTGGTCCATATCCATCATGATAACACTCATTTCCAGATCGGAGGAATTTACCATCAGTGTTTGTACCACATGGTAAAAGCCTGTTCTGTTGTAGAGTCCGGTCAGTGGATCCTTCTGGTAGGTATCCAGCATCATACGATATGTATTGCGCATTTCCTGCAGATGGCGGAAATTCACCAGAAAAGTTGCATAGGCGGTTGCCCAGAATTCTTCTATATCGAAGTTCAGCACTGTATAACCGGTAGTTTTTCCCTCCATATGCATGGTCATGACCAGCAGGTAATCCGTCTTCTGCAGGTAAGTATCCAGATCCGGTATCAGCTCCCCGAAATCCATGTCAATGTTTTTTTCGCCGCCGGTTCCCTCTGTTTCCGAACAGTGGTAATGCATAACTTTCATTTTTGCGGCATAATTGGTGTCCTCTGCCTTAAATGCAAGGACATTCATGCAATACCAGAAATCCTTATACCGCATGTCCTTAATATACTGGGGCATTTCCAGGAAAACCTTGGTATCGCTCTCCGTGTTGGCAAAGTTGGTAACCATCTGGCCCATGGTTCCCTGGAATTTAATCTCCGAATCCATATCCTGTTTTAACCGTACCATTTCAAAGGCAGCATGCTCCGGCAGGGCACCGTCGCAGCCGCAGGATCTTCCCAGCTGCATTTTGTTGTAAATCGTCCAGTCCTTCGGACAGTCCTCTTTCTGTAGCTCCTCATCAATAATATGAAAAAATGTGTTAATGAAGCCTTCCAGATTGTATATTCCCGTCGTCAGCCGGGGAACACAGTATTTCTCCATGCGGATACCGTCAAAACCGCTGACCGCAATATCTTCCGGAATACGGTAGCCGTGCTCCATCAGGTAATTGCCCACCACAATCGCCATAATATCATTAGCGCAGATTATGGCATCTATATCATCGAAACCCTTTTTTCCCATCTCCTCCATGGCCTGCAGGGTCGGATCACTCCAGAATTCACCGTAATAAACCCGCTCCGGGTCATACGGAATGCCGTTTCGTTCCAGCACCTCCCGGTAAACCGCAAGACGATCGTCTGAAAAAGTGTTATTCCGGAAACCGGCAATAAAATTCACTTTCCGGTAACCGTGGTATTCTATCATATGCTCCACAATCTCCCGGAAAACACTTTTATAATCAAAGTGGATATTGATGCAGCCTGTCAGCTCCTTGTCCACACTGACAACCGGCACTCCTGCCTCCTGCGCCTTCTTTACCATACGCAGGTAGTCCTCATCCTGCTTGAAAGACTCTGCCATCAGTACAACCGCATCGTACCTCTCCACGGACACGGCATCAAAAATCTTCTTTTCTCCCATATCCGTCAGGTCATGATTGTAAAAATCGGACAAAGTGGAATAAAACACAACCTTGCAGTTATGCTTTCCGCATTCCCTTGCTACCGCCCGTATCATATCCATGCGCTCGTCATTGTGAAAAAAAGCAACGATAAACGCAATAACCTTATAATCTTTTCCCTCTGAATATTTCCCCATATTTATTTTCCTTTTCCGATCCCCATACTAACTGTTTTACTTTAAGACGAGCTGCAGACCGTATATGACAGCCGCAGATATTACAATCTGCAGGATGGCAAACCGGAATACCGTCTGCGTATTGGACCAGCCTTTCTTTTTTCTTACGTGATCATGAAGCGGTGTTAATGTATTTCTTAAAATATGAATCTTAAAGACACGGATCAGGGAAACCTTAAGCAGCCCCAGTCCGCCATCCGCAATCAGCATAAAAGCAGCCGGAATGTACAGGAACGGGCTTCCCGTCTTTAAGGCGGCAATACTGATAAAAACACCCATGGCCCTGGAACCCGCATCCCCCATCAAAAGCCGGCTGGGTGTTGCGTTGTACCACAGGTATCCTAAAATACATGCTATGAATAAAAGTATGGAAAAATACAGATCATTTCCCGTATTCAATAATTTTCCGATCAGATAAATCGTCGTGAGAGTCACAATGGTAAGCGTACCGGAGAGCCCGTCCACGCCGTCGGCGCAGTTCGTCACATTGATGGACACCCATACCAGAATGATGGCGCAAATCATAAATATCGCCGGATGAAGGGTAAAATTCATACCGAAGAAGGTAATGCCGCAGCCGTTGTAATAAATGTAGGTAGCGGAAACCGCCACTGCCACCAATAAATCCAGAATACCTTTTTTCCACTCTCCCCATGGTTTTTCCGCCGTATCATCAAAAAAGCCGGTCAGCATTTCGATAACGGTCAGTATCAGGTAAATGCAGAGCTCAAGGCTGATATCGGAAAACAAAAGTGTGCACACCGCAAATACCAGTACAAAGATAATGCCCGCTCCTCTCGGTTTGCCGGCGGATTTTTTGCCGTCCACGGCGAATTCCCTGCCCTGATCCTTTGGCAGAAATCCCGCAAACTTACTGATAAAAATACAAGTAGCCGCAAAGGTAAAAAGAATGCCCGCAAACGCAATAACCGGAAGTTTATCCGGAAAAAAATATGGAAGCATACGTATTCATCCTCTCTTTTTCATTAACTTAAAAATTATAACACACCGAAAAAAATCTTCCAATAGCTTTTGTAAAATCACCTGAAAGATGTGCAAAAATGAATTTATTTTTCTTGACAAATACCCCGTGGGGGTATATCTTTTAGATACCCCGGCAGGGTATACAACACCATTCAGGAGGAGTCAGGATTATTATGAGCGAAAATAACAGACACTGTTGTTGCAGCGATAAAAATACCATGCGGACGGAGGAGCAGAAAAAAAAGCTTTTAAACCGTCTGAAAAGAATAGAAGGACAAATCCGTGGCATCCAGTCCATGATCGAGGACGATGCGTACTGCAACGATATCTTAACCCAGTCCGCTGCCGTCAGCGCCGCCGTCAATGCCTTTAATAAAGAACTCCTTGCCAGCCACATCCACACCTGTGTTGCCAGGGATATCCGTGACGGCAAGGATGAAGTGATTGACGAACTGGTTGCAACGCTGCAGAAGCTGATGCGGTAGCCGGTCAGCTTATTTACGGAAATGACCTATTTTTATTTTATAGAAAAGGAAGGATACTATATGGAACAATATCATGTAAGCGGCATGCACTGTGCAGCCTGCAGTGCCCGCGTGGAAAAAGCGGTTTCCAAGGTACCGGGTGTTACGACCTGCACCGTCAATCTGCTGACCAATTCCATGGGAGTGGAAGGAACTGCCTCTCCCAAAGATATCATGGCAGCCGTAAAGGCAGCCGGATACAAGGCTTCCTTAGATAAAAAGAATGCTTCCGTTTCCGAGGAAGCCGATGAATTAAAGGATACGGAAACGCCTGCTCTCAGGAAGCGTTTTATCGCCTCCCTGATTTTTCTGTTAATTCTCATGTACTTTTCCATGGGACATATGATGTGGGGATGGCCGCTGCCGTCCTTCCTCGCAGACAACCACATGGCAATGGGACTCATCGAGCTTCTGCTTGCCGGCATTATCATGGTGATTAACCAGCGGTTTTTCATCAGCGGCTTTCAGGGACTCCTGCACCGTGCTCCCAACATGGACACGCTGGTTGCCTTAGGCTCCTCCGCTTCCTTTATCTGGAGCGTAGCTGCCCTGTTTATGATGTCGGATGCCTATGTAAAAATGGACATGGACCGCATCATGGTGCTGATGGACGAATTTTATTTTGAGTCCGCCGCCATGATTTTAACCCTGATTACTTTGGGTAAAATGCTGGAAGCCCATTCCAAAGGCAGGACCACCTCCGCACTAAAGAGCCTTATGAAGCTGGCTCCTAAGACCGCCGTACTCCTCCGGGACGGAAGGGAAGTGACGGTTCCCATTGAGCAGGTTAAGAAAGGTGACATTTTTGTGGTGCGTCCCGGCGAGAGCATTCCCGTGGACGGCATCGTGACGAACGGCAGCGGAGCCGTAAACGAAGCGGCTCTCACCGGGGAAAGCGTTCCCGTGGACAAGGTAACGGGCGACATGGTTTCCGCCGCCACCATAAACCAGTCCGGATTTTTAACATGCGAAGCCTCCCGTGTCGGTGAAGACACCACTCTTTCCCAGATTATCAAAATGGTGAAGGATGCTTCCGCCACCAAGGCTCCCATTGCGAAAATTGCGGATAAGGTTTCCGGTGTTTTTGTGCCGGTAGTTATGACCATTTCCCTGATTACCCTGATTGTTTGGCTGCTTATCGGGCAGACCTTCCCCTATGCGCTTGCCCGCGCCATCTCCGTTCTGGTTATAAGCTGCCCCTGTGCGCTGGGACTTGCCACTCCCGTCGCCATTATGGTTGGCAACGGTCTGGGCGCCAAAAACGGTATTCTCTTTAAAACTGCCGTTTCCCTGGAAGAAGCCGGCAAGGTCAAAATCATTGCCCTGGATAAAACCGGCACCATCACCAAAGGAGAACCGAAGGTCACCGATATCTGCCCGGCTGACAGTGTTTCCGAAGAAGAGCTTTTACAGACCGCTTTCTCTTTGGAGCAGAAAAGTGAGCATCCTCTGGCAAAAGCCGTCTGTGATTACGGCACAGAGCATGCTCTCAAAGCGGACGATGTTTCCGATTTCACCGCTCTCCCCGGCAACGGCCTGACCGCTTCCCTGCAGGGTGAAACCCTCTGCGGCGGCAGCATGAAATTTTTGGAAAGCCGGACCTCTGTTTCCGAGGCAGACAAAAAGAAAGCAGACGAGCTTGCCTCAGCGGGCAAAACACCTCTTGCCTTCTTAAAAGGCAGCCGCTTCTTAGGCTTTATCGCTGTTGCGGACGCCATCCGTGAGGACAGTCCCGCTGCTATTAAAAGACTGCAGAGCATGGGTATCCATGTGGTTATGCTGACCGGCGACAACGAAAGAAGTGCGAAAGCTATCGGTATTGAAGCCGGTGTGGACGAAGTCATTGCCGGTGTTCTGCCGGACGGCAAGGAAGCCGTTATCCGCGACCTTAAGAAAAAAGGCAAGGTTGCCATGGTGGGTGACGGCATCAACGATGCACCCGCTCTTACCTCTGCCGATATCGGCATTGCCATCGGCGCCGGTACAGATGTAGCCATTGACGCAGCGGATGTGGTACTGATGAAGAGCACTCTCGCGGATGTGCCCGCAGCAATCAAATTAAGCCGCTCCGCTCTCCGCAACATCCATGAGAACCTGTTCTGGGCATTTATTTACAATATCATCGGTATCCCTCTGGCAGCCGGTGTATTTGTAAGTCTGGGGCTTACCTTAAATCCCATGTTCGGCGCCGCGGCCATGAGCCTTTCCAGCTTCTGTGTGGTATCCAATGCCCTGCGGTTAAATTTCTGTAAGTTATATCAATAACCATATAGCAAAAATAAAAAAGGAGAAAAAACTATGACAAAGACAACATTAAAAATTGACGGTATGATGTGCGGGATGTGTGAATCCCATGTAAACGATGCGATTCGCCAGGCATTCAAGGTAAAGAAGGTAAATTCTTCCCATTCCAAGGGCGAATGCGAGATTATCAGCGAAGAGCCTTTAGACGAAGCAAAGCTGCAGGAAGTAATGGAACCCACCGGTTACAAGCTTCTTTCCGTAGAGGCAGAGCCCTACGAAAAGAAAGGCTTATTCGGATTTGGTAAATAAACTCTATTTCTTCTTATTAAAAATCAGGACCTTACGCAGCACATAGTTGATAATGGTAACTAAAACTGCGGAAATGAAAATCTTGGCAATCCAGTAATCCATGTGAAGCACGTTGACCGTTACTTCCATGATGACGATATCAAGCAACCAGGTGGATACGGTGGAACCGGCAAACTGTAAAAACTCCTTTACCACATGGGGATTGGTGCTCTTGAACACCAATTTCCGGTTCAGCGGATAGGAAAACAGTACGCCGGCAAGCCAGCCGCCGGTGTTGATTACAAAATTCTGCCAGGTGACAGTGGGGTCAAGCGGAAGCTTCAGCAAAAAGCATACCACCCAGGAAACGATGGTGGTGAGCACACCCACAATGAGGTAAACCAGAATTTCCCGGTACTTTATCATCAATTCTTTGCACTTATTTATCATATTCATCCTCTTTCTTTTCTGTCGGTATCTACGCGTTCACTATATTGCGCGGCTCTCCGTTCAAAAATGCCTTCGCATTTAAGTATGCTTCGTTCACGCAGCGGAAACGGGCTTCCACACTTGCCCATGCCAGATGCGGCGTAATGATTAACCGGTTGCTGTCCTTAATTTTACTCAAAGGATTGGAAAGCTGCAGCGGCTCCTTTTCCAGTACGTCTAAGCCTGCTGCCATGATTTCCCCATTCATCAGAGCATCGTACAAATCGGCATTGTTCACCACGGGGCCTCTTGCCACGTTCACAAGCACTGCGGTTTTTTTCATTTTCCGAAGCGCTTCTTTGTCAATAAAATCCCGGGTTAAATCGCTCAGCGGGCAGTGCAGGGAAAGGAAATCGCTTTCTCTTAACAGAGTATCCTTGTCCACCTGTTCGTATTCTGTGACGGTACTCTTGCCGGTTACGGAATGGAAAATCACGCGGCAGCCGAAGGCAGTGGCAATCTGCGCCACCTTTTTGCCGATATGTCCCATGCCCACGATGCCCCAGGTCTTGCCGGCCAGCTCCGTAAATGGCTCATCAAAATTGGAAAAACGGTCCTGCGCTGCATAGGCACCGGATTTTACATATTCATCATAATGGGGAAGCTTCTGCAAAAGGGTAAGCATCAGAGTAAATGTATGCTGTGCTACCATATCCGTGCAGTAGTCCGCCACATTGGCAACCTTGATACCACGGCTGTTGCAATAAGTAAGATCGCAGTTGTCAAAACCGGTGGCAAATTCGCAGATAAGCTTTACATCGGGGGACTCCCTTAAGGACTCCTCATTCAGGCGCGCCTTATTTGCCACTATAATATCCGCATCCTTCGTGCGCTCTCTTACTTCCTCTGCCGTGGTGGTGTTGGGATAGCAGGTAACCTCGCCCAGCTCTTCAAAGCAGTCTACCGGTGTGTCCACACCGACACTGTTCCTTTCTAATATGACAATCTTTACTTTATCCATAGGATTTATTCCTTTCTCCATTCTATTATCAAATCAGATGTTTAGGCCAATTCGACGAAATTTCCTATAGTGCAATAAAACGCAGATGCCAAGGCACCTGCGTTTTATTATAATGCATTTTTTTTAAATTGTATAGCTTATAATCTGGGAAGAAGTTCTGCCCTGCGTTCTTCGTAGCCGGGCTTTCCGAGCAGTGCGAACATGTTCTTCTTGTAGCTTTCCACACCGGGCTGATCGAAAGGATTTACACCGTTTAAGTATCCGCTGACACCGCATGCAAACTCGAAGAAATAGAACAACTGTCCTAAGTAGAATTCGTTGATTTCGGGGATGTTTACGATGAAGTTGGGAACCTGGCCGTCGGTATGTGCCAAAATGGTACCGTTCATAGCGCTCTTGTTTACGAAATCAACCGTCTTGCCTGCTAAGTAGTTCAGACCGTCCAGATCAACCGGCTCTTCGTTGATGGTAAGCTCTTCCTTCGGGGTTTCTACGTTCATAACGGTTTCAAACATAATGCGGGAACCGTCCTGGATGAACTGTCCCATGGAGTGCAGGTCTGTGGTAAGGTCCACACTTGCGGGGAAGATACCCTTCTGATCCTTGCCTTCGCTTTCGCCGAACAGCTGCTTCCACCATTCGGAAACATAGTGCAGGCAGGGTTCATAGTTTGCCAGGATTTCAACCTTCTTGCCTTTTCTTAATAAAATATTGCGGAGTGCCGCATATTTCAAAGAATCATTTTCTTCAAAATCATTTTCCAGAGCAAGCTTTCTGCCGCTTGCAGCACCTTCCATCAGCTTGTCGATATCGGCGCCGCTGACTGCGATGGGAAGAAGACCTACTGCGGTCAGAACGGAGAAACGTCCGCCTACATCATCGGGAACAACAAAGGTTTCGTAACCTTCTTCATCCGCTACATGCTTCAGGGCTCCCTTCGCCTTGTCGGTGGTTGCGTAAATACGCTTTGCAGCCTCTTCCTTGCCGTATTTCTTTTCCAAAATTTCCTTGAATACACGGAACGCAATAGCGGGCTCTGTGGTGGTACCGGACTTGGAAATCATGTTGATGGAGAAATCTCTGTCTCCCACTACATCCATAAGGTGCTTAATATAGGTAGAGCTGATGGAGTTTCCTACATAATAAATTTCCGGTGTCTTGCGGATGCTCTTGTCTACCATGTTGTAGAAGCTGTGTCTTAACGATTCGATGGCTGCGCGTGCTCCTAAGTAGGAACCGCCGATACCGATTACTAAAAGGACATCGGAATCAGCCTGGATTCTCTTTGCTGCTTCTTTGATTCTTGCAAACTCTTCCTTGTCATAATTAACGGGCAGGTCAATCCAGCCTAAAAAGTCGTTGCCTGCGCCGCTTTTAGAAAGCAGAACCTCCTTTGCATCCAGAGTCTGCTTCTTTATCTTTTCAATCTCTCCTGCAGAAATGAAAGGACTTGTCTTACCATAGTCAAATGTAACTTTTGTACTCATATCATTACTTCCTTTCCCTTGTTCAAAAGGCGTTCCTAAATTAACCAAACCCAAGTGTAGCAGAATTATATGCAAAATTCAAGGTAAAGTTGCGCAAAAATGAGAGAAAATTGCGCAAAATAAGAGTAGAAATGCAAGAAATTGATATCCGATTATGGCGCAAATACATACTTCCGTCCTATTATGCTTTCTACAGCGTGAGAAACTCCTTTAAAAGCTCCTCCAGCTCCTTTTCGTTCATGGAAGAAAATGCCTCCTGCGGCTCCGGTTCTTCCTCCCTTGCGACAGCCGTTGTCTTAGGTTTTACTCTTCCCTCCGTTTTCTGTGTCGTCCGGATATCCTGCGCCTCTTCCGCCTCCTCCGTAAGCTCCGCTTCCGCAAGCTGCATGGACATATGGTTTTCCAGAAAATCCACAAGATTAATTTTCAACACCCGGCGCCTGCCCCGGATGTCCATGACCGCCGATACGGCAAAATGCAGATACAATCCCAGAAAACTGACTATATAATAAGGAAGAACGGCAAACAGACCGGCGCTTTTCGTGATGCTGCGGCAGACCGCAATTCCGGCGCAGAGCACCGACAGAAGCATGGTCTGTCCGCACAGATGATAAAAGGTATTCACGGAAACCGGCCCTATTTTCATCTGGTTTAGGTACTTGTCCACAAAAACCGGCACGTTTGCCACGCCGTGGTTTAAGCGGTAACAGTTCACAAATTTTAATTTGCACTGTTTCAGCCTTTTATTCTTCGTGGCACGCATATTTTCCGTCTCTTTAATCATATTCTGATAGAGGACTCCCAACATAATTTTACCCAGTATGCTGCATACTAAAAAAACAAACATCAGACTGCTTAACAGCAGTTCTTTTTGAAATGTAGCTAACATAATTCCCTCCTTAAACACATTTTCTACATTTTATCTCTTTTATAGGGAAGTAACAATATGTTGTATACGGAAATTCGTTGACAATATTCCTGCAGGTTCCACAAATATTTTGATTTTTATACATATTTCTGCTATAATTTTATTTTAGATTAAAATTTGTTCCATTTGGGAGGTCATGATTATGAAATATAAGACAAGCGGCACCTGTTCTTCTGCCATTGATATAGAAATCAAGGATGGAATTATCGATTCCGTAAGCTTTACGGGAGGCTGCAACGGCAATCTGCAGGGCATTTCCCGTCTGGTGGAGGGCATGAAGCCCGAAGACGCCATCAAAAAGTTAAAGGGTATTCGCTGCGGTTACAAGTCCACATCCTGCCCCGACCAGCTTGCAAGAGCGCTGGAATCCATGCAGCAGCAGTAAAAGATTTCAAACAAGGCAGCGTTTCAGATGAATTTAGGCGAAACCTGTCATTCGGGAAGGGAAGGATTATTATGAAGAAAATCGTACTGACAGGCGGGGGCACCGCCGGACACGTTACACCGAATTTAGCTCTTCTGCCTCATCTGCAGGCAGCGGGTTTTGAAGTATATTATATGGGCTCCTATGATGGAATTGAGAAAAAGCTCATTGCCGACTTCGGCATACCGTATTACGGCATTTCCACCGGAAAGTTCCGCCGTTACATGGACCCCAAGAATTTTACCGACCCCTTCCGTGTCATGAAGGGCTTTGCCCAGGCACATAAAATTCTGAAGGAGCTCAAGCCCGATGTGGTATTTTCCAAGGGAGGCTTTGTCAGTGTGCCCGTGGTACGTGCTGCCCATACCCTGCATATCCCCTGTATCCTGCATGAGTCCGACATGACGCCGGGACTTGCCAACAAGCTCTGCTTAGGTGCAGCTACCAAAATCTGCTGCAACTTTCCGGAAACCGTTAAGCTACTGCCGGAGAAAAAAGCCGTTCTTACCGGTTCCCCCGTGCGCGAGGAGCTTTTCACCGGTGATAAAGTCAGAGCACTCGACATGTGCGGTTTTACTGCCAACAAGCCGGTTATTATGGTTATCGGCGGCAGTCAGGGCGCTGCCAGCGTCAACAAAGCCGTCCGGGATGCCCTGCCCGCTCTCTTAAAGGATTTTCAGGTCGTTCACCTTTGCGGCAAGGACAAAATGGACAATCTTTTATTGAACACACCCGGCTACAAGCAGTTTGAATACCTGAAAGCCGAGTTAAAGGACGTTTTCGCCATGGCGGACCTGGTGATTTCCCGTGCAGGCGCCAATGCCATCTGCGAGCTTTTGGCTCTCGGCAAACCCAATATTTTAATTCCTCTGCCCTCTTCCAAGAGCAGGGGCGACCAGTTACTCAATGCACGTTCCTTTGAAGCACAGGGATTTTCCATGGTAGTTGACGAAGACGACCTCACGGATACTCTTTTAGTGGAAAAAGTGCAGGAGCTGTATTGCAACAGACAGAGCTATATCAGCGCCATGAAGCAGAGCCACCAGCTCAGCGCCATTTCCACCATCATGGACCTGATTAACGATATGGTAAAGGAAAAAGATGAACAATAAAGCATTACACACTCTTGAATTTGACAAGATAATCCACCGGCTTATCGAAAAAGCCGACTCCGAACCGGGAAAGGCATGCTGCCGCAGCCTTGTTCCCGACACGGATATACATGCCATCCGCACCGCCCAGCAGGAAACGGCGGATGCGCTCTCAAGGCTGCTGCGCTTCGGAAGTACTTCCTTCGGCGGCAACAGGGATTTGGGATATTCCTTAAAATCCCTTGATATCGGCAGCTCCCTAACAGCTCCCGAGCTGATTAAAATTGCTGATTTTTTAGAAAATACCGCCCGTATCAAGGCATATGGCAGAGAGGACAAGGACACTGAGAAAAGAGATTCCCTGTCTTCTTATTTTGATGCCCTCTCCCCCCTCACACCGGTTTCCGAAGAAATCCGCCGGTGCCTGTTATCCGAGGAGGAAGTGGCAGATGATGCCAGCCCCGCGCTCAAGCGTATCCGCAGGGAGATTGCCCTTACCGGCGAGAAAATTCATTCCCAGTTAAATTCCATGGTAAACGGCTCCCTGCGCACCTACCTGCAGGACGCTGTCATCACCATGCGTGACAACCGTTACTGTCTGCCGGTCAAGGCAGAGTACAAGGGACAGGTTTCCGGTATGGTCCACGACCAGTCCTCCACCGGCTCCACATTCTTTATCGAGCCAGCCGCCGTTGTGGAATTAAACAACAAGCTGCGCCAGCTCGGCATCGAAGAGCAGAAGGAAATCGAGAAAATTTTAGCGGAGCTTTCCGCTATGGCAGGCGAGCATACCGCCGAAATGGCGGCAGGGCAGAAGGTCATGACCACCTTGGATTTTATTTTCGCCAAGGGCAAGCTCGCTCTGGATTACAACGGCACCATGCCGCTGTTTGAAGAAGACCATGCCATCCGGATACGAAAGGGCAGACACCCGCTGCTTGACAAAAAGAAAGTCGTCCCCATTGACATTACCCTGGGAAAGGATTTTGATCTGCTGATCATCACCGGTCCCAATACCGGTGGTAAAACGGTTTCCTTAAAAACCGTGGGACTGTTTACCCTCATGGGACAGGCCGGGCTTCATATTCCCGCTGCCGACCGCTCCGTGCTTTCCGTTTTCCGGGAGGTTTACGCGGATATCGGCGATGAACAGAGTATCGAACAGAGCCTTTCCACCTTCTCTTCCCACATGGTGACCATCGTGGACATCTTAGCACATGCGGATGAAGATTCCCTGTGCCTGTTTGATGAGCTGGGCGCCGGCACGGACCCTACGGAGGGTGCGGCTCTTGCCATTGCCATCTTAAATCATCTGCACGATGCAGGCATCCGGACCATGGCGACCACCCACTACAGCGAACTGAAGCTCTATGCGCTTTCCACTCCTTTTGTGGAAAATGCCTGCTGTGAGTTTGACGTGGAGTCCCTGCGTCCCACCTATAAGCTGTTAATCGGCATTCCCGGCAAAAGCAACGCCTTTGCCATTTCTTCCAAGTTAGGGCTTTCCGACGACATTATCAATGCCGCAAAGGAACAGATCAGCAAAGAGGACGAGAGCTTCGAGGATGTCATTGCCAATCTGGAAAACAGCCGGAAGAACATCGAAAAAGAAAAAGAAGAAATCACTGCCTACAAAGAACGCATCAAGACTTTAGAGCAGCAGTTAAAAGCGAAAAATGAGAAAATCGACCAGGCAAAGGACCGCATTTTACGGGAAGCCAACGAAAAAGCCCGCAATATCCTGCAGGAAGCCAAGGACGTGGCAGACGAAACCATTTCCAGTTTCAACAAGGCCAATGCCGGTACCGATATCAAGCAGCTGGAAACCAGGCGTCAGAACCTGCGCAAGAAAATTGATGAAAAGAACGACCGTCTTTCCTTAAAGACGCCGCCGAAGCAGAGCGCTCCGAAGTTAGACCCGAAAAAGCTGAAAAAGGGCGACTCCGTCAAAGTCATTTCCTTAGGCTTAAAGGGAACCGTAAGCACCCTGCCCGATGCCAAGGGCAATCTTTTCGTGCAGTGCGGCATTATGCGTTCTTCCGTGAACGTCAATGACCTGATGCTGCTTGCGGATGACGATACGGCAACCCAGTCCTCCAAATCCTTAAAGCCCCAGAGCTTCGGCAAGGGAAACGGCAGGTCCGGTCTTTCCAAGTCCATGACGATTTCTCCCGAAATCAACCTGCTCGGCATGACCTGCGATGAAGCGGTTGCAGCACTGGATAAATATTTAGACGACGCCTACCTGTCCCACTTAAACACTGTCCGCGTGGTGCACGGCAAAGGCACCGGCGCTCTCAGAAGCGCCGTTCAGAACCACTTGAAGCGGTTAAAGTATGTAAAAGAATACCGCTTAGGCGAATATGGCGAAGGTGACGCAGGTGTCACAATCGTAACCTTCAAGTAACTCATAAACAGAATTTGAAAAGGAGGCTTCTATGGTAAGCAAACAGAAAATTTTAATCGTGGATGACGATGAAAATATTGCGGAGCTGATTTCCCTGTATCTCACAAAAGAATGCTTTGAAACCATGATTGTGGGGGACGGTGAATCCGCCCTTTCTGCCGTAAATACCTTTGAGCCCAACCTGATTTTATTAGACCTCATGCTTCCCGGTATCGACGGTTATCAGGTCTGCCGTGAAGTACGCGCCAAAAACCAGGTTCCCATTATTATCCTCTCCGCCAAGGGCGAAGTCTTTGATAAGGTGCTGGGACTGGAAATGGGTGCGGACGATTTCATGGAAAAGCCCTTTGACTCCAAGGAACTGGTTGCCCGCGTAAAGGCAGTTCTGCGCCGTTACAAACCGGCCGCTCCCGCCAAACCCGCTGTCAGCGAAAAATGCGTGGAATATCCGGATTTAATCATCAACCAGACCAATTACTCCGTTATTTATATGGGTCACACAGTGGACATGCCCCCCAAGGAGCTGGAGCTTCTGTACTTCTTAGCGTCCTCTCCCAACCATGTTTTCACCAGAGAGCAGCTCCTGGACCAGATCTGGGGCTATGAATATATCGGCGACACCCGCACCGTTGACGTACATATCAAAAGGCTGCGGGAAAAAATCAAGGACCACGACTCCTGGAAAATTTCCACCATATGGGGCATCGGTTATAAATTCGAGGTAAAAGGAAATTAAGCAATGAAAAAAACGCTGTATTTAAAATTCCTGCTTGCCTATGTCATCTTCGGCATCTTCGGGTTTATTATTATTTCCGTTTTTGTGCCGAAGCTGACGGTAGAACAGCTTACCAGAGAAAAAGCGAATACACTCTATTCTGAGGCTACACTGATTGCAGACAGGTACGGCTCCGGTCTGTATACCAGTGATACTTCCTTAGAGTCTGTAAAAAACCAGCTGGATGCCCTGTCCGTTTATTTAGACTCCGACATCTGGATTATTAACCCGTCCGGCCGTATGGTACTTACCACGGAGTATCCTCTCAACGTGGATGAAGTGGTGATTATCGAAAATTTCGACCCGACGCTCACCGCGAATTCTTACTACAATGTCAGCAATTTTTTCAATTATTATGACGAAGCCATGCTCAATGTCATTGCGCCCATTACCACCAATTACAAGGTAAACGGCTATGTGGTCATCCATGCTTCCATGGCATCCGTTTATGAGTCTTCCAACAGCCTGCTGACAATTTCCTACATCACCATGTGCATTCTGTTTTTCCTGTCCATGATTATCCTGATTTTCTTTACGGAGATTGTATACAAACCGCTGCGAAAGATTACCTATGCTACCGAGCAGTACGCTTCCGGCAATATGCATTATGAATTTCAGGTAGAAAGCGAGGACGAAATGGGCTATCTGGCTGCCTGCCTGAACTATATGGCAAGCGAAATTGCCCGTTCCGAGGACGACCAGAAAAAGTTTGTTGCCAACGTTTCCCACGACTTCCGCTCCCCGCTTACTTCCATCAAGGGCTACCTGGAAGCCATGATTGACGGCACCATTCCGCCGGAGCTGCATGAAAAATATCTGCAGATTGTGTTGAACGAAACAGACCGTCTGACCAAGCTCACAAACAGTCTGCTTACTCTGAATAACTTAAATACCAAGGGAATGCTTTTGGACAAGACCGACTTTGACATCAACAAAGTCATCCGGAATACGGCTGCCTCCTTTGAGGGCACCTGCCGAAAAAAGAAACTTGCCATTGAGCTTATCCTCACCGGCAATACCATGTATGTAAATGCGGATATGGGCAAAATCCAACAGGTTCTGTATAACCTTCTGGACAACGCCATCAAGTTCAGCCATTCCGATTCCGTCATCCGCATCGAGACCTCTGAAAAGAAAAACAAGCTGCTCGTGTCTGTAAAAGACAGCGGCATCGGCATTCCCAAGGATGACTTAAAGCTCATCTGGGAGCGTTTTTACAAATCGGACTCCTCCCGCGGCAAAGACAAAAAGGGAACCGGTCTGGGACTTTCCATCGTAAAAGAAATCATCGCCTCCCATGGAGAACATATCAATGTCATCAGCACGGAAGGCGTCGGCACGGAATTTATCTTTTCCCTGCCCTGCTCTAAAATAGAAGAGGAGGAGGATTAAATATGGATATTTCCCTGTTATCAGCGGATTATACCATCCGTCAGCTCACTCCTGTGGATGTGGATACGGTTTATCATCTCTGTGCAGAAAATACTCTTTTTTATGAGTACCATCCGCCCTTTGCCACACGGGAAAACATTATAAACGATATGTCGGCTCTTCCACCGGGAAAAGAAATGAAGGACAAATTCTATTTAGGCTTCTTTTCCGGTGATATTTTAGTTGCCGTAATGGACCTGATTTTGAATTATCCAGAAGAAAAAACAGCCTACATCGGCTTCTTTATGATGAAGAAGGAGATGCAGGGCTGCGGAAACGGAACAAAACTGATAAACGGGTGTGCGGAATTTTTCGCCCAATCCGGTTTTATCAAAATCCGTCTGGCTATTGATAAGGGCAATCCTCAGAGCGAGCATTTCTGGTCAAAGAACGGCTTCACCAAAACCGGGGAAGAATACCCTAATGATGTGTCTGCGTATCTTCCAATGGAACGGGAGCTCCCGCTTCGCGGATAAGACAGTACTGCTTCAAGTCAAAGTGCTTGTTGAGCACGCCGTAGGTTTTGAACCCAAACTGCTGGTAAAATGCCACGTTTTCCGGGTTGTGGGTTTCTAAGGAAAGCATCATTTTATGCTCTTCCGCATAGTGGATGGTTTCCTCAATCAGCTTTGCCGCAATGCCGTGGTGCTGCATTTCGGGGTCCACCGCCAGGTAAATGATATGTATCCTGTTTTTTACGTGAAGCTGCTCCGTCCAACTGGAATTCAGGTAATCCCTTCCCAAAATAAAATTGAACAGTGTTTTCAGGGAATGGTCTTCCTTCAAAAGATAGCCTTCCGTCCTAAGGGAAGCCATTGCCTCGCTGAAATAATATTTCAGCACATTGTAAGGCTCTGCTTCATCGGACACCACCAGCACGCCGTTTAATTCTTCGCTGTCCGCAAAGATTTCACAGGTTTCGTAAAATTCCGTCATATCGCACTTAAAAAGCTCCGGTGTCAGACGCTTGCGCACCTCCTCGTCCGGTATCAGAGTTTCATAGAGGGGGTCCTTTGAGAAACATTTGTTAAGGAGAACCTCCAGTTTGGGAAGGTCCTCAAATTTTACCTTATATAAATTATCACTTTCCATAGTCTGTCAGAATTCTTTTAAAATTCCTGCTATCTCCTCTGTTTTATTTTTCATTTCGGTTATCTCGTTTCGGAACAGTTCCACCTGGCGCTCATAGGCTTCCTGCAAAAATGCAATTTCTTTGCTGCAGTCGGCGTCTGTTTTTCCAATCAGCGCTTCCACCACATCAAACAAATCTTCGTGTCCGATAATTCTGCCGTAGCCCCATTTCAGTCTGTCCTTGGGCTGATTTAAGCTGTTTCTTGTGAAATACTCGTACACCTCTTTATCAAATGCAAAGGCATAAGAATTGTTATCTATCTCATAAAGTTTACGAAGGGCTGCAGAAATTTTGCCCTCCTTCAGGTTTCCGATAGCACCGTCCAGTAAAGTCAGATGCTCCTGTAGAATTTCCTGCGGGAACAATACCATGCCGTGCCAGTCGATCCGTACAAAGGTATCCTGCACCTTCTGGAATGCCCGGAGCAATGCCTTTTCCAGATTGCGGTTGTTTTCGTAAAGCGCATCTGCTTTGGCAGCCGGATTTTCCTCTTTGTCCCCGGCATCGTTCTGTAAGGCTGCACTATATCGTGCATATTCCCTGTTTGCTTCTAAGACTTTCTCATAAGCCTTATCTCCTGCTTTTGCCGCCTTCCGCAGCGCTTTCACAAAGCCGTCCCTGTCCGCTCCGCATTTTTCGCACCATTCATCGCTTATGCATTCCTCCGCTTTTTTCATAACGCCCGCAAAGGAAAGCGGAACCACCGCCGTTTTGTCAATCGCCATCAGAAGCAGTCCGAACAGTTCGTGATGCATCCGATACACATCTTCGTCATAGTAACCGTCGTTGTCAAACTGGGAATGATAATTGGTCTGCATGAAGCTGCCGCCCGTGAAATCATCCACCATAGAGGGAATACCGGAAATCGCAATGGAAAAATCATCCGACCAGGTTTCTATCGGCGCCGTTACTCTTGTTTCCTCCGGATACGCCCGGGTAAGAGTGGGCAAATCCTTCAGAAATTCCTCTAAAAACGGAACGTATTCATACGTGCTTCGTATCCGCGCTCTCGTTCCGTGTGCCAGCGCCGGCAGTTCAAAATTTAAGTCTGCAATCACGCTGCCCCGCCACTCGGGATGCACGGTAAATACCTGCTCATAGGCTCCCGTCGACCAGTCAAACTGGGTGTCGGAAATGCCCCATTCCTCCGCTGCCATGGCACAGAAGGTCAGTGTATTTTCCGGCTGATAGCCAATCTCCAGCAATGTTTTTCCGATGCAGAGCATCATGGCTATAGCTGTGTTATCATCCTGAAATCCGTCAAAATAGGAGTCGTAATGGGCGGAAAGCATAATCCGCCGCTCCGGATGTTTTCCGGGAATTTCGCCCACAATATTATAGGTTGTCCGGTCCTTTTCCACCTTGGATACCGCATCCAGGGTAACCGTTATTTCTTTGTTTTCTCCCAATGCATGCTTGATGTGCTCCGCATCCTTCCGGGATATGGAAAAGGCAGGGGCATCGGCGGGTCCCGCAATATCCTGCGCATTGAGCGCCGCATCATCCACTTCTCCGTAACCGCCCGTCTGCACCGCAATGACGGCTGCCGCCCCGTTCAGGTGTGCCTGGTAAACCGGGAAATTTATCCACCATTCATCGCGCTGGTTAATGTCCACCAGCACCAGTTTTCCTTTTACATCTATGCCTTCATAGTCCTGTCTGGTTCCCTTCCCCACATAGGCAAGGGTGAAATTCTGCCCGCCCTCTGTCACAAAATGGGTCTGGTAAGCTCCGAGCTGTACCTTTCTTATCTTTCCGTGTCTGTCTTCAAAGGTAAGTTCCGCTTTGTTGAACTCCCATGCATCCACTTTTATGGCATCCTTATATACCTTGGGAAAACCAAGCTTCCGCATCGTTTCCGCCAGCATGTCGCCGGTTTTCAGCTCCGCCCCGGAGCCTGATGTCCGGTATCCTAACTTGGGATTGGAACAGATTTTTTCCATCTTCTTGGCATGGTTGTATGACCACCTGATGTCAAGCGCATTTATGTAATTCTCCTGCATTCTCATCTGACTTATCATACCCTTTCCTTGCCGGCGCCGCCTTCCGCACCGACCTCTCTACGCTACCGAAATCATACCACCATATGGGGAATTTGGCAATTTCAAAAATCCGTCAGAACGACTCTTACTTCTTCCAAATCCTTATCGATAGCCGCCGCTATCTGCTCTGCTGTGAAGCCGTTTTTGTGCATGTTCATCGTACTGCGCTTCTTTCCCGGAAGCGCTTACTGCAATCTTCAGTTCTCTAATCACATTTTCCTCCTTAGATTATTTTGTTGTTTCTTGGGTTCTAAGCAGGAATTCTCGAATTTTTAGACACCGGCGAGCGCCGGCAAAAGAAAATTAGAAAAAAGAAGTATCTGCTTATGGATGTAGTATATCGTAAAGTTATAGACTATGCAAGGTTTATTTTGTTTAATTAAAGCCTGCATACCAATAAATTAAAAAATGTCAAAGGTAAAGGTTCCTTAAGCTATCCGGTTTAAGACTTTACCTCTGACACTTCTGTTTTGTTTATGGAATATATGGCTCCCAAATCTGAGTGATTACTCCCTCATTTTCTATAAAATAATAGAAAATGTTTTTTTCCCTTGTAAGATGTTCTTGAAAACGTTCCCATGTTACAGATGTACTTACAAAATTCCCATCCAATATAATGTACTGCGTATCTTGTGATATAGTATACTCTGTCTCTTTCTCAGAAACATTGGTAAATTCTATATAGGTATCCCTATCTACTTCTTCTGCTTTGTATAGGGATACTCTTCCTTCCTCGCAAGATACAATTTTACCACATATTTTATTTCCCTTTTGGAATTCCGGTTCTACATAACAATCAGATGTAGGTGTAAATAAAAATCCATAGATATATCCTAATTCTTCTTCTGACTTTCCGTCCGACACAACGATAGAAAATACCTTGACCTTTTCGCCATATCTTTCTTCTTCTCTCTCTTTCGGAGATTGTAATTCTATATTTTCCGGCTGCATTGCCATGAGAAAGAAATACTGATATCCGTTTACATCCAGAATTGCATTATATCCATCATGTTCCCCTGTTACCAGAGAATAATCTGTAAGTGGTTTTTTATTATCCTCCGGTTCTGACTCGCCATATAAAATCTCCCCTCCTGTATTTTCCGCATTTCCATCTTGATTTCCGCTTTCACTTTCTATCGTATTGCTTTCTTCTGTGCTTTTCACAGGTTTATCTTTTGCTATTCCACATCCTGCTATGGCAGTAACACAAACACACAATATACATAAAGGGATTTTCTTCATGATAGCCTCCTCTGCCAAAATGTTTCGGACGAGCCTCCTTCACTTCCTTGGACACGTTTTTTTCAGGATTTTTCATTATTCCATTCTTTGATTTCACCTGATTCCATTTTATAGACTTTATCCGCTAATTCCATTATATCATCATTGTTATGACTTGACAACAATATCAATGCTCCCCTGTCTCTTTCCTGTTTTATAATAGTCCTGATCTCATTAACTCCATTTTCGTCTAAGGAATTTGTAGGTTCATCCAAAAAAATAATATCCGGTTTCTCCATAATTGCCTGTGCAATAATAAGCCGTTGTTTCATTCCCAGTGAGTATTTTTGATATATTCTTTTATCCTGTGGATTTAGGCCGACTCTTTGGAGGGTCTTTACTACATCCTCTTCCCCCACCTTATGATTTATATTTGCCAGATAGAGTAGATTTTGTTTTCCTGTCAAGTTAGGATATAGTCCTGCATTTTCCAGTACAATTCCCTGATTTGGCATTACTGAAAAATCTTTGTGCAATACTTTTCCGTCCAAAACAATTTTACCGCTGTCACACTTTATAAGCCCCGACAAGGCTCTGAACAACATAGTTTTACCCGAACCATTCCGTCCGATAAATGCATATATATTTCCACTATATAATTTCAGATTAATATTATTTAAAATTACTTTTTTTTGAAGTGTTTTATATACTCCTTCTGCAATAAGTTCCATCTCATTTCCCCCATTCTGGATTGCTTTCAATAATCTCACTCTTTCTTACTACCCACATACCCATGAAAAAAATACCTGCGAAAACCGGCATTAGAATTGTAAAAAAATACATTGGTTCAAAAAGTTTATTTTCTCCATATTGCCAGCCAATTACTAAATAAGACACCGGATTCCAAATAAGTAGATTATTATATGAAAAAGCTGTAAATACTTTTATCATCTGATACATAATATTAAGAAGTACTATTTCCGAAACCTGAATTACCATTCCTACCGTATATGCCTCTGAACTTCCTAAATAAATCGAAAAAATGTTTATTAAAATAGACATAGCAAAGGTGTAAATGGAATATAGCAGCCAATGAATAACTGTATAACAAATACCCCAAAAATCTATCACTAAATGAAATCTAAGAAATGCCAGCAGCAATGCACATATAAGGTAACATCCTACAAAACATAAACACTTAATTCCCAATAAAAGGCATTCCCTACAATACCATAGCCTCCGATTAGTTTGTCTTGAAAAAACAAATATACTGGCTATGCAGAAATGTCTGTAAAATATAGTTCCTCCATACATTTCCATGAGAAAAACCGGAAGGAGTTTCATAAAAAAAGTGACGAGCTGTGAAACCGAAAACCCCATATTATATACTCCGTAAGAACCACTTAATTGTAATACAGCTTCTGATAAAGTAATCACATTTTCATATGGACTTATATACATGGCAGAAAAAATAATGCCAAATATGCATCCCATAATTTCCACATTTCTACGCATTAATCTGTTCATAAGCTATCTCTCTTCTCACAACTTTTCAAACAATAAGTAATCACCAATATTATTAGCAATATGCATGCCTCATATAAAAGTACATTCTTTTTGGTATCATCAAAAAGCATCAAATAATGTGGCCACCAAACCGCAACCTGATGACTATTTGCCTTGTGCGAAAATATTTGTGTAGCTTGTAAGCCCAAAAAGACAGGCAGGAACAATACAACCTTGTATTTTACCTGAATCATACTGGAAATAGCTGCCGTTATGGTTCCAAGCAAGCCAGAAACAATGCCAAACCAAACAGTACCTATTACAGCACAGAAATATGGAGATATTCTATATGCCCATGAAAACAGATAGTTGTGTACCGCATTCATATATTCCTCATTGTATCCATATACATATCCAAAATCCCGTTGTGCTCCTAAAGGGAACGAAAAAACATTAAGTACAATTTCAATTAAAAAAGGAATTATAAAAATAAGGCTTGTCGCAGCAAACACAGACAGATAATTTACTAAAAAATATCTTTTCTTTCCCTGTCTGGAAATTGCATATATGTCTACTCCCAGCTGCTTTTCCTGTTGAATTATAAATCCCCCTGGTATACAGACCAAAAAAGGGTATAATTGTGTTAATAAAATTGCTAAGTCGGCCCTATAATTTGTTTTATTGTAGCTAAGCAATAACATTTTCATCGGATGATACATTTGAAGTTTATCCAATCCTCTAAATTCGGTGACATTTTCTATAAAATTTAAGGTAACCATCAGAAATAGTGCATAAAATACCAATGCCGCCCTTTTACCTTGTAAAATATATTTTGTTTTTAAGAATATTTCTTTTAATAGCATTCTCTATCACTCCCATATATGAAATACTCAAGAAGATATTTCTTTGTTTCTTCCATATAGCGTAAATCTTCTTCTGAAGGTAGAATAAATTCATTATTTTTTACTGTTTCATATGGAATTGCCGTCCCATCGTGTCCGTCTGGCATTACTACTACATTGATACTGTCCTCGTAGCAAAATATAGGTGTTACTGATATATTTTCTGAAGGAAACAGTACTAACAATGTTCCTTTTTTTTCCTGAATCGTTTCCGAGGCAAAGACCAGATATTCCTTACCGACACATGGGATATTTGTCTTTCTTATATTAAAGAAGGGCACTTTCTGTTTTGATGATTCTACTGGAAGCGTTAAATACCAATCAGTAGAATACAAATAGACTTCTTCTCCTTCTGATATTTCACCTTTGTACACCTCTTCAATAATTGCTTTTTGTTTTCCTCCTTCCGTTATAATTTCAATATCATCAAGCACCTTCACCTTGCATATAATAGGTGACTGTGGCAGTATCTCTTTCATTATAATGCATTTATCTGCAATGTTCCCATTTGAAGCCACTTCTGCTCCTTGCATCCAATCATTGTTCCGGGTAATATCTGTATATTTATTCTTTTCACTCATTCCAAAAAGCAGCAACAAGACAGTAAGCACCCCTGTAAAGATTAATTTTTTTAACATTCTAATGCCTCTTTTCTTCGGAAGTATACATAAGGTGGACATAATTTATGCCCACCTTATGTATTTATAGATTTAATATCCGCTGTAATTTACAACAGCCTGTGCCGCCGAATTTGAATTTCCGCGAAATTGAAAGTATACCTCTGCATCATTTAGATGATTTTCTTTCAGCATAATACTGGTATATTTCTCAGCGCCTTCCGTCAGAACATAATATTTCTCACCACTCAGCATGATATTGTCACCATCACCGTCCAACACCCTGGTTTGTATTTTAGAAAAATTATCAGTACCTGACAGCGGATAAACAGAAATCAGTTTTACAACACAATGGTCTGTATGATAATCTCTTGCAGATGCATAATTGCCTGTCCAAATTTGATTTGCCGGCAAATTAATAACAACATTTGATGCACGTGTTGCTGCTAAAGCTGAAACTGCCGAAATCAAAAACATAGGCACTGCAATCCCCATTGATACCATCATCTTTTTTAATCTCATAGAAATCTCCCTTTCTTTCATTCGTTTTTATTTTTCTTCCTTTTACATCCAGTTTCTTACAGCTTCTGTCTCTACATTCTGATAATAGTTTCACGGCGAAGCCTTTACAACTGCTTTTTTTGCTGCATATTCCGTAGCCTTAATACATACTTCCGCGATTTCTTTTCTCATTGTTTTTCACCTCCTTTTCCTCAGATTACTGCAAAAGATACTAATCTCCCCCACTCCTTTGCTCATAGTATATATAATTTTACCGGCTGTCATGGAAACTGTCACCTCCCCAAGGTTTACCAGTAAAAACATACCCAGTATATTGCATTTTTTATTCAAGTAAATATTGTTTTCTCTTGTTTTGTATCAAGTCGCCTATCTTATTAATAATAAATTCAGATAATGCCTACAATATTCTATAACATACGACATAAAACAGATAGATTCAGTGCATCATTCTCTTGTAATGTTATTGTACTCGTGCGGAGTGTTGTTGTCAAGTGCCGTACTGCATTGAACGGATGTTAAAGTTATATTGCAATGTTAAATATATGTATGTGATAACAAAACTATCTCGTATAAAATATTTGAAGAAAACGGAAAGTTCTGCGTTCATATTTATTTTCCGATATTATAGAAGGAGCCGGAGGCATCGCCTCCGGCTCCTTCATCTTCTTTTTATATCATACTCACTTTTATCTTTTGCATGACTTTATGCACAGGATGGTACAGCACCAGCATGACAAAGAAATTGGAAATGCCATGCAGGATATCGTAGGGAATGCCTGCCACCCACCAGTTGAACGCCATGATAAGACCGCTTTTGATGCCGCCTCCCACAGTGCCGATTACGATATAGGGCAGGGAACAATATGCCCCAAACAAAAGACCGTAAAACCCGGACAAAATGGCAAACACCGGCATGGAGTCCTTTTTTTTGAAGAGCAGCACCAGCAGTGCCAGTGTGGGCCAGATATACAAATACATAATGACCCACACATTCACACCGTAGATACTCACTTCAATCAGGATAAACACCAGTATGGAATAAATCACCTTCGGTCCGAAAAACAGACTGAACATGATAATCCAGAAGGTAACCAGCTCCACGTTGGGCACTGCTGCCAGCGCCAGTTTGCTAACCTCGATTACTGCCGTCATCATACCAATCAGTGCAATATCCCGTACACTTACCTGAAATGGATTTTTTTTCTTTTCCATTTAATGAGAAATCCTATTCTGTATATTCCTCGTACTGAAGAGTATAGGTATCACCGTCTGCAACAGGCTGGCTGTCCACACCGTAGTTGCCGTAAGCACCGTTCACATAAATGCTCCAGTAAGCTCCGTCTGCATTGTAATCAGCGGTCAGACCATTTACGGTTTCCAGATACAGACCATAGTCGCTCTCGTTGCCTGAGAAAGTAAGACCGTCAGCTTCTTCCATTGCCTGCTTTAAGTACTCCGCATCGGTGTTCAGATTATAAGTTGTCTTGGTTCCCTGGTCATCTACCACTTCAATGGTAATTGCCTTTGCTCCCTTGGTGGGCTTTTCACGGAATACAAAGAATACTACTGCCAAAACCGCAATTACGGCTACCAGTGCCACGATTCCGATAATAAGACCCTTTTTTGATTTGTTATTTTGTTCTGCCATTTTCTTCTCCTCCTTGGCGTTTTTACGAATACAGAATGACAAAAAACCCTTCATGCATGAGCAGAAAGGATTGGAGAATTTAGTGTACCTGACCAATTCCTCGTGGTTATTTCGTACCAAATTTCAGGCAGGTCTCCTGACTCTAAGCTCATCGCCCCGCATCCGTCTTCCCAGGCTTTCGCCCAGTGACTTTGCACGCTGCAGCACCCATGAAGCCCATTGCTTCCTGTTTTACAGCCTTGCCGTGCGGAACTCCCTTAATACAGTGACGAGATCGTGCAGGCCTCTCACCTGCTTCCCTTTTCACCGGATCCGAAGCTTACCGTCTCCGCCATCTGTTCCCTTACGGCGAAACAGCATCCGCTCCTATCCGACACCTGAAACCGTCCATATTCGTGTTATTTTTTGTACCGTGCAAGTGTAGCACACCTTTCTTAAAAATGCAAACCTTTGGTTTACTCTCCGGAAACTTTATGATAGAGTAAAAATAAAAACGTTACCATTATCTACCTACTATAAACAGGAAAGAGAGGATATTTTATGCGCTATCAAAATCCCATCATCAAAGGCTTCTATCCCGACCCGAGCGTCTGCGCGGCAAACGGACATTTTTACCTTGTCAGCAGTTCCTTCCAGTTCTTCCCGGGCGTTCCCCTGTTTGAAAGTGACGATCTGGTAAACTGGACGCAGATTGGACATGTTCTCACCCGGAAAAGTCAGGTTATGCTGGAGGACATCAACAGCTCCGGCGGCGTGTTTGCCCCCACCATCCGTTTCTACAAGGGCCGTTTCTACATGGTAACCAACAACAATACCACCCAGGAAAATTTCTATGTATATACCGATGACATTCACGGAGAATGGTCCGACCCCATCGTAGTGGATCAGGGCGGCATTGACCCCTCTCTCTATTTTGAAGATGACCGCTGCTTCTTTATCAGCAACGGCAATGATGAAAATGGCAAAGGCTGTGTCATGCAGTGTGAAATTGAAGTTGCCACCGGCAGAAAATTAAGTGAATCCCGTCCCATCTGGTCCGGCAGCGGCGGCCGTTACTTAGAAAGCCCCCATATGTATAAAATCAGAGACTATTACTATCTTATGGCAGCCGAAGGAGGCACCGAATACGGACATATGGTAACCTATGCAAGAGCAGAAAATATATGGGGGCCTTTTGAAAATTATCCGCAAAATCCGGTACTCACCAACCGTAACAAGGCTCCTTTCATCATCCAGGGCATCGGTCACGGTGATCTGATACAAAATCATGACGGTAACTGGTATATAGTAACCCTTGGCTTCCGCCAGATTGGCGTATGGCAGCCCTATCATCATCTGGGCAGGGAAGTCTTTTTAACCCCCATAACTTTCCATGAGGACGGCTGGTTCACCGCCGGCAATGACGGTACAACAGACGAATCCTATGAAATTCCCGGCAGTTTTACCCAGCATGAAAAGAAACGCTACACATTTGACAATACGGACTGGAATTTAGACTGGTGCTATTTACGGCATCCGCATATGGAAAACTATGATTTCCCGGAAAACGGACTTACCCTGAGGGGCACCTCCACCACCTTAAATGAAACCAAATCTCCCACCTTTATCGGTTTACGACAGCGTGATTTTATTATGAACCTTTCCGTAGAGGTGGATCTGAAAGAAGGGGAAGCCGGCATCACTCTCTATATGGATGAAAACGAGCATTATGAGCTGGCGCTCTGCCGGACGGAAAAAGGGCTGGAGGCTATGCTCCGGTTAAATATCGGCGGCATTCACCATGTGGAAACCATGCTGCCTGTATACGGTGACAAATTTACTCTTTCCGTGGAAGCGGATGCACTGGAATACCGCTTCTATGTGATTACGGACGATGCCACCGTTTACCTTGGCAAAGGCTTCACCAAATATCTTTCAAGCGAAGTTGCCAGCGGCTTTACCGGCGTAGTGATGGGACTTTATGCCGTGGCCGGAGAAGCGGACTTCCGCGAATTCAGCTGTATTTACGGATAAGATTTATGGATAAGGAAGAAATTATGAGACTGGTCTTTATTGACATTGACAATACCCTGCTTGATTTTGATGCCTACGTGAAGCAGACCATGCAGACCGGCTTTGCCCACTTTGGATTAAAGCCTTATGAACCATACATGTTTGAAGTCTTTACAGAGGAAAACAACAGACTGTGGCATCAGATTGAACAGGGTACCCTTACTTTTGATGAACTGCATAACATACGCTGGTGCAATATTTTTCATTCCCTGCACATTCCTTTTGACGGTATTGTCTTTGAAGACTATTTCCGGAAAGCTATCTATGACAGTGCGATTCCGGTAGACGGTGCTTATGACATGCTTTCTTATCTTAAGGAGAAGTATGTGCTATGTGCCGCAAGCAACGGCCCATATGCCCAGCAGCTCCACCGTCTGGAGATAGCCGATATGCGAAAATACTTTTCCTACATCTTTGTTTCCGAAAAGGTCGGTGTTTCCAAGCCGGCCACCGGATTTTTTGACTATGCTTTCCGGGAAGTCAATCAGTCAGAAAACGGCTTGTCTTCCTCTCATCCTCTGACTGCTTCCGATGCTGTCATCATCGGCGATTCCTTAACTTCTGACATGGAGGGAGGACTTCGTTACGGCATGAAGACCTGCTTCTATCGCCGAAATCCTGGGATAAAGGTACCGGACAGTATTGACTGGGTCATCGATAATCTGCGGGATGTGCGGAAGATATTATAAAGAAGAGCCCTGAAACTTCCTGTATAAAACAACCAGAAGGCTCTCAAGAATTTGAAAGCACATAGCCCATAGCATGACATTGCCTATACAATATGGAACATAGTATATAAGCATCAGCAGGATCACTATGACTGTAAGGGATTTGCTTTTAAATCTCATGCACTGTGCTTCTCCATAGATTGTTCTTTGATCCGAAATCAAAGGCAGCTCTTTCCAGATCAGGAATAATCCCAAAAGGAGTATAGGACAAAATGTATAGCCATTAACAGAAATCTTCGCGGATAAAAGAATTATAGTTTCAAACGTCAAAAAAGACTGTCAGCACTGCTATTTATCCTGCTTCATTTAAGAGGCAGGATAAACTATATAGTATAAGTGCTGATTTCTTTTCGTCATTTTTATCTATCTTCAGTTTTGACATAAGAAGCGAGACTAAGAAGTTGTTTGCCCTATCCCACAATAAAAATACGTGCAAATATATTCCCTCCCAAGCTGATAAATAAACAATGTTATAGAGTAATCTTTATAATCTTGATTATTCCTTTATAATTTGTTAAAATCATCATCAAGAAATGTACATGGGGTAACTCTATGCAAAACGTCCTAATCGTAGAAGATGATCTTATACAGCTTAATATGTTATGTGAATGTATAAAAAAAGAATATCCGGGCTGGATTGTGCAGTCCGCCTGCAGTTATCATGCTGCAGAGCATCTACTTAACGAGTCTGTTTCCTTAAACATCCCTTTTACATTATTGTTGCTTGATGTCCAACTGTCTGGCGGAAGTACGGATCGCGGAGGTTTTTTTCTTGCAAAAACAGCCCGTAGATTCCCCTGCTATTATCGTGTCCCCATCCTTTTTCTTACTGCACTTTCCCATGAAGAATCCTTTGCTCTCTCTGAATTCCACTGCTACAACTATATTTCAAAGCCTTATACAGACAAAGATATTCTCTTTCAGCTGGAGCAGATGCTTCTTACCGGTTATTTGAATCAGACTATCGAACTGACCGATACCAATCGAATTCTTCACAGAATATCTCCAGAGGATATTTACTATATCGAGTCACAAGCTCATACCCTTCTTGTTTTTACCACAAAGGGTAAAATCAATACCAGGCAATATACCTTGGTACAGTTAGCTTCCATACTGGATTCCAACTTTATAAGATGCCATAAAAAATACATTATTAACAGAGACTACGTGCAATCCTACGATCGTATCTCACAGTATGTGCGAATAAATGGCACATCCATTTCCATAGGAAGAACCTATATAAAAAAAGTAGATGAGTGCCTGTTGTGCATGAAAGGGGAATAGATTATGTTTATTTCATATATTACATCATTTTTAGAATTCATATGTTATTATATTTTCATGAAGGCATATGTCTCTAAATCCCACATTCCCACAAAAACTGATCTTTTTGCGGCCATTATAATTCCTCTTATTCTAAGCATCATACCGGAAGACTATGCCGTCGCTTCCTTAATAATCGGACAAATTGTATACATTTTTTATTTCTTTTGCGCCAATCGTAACAGCAAAGGTCTTAACAACCTTTTTCTATATATTCTCACTTACGATACCCTTCTCGCCATACAGTTTTTTGCGGCACTCCTTTTATCCTTATTTCCCGCTGTTATAAATTCTCCATACCATGGAATCTGGGGGAATTTTCTTGTGATGTGCCTTTCACTGCCTCTGTGCTTATGTAAACCTGCTAAGATATTCTCATTTATTTCAGAAGCTGCTGTACCATTTCGCTTTGTATTATTGAATACTCACTTAATTCTGGTTAGTATTCTCCTCTTTCTCAAGACAAACCCAAACAGGCTTTACACAAATATAAGCGCCATCATAATTACTACTTTTATACTCATTGTTTCCAATGCCATTGTCCTGTATTACGACCAGAAAATGAATCTGCAAAGGCACGAGCTCTCATCATATCAAAAAAACTTACCTATTTACGAGTCTTTAATAAACGAAATCCGCAACAGCCAGCATGAATATTCCAACCGTCTGCAAAATCTTCAGACTCTGTCAAGTACCTGCACCAATTATGATGAATTAAAAAAATGCATCCAAACTTATACATATGAATACAGCAAACCCCTGCACGCCTATCCTCTCTTACAGATTGACAAACCTCTTTTAGCTGCGACCTTGTATAATCTTTCCTGTCAAGCTGAGAAGAAAGATATCGGCATACAGTTTGATGTAGTATCTGACAAATTAGAAAGCCATGCCAGTGAAGTTGACCTCTCAGACTATTTAAGCATTTTAATGCAGAATGCTATTGAAGCATGTTCACCAGGAGATAAAATTTATGTTCATTTATCCTCTGCCGATGGTCAAACTCAGTTTGAAATCAGAAACCCGGTACCGAAGTTTATCAGTTCTGATGAAATAACAAATTTCTTTAAAAACGGTTACACAACAAAAGCACTTATTGAAAAAAGGGATAACGTTCCACATGGTGCAGGGTTAAACAACTTGTTAAAGTCTGTCACCAGAAAAAAGGGTACCGTAGGAGCAGACTGCATAGAACACGTCGGTAACTATTGGATGATTTTTAACCTACAGATATAATAGCTTCTTCTATCATCCTGACAATTATCCGTAAAGCTTATCTCTCATTCAGATACAGCTGTACCCGGTTCTGGAGACGCTCTGCTGCCTCCTTGGCGGAAATGCTTCCGTCAAAATAGGGGGTCAGTTCATCCAGAAGGATCCGGTAAACTGCATATATATGGGGATTGTCCGGTTTGGCATGGTCACGTATAAAATAAATCCAGTCTGTCATTTCATCCGTATAAGGTATCTGCGTGCCGTAAAAATCATTCTGATAGGACTCCCTCACTTCCTTGGTCACTTTCTTTTGGTAAGCATCCTTCCGTACCGGAAATTTTCCGAGAGTTACACTGCCGTAGCCATCCTTTATCATATCCCGGCTGCTGTACGTACCATACCGTTCCTGTTCCCTCTCGGATATGAGAAAACGCAGAAAAGTATCCACACCCCCCGGATTCTTCGTGGCTGCATTTTTATACACGGCGTTTGTGCTTACATAAATACCGTTCCCGTCTTTGCAGGGAAAACCTATCAGGGAAGCGTTGCCGCGGAAACTGCTGTAGATCGTTTTTATGGCAGAAATATCTGTCATAGAGCAGCTCATGGCAAACGCTTTTTTGTCCGTGTTGTCACGATCCGCATATTTTTCTGCGAACTCCAGCATCCTTAAAAATTCCTCACTGTCTAAATGGCTTTTTCCTTCCTCCCAGTCAATATAGGTGGTATCGTCGTTGTCATACAGGATATAATATACCAGCAGATCCACTCCGCCCATGTTTTCTTCTATGATATCCGCATCCGAGTTTTCCACCAGCTCCGTAAATTCCTGCAGGGTAATGGCGGTTCTGTCCCCCAAATCTTCCATGCGGTAGCTGCTTAAGAAAAAGCTGCATTCGTAAGGGATCCCATATAAGGTATCCCCTATTTTCTGGTCCTCCAGTACTCCGCTTCCAAACTGCTCCGGGTCATCCACCAGTTCGTCCACAGGCTTCAGATACCCTTTTTCCGCATAATCTCCCGCATCCAGAAGCAGTCCGCTTGTAAACATGTCCGGTCCGTTCCCATTACTCAGTTCCAGATTGATGACCTGCTGGAAGTCTGCCCATTCCTGGCCTTCCTCCGGTACCCGGCAGGTCACATAATATTCCCTGCTCTGTCTGTTAAACCGGGCTATCAGCTTCTGCAGCTGGACTGTGGGAGAGTAATCCGCCAGCACGATTTCTTTTTTTTCGGGAAGGGAATCTGCCTGATGCAGGGTAAGCAGCACCAGCTCCGAGTCCATATCTGTCAGAAGCTCCACATCTCCCTGCTCCGTATATTCCATGCCGTAAATTTCCGAAAGCAGGTAGTCATTCTGTACAAAGGCAAATACCTTCTGCAGGGTTCCGTCCGTATATTTCCACATATTCTGGGTATCGGCAAAATAAAGGCTTCCGTCTTCTGCCATGGCTGCCCGGTATTCCGTCCCGATGCCTTCTATATTCTCCGCCACGGTCTTCCCGTCTGTCACCCTCTTCACGACCGGATTTTTTCCGGCATCCAGACCGTACCAGCAGACATCCTCTCCTTCTTTCCCCTGCAGGATTCCGTAAACCATTCCCGGCACCGCCACCTCGTCTGCCGGCTCCATGTTCGCATCATAACAGTACAGATGCTTGTTATCGTTATCCGCCAGATAAAATCTTCCTTCCCGGTCCGCATATTTATAGGATTCCGCCTGTATACACAGAGTTTCCTCTTTATCGGTAAGTTCCCCCGCAATCCTCTGGATTTTCTCTCCGTTTATTTCAGCCAGATAGGATTTTTCCTCCCCGTACACCACCTGGTACATTCTTCCGTCAAGTCCTCCGAAGGGCGGGGTATGGGCTGCTATCCGGTACGACTCCCCTTCGTAAAAAACGGAATCTCCCTTCTCATCAAAGAGCCCCCAGTTTTTCTGCTGCCTGTCATAGACCTGCAGGTAACTATGCAGCCCGCTATTGTCTGCCTTCAACACCCAGGAAAAATAGGAGACATAGTCTTTTGTCAGAAAAGCCCGTTCCCTGTCACAGAATTCTCCCGCTTCAAGGGGCAGAAGATTCTCCGGCTCAAAGAAGCTTTCTTCTTCCACCGAATAATAAATACCCAGATTCTCCGCATCTGCTCCCTGTTGGGAATTACCGCTGCTTCCGTTTTCTTTCCCTCCGCAGCCCGCAAGCAGCAGGCCCGTGGCCGTAAGCAGGGAAACCGTTACTTTAAGATTGCTTTTCATCCTTTTCATTTTCGTTCTCCTATGATACGATTTTTTTGTGCAAACGGATTCGAAAATGTTACATTTCGAATCCGTTTATATCATTTATTGCATGTCTCTAATTACTGCACACTGTGGGATACTTCTGATTGTGTATGAGAGTTAAGCACAATTCCGCAAATCTTACATTTTGTTTCATATTTATAATTGTATACCGTAATCGTACATGTTCTATACAGAATTACATTTCCGTTACTATCCTTAATCCACGGATGCTGGTGTGTTCCCGCATTGGATGCCGATATAACGGTTCTGTTAGTAGAACCTTGTACATGAGGCGGACAGACTGTCTCTGCATTAGCAGGAAGTGCCACCGCAAACATCATTGCTGCTGCCATAACAATAGGGGCTAATTTTTTGGTTACTTTTCTCATAGTGTGTTCTCCTTTTTCATCTGGTTTTCTTGTTTCTGTAATTCGTCCTTTAAGCACTGTGGCATTGTAACTTCTCCCCACAGCAGCGAGCATGCACTGTCCTTTGCAATTAAATGTGCCATGCTTTCTAACATATTAGAGATTGTTTCACATGCGTCCATAATACCCTCCTTCATTCTTTTGTACAGCAATACAGGCCCGTTAAATTGCTTATTTTTTTTATAAACTAATTTCATATTTCAGGCAATACACCCATATCAAAACAGCACAAACAGCATATATAACGACATGAACAACATTTTCTTCTTCCGAAACATTTGCACATAAAAAGCACATATTGAAAATAATATTCCATATAATGTAGGGTTAAACAACTTGTTAAAGTCTGTCACCGAAAAATTTTGTTTATTGGCAGGAATTCTTGAATTTTAGACACCGGCGATGCCGGCAAAGAAAGTTAGAAAAAAAGTATTTGCTTATGAATGCATACTTTTATCGTTTGCATGTTTCCAGAATCGTTTTTATTTCTTCCAGATTCTTGTCTGTGGCTGCTGCTATTTGCTCCGCAGTGAAACCGTTTTTATGCATATTTTGAATAAGCCCTGTTTCTCCGATTGCAATACCGTCTTCACGCCCTTTTTCCAGTCCGATTGCAATACCATCTTCTTTGATTCCCTGGCTTAAGTTACACATTTCGCTCACATCCTCTCTCAGATTATCGTCTTCTGTTATATCGTATTCCTCTTTTAAAATCCCTATCTTATCTTTTCTGCCAAGCTCCTTTGAAAACAAGGTTCCCAGAAGCCTGTGAAGTTCATGGATTTCATTATGCTCCGGCAGTTCTTTCCCGATTCCTATCATAATGATATGGAACAAATCCAGGTTGCCGCCCCACTGTTTATTTCCGATGATATCCTCTTTGGTCAGGTGAATATGACAAAGGCTGTTTTCCTCCATATTCATGCAGATCCAGATGGAATACACACTCTTGATATCGTCATAATGGGATTTTACAAAGTCCCTTTCCTTCTGGGAAGAAATCTGGCGGCTCACATAAAAGATTTCCGGGGTTTCTTTCTTCTGTTGTCTTATCACGTTTTCCTCCTTAGATTATTTTTATTTCTTGGGTTCTAAGCAGGAATTCTTGAATTTTAGACACCGGCGATGCCGGCAAAGAAAGTTAGAAAAAAGAAGTAACTGCTTATGGACGTATTATACCGTATATTTATAAACCATGCAAGGTTTATTTGTCCTGTTTTATATTTTCAAAGTAAAAGGACCGTATCGTAAGGTAACCCATCAAAGTCTGACTATGAGGGGCACCTCGCGATACGGTCCTTCTTATTTTCCGGCAAAACAGCGTTATTTACTGTTTTCCGCTGCGGTACTGCATGGGAGTGCAGCCGTAGGTTTTCTTGAAGAGACGGTTAAAATGCTCTACATTTTCGTAACCTACTTCCGTTGCAATCGCCTCCACCGTCTGGGTGGTTTCCTTTAATAAAAGACGCGCCTTGCCGAAACGAATATCCTTTACGGTATCCTGGAAGGTCTTTCCTGATTTCTCCTTAATATACTTGGACAGGTACGGCGTGGAAAGACTGAATTTGTCAGCTAATTCGTCCAGTGTTACGGTCTGGTAATGCATCTGGATATAGTTGAGAATATCCACAATTCTTTCTTCCCTGCCGCTTACCGCATGCTTGCTCTCGGCAATCTGGTTGCTTGCTGTTACCAGTGCGGCGATGGAGCTCTTGATAATATCCTCGTCAATACCGACACCCCAGTAGGTTCTGCCGTCGCAGACCAGTCCTACGAAGGCTGCTGCCTTGGAAGAAGAACCCTTGGAAATCGCATGTTCTTCGTAATAAGTAAGTTCGTAGTCAATTCCGAAGTAAACCTTGATGGCATTGCTTACCGCATCCAGACGGCCGTTACCGGAGGTTTCGATAACACGTTTCTCCTTGTTCTGTTCGATGGTAATTTCCGCATGGATACCGTCCGCCTGCTCGAACCGGCAGAGAGGAATATCAAAAACAGGCTTTCTGGTCACATAATTATCTTCAAACAACTGATAAATCTCTGCGGGAGAAAGCTCCTTGTGGTTTTCATCGGAAGCATGTTTTACTAAGTAACGTACCTCGTCCTTCATCTTCTCGGGTAAGGAAATACCAAAGTTCTGCTTTAAGATAAAGGCAATGCCGCCCTTTCCGGACTGGCTGTTGATACGGATAACATCGGACTCGTATTCGCGGCCCAGATCCACCGGATCGATGGGCAGATACGGAACGGTCCACTTCTTGCCGCTCTTGCCCTCGTTTCTCCACGCCATACCCTTGGAAATCGCATCCTGATGGGAGCCGGAGAAAGCGGTAAATACCAAATCGCCGGAATACGGAGATCTTTCCGGTACCTTCATGCCGGTCAGCATTTCGTAGCTTTCCCTTGTCTTCATGATATGGGAGAAATCCAGTCCCGGATTGACACCGTGGCAGACCATGTTAAGCGCTACGGTAACAATGTCCACATTACCGGTTCTTTCACCGTTTCCGAACAGAGTACCTTCCACACGGTCGGCGCCGGCTAAAATACCGAATTCCGCGTCGCTGACACCGCAGCCTCTGTCGTTATGGGGATGTACGCTTAAGGAAACGGCATCCCTGTACTTTAAGTTCTTGTGAATATATTCTACCTGGCAGGCAAATACATGAGGCATTGCCACCTGTACGGTAGTAGGGATATTGATGATAACCTTGTGGTCCTTGGTCGGCTTCCATACATCCAGAACGGCATTGCAGACCTCCACAGCATAATCAACCTCTGTCTGGGAGAAGCTTTCCGGGCTGTATTCAAAGGTAAAATTGCCATCGGTTTCATCGGCAAGGTCTTTCAAAAGCTTTGCACCGTCAATGGCAATCTGCTTGATTTCTTCTTTTCCCTTCCTGAATACCTGCTCTCTCTGTGCCACTGAGGTGGAATTGTAAAGATGGATCACCGCATGGGGTGCACCCTGTACCGCCTCAAAGGTCTTACGGATGATATGCTCTCTTGCCTGTGTCAGTACCTGGATGGTAACGTCATCCGGTATCATTTTTCTCTCGATCAGCTCTCTTACAAAGTTATATTCGGTTTCGGAAGCAGCGGGGAAGCCCACTTCAATTTCCTTAAATCCGATATCTACAAGCATCTTAAAGAATTCCAGCTTTTCCTGTAAGCCCATGGGCTCAATCAGCGCCTGATTGCCGTCTCGCAGATCCACGCTGCACCAGATTGGCGCTTTTTCAATGCTGTCCTTCTTTACCCAGTCGTAGGTTACGACAGGGGGCATAAAGTAAGATTTCTCATACTTTTCCTTAATGCTTTCTGTTGTCATTTCTTTGTCCTCCTTTTTTGCAAATAAAAAATCTCTGCGAAAATGCTTCTGCACTTTCGTAGAGACGTAAATTTACGCGGTACCACTCTACTTCATGGTTTTCCATGCCCTCTTTGGCACATCCTAATGTCTGCCTGCCTCCTTATACGGTAGGCTCCCGTCCGGCCCTACACAGAAAAGCATCCGAAAATCCCTTTCCTTCAACCGGCAGCTCCGGGGCCAGTTCTCTGTCTGCTTCGACTGCCTCACACCAACCGGCAGCTCTCTGTATCCCACTCGCAGATACTCTTCCCTTTCAACGCCTTTGCTTTTAATTATTCATTTAATCTATCTATTTGACCTATTTTATCCGGTCTTGTTGAAGCTAAGCACAATAGTAGCACATCCGCCATCTATGTGCAAGGGGTAATTTTAATCAAAGATATTGATTTTATTTAGTATGCTTGATTTTACACCACAAAATGATATTTCGCCTCATTCCATGGAATACGCCCATAAATTTTTAATCTGCGGATACAGGGTTTGAAACGTCCATTCCTCTTCGCTTCGCAGCCTGCTGTTGGGGTCATGCACCAGAAAGCCTTCTTCATCATAACCGTAAATCACGATAAAATGTCCTTCCGTGGTGAAATCCCCCGGACGCATGGAGGCTATGATGGGATGTCCTTCGTCCAGCTGTGCCTTCATGGTATTTTCATCCAGCGGCGTTTCCGTCCCCTGCACGGAGTATTTGCTGCCCGCATCCGTAAGAAAACTCCACAGGGTTCCCTTTCCCTGCACATAATAGTTATGCCGCATGGCATAGTCTGCCAGCGCATCCGGTGTCGCCGTCTCGTCCCTTGTAAGGGAAAAAATCACCATGGACAGGCAGGTGGGTGCGCAGCCGCTGATTCCGATGCAACTGTCCCCGTAGGACGCATAGCCCCATCTTTCATCCCATTGTAAAAAAAGCGGACTGTCTTCTTTCTTTTCTTCTTCGTCAATTCCGCCTGTGACACTACCGTCAGAATTTTCATAACCGTCCACAAAATCCTGCATCTCCGGATTATTCTCCAAAAGCTCCTCCAGCCTTGTCTGTATGGCTTCCTTCGTTTCCTGCTGCACCGGCACGGCAAAAATTTCACTGTGCTTCATCTCCGGATAACATGCCATAAGTCCTGCTGCCGCACAGGCTCCCAAAATCACGATGATGATTTTCTTCCATATTCTCTGAAACAGATTTCTCTTTTTGCAAACTACCCTCATGGTTTTTCTCCCATTCCGCACTGTGGTGGCATCCGCCTGCTATCTCCCGTGCTTTTGTTCTGTAAACACAGTATAAACGGCAATTTTTCACATTCCCGGTAGTTTTCTTTAAGAATTCATTAAGAAGCATTTGCGGTTTTCTGAATGTCACTATATAATGATGTCGGGGGCAAAATCCCCTCTTTGATGCAGATATCTTGCCATAAAAGGAGAACACAAATGAAAAAAAAGAAACACAGACTTTTTTCCCGGTCTTATACCTGTCTTTGCATCGGCGTCTTACTGCTGTCCCTGCTGTTTGGCTCCGTATCTCTTGCAGCGGAAAATTACACCGGTAAAGAAGCCGATATTTTATTTTTGCATGACACCCATTCCCACTTAAACAGCTTTCTCACCGTAGAAGACGGACAGGCTGCCGAGGTGGGCGGTTTTGCCAGCATCAAAACCCTGATTAATGAGGCTCGGGAGAAAAATCCCGATACCCTTGTTCTGGATGCGGGCGATTTTTCCATGGGTACTCTGGTGCAGACCATTTACGATTCCGAGGCCGCAGAGCTGCGTATGCTCGGTGCCCTCGGATGTGAGGTGACCACCCTCGGAAACCATGAATTTGACTACCGCTCCGCCGGTCTTGCCGGCACCCTGCAGGCGGCAAAGGAAAGCGGCGACCCCATTCCCGCCATGGTTTTAAGCAATCTGGACTGGGACACCATGGAAGCCGAAGGCCTCACCGAAGAGCAGCAGCTCTTAAAGGATGCTTTCGATGATTACGGTATGAAAAATTATGTGGTGCTTACCAAAGGGGATGTAAAGATTGCCGTATTCGGCATCTTCGGCGTAGACTCCTTAGCCTGCGCTCCCACCTGCGTTCTGAAATTTCGGGACGCTTCGGAAGCGGCAAAGGAAACCGTAGCGGACATCAAAGCCAAGGAAGATGTGGACATGATTGTGTGCATTTCCCACAGCGGCACCAATGAAAACGAAAGCAAGTCCGAGGACGAAATTTTAGCGAAAAATGTGCCAGACATCGACCTGATTGTCAGCGGTCATTCCCACACCACTCTCGAAACTCCCATCCTGCATGGTAACACCTACATTGTTTCCTGCGGGGAATACGGCAAGCGGCTGGGAAGCCTTTCCATGGTTCAGAAAGCGGACGGCCGCTGGGAAATGACCGATTACAAGCTGCGTGTCATAACCCCCGCCATCCCCCTTGACGAAACGACCCAGGCAAAAATCGACACATTCATGGATATGGTAGATGCTTCTTACCTTGAACAGTTCGGTTACACCCGTACCCAGGTGCTGGCGGAAAATGATGTGGTTTTCTCCACCTCACCTGATTTGTATTCCATTCACACCGACCACAACCTGGGAAATCTGTTATCGGACTCCTTCCTGTATGCGGTAAATTCCGCCGACACCGGCGATGACCACCCTGTGGATGTGGCAGTCGTTCCCGCCGGCTGTGTCCGAGATACTTTTGCGCAGGGTGATATTACCGTAGAGGACGTTTTCAACGCCTATTCCCTGGGTATCGGGCTGGACGGAGTGCCCGGCTATCCCTTAATCAGCGTATATCTGACCGGCGCCGAACTGAAGACCGCTGCGGAAATTGATGCTTCCGTATCCGATTTTATGCCTGCTGCCAGATTATACATGAGCGGTCTGAACTTTTCCTTCAACCCGCACCGTATTATTTTAAATAAGGTGACAAAGGTAAAGATCATCGATGCTTCCGGAAACGAAGCCGACTTACAGGATGACAAACTGTACCGCGTGGTCTGCGACCTTTACAGTGGCCAGATGCTGGGCGCCGTTACGGATGTTTCCTACGGCATTCTTTCCATCCAGCCCAAATTTGCGGACGGAACCCCCATTGAAAACATTGAGGATGCCATCATCACCACGGCGGACGGCAGAGAATTAAAGGCATGGGCTGCCATTGCCGGATATCTGGACTCCCTGCCCGATACCGACGGCGACGGCATCGGCAATGTGCCGGAGAGCTACAAAAATGCCCAGAACCGCAAAGAGGTCCTGGACAGTAAAAACATTGTGGATTTGGTAAAAAATCCCAATAAATATGCAGTTATCATCGTGTTAATCGTAATTGTCATCCTTGTGCTGGTATTCCTGCTGTTCTTCCTGCCCATCCGCGCCATATTGCGATACCGGAAACGGAAGAAAGCCGCAGGCTCAAAATAATAGCTACCATTCCGCAGAGGTATACAGAATGTTGTTGCCCTGCTTCCCGGTCTTCTGTACGCAGCCGACCTCCGCTAAGATATTTAACACTGTCTGTGCCAAAGGACGGCGGATATGCGCCGCTTTCGCAAAATCGGCGGAGGTAAACGGCTCTGTTAAGTCATAGGGAATAAACTGCATATAGTCTTCGGGGCGGTCAACACTGACCTCTTCCACCAGTTCTTTCGGGATTCTGTCATACCGGCAGGATCCCTTTTTTCTGTCCCTGCTCCAGCCGTTTAGCAGCCGGTATTCCTCCATATCCAGAAGCACAAACTTAAAGTGCAGGTTGGGTTCCTTCAAGAACATTTTTATTTTATAAAGCTCCTTAAATGCCTGATAGGCGCTGCCCTTTGCCGGGGATTTCCGGGGTGCGGAAAGCTCGCCCGACTCTTCATCTATCCAGATGAGCCACTTATACCGGGGAATGGGATAGACCACCGTTACCGGATAAAGCGGCAGAAATGCCCGGAGCTTATCCCGCATCCTGTTAAACTGCCTTGTCTGGATTTCGATGATTTCCTTTCCGGTGTAAATGTCCGCCACATAATTTTCTATGGGGATTTCGTGCATGTCCTCATCCGGCGCATAATAATTTTTCAGAATGGCATGCACCGTCTTTTCCGATAAGGTTCCGATGCCATGCCGCTCCCTGTCTATGCCGATTATTTTGTTTTTTGCTGTTTCAAATGCTTCATTCATATTTTTCAGTATAACAAAACATTTCCGATTTTCAATGAAATTTCCCACTATCTTTGCGGGAGTCGTGGTATACTATCTGCATCAACAAAAGAAAGTGAGAAACCTTATGAATCCTATGCAGCTTTTTCAGATTAAAAGTATGTGGGACAAGTTCTGTGCCAACCATCCCCGTTTCCCCCAGTTTTTATCCGCAGTGGCAAAGGAAGGAATTGCGGAAGACACCATTATTTCCATCGAAGTAAAAACGCCCGAAGGCAAAACCTACAATGCCAACTTAAAGGTACAACCCGGGGATATGGAGTTAGTTAACACCTTAAAGCAGATGAAACTGTAAAAAAACAGGTAAAAATCCACTAAATAATAGGCTTTTCCCTTTTCCGCTTTCCCTTTACAATGGAAATACAATCGTTGATTTTATAAACTTACCGGGATTGTAAAGGAGGATTACACATTTTATGGAAAAGAAAAAAGGAAACGCTCTGCCGGTTGTACTTTTTGCAGTAGCCGGCATTGCCCTGATTGCTTTGGTAATCATGATCTTAATGGTGCTGAAGGTAGGACCTTTCGCAGAAGGCTCCGCAAAGGAAAAAGAAAGAGTTTTACATACCTCTGCCAACGGCATTGAAACCATGGACAACGGCTATATGCGCAAGGATTTAAGCGCATCCGAACTCACCGTTCTTATGGGCAACGGTATCAACTTAGGAAACACCATGGAAGCTTACGGACGCATCTCTTTAGGTACCGAAGCTCCGGTTTCCAGCTATGAAACCTTCTGGAGTCAGCCAGTTACCACACAGGAGATGATTACCGGTATGAAAAATGCCGGTTTTGACACCCTTCGTATTCCTGTTGCATGGACAAATGCCATGGATTACGAAAGCGGGGATTACACCATCCGCGAGGATTACTTAAACCGTGTGGAAGAAATCATCAACTACGCCCTCAACGAAAACATGTATGTTGTCATAAACGACCATTGGGACGGAAGCTGGTGGGGCATGTTCGGTTCCGCATCCGAGGAAACCAGACAGAAAGCCTGGGATCTATACACCTCCATGTGGACACAGATTGCCGAAAGATACAAAGAATATTCCGATTATCTGATTTTTGAGTCCGCCAACGAAGAGCTGGGCAACCGTCTAAACGATACTGACGTAGCTGCCGACTCCGGCACACTTTCCGCAGATGAATGCTACGAAATGACACTGAAAATCAACCAGAAATTCGTAGACATCGTGCGCGGCACCGGCGGAAACAACGAATCCCGTTTCCTGTTAATTGCCGGTTATAACACCGACGTGGACATGACCACCGACGACCGTTACATCATGCCTACAGACCCCGCAAACGAAGTAAATAAGCTGATTCTTTCCGTTCACTACTACACTCCCTGGGGCTATTGCGGCAACGAAAGCCTTTCCCTGTGGGGCACCAAGAGAAACTACGGTGAAATGAACAGCCTGCTGGAATCCCTGACCAAGTTTACCGACCAGGGCTACGGTGTTATCATTGGAGAATACGGTGTACTGGCAAAGAGCGACGGCACCCTGAAAAAGAATGCCGCCCTATACTACAAGAATTTCTTAGACAACTGCGACCTTTATAATTTCTGTCCTCTTCTCTGGGACTGCAACAACTTATACAACAGACAGGACTGCAAGATTATCGACGATGAAATTGCCGCTCTGTATAAAGAAAGAGCTTACGCAAACGAAGCTGCCATGACCGATGAGGAAAAAGCAGCAAGACCTGACAAGATTAAAGCGGAAATGGACCAGGCATATGCGGATGCGCCTGCTGCCTTTGATGACGATGCCATTGATCTGGATGACTCCACTTCCGTTGCATGGATTATGATTAACAGCAGCGACTGGAATGTTATGTACAGTGTCGGCGACGTATACGACCCCGGCGCCAAAACAGACGGTCTGGTTGCTACCGATGTGGAAATCACCGGCGAAGGCACCTACACCGTATCCCTTGACTTTACCGGTGTTCCGGGCGGCTATGCAAACGGTATGGCATTCTCCGCACTGGCTATCGGCAACGGTGAGCTTCTCTATCCCGGCTATACGGTAAACATTACTGAAGTACTGGTAAACGGCGAGCCTTATACCCTGACTGCAAAGCCTTACACCACATCCGACGATGCAAGATGTACCCGTGTAAACCTTTACAACGAATGGGTTACACAGGTTCCGGACGATGCACGTACCCCGGATGGCGACACCACCGGCATCTCTCCGGTTATCGTTGACAATGCAGACCTGACCCATATGGAAACCCTTTCCATTACCTTTGAGTATGCACCCGGCAAATAATCTCAATTATAAATAAACGAAAGAGCTATGATACCATTCCGTATCATAGCTCTTCTTTTTATACAGGCTTTTCCTTTCGCAGACCGTCTTTCTTTGCTCTGCCTGCTTTGCAGCATTCCCCTTCCTTACACCAGCCGCTTCACTTCGCAGTTGCCCTGCAGGTTTTTCCAGAAATCCGCAAGCGGAGTGTTCTCATACTGTGCAATGATGCTGCAGTTCAGACCGCCGTGCGCCACCAGAAGAACATTTTTCTCCTGCACAAACTCCGGTGTCAGCACCTCCTTGATAAAAGAACCGCTTCTTGCAAAAAGCTCTGACAGGCTTTCCGCTCCGCCAGTTGCTTTATAGTGCGCCGGGTCATGAAATAGCTCGTAAACCGGACAATCCGGGTTCTCCAGCACTCCCTCCATGCCCTCGAAGCTTCCGAAGCTCATTTCCCGCAGTCTATCGTCTACCTGAATGGGTGTATTCCGTCCCGCCAGAAAAATTTCCGCTGTTTCCCGTGCCCTCTGCAACGGAGAACAGAAGCAGATATCAAAGGAAAGGTCCTTGTACTTTTCCCGTGCTTCCGCAGCCATCTTCCTGCCCTCGTCATTCAAAGGAATGTCCTCACCGCCCTGCAGCCTGTGCACGGCATTCCAATCCGTTTTTCCGTGTCTCATAATATATAACATAATGACTCCAATCCTTCCTTATTCTTTTATGTCATTTTACAGCAATAAAACTCCGTAAGCTGCCCCGCTTACACATGCTTTGTCTGTTTTTCAAAAGCATGTACCCAGTCGGATTTTACCAGGAACAAAGCAAATACTATGGAACTCAACGACCAGGTCAGCGGATATGCCCAGGAAATTACGGAGAATCTGGGCACAAGATGCAGAGTCATGGTCACATAGATAATTCTGACGCCGCACCAGAACGCCAGCATGGTAATCATGGGCACAATGGATTTGCCGCAGCCGCGCAGCACACCCGCCGCACAGTGGGAAAATGCCAGCAGTCCGAAGAACAGACAGATAATCCGGGCATGTCCCTGTCCGATGGTAATAGCTTCCTCCACGTTCACAAAGAAACGGAGAAGCTGCGGTGCCCATATGTAAACAATAAGACCAATCACTTCCGCCAGAGCTACCCCGGATATAATACCAAATGCCGCGCCCTTCTTGGCTCTGTCGTATTTTTTTGCCCCAAGGTTCTGACTGATAAAGGTGGGCAGGGAAATGGACATGCTGGTAATCGGCAGGAACGCAAAGCCCTCGATTTTACTGTAAGCGCCCACTCCGGACATAGCATAGGAGCCGAAGGAGTTAATGTTGGTCTGCACCACCATATTGCCGATACTGATAACCGAATTCTGGATGCCGTTGGGAAGCCCCTGCACAATAACCTCACCCATGAAGTCCGGATAATACCGGATGGATCTCCATCTCAATCTGCCCACATCCTGCATACGGCACATTTTTATAATACACAGAACGGCACTGACACCTTGGGAAATTACGGTTGCCACACCGGCGCCTGCCACGCCGTAGCCGAGTTTTGCCACAAAAAGCAGATCCAGCACCACATTCAGAACAGAAGAAAGCATCAGATAATATAGCGGGTGGATGCTGTCGCCCAGAGCCCGCATGATTGCCATGCCGATGTTATACATAATAATAGTAGAAACGCCGCCGAAATAAATCTGCAGATACATCAGGGCATCCGGCATAACCTCTTCCGGTGTCTTCATGACCCGGAGCAGCCAGGGAGCCAAAAGCAGTCCAAGTACGGTTGCAACCACCGAAGCAATGATGCCGAACAGGAAATTGGTGTGCACCGCCTTATCTACGGCATCCATATTCTTAGCGCCGAAATATTTGGAAATCACCACCCCGCCGCCGGTAGCCACGCCACTGAAAAAACCGATAATCAGGAAAATCATGCTGCCCGTGGAGCTGACCGCCGCAAAGGCGTTGTTGTTGGCAAAATTTCCTACAACCCAGGCATCCGCCACATTATAAAGCTGCTGCAAAAGTTGGCCTAAAAAAAGCGGGATTGCAAATGCAAGCAGCCCCCTTCCAATCGGACCCGTCGTCAGGTCCTTACTATTTTGACTTTTACTTATCTTACGCATTTTATACCTCATTTCTATTATCCATTGTAAGCCATTTCCGCCTTTTTCACAAGTGTATTTGAAAACCTGTCCAAAACCGCAAACAGGATTTGACTTTTCCGCATAAATCCTCTATTCTAAAGTTTGGATATTACTACTGAACGGAGGACGCAAAATGGAAAAAATTGCGAGTTTCACGATTGACCATATAAAGCTGCAGCCCGGTGTTTATGTGTCCCGTAAGGATAAAGTCGGTGTGGAAACCATCACCACCTTTGACATCCGTATGACCAGCCCCAACGAAGAGCCCGTCATGAATACAGCGGAAGTTCACACCATCGAGCATCTGGCAGCTACCTTTCTTAGAAACCATAAAAGCTATAAGGACAAAACCATTTATTTCGGTCCCATGGGCTGTCGCACCGGTTTTTACCTGCTGCTTGCCGGGGATTACAAATCATCCGATATCGTTCCCCTTATGATTGAAATGTTTGAATTCATGAGAGACTATAAAGGCGAAGTACCCGGTGCCTCTCCCAAGGACTGCGGCAACTACCTGGATATGAACCTGCCCATGGCAAATTTCCTGTCCGGACGCTTTCTTGACAACGTACTTTACAAGATTGACAACAGCCGTCTTGTATACCCGGAATAACCATAGAAAGGAATTTACCACATGAAAAGAATTGGAATTATCGGTGCCATGGACTTAGAGGTTGAGCACCTGAAGGGCGAAATGCAGATCAGCCGTATCGTAGACAAAGCCGGCATGGAATTTTACACCGGCACCTTAAAGGGTGTGGATGTCGTCATTGTCCGCTCCGGCATCGGCAAAGTAAATGCCGGACTCTGCGCACAGATTTTAGCGGATGTTTTTCAGGTAACACACATCATCAATACCGGTGTGGCAGGTTCCTTAAATGCCAAATTAGATATCGGCGATATCCTTATTTCCAGGGATGCACTATATCATGACGTGGATGTCAGAATTTTCGGCTATCAGTTGGGCGAAGTTCCTCAGATGGGCTGCCGTGAATTCAAGGCAGACAAAGCCATGATTGAAGCCGCCGTATCTTCCTGCAAAGAAGTCAATCCCGATATTCACGTAGAGGTCGGCCGTATTTTAAGCGGTGACCAGTTTATTTCCGACAAAGCAAAAAAAGAAACCCTGATTGCGGATTTTCAGGGCGACTGCACCGAAATGGAAGGCGCTGCCATTGCGCACAGCGCTTACTTAAATAAAATTCCCTTTGTCATCATCCGTGCCATTTCCGACAAGGCAGATGACAGCGCAGAAATGGATTACCCCACTTTTGAAAGAGAAGCAGCAAAGCATTCCGCAAAATTAGTGGAGCACATGATTACATTATTATAAATGGAGGAATAAAACATGCCTAAATTAAACGAAAACTACTTAAACCTGAAGCAGAGCTACCTGTTTTCCGAGATTGCACACCGTGTAGCGGCTTATCAGGAAAAAAATCCCGACAAGAAAATTATCCGCCTCGGCATCGGTGATGTAACCCGCCCCATCGGCAGCAGCGTGATCAAAGCTCTTCACGAGGGTGTGGATGCCCAGGGCAATGCCGCTACCTTCAAAGGCTACGGTCCCGAACAGGGTTATGATTTCCTGCGCAATGCCGTTGTAAACTATTATGCGGAAAACGGTGTTTCCATTGATGCCGGCGAAGTGTTTATCTCCGACGGTGCCAAGAGCGATACCGGCAACATTACCGATTTGTTTGCACAGGACAATGTCATTTTAATTCCCGACCCGGTTTATCCCGTTTACGTGGACACCAACATCATGAACGGCAGAAACATTACCTACATCAGCGCCAATGCGGAAAACAACTTCCTGCCCATGCCGGATCCCGCACAGCATGCAGACATCATTTACATCTGCTCCCCCAACAACCCCACCGGCGCCGCTTACAACAAAGAGCAGTTAAAGGTATGGGTTGACTACGCACTTGCCAACGATGCCATCATCCTGTACGACTCCGCATATGAATGCTTTATTACCGATAAGACCCTTCCCCGCAGCATTTTTGCAATTGAAGGAGCCAAAAAATGTGCTATCGAATTCTGTTCCTTAAGTAAAACCGCAGGCTTTACCGGCACCCGCTGCGGCTACACCATCGTTCCCAAGGATTTGAAATTTACCGCATCAAACGGCACGGAGATGTCCTTAAACGCTATGTGGAACCGCAGACAGACCACCAAATTCAACGGTGTTTCCTATATCGTACAGAAGGGTGCCGCAGAGGTATTCTCCAAGGAAGGTATGGCACAGTGCCGTGCCAATATCGCTTATTATCAGGAAAATGCCCGCATCATCGCAGACTGCATGGAAAAGAACAACATCCGCTACTTCGGCGGTATCAACTCTCCCTATGTATGGTTTGAATGTCCTATGGGAATGGAATCCTGGGAATTCTTTGATTATATGTTAAACAACATCCAGGTAGTCGGTACTCCCGGCGCCGGTTTCGGTGACAACGGCAAATACTTCTTCCGCCTGACGGCCTTCGGCACCAAGGAAAATACCATTGAAGCTATGGAACGCTTCGACAAAATGCTTCAGAAATAACAGACTTCTTATTCAATAGTAAATACATCCAAATAAGAAAACCGGCTACAGTAATATGCTGCAACCGGTTTTCTTTCATTTGCGTTCCTTCTGTTTTCTACATCTGATGACGTACCACCGCATACTCGTCCCCGTTTGTATAGTAAGGACACTCAAATTTGCTACCGCTCAAAAAACGGTACATCTCGTCCTCATCCAGATTGATGGCACAGGTATAGTACTCTTCGTCATCATCGTATTCATAATTTGCACAGGTATCACAGCTTGTCTGCATCTTTTCTCTGTCCTTCCTCGTTCCCTGCCGCGCATCCTGCTGCAGGTTTCGTTTTATTTGCATCGGTCTTCTATTCTGCACACACATTCAGTCTTTATGCAGGTAATCGTAAATCTCTCTCTTTCCTACGCCGCGGTCCTTTGCCACCTGCTTCATGGCTGACTTGGAGTCCATTCCGGTCTTTTCATAATAAGCCATATGCTCCTCAATGCTCATGTCTTCCCATGCTGCAATCTGCTCCCGCTTCTTTTCCTCCCGGCTTTTTCCTGCAATCACAAGCACATATTCGCCGCGCGGGTCCTCTGTCTCATACTTTTGAAGCGCTTCCGCTATGGTTGTAGGCAAAATCGTTTCAAACTTCTTTGTCAGTTCTCTGCAAAGCGTGATTTTACGGTTTCCCAATGTTTCTGACAAGTCTGTCAGTGTCTTTACCAGATGGTGGGGCGCTTCGTACAATATCATGGTACGGCTTTCTTCCGCCAATTCCGCCAGGATTTCCTTCCTCTCCTTTTTATCCGCAGGCAAAAAACCCTCAAAGCAGAAACGTCTGGTAGGCAGCCCCGACAAAGTCAGCGCCGTAATGCACGCAGCCGGTCCCGGCAGACTGGTAACGTTAATTCCCGCCTCCTGGCATTTCTGCACCAGAACCTCTCCGGGGTCGGAAATAGCAGGCGTTCCGGCATCCGTAATGAGCGCAATATTTTTTCCTGCCTGCATCTGTACGATAAGCTGGTCCGCTTTTTCCACCTTATTGTATTCGTGATAACTGGTCATGGGCGTATGAATATCAAACGCAGACAGCAGTTTTATGCTGTTTCTGGTGTCCTCTGCCGCAATCACATCCACATTTTGCAGTGTCTCTATGACTCTGGGCGTCATATCTCCCAGATTGCCGATGGGTGTTGCACATAAATAAAGCATTCCAGCCATAATTTCCAAACCTTTCTGTCTTATCCTTAATACCCGTATATATCGTAAATTTCGCGTGTATACACACCGGGCTTTTCATAAACAATCAGCGGACTTTCCACCGTCATGCGCGGTTTTGCTCCTTTTATCCCCTCTATAAGAACCATGTTCGGCTCCTTATCCACATAAGGGTACACTATCTTCATTCTCTTGGGTTCTATTTTATATTCCTGCATCACGGCAAAAATTTCCGTCAGCCGGAAGGGTCTGTGCACCATGAAAAAATGGCCGCCGGGCTTCAGCACATGCGCTCCCTGCCCAACCACATCCTTAAGCGTACACAAAATTTCATGCCTTGCAATAGCCTTGGGTGCATCTGGATTCTGCAGGCCGTGTTCTTCTATCATATACGGCGGATTAGAAGTAACCACATCAAAAGAAGCAGCCTTAAAAAGACTGCCTGCTTCCTTGATATCACCGGTCACTATATCAATTTTGGAAGAAAGACCGTTTAACGCCACACTCCGTCTTGCCATATCGGCGCTTTCCTCCTGAATTTCCAGTCCGGTCAGATGAGAAGCTTTGGTTTTTGCCTCCAGTAAAATCGGAATAATACCGGTTCCGGTGCCAAGGTCCAGCACCGTCGCACCGGGCTTTACCTTCACAAAACCGGATAACAGCACCGCATCCATACCGAAACAGAACTTCTTCGGGTTCTGTATAATCTGATACCCGTTTCGCTGCAGGGTATCCAGACGCTCCTTATCCTTCAGAATGACTGTTGTCGTTTTGTCTTCCATCTTTCTTTCCATTTCTGTTAAAAGTACGGTTTCTATAGAACTTCTGCTGTTTCTTGAAGTCGTCACTCTTGTTATTCTGCGGTCTTTCATTCTCGGGACGGCTGTTTCTGTCCGCCTTCTGCGGTCTGCTGCCCCTGTCCTGTCCCGGCTTATTGGAAAAATCCCTGTCCTGTCGTTCTCTTCTGTCCGGACGTTCGCCACGTCTCTCAAAGCGCTCAGTGCGTTCCGGACGCTCTGCTCTGTCACCTCTGTCGGTTCTTTCTGCGCGCTCCGCTCTGTCACCTCTGTCGGTTCTTTCTGCGCGCTCCGCTCTGTCGCCTCTGTCGGTTCTTTCTGCGTGCTCCGTTCTGTCACCTCTGTCGGCTCTCTCCGCACGTTCGCTTCTGTCGCCCCTGCCGTTTTCCTGACGGTTCCGGTTGTCCTTGCGGGATCCTCTGTTCTGTCCGTTTCTCCTGTCACGGCGGTTGTCGCTCTTTCCACCGTCTCTGTCTTCCAGATCCGCATTCTCCTCAGCGGTTTCCTTGATTTCTTCCTCCTCAAGCTTCTCCAGTTCCTTTAACTCTTCGGCAGAAAGATCCAATTTCTCCTTCTTACCGTGCTTTCTCTTAAACTGAAGCTCCTCTACCTTATATTCACGGACTTCCTTCTCATCATTTACATCCACAATCACCTTAACAAGCTGGCGAAGCACGTTGACACTCTGCACTTCTCCCTTGGTGCCGTCATCCGCTGTAACAAAATCCCCCACGTTGGGAAGCTTGCGGTTCAGCTCTTCATAAGTATCTTCCTCATGCTTTAAGCAGCACATCAGTCTGCCGCATACACCGGAAATCTTGGTAGGATTTAAGGAAAGGTTCTGCTCCTTCGCCATTTTAATGGAAACCGGAATAAACTCCGATAAATGGGTATGGCAACACAACGGTCTGCCGCAGATGCCGATACCGCCCACAATCTTGGTCTCGTCACGCACACCAATCTGGCGCAGCTCTATTCTGGTTTTGAAAACACTTGCCAAATCCTTTACCAGCTCACGGAAATCGATACGGCCGTCCGCAGTAAAGTAGAATAAAACCTTATTGTTGTCGAAAGTATATTCCGCATCAATCAGCTTCATTTCCAGACCGTGCTTCTTGATTTTTTCAAGGCAGATGCGGAACGCTTCCTTTTCCTTACGCTTGTTGTCCGCTTCCTGCTCAATATCCTTCTGGGTGGCAATACGGAGCACCGGCTTTAAGGGCTGTATTACCTTGTCGTCCTCTACTTCTCTCGGTGCACTTACTACCGTACCGAATTCAATACCTCTGGCGGTTTCCACAATTACATGACCGCCTCTCTCTATCTCAAACTGCAGAGGGTCAAAAAAATAAATTTTACCCGCTGTACGAAATCTCACACCTATAACTTTTACCATCTATAAACCTCACTTTCTACAAAACGGCACAAAGCCGTCTTAGAATATAATACTAACCGTTTTCCTTCATGTCAAGCAGCAGCAGTTCCATGGTCAGGTCAAAGTTGACATTTGCCTCCAGACGCTTCTTAGCTTTTTCCAGGGCTTTGATAACCTTCTCAATTCCTTCGTAGGAGGTTCTGCCCGCTACTTTCTTGATGTTCTGGATTTCTTCCCGGAATACCAGGTGATTGGCGTCGTTGGTCGCCTTAAACAGAAGCACATCCCGGTACCAGATGGACAGAATATCCAGGTAGTCGTTCACATCCATCTTGTATTCATTGATTTTCTTAATGGCAGCCACCATTTCATTGACATCCATTTCCTGAATGTACTTCAAAAGGGAAAGCGCTTCCTCTTTCACCTTATCAAAATCTTCGCTCATGGCAAGCTGTCTTGCTTTGCCCACGTTTCCTCTGGCAAACGCTACGCAGACCTCCGCCTTATAATCGGGGATCTGCATTTCCTTCATCAGATAATTCTTAATCAGTTCTCCCGGAACCGGCTTCATGTTCAGTACCACGCAGCGGCTTAAAATCGTCTGCAGCATGGCATTCACATTGGTGGTCAGCAGAATAATTACAGCATAAGCGGGCGGTTCTTCCAGTGTTTTCAACAGAGCATTCTGCGCCTGAACCGTCATCTTTTCCGCTTCATTTACAATATATATCTTTCTGGGACCGCTGTACGGTTTAATGGCAATGTCCCCGTTAATCTGGGTACGGATATCATCCACACCGATGGAATTGGGCTTTTCATGGGTCACACGGATGATGTCGGGATGGTTGTCCGAAAGTGCCTGCTTACAGGAATGACACTCGCCGCAAGGCTCTGTTCCGCCCTTTTCACACTGCAGCGCCATGGCAAAAATCTTGGCGATAAATTCTTTTCCCGCAAACCTCTCACCGTTGATAATATACGCATGGGAAATTTTTCCCGACGAAAGAGCCATCTGCAAATGCTCTTTAATCTGCTCCTGTCCAATAATATCCTTAAAATTTGCCATACTTCCCCGTCCTTTCTTTTGTTCTGCTTAACCTCAGGTGAAAATATCCAGCAGAAGTCCCTTGATTTCTCCTATTTTATTCAAAATGGCAAGGTTGTCCTGCTCGTCCTTCACCAGCTCCTGTGCAAGCTCGTCCAGATTTTCATCAATCAGCCGGATAATACCGTATACTCTGTGCCGTCCCCGTTTATCCAGAAAATTCTCTCTGGAAAAAGAATGGGACCTGTAAACAACCTCGTTTAAGAAATCCTTAATCAGACCACGATATCGTTTCATATCCCGTATGTCTCTCTTCTTATATAAACGGTCACCCTGCATGGTAATTTCTTCCATGAGAGATTGTATTCTTGTCTGCAGCTCCGACTCTTCAATCCGGCTTGCCAGTGTAAATTTGAAAGTGCCGTCACTCTGCTGCACATCCTTTGCAGGCTGTGTCTGCTGTACCTGTCCCGTACGGTCTACTTTAATCTCCATACATCACTCCCCCTTCGGTTCTGATGTAATCTGCAATTTCCTTAATGCAGCGTTCCAAATCATCGTTTACAAAAGTACGCTTTATGCGGGCATCCTTTATTTTTTCTTCGGAAAAATCTATTGCATCCGCTAAAAAACGCCGGCACATTTCTTCATACTTCGGCTCATCCTGCTTCCGTTCCCTGTCAAGCGCCCGCTGCAGCCGTTCGCCGTCGTCAAGTGTAATAAGTACAGGTTTTACCTTATCCCCGCCAAAATAATTCCGGATATGTAGGAAGGACTCGATGGTGCCAATGGAAATATAATTGCTTTCCCCGTTATCCGCCTGTCCGTCGTCCACCGTAAAATAACGCCACAACCCGTGAACGGTGCGATACTCCCGGTGCTCCACTACTTTTCCACTTGCCATAAGTCCGGCAAACCCGTCCTCATCCGTGAAATAATACTCCACACCGTCTGTTTCATTCACCCTTATCGGCCGTGTTGTATATGAAACAATACTCTTCAGATGCAGGCTGCTGTCATCCAGCAGCCTTTTGTAAATCGTATCCTTTCCGGTCGAACTTTTCCCCATAATATAAAAGATTTTACCCATTGCTCCGCCCGTTCCGTGTGTTTTTATACTACTTCCACTACATGAATCATATCCGTCTTGCCGGCAATGCCCAGTGGCACACCGGCTGTAATGACAACCGTGTCACCCGGCTTTACCAGACCCGCCTGCTTACTCTTGAATACAGCTTCTTCAAATAAGGAATCCGTTGTGTTTTCCTTTTTAATGAGTACCGGGTTTACACCCCATAATAAGTTAAGCTGTCTGCAAACCTTCTTATCAACGGTACAGCCGATAATCTGGCATCCGGGCTTGTAACGGGCAATCATGTTTGCCGTAAAACCGGACATGGTAACGGTGATAATAGCTGCCGCATTCAGGTCCATGGCTACTGTACAGGTTGCATAGGAAATAGCAGTGGTAATGTCCAGTGTTCTGTCGTCGGTAAGCTGCTGCTTCTGAATTCTGCAGCGGTAGTTGATATCCTGCTCGGTACGCTCCGCAATACGCGCCATGGTCTTAACCGCTTCAACCGGGTACAGACCGGCAGCGCTTTCTCCGGAAAGCATGATAGCGGTTGTACCATCGTAAATGGCATTGGCAATATCCGTTGCTTCCGCTCTGGTCGGGCGGGGATTTTTAATCATGGACTCCAGCATCTGGGTAGCGGTAATAACGTGCTTGCCCTGTTCCACTGCCATCTTAATCATCTTCTTCTGCAGTACCGGCACCTCTTCCATGGCAACTTCTACGCCCATATCACCGCGGGCAACCATGATACCGTCGGATACATCAATGATTTCCTTTAAATTGTCAATACCCTGCATATTTTCAATCTTTGCAATAATCTGCATGGGACTGTTATACTCTTTCAGGATTTCACGTACCTGTAAAATATCTTCCTTGGTACGGGCAAAGGAAGCCGCGATAAAATCAAAGCCGTGCTCAATACCGAAAATAATATCGTCTCTGTCCACGTCGCTGATGTAGGGCATGGATAAAATGGCACCCGGCACATTGACACCCTTATGGTTGGAAACAAAACCGCCGTTTATGACTTTACATACAATATCGTTGCCTGTAATCTCTTCCACAACCATTTCAATCAGTCCGTCGTCAATTAAAATTGTCATACCGACTTCAATATCATTCTTGAGATTTTTATAGGAAATAGTGGCTCTTTCCGCCGTACCCATAATCTCATCCGTTGTCAGTACAAATTTCTGACCTGCCTTCAATTCCACCTTACCGCCTTCAAAATCGCGCAGACGGATTTCGGGTCCCTTGGTGTCCAAAAGGGTAGCTACCGGAAGCTGCAACTCCTCACGTACCTTTAATACGCGGTTGTATTTTGCAAGCTGTTCTTTATGCGTTCCGTGGGAAAAATTGAAACGAGCCACATTCATGCCCGCTAACATCAGCTCCCGTAATTTTTCCTCGCTCTCACTGGCAGGACCAATCGTACAGATAATTTTTGTTTTTCGCATGTTCTGTCTCCTCACTTTTTGTCTTTTTACACGATTGTACTGACATATATGTCATCTTCTATTTCTTTTACACCCTGCACATGAAATCCCTGCTGTCTGTAAGCAGCAATTTCCGTCAGAATGTCTTTTGTAAATATCTCTCCGGGTACTATAATGGGGCTCCCGGGGGGATATAAATTCACATATTCACCTGCGGTTTTCCCTTCCGCATCCTTAAGCAGAACCCACTCTTTCGGTGTATCCCAGGCTCGTCCGATGCCAATCACCGCCTGCGTCTTTTTCTGTATACAAACCGGGGTGACCGCATCTGCCATTCTGTTTCCCTCTCTTTCCATCAGCTTCTCCTGCGTCCGTTGCTTCCGCTCCGCAGTGATGTACTCATCAATTTCCAATAGCGCTTTTGTCAGCCGCTCGTACCCTTCCTTCGTATCACCAATCGTAAACATGGCAAGCACATACCTGCCAGCCGCCATTTCCGGTTGCAAATGATATTTATGAAGAAGCATTTCGTAGAGCTGCTCTCCGTCCAGAAAACCGGTTTTATCCATGACTGCCAGTTTTCCCGGATCGGAATTTTCCTCTTTCAGAAAAATCAGATTTCGGCATGCAGAAAGGCTCTCTGTCATCCCTTTCCAGTATTCCCAGAAATCCCCAAATAGTTTCTCCCGGTTTGCGCTTGTTGTCGCAATGGCATCTTCCATGGCTGCCATAAAAATATAAGATGGGCTGGAGGTCTGATAAATCCCCAGAAATCTCCGCAGTCCGCACCTGTCCACCAGCTTTCCGTTTACATGCAGGATAGCTGTCTGTGTCGGTGCCGGCAGCGTTTTGTGAAGACTCTGTATCACCAGATCCGCTCCCTGCTTTACACTGCTTTCCGGCCACCTGCCGTCAAATCCCAGATGTGCCCCATGGGCCTCATCCACAATCAGGGGAATATTTCTTTTATGTGCCGCCTCCGCAATACTTTTCACATCCGCAGCAAGCCCTTCGTAAGTGGGGCTTACTATAAAAACAGCCTGCACATCCGGTGTTTGCTGCAAAGCTTCTTCCACTTCTTTTGCCGTAGTCGGCAGATTGCAGCCAAACAATGGATGAACTCCCGGCCACAGATATGCTATCTGCAGGTCCCGCAGATATGCCGCATGGTAGGCGGATTTATGTGCACCACGTACCATCAGTATTTTTCCACCGGGACTGACCGCCGTACTGATTGCCGACAATATCCCTGCGGTGCTGCCGTTTACCAGAAAAAAACTTTCCTCTGCACCGTAAGCCGCCGCTGCTTCTTCCTGTATCCGCTTCAAAATGTCCTGTGCATCATGCAGATTGTCAAAGCCGTCTATTTCCGTAATATCTATCTGAGCAAGCTCCCGCATTGTGTCCGTCTTAAGTCTTCTTTTGTGCCCAGGCATATGATATGGATAATAATCCGATGCTCCGTAGGCAGAAAGCTTTTCAAAGAGTTCACTCATTTTCCTGCGTTTTATCCTTTCTCTTGGCTCCATGCCCTTTCAGAATACGGAAAGTTTCCAGAAGTGAACACCATTTATCCGCCGTTGTCACAATCCACGCCTCCCGGCAGGTGGGCGGCAAAACGGTAAGCGGCCACATATGCTTTACAATAATGTCTCTTTCCCGCGGTGTCAGATTGTATTCTTTTTCGGCATTTTCAAGTGCCCTCTGTGGATGTCTGAATCCATGCAGATTGGTAATTCCGACATGTGGATGCTTATGCCAGTCATAAAGGAAATAATCATGTAACAGGGCACCTCGCACCAGCTCATTACGCTTACAGGAGATCCCCATTTTCGCTAATTTGTCACTGATGGCGAGACTGTACTTTGCCACATTCATGCAATGACTGTTGACTGTCATATCTCCGTGCTGTACATGAAACTTCGTCCGGTTAAAATTTTTCGACTGAATAATATCGGAAGCATTCTTTTGGATTTCCCGGTAAAGATTTCGCTGCTTTATGTAATTTTGTTTCCACTTTTCCGCACGGCGTGCGTTTCTCGTCTTTATTTTATCCATAGGCATATTATAGCATTTCTTATCTTAAAAACATAGCTAAATACATCAATCTTTACACAAAAATTACCTGTACAAGAAGCATATAAGCAATGGTTCCCGTGCCGATACTTAGCAGTGTATTCTTTTTCCAAAGATGCAGAACTACCACAAGTGCCACGGCAATCAGCTCCGGCAGTCCGTGGTTACCGGAGAATAATGTCACTCCTTTTAAACAATATACCACCAGTGTTGCCATAATGGCACAGGGCAGCACCCGTCCCAGATACTGTACAATCTCCGGCACCTTTCTTTTTCCAAACACTAAAAAAGGGAAGAAACGGATTGCCATGGTCGTCAATGCACTTACCGCAATAATTAAAATAGAATGTGTCATGCCTTTGCTTCCTCCTCTTCTCTCGGCTTGTCGTCAGCCTGTTTGCGGAATACAATCAGCAATATGGTACTGCATGCAAGAGCCGGCAGCAGGAAGCTATCCGGTCCTAACAGTGCCAATGCCAGAAGCGCCGTTAAAAATCCTGTCAGAGTGGAGAAATGTTTCTTATTTTCCAGCCACTGGTTTACCACGATTACCACAAACAATGCCGTCATGGAAAAGTCAACTCCGGTGCTGTCAAATGAAAGCCACTGTCCTATCAGCGCCCCCAATACCGAGCCGGTAATCCAGTATATATGGTCAAATAAAGATATCAAAAAAGATATCTTCTTTTCATTCAACCCTTCCGGTACTTTCAGGCTGCATAAAACGGAATACGTCTCATCCGTCAAAGAAAATGCCATATAAGGGAATGCTTTTCCCATCTCCCTAAATTTTTCAATAAAGGACAGACCGTAAAAAAGATGCCGTCCGTTAATAAACAATGTCATGACAAACGTATTTATCAGACTCTGTGCTCCTGTAAGCAAGGTTACAAGCATAAACTGCATGCTTCCCGCATACACAAAAATACTCATAAAAAAAGCCCAAATAAAATTATATCCGGCATCCTGCAGCATAAGTCCGAAGGCTATTCCGAGAAAAATGTAGCCTAAAAGAATAGGAATGGTCTCTGTAAAAGCAAATAAATGTTCATTCGCATATTGATTTTTTTTCATGTTTATATTTCTCCCAAATCTTATGCAGAGCCATTATACAATAAAATTTCGCGTCCTACAACATGACAAATTTAATCTATTCTCAATTTTGGGCAATAAAAAAAGACCTGTTGAGGTCTCTTTTTTTCGTGAAGCACGGGGGATTCGAACCCCCGACAACTTGATTAA
>ERZ857629.227-NODE-227-length-85809-cov-25.620857_pt1 | contig 85809 bp, 75 predicted proteins | sample MGYA00519700_ERZ857629 | MGnify/ENA primary metagenome ERZ857629 (study PRJEB31778, sample SAMEA3449351) | human gut metagenome | biome: human gut; feature: human-associated habitat; material: faeces | place: United Kingdom | collected 2010/2012 ... | reverse complement strand
AAAGTGAGCTGCTTATGTGTTATCATATAGGTATATCTCCTTTTGGTGGATTGGTTTATAGTTTTTCGCAACTCTATTTTACCATAAACCTTGAGGAGATATTTTATTTTAACAACAAAAAATGCTGTATTTATGCGGCTTTTGGCGTTTCGCAAACGCCTATAAGTTTAATTAATATGAAAGGTGGAGTAGGAAAGACCACATTGGCCGTTAATATAGCAGATTTTTTAGCGAATAGTGAGGGAAAAAGAGTTTTGCTTGTGGATGTTGACCCGCAGTTTAACGCTACGCAATGTGTGATGGATGGAGAAAAGTATGTTGAACATGTAAAGTCAGATGGTTTTACAATTGTTGATATTTTTGATTCTAATACTCGGGTTAAAACATCATTAGTTGATGGGAGTGGTGAAGAAAAAAGTATTGATTTAGCTGATTTGATGCCGATTAAGTCTACAAGGGGATTTGATTTTATACCTGGAAATTTGCAATTATTTAAGCTGGAAATAGCACCTGGAAGTGGTAGAGAAAATAGATTGAAGATATATTTGCAAAAACATAGTGCGGAATATGACTATGTAATAATAGATTCGCCACCAACACCTTCCGTTTGGATGTCAAGTGCATTGATTGCATCAGATTTCTATTTGATTCCGGTAAAACCAGATCCGCTAAGCATGACAGGTACAGATTTATTACAAGGGATTATTAATGAGAAAAAAGAAAACTATGGTTTTGCAAGTAAGTGTTGTGGAATTATATTTACAATGGTAGAAAAGAGTACTAAATCTGTAGCTGAAGCAACTGAATTCTTTAGTTCTAAAGATAGATGGAAGGGACAATTATATAGAAAATGTGTTTTAAAGCGTGTGGGAATAGCAAGAAATCAGCTTAATAATCGTTTCATAAGAGACCTTAATGATAGTGTTTTAAAGGCAGATTTTTCGGCAATTGTTAAAGAATTAATAAGGAGGACTGAATAATGGACAAAAAAAGAATGGAAACCTTGGGTTTTATAGAAGATTTATGTTGGCTTTTGGATTCTAAGAGAAATATGAATTTTGCTGAAGTTGCTAAGATAGTAGATGATATGAAAAGGGAGGAAAGGAGCCAGAAGAAAGAAAATATTAAGCAACTCTCGGAAGATATCATAGGTATATTGCCGAGATTATTAGTTGATACAACTCTTTTTGGAAGTAACAAAATGCTCAATCAATTTGCAGATGAAATACTGGGTATTGAAATCAAAAATTGGGAAAAAAGATCAAGGAATGAAATGATTGGTGTTATAATTTGTGAGATTCAAGGCTCTGATAATAAAAAAAGAGGCGTATCGTTGTATTTACTCGAGAACATTTTGAAAAAGAAAGAGGAAATATCTAAATTTCAAAAGAAAAATGAAGCGGAAAAAAATCCATTTAGGTGGAATGATGCTATTCACCAGATTGTAGGTGGGATAGATGAGTAGAGAAATCGAACAGGACTTTATTAAAGTAATGCAGTTTTATAATAATTATTCTATGTCTAGTACTGTTGCCCAAGATGGTATAGAAAAACAGTTAAAATGTATGCATAGAAAATTATATTCATACATGATATTTTTGGGTGAACAGGAAAGTAGGGGATTGTTTGATAAAACGACATTAGCTTATCAAAAAGAAGTGGTTTCTGATATGATAATGGCGTTTTTCTGTTGGAGCAATGGCGTTTATAAACCTGCAAAACTTCTACTAAGAAGCAGTATTGAAAATTTTATTAAGGCGATGGTGTATGTTCATTGCTCGGATATTGTCAAGATAAAAAATGTATATGAAGTGTTTGAACTTGCTAAAAAACAGGAGCCTTTTTCGGATGTTTACTCCATTGTGCATTTTGAAAATATTCATATAAAATACGCTGATTTATGTACAACAGTGCATGGTTCCATAGATAAACTGGCAAGTATTGGAGGCTTGATTCAATTTCCGTGCTATGACGTTGTAGAAGCAAATAATACATATGATGATTATGTTAAAATAATGGATGAGTACTTAGCCTGTGTTTATTATGTATATTACGAGCAGATATATGGAATGCACGAATTTAACCGTGATTTATTCTTGCAAGGAGTGCAGAGAAAAGAAAAGCAAAAAATTTATGAATTGAAATGCGAAAGAGCGTAATATATCGGAAAAATGAGGTTTTGGAATCAATGCTTAAATGGCAAATTGGTTCTGAGAGAAAAGGGGTATGTATGGAATGGTTGAAGCAAGATGAACTGCTTGTTACTAAAAATAATAATCAAGCATATGCTAATCGAAAGAAGAGTATCACAGTTTATGGAAATATATTGTTATATAAGCTGGATAATCTGTCGCAAATAACATTACCTCCTAATTATATTGTGGACTTTGAAAATTACAAAGTGTATTTGTTTACGCTTGAGACATTGAGAGAAATCATTTCTATCCTTGAAAAAACACGTCGAAAAGGGATCAAAAAGCCGATTGTTTTTGGCTCGAGTGATATATTGGTTTTTTCTGATGATTTGACTGTGTCCATGACAGAATATGTTATTTATTACTATTATGTCAAATATGGCATAAATGCATATGTCACGCACGCCGAAAGAACAGGGAGTGATATGCAACTGGGACTCGCTATAAAAGAAAAGATGATTCAGAACGGATTTTTCTATGGAGAGGCAGGCAGAGGTTTTTTTCGGGATTCGTTTCTGGCAGTTAGGGAGTCTTTGGATGTAATGATTGCGGAAGATGATTTCTTTGCACGACATGAGTCGTCGAATAGATTTAAAAAAATTGTTGGAGAAGGTCCATGGGATTCATCAATAGCTATAAGTGAATGTAGTGAATTTTTGAGTAATGCGAAGGTTAGTCAAAATGCGATAGATGCTGTGGCAGATGTTATTGGGGAATTAGCACCCAACGCAATTGAGCATGGCAAAACAAACTGTATGATTGATGTTTGCTATGAAAGGTCCACATCCCCGGAAGGGAAGGATTATACCAGTATATCTTTGGTAGTATATGATTTTTCTGAAAAGTTATTGTGGAGTGATTTGTATAATAAGATATTTGTGAACTCTGAGAAAATTACACAGAAACGACAGAGAATTGATACAGTAAAAAAAGCATGGACTGAGCATCGAAAATATTTTTCGAAAGAATATTTAGAAGAAGATTTTTATAATCTTATGGCATTTCAAAAGATATCGGGACGTGCGGGAGACCGTTATGATGGTGGACTGGGTATTAGTACGTTGGTAGAAAAAGTGCGAAGATATAGCGATGAAGATGAGTGCTATGCGTTATCTGGAAACGGCGCAATGCATTTACAAAGAGAATTAACAATTCCTGATTCTGATGGATTTATTGCTTTTAACGTGGAACAGCAGTTTGTTTATAAGATACCGGATAAAGATGGCGTATTAAAAACTAGATTCTTTATGCCTGGAGTAGCATACAATATGATTTTTTATTTTGAGGAGGTTGAAGATGGAAAAGATAGAAATAAGGATTGATGTACCGGATAATGTAAGTATTGTTGCAGGTCCTGGACCAGGAAGAGACGCATACAAGAATAGTAAACATTTAATTGATATTGAATGTATGAATGTTGTAAGTTTTCCGATGCATGTAAGTAGAATAATAGGTTCGTTTTTTACAGGATTTTTTGAAGAACTAAGAAAAGATATGACGCCTGGAGAAATAAGAGAACATTTTTCGTTTGAGGAATCAATGCAGTGCTACGAGAGTGCAATACAAGCTTTTAATAAATACATTGCGGATAATGAGTAAGGAGAAATTACATGGAGAATTTCTTGAAGGGGTTGTTAGAAATACTAGAATATGCGGACGCACATGATGGTATCGTAGCAATGTTGGGAATTGCAGTGACTGTTTTGATTTTTCGTAGAGAAGTAGTGAATAATTTCTATACTCTAGAGAAAGAAAACTTTAACGAGGTATTTAGTCCGGCTTATAAGGAAATACCAAAGAAAATAAAGCAACTTGAGAATGCAGGACAGGAAAATTGGAATAACTGTTTTGAAGAGTTGTTAGATGCATTTATGACCATGTTGGATGGAGCTAATTATTTTCGATATACCATGCCATATCTATATAAGCTTTTGGAAATGTATATTGGAGAAATTGAGGATCTTTCAAGGCATGATAACTGGAGAATATATCGATGTTCTGAAAGGCAACTCCAGTTAGTTACCCAAAAGGCGCGGAAGATAATTAGAGCGATTGATAATGCATCCAAAGGCAAGGTTTTTGTTACAAAATTACGTTGTGCTAGGATAGTTCGAAAAATAAAGTCCCTATTCACAAGTTGGTTTATGGATCGACCGTATGATAGAATTGCAAGTCAAATAACAAAGTCATCATGCTACGAAGCGGTAGTGTTTAATGATACGAAAGGAGAAGCTTATTCAAAGGAAGCATTTAACAAGCTTAAATGGGGACATATGCAAATTTGCCCCAAAATAGGTTTTACAGATGTTCAAGTTGTACCCATCGAGACAACGGGTGTAATACGCTTTGGCTATTTATGGAATTTTCGCATAGGTAAGAGCGTAGGTAAGATTATTTTAAAAACTCCCAAGGATAAAGGTGTGAAAATTCGTTCGTTGCATCATACAGTAAAATTAGATTTGGTAGATAATTGGCCACATAAGATAGTGATTATGTGGAAAAAACTAGATGATAACAATCATTTGTTTTATGATGTTGTAAAAATAAGACAATACATAGAATAAATATAATGGATGAAGATTTTGGACTTGTCATAGTATATGAAAAATATGGATTTAGATGTGAGACGAAAAGGTCGTGTATTGCAATACATGGCCTTTTTTGATAATATAATAGATGTAACAGAACGCTATAACTCTAACAGAAAGTCGATAAACATGAACATCGCAGCATATTGCAGAGTTTCCACAGATAAAGAAGATCAGCTCAACAGCCTAGAGACTCAGAAAGAGTTTTTCTTAGAATATACAAAACGTACAGGGGACAACCTTATTAAATTATATGCAGATGAAGGTATTTCCGGAACTAAAATCAAGAATCGTAAGGAATTTCAGCGTATGCTTGCAGATGCTGAGAAGGGCTTACTTGATATGGTCGTGGTAAAGGATATCTCTCGATTTGCCAGAAATACTGTGGATTTATTGCAGAGTGTCCGTAAGCTGAAAGCACTTGGTATCGAAACACAGTTCCTTACTGCCAACATGACAAGTATGGGAAACAGTGAGTTTGTATTAACCATCTTCGGTGCATTAGCCCAGGAGGAAAGCGCTAACACATCAAAGCGTATCAAATTTGGTAAGAAGATGAATGCGGAAAAAGGTCGAGTGCCAAACATTGTTTATGGATACGATAAGACCATCGGTGACTATTTCAATCTATCCATCAATGAAGAGGAAGCAAAGGTTATCTGCCAGATGTTTAAATGGTATACCGAGGAAGGCTTCGGCGGTGCAAAAATTGCCAACATGCTCAATGACCGAGGTATCAAAACAAAACGAGGGAATAACTGGAGCCAGAATTCTATATGCCGTATTCTGACCAATGAGATATATACCGGAAAGATTATTAATGGCAAAGAAGAAATTGCTGATTTCTTGACCGGGCAGAGAAGGGAAAAGGATGAATCGGAATGGTTGGTAACTGTTCGTCCGGAACTTCGTATTATTGATGATGAAACTTTTGATAAGGCACAGGATATACTGAAAGGTCGCCATGATTCCTTCAAATTGACTCACGAGCGTCAGAGTAATAAGTATTTATTCTCTACGCTGATTAAGTGTAAGGATTGCGGTTGGTCCTTCCGGAGAACTGTCCGTCAGTATAAAAATACCTATGTCCGTTGGGTATGCTCCGGTCACAATGGGCGTGGTGCAGATAGCTGCCCGAATGCAGTGACAGTGGACGAGGAAGAACTGGTTCAGGTATTACAGGAGTACTTCCAAGATGTACTTAGTAAAAAGAAAAAAGTAATCGACCATGTGATCAGAGAATTCCAACGTGTTTACAAGGCAAAAGATGAAAATATCGAGTATGAAAAGGAACTGAACGCAGAACTGAACAAGCTGCGTAAGTCACGTGAAAAATATATGGATATGTACACCGATGATTTGATTTCGAGAGAGGAATTAAATGAGAAAATCGGTGGCATGAGAAAAGAGATTGAGAGATTGGAAAATGAATTGAAGATGGTATCTTATCATTTGACTAAGGGTGAGCAGTTAGAAGCAATTCTAAACAGCACTTTTAAACAGATGGAAGATATTACGGATGTTCACGAAATGACCAACACTCAGCTCAAACGCCTGATTCAAAAAATTGAAGTGGACAAGGATGGCAACGTGGATATTTATCTGCGGCTTATCGGTGACTTGGGACTGGATGAAACTGTACTTATCGATGAAGAAGAAACCATTCCAAAACATATCAACCGTACATAAGGATGTAACAGAACGACTTCATCAGATTAATCCTTCTTTGGGTGGAGAGGTGCGTAAAGTACTGGATGTAAACAAATCCGAACGCCACATCCGTGGAGGTATGGCGACCAAGGAAAAATATATTCATCAGAAGAACTGATGCTTTTTCCTTTTGTTTCTTCGGGGAGCATGATATAATCGGAAAAGAGTAAAAAATACTTTGACTTTATCTATACATGTGTCACATAATGAATGATAGATAAGAAAATGCCGACAGGAGGAAAATGATGGATAAAGAACTGATCGTTGTCATCGATTTCGGTGGACAGTACAACCAATTGGTTGCCAGACGTGTCAGAGAATGTAATGTCTACTGTGAGATCTATTCCTATAAGATTGATTTGAATAAGATCAAAGCGATGAATCCTAAAGGAATCATCCTCACCGGAGGACCGAGCAGCTGCTATGAAGAGGGCGCTGCCACCTGTTCTCCGGAGCTTTTTGAACTGGGTATTCCGGTATTAGGACTGTGCTACGGAGCACAGCTGATGGCTCATGTCCTGGGGGGACGCGTTGCCAGGGCAGAGGTGCGTGAGTACGGAAAAACTGAGGTGGATGTGGACAACACCTCCAAACTTTTTGAAGATGTGACACCTCATACCGTATGCTGGATGAGCCATTTTGACTACATTGCAGAGATGGCACCCGGTTTCCGTGCCGTGGCAACCACTAAGAACTGCCCCGTAGCTGCCGCTGAATGTGCAGAAAAAGGATTGTATGCAATTCAGTTTCATCCCGAAGTGCTTCATACCGCAGAAGGCTCCAAGATGCTTTATAATTTCGTCCGCAACATCTGTGGGTGTAAAGGCGACTGGCGAATGGATTCCTTCGTGGAAGAATCTGTAAAGGCTATTCGAGAAAAGGTTGGCGATGGCAAAGTGTTGTTGGCTTTGTCCGGTGGAGTGGATTCCTCCGTGGCAGCAGGACTTCTTTCCAGAGCCATCGGAAAACAGCTTACCTGCGTGTTTGTAGATCATGGTTTGCTCCGCAAAGATGAAGGCGATGAAGTGGAGGCAGTGTTTGGTGCCGGCGGTCAGTTTGATTTGAACTTTATCCGTGTCAACGCCCAGGAGCGCTACTATGCAAAACTTGCCGGTGTGACAGAACCGGAACAGAAAAGAAAAATTATCGGTGAGGAGTTCATCCGCGTATTTGAAGAAGAAGCGAAAAAAATCGGAGCCGTGGATTTTCTGGCGCAGGGAACCATCTATCCTGATGTGGTGGAAAGTGGTCTGGGTGGCGAATCCGTAGTGATTAAGTCTCACCATAATGTGGGAGGACTTCCGGATTTCGTCGATTTTAAAGAAATCATTGAGCCCCTTCGCAACCTGTTTAAAGATGAAGTCCGTAAGGCAGGACTGGAACTGGGAATCCCGGAGAAACTGGTATTCCGTCAGCCATTCCCTGGCCCCGGACTGGGTATCCGTATCATTGGCGAGGTAAATGGGGACAAGGTTCGTATCGTACAGGATGCCGATGCCATCTACCGCGAGGAAGTGGACAATGCAGTGGAGGCATACCGCAAAGAGAACGGAACCGCGCCTGCCTGGATGCCCAACCAGTATTTCGCAGCCCTGACCAACATGCGCAGCGTAGGTGTCATGGGAGACGAGAGAACCTACGATTATGCCGTAGCCCTTCGCGCGGTTAATACCGTCGATTTTATGACTGCCGAGGCAGCACAAATTCCTTTTGAAGTTCTTCAGAAAGTGATGAGCCGAATCATCAACGAGGTGAAAGGGATCAATCGCGTATTCTACGATTTGACCAGTAAACCGCCCGGAACGATTGAGTTTGAGTAAAAAGTATTCCTGGGGCAAAGCTTTTATCCTCATTTGGGGCAAAACCTTTAGCCTGTGAACTGAATGAAATTTGTGGCAAAACACGAAGCAAATATGTATAAGAGAACGACTTTGTTGGTTCGGAGTTCCTTCCGGACTGGCAAGGTCGTTTTTGCGTTCTACAGTGTAGATGTGGAGAAAAGCCTGTGTATATGCGGTTTGTAGCGACATCGGTAACGATGTACGAGAGAAGTACCGGAGAACCTGTAGTAATTATATGCGATATTATCGTTAAGGTGTTGCGAGGAAATCTGTGTCGAGATTTGGAGAGCCGAAACCGGTGGAGAGGATAAAAGCTTTGCCCCAAAAGACGATAAGAAAGGTTGCCTCGAGACAAAGGTAAATCCCTACAAAGCCTGTATTTATGGGATTTGTAGGGATTTTTTAGATGGCGTTGGGGACGATTTGGGTACAAAAATTTATTTCAATGAAGATAATGCGTTTTGGGCTAAATCGATACCTTTTTGATAATTTATTGAAGTACTTATTTCTAAAGATTTGGTTAATAATTTATGTGCTTCTAATTTATCTTTTTTGTGGAGAGCTATAGAAGCATAGTCATAGTAAATGCAAGCCTTTTGAATCGGAAGATTAATTTCATTTGCTAATTTCATTGCTTTATCAAGGAATGAAGTAGCAGACTTTAGGTATTCCATATTTGGATTAGTACTATATAAACAAATATAGCAATTTCCTAAATGTTGGAGACTAATGCATTCATTACGCTTATCTCCGATTTCGATAGAATAATCAAGTGATTTATTAATGTATTCTAGAGCTTCATTATATAGAGCTTGTTGTTTGTATGCAAAGCCGATATTCCCATATATTCGTAAAAGCTGATGTTTTTCATTTTCTGCATAGGATAATGCTTTATTATAATACCTAAAAGCTTCATTCATATTATTTTGATTTCTGTATATATTAGCAATATTGTCCAGAACGTTAGCTATTTGGTCATTTAAATTTTTACCTGTAATTTTTGTTAAATATTCATATTCCTCTAGAAATGATTTTAAACCCAATTCACTTTGCCCACAGTCTTTTTGAATAATACCATATGTATTTTTATAGATTGCTAATAGATACCACTTCTCTTCATCAGATAAGTATTTTGATTCTTGTACTTTTTGTGAAAAAAAATCAAGAAAATTAAGGGCATTTGTGTCATTACCTAGGTAATGAAATGATTGCGTATAAAATACTATCATTTGTAAAAATATAAATGGAAGATTATCAATATCAAATTGTTGTAGGTGTTTATTAATAAACTCTATTACATCAGTATATTTTCCTAATAGATATAATTTTGAAGCAGTATTTCCAACAAGAGATAGTGCATTTTCATTATAAAAATCTTTATTATAAGATAATAACTTAAGCGCATGCTTCATAAGTAGGTTAGCAAAATCTCTTTCATTGGAATTAGTTATTTTTTGAGGAAGTAAATCATTAATTATTGATAATGTTTCTTCAAAATAATTCTGATATTCATTATTATGATGCATTTGATTACGTATGAATTCTTGTGTAATGCTATGCATATTCGCCATTTTTTCATTTATTGAAAATAATGAATATTCAGTAATTGCTATAATAATATGTTCAAGATTATATTGCGAATATTGGTCTTTATACAAAAAAATATTATATATAGGTATGTCACAGGAATCTAGTAAAGAAATTATGTTTAATATGTCTTTTGCACTTGTTGATTGTTGAAGAATTTTTTCGTATGATATTTTCCAAGCAGTATAAGCAGTTTTCTTATAACTAGTTATATGGCTGCTTAATATATCAAATTTGTGTTCACTATAAATCTCTAAATATTTACTAAATGAAATTTGCGTTTGGTTTACATAAGCTCTAGCATATTCTAATGCTAAAGGATAATTTTCTAAGGTATTTGCAAGAAGTAAAACAGTTTCATTATCTGATTCTGTTTTCATACGTTTATTTGTATATTTTAGTAGAAATGCTTCACTTTCTTCTAAGTCAAAGTTACTAATCGGGATAACAGGAAATTCATCAGCATCAATATTAGAGTTTTGAGTAGTTACTATTATATCTGAATTTTGAAAAAAATATTTTTCAACCAATTTATTGATGGGGGTGTCATCTAAACCATCGTAAATTACTAACGAAGGTGAATTATTGTCAATAAATGAAGAAAGTAGAGACATTAATCTATTTGAATCTTCACATTTTTCTTGAAGCAAATCAAAATAAAGAGCAGCTTTGTTAAATTCTTCAAGTAGTTCATTTTCTGAAGTAGCTGTAAATAAAAAGATTGAGTTATATTTATTATTATTGATTGAACGTATAACATATTCACGTGCAATTTGTGACTTTCCTATTCCACCAGGACCAGTTAAAAAGGACAATTTATGTTCAGTCATATTTTCGGTTAAGTCAGATAGAGCTTTTTCACGACCCCAAAAAAGATTATTTTTTCTTGGAATATTATAAAACGGTGAAATAGATAACGGAGGCTTTCTATCAGGTGAAGCTATGATTTCTTTCAAATTATTAATTTCATTTTTTATTTCCTGCTGAGAACCATGAATTTCATTAATAATTTTAGAACTTGTAGTATTAATTTGATTTACAATTATTTTACCTTCAGCACTTAATAGGTTATTAAGAAGTTCATTGAGTTTATCAATATATGTCTCAAGGCATTGGTTAATTCTTTTTGAACCAATACTGCGTAAGTCGGGATTTTTTTTGTAAAAATCATCTATAAAATTTATTTTTTTATCATCATCAATAAATTGATAGTTTTGTTTGAAATAAAGAGGGTGTTGTAGTATAAATTCTTGTGCTTTTTCAAGTTCATATTGGTCTTTGATTGTATTCCTGATGCAAGAAAGAATGGATTCATCAAAATCATCAAAATATTTTAATGTTATTTTCTTATTTTGATAATCACATATTTTTGATGCAAAAACTGATTCAAATACAGCTAAAGTAGCTTTTACTAGTTCATCCACTAGTTTATTTTCTAGAATTGGCATAAACAAATCTCCTATATTATTTTGGGTCATTTTTAGATTTTGGGATTCAATCCCATCTTATCCATAAATTCATCATGTGTTTTCTGTATCTGCAAGTTCATAGGAAATGGTTCCGATTCCGGATAAATATCCATCCAAAGATTAAAATCTGCCTCCGCTTTCAGCAGAGCTTCCCCACGCTTCTTAACATCTTTTATTTCATTGCATTTCTCAACTTCTTCCATATATTCTTCATAGCGGTCTAACCATGATCGCATCAAAGACAATGTTCCAAAGCTGATTCCAACCATATCATTTCCATCTTTATCCTGGTATTCAAAGAGTTGTCCATCGTATTGCCGGAATATCTGAAAAAGTCTGTGTATGGCTTTTATGCCATCAAAATCAGAGTTCGCCAGTACTTCGGGATTGACAGATAAAGCCTCTGCTATTTTTTCAAGGGAAGATGGTTTAGGATTCCTTCTGCCACTTTCGTAAGCACGAATATAGGCTTCGCTTGCACCAACCATTTCTCCTAATTGTCTTTGAGTTAGGTGACGTTCCTGACGGATGCGTCTTATATTTTCGCCAACTGTCATTGTGATTTCCTCCTGCTTTAAAGCTATGGATGTTTCAACATCATATATAGCATAGCACACCAGATAAAAAAATTAAAGGAAAAAGATATTGACACGAAACAAATGTTACGATATTATAAATACGAAACAAAATGATACTGTACAGAAACAAAGAAAGGAAAGAACACTATGAACGAAAAAATTTACTACAGTGCAGAAGACATTGCAAAGATGCTCGGTGTGAGTATGGGAAAATCCTACAAGATTTTACGAGAAATGAATAAGGAGCTTGCCGGAAAAGGTTTCCTTACAATCGCAGGCAAAATTCCGGTGGAGTATTTTCGTGAGAAATGGTACGGCGGAGCCAAGGAGGTGAGTGCATGAGCTGCAGTGCAAAGCGAGATCCAAACGGTACATGGCATATCCAGTATCGGTGGACAGACTGGACGGGAACCAAGAAGAAATCCCAGAAGCGAGGGTTTAAGACGAAGAAGGAAGCAGAGGAATGGTATGCGCATTTCATATTGCAGCAAACCTCTGATCCGACCAAGACCTTGAATGATTTCTGGGAGATATATAAGGCAGATATGGAGAAACGACTGCGGAAAACTACTATGAAGCAGAAAGAATATGTGATGAAAGATAAGGTTCTTCCGTATTTTGGAAATACGCCTATCAATGCAATCACAGCTCCTATGATACGAAAGTGGCAGGGAGAAATGATTGATAAAGGATTTAAGCCGACTTACCTGAAAACGATAAATAATCAGCTTAGTTCTATTCTAAATTATGCGGTGCGATTCTATGAATTACGCTCCAATCCATGCCACAAGGCAGGCAGTATGGGAAAAAGCAAAGCGGATGAACGCCCGTATTGGACGCTGGAAGAATTTCAGAAATTTTCGGATGCAATTATGGATAAACGAGATTCTTGGATGGCATTTCAGATATTGTTTTGGACAGGTATGCGTATTGGAGAATTACTTGCTTTGCAGGTGAAAGATGTAAATTTTGAGGATGGAACTATCCGGGTAGATGAATCGCTTACAATGAAAGAACGCTTGACAGAAAAGCAGAAGGTTGTGAAAAAGCAAACACAACAAAAATCTATGCATACACAGGAACATGGCACATCGAGAAAACACAATATCAGTACCGAATTGTAATTCGTGGAAAGAGAGGTTGTTTATGAATATTACATACGAAAAAAATGGAGATTATTTGATACCAAACTTAATTTCTGATCCAGAGCCGGAAGGGGAATTGAGAAAGTTTGGACTTATGAGAAGACATTATCTGAAAGAGCATCGGAGCGGTATCTATCAGGCGATGCTATTAAGTGGAAAACTAAAGGAACATTTGCTTATGATGCAGGAACAGGCAGAGACACAGTTTGATTTGCTTGTAAAGCAAATGGCAGAACAAGAGGGCGTGACTGAACATCTGAAAGAGAAAAATCAGATGCTTTGGGTGCAGAGGATGAATAATATTCGAGAGAGAGCGGAGGAGATTGTGAGAGCAACGTTATTACAATGATGATTACACACTACAACAGAAGGCTGATTTTATCGAATCAGCTTTCTGTTGGTTATATACCAATATGCATGCAAATACTAGACCTAAGTAGGAGAAATTGGCAGATGGGAGGCAAAAATACATGGAAGATATAAATATTTATGGATATATGCGAGTGTCATCTAAGGAACAAAATGAGGATAGACAGAAAATCGCATTAACGGAGATGGGAGTACCTGAGAATAACATTTATATGGATAAACAGTCGGGTAAGGATTTTGAGAGAACACAATATAAGCGGTTATTGCGAAAATTAAATGAAAACAGTGTGCTGTATATCAAGTCGATTGACCGCTTAGGCAGGAATTACGGGGAATTGAATGAGCAGTGGCGCATTATTACAAAAGAGAAGAAAGCAGATATTGTTGTCATAGATATGCCGCTGTTAGATACCCGCAGAGAAAAGAATTTGCTTGGAACATTTATCAGTGATGTCGTTCTGGCATTGCTTAGCTATGTTGCAGAAAATGAACGCACCAATATCAAGCAAAGACAGGCGGAGGGAATTGCAGCAGCGAAAGCAAGGGGCGTAAAGTTCGGCAGGCCACCATTACCAATCCCGGAAAACTTTTATCAGGTGCACAAAGACTGGCGGGCAGGGAAAATTACAATAGAAGAAGCTGCTAAGGCTTGTAATATGTGCCCTAAGACGTTTTACAGCAAGGCAGTAAAATATGAAAAATCCAGTTAAATAGTTCATGCGTTCTAACTGAAATGGTATACTTTTCCAGTAATCGTATACATAAAACCATTCTTACATATTGTATCACGAAATCAGTCGAAATTCAGTTATTTTCTGTCAAAACTTCGTGAAATTTCACAGTTACAAATCCAAATTTTTCTCATGAAAAAAAGTATACATTTTTTCCAAGCTGGCTATCAAAGATAGCCGGCTTTAGAAATGAGGATAAAAATGGATAAGTTAATTGATCTGAATACTTATCCGGTCAGTAAAAATCTTAAAGCATTGCTGAAGGATAAGACAACAAAGAAAAATATTATATTTGCAACTTCGGTATATAGTTCCAAAGGTACTCCAATCAAGGAAACGGAGCAAATGACGGAGGAAATCTTAAAAGGATTTACGCAATATGAGATACAGCCGAGGGTGCTAAAGAATAAGGAACAACAGCAGGAGCGTACCAGAGCCAAAGCCGAGGTGTTTACTCCATCGTGGATATGCAACAAAATGAATAACCACTGTGATGAGGAGTGGTTTGGAAGAAAGAATGTTTTCAATATTGAACAGGATCAGGGGTGGCAGGTAAACACAGAAAAGGTTGAGTTTGACACAGAGGATGGATGGAAAAAATATGTCGATTCCAAAAGACTGGAGATTACCTGTGGCGAAGCTCCCTACATCGTGTCGCGTTATGATGCCGCTACTGGAGAATTGCTTGAGATTAGGCAGCGGATAGGAATTTTAGACAGAAAACTGCGTGTGGTAAATGAAAATACAGACAGTGCAACTGAATGGTTCAAATGGGTGCTTCGAGCATATCAGAGTGTGTATGGTTATGAATTTCAAGGAGACAGCCTTCTGGTTGCAAGAATCAATTTACTCATAACTTTTGTGGATTATATGCAGGACAGGTGGGATAGAGTTCCAACAGATGCGGAACTGCGAAAGATTGTAAATGTTATTGTCTGGAACCTGTGGCAGATGGATGGAATATCCGGGACAATCCCCTTTGGAAAGCCCAAAGAGGAATATCATCAATTCAGTCTATTTGACTTTGTGGTAGCAGATGAGCCGGAAAAGCAGGATACAGAAGAACCGGAAGAAGTGTACTGCAGGATCTATGACTGGCGTAGCGATAAGTCACTGACATACAAAAGCATGAAGGAAGGTAGATGATATGAAGTTTGATTTTGCGATTGGAAATCCGCCGTATCAAGATAATGCCATAGGAGAAAATGATACATATGCACCACCGGTATATAACAAATTTTTAGATGCGGCTTATGCGGTAGCAGATTCTGTGGAAATGATACATCCGGCAAGATTTCTATTTAATGCTGGATCTACTCCGAAGGCATGGAATGAAAAAATGCTAAATGATCCACATTTTAAAGTAATGCATTATGAGGAGGATGCTTCTAAGGTATTTGCCAATACGGATATTAAAGGTGGAGTAGCTATTACTTATCGAACTTCTGATGCTAAGTATGAACCCATTGTTGTATTTACTAAATATCCAGCACTCAATCATATTCTTCATAAAGTAAACAATACGATTGATTTTGTTCCGATGGATACTCTTGTAGTTACACGTACCGCTTATCGTTTAACTGAAAAGTTACATCAAGAACATACGGAAGCGATGGATCAGTTAAGCAAAGGACATCCATACGACATGTCAACGAATATATTTGATCGGCTTCCTCAGTTCTTTTTTAATGAAGCACCTAATGACGGTAATAAATATATTCGAATTTTGGGAAGAGAAAATTCTCAAAGAGTATATAAGTATATTCGTTCCGATTATGTTAATCAGCCTAAAAATTTGTTTCAGTATAAGATTTTTTTACCAAGCGCAAATGGAAATGGTGTTTTTGGAGAAACGCTTACTGCACCTGTATTAGGTATTCCGGGAATAGGATCTACGGAAACATTTATCAGTGTGGGATGCTTTGATAGCAAGGCTGAAGCAACAAATCTGTTGAAATATATAAAAAGTAAGTTTGCCAGAGCTATGTTAAATGTATTGAAAATTACGCAGCATTTAACGCCTGATGTATGGAAATATGTCCCTCGTCAAGATTTCACTGATAAATCCGATATCGACTGGTCCGTATCCATAGCAAATATAGACAAACAACTTTATAAAAAATATAGGCTTTCCGAGGAAGAAATCGCATTTATAGAAAATAATGTTAAGGAGATGGAATAGCATGAATAAACCTAACATTCAGACAACCAAACAGGTAGTTCCAATGCTATATGGCTATTCCACACCAGAAGTGGTTCGTCATAATGGCTGGACAAAGATAGGATATACAGAGCAGGATGTAGAAACTCGTATCAATCAACAGACACATACTGCTGATGTTAAGTGGCATCTTGAATGGAAAGGAAATGCCACTTTTGATGATGGTTCAGGGGAGACATTCATAGATAAGGACTTTCATGCTTATTTGCGAAAATCCGGTATAGAGCAGGAAAATGGAAAAAATAATGAATGGTTCCATGTGGATGGCACCACATCAAAGCAAATGTTTCGTGATTTCAGGGAAGATCATGGCATCATAAAAACGACAGATACAGTTATTCCGTACAAATTGCGTGAGGAGCAGCAGCGTGCGGTTGCAATGACGGTTGATTATCAGGTAGCGCATAAAGATGGCGAGTTCCTTTGGAATGCCAAGCCGAGATTTGGAAAGACATTATCGGTCTATGATTTTGTGCAGAAAACCGGTGCAGAAAAAGTACTGATTGTGACAAACCGACCAGCAATTGCAAATTCGTGGTTTTCAGATTATGCCAAATTTCTGGGTAGTGAATCAGGGTATCTTTTTGTGAGTGAAGTTGATGCACTAAAAGGGAAAAGAGGTGTGTTGACAAGAGAAGAATATACACATTTTCTTTTAGGAAAAGACAGTGAAAATGTAAAATGTATTGAATTTGTATCCTTGCAGGATATGAAAGGTTCCATTTATTTTGGAGGTCAGTATGATAAATTAGGTGAGGTCGCAAATATGGAGTGGGATATCCTTGTCATCGACGAAGCACATGAGGGTGTGGATACCTACAAAACAGATGTTGCATTTGATCGTATTAAGCGTAAATTTACGTTGCATTTGTCAGGAACACCGTTTAAAGCACTTGCCAATAATAAATTTGCTGATGATGCTATCTATAACTGGACTTATGCAGATGAACAGAAGAAAAAACGTGACTGGGATGTTTCAGCAGAGGAAGAAAATCCGTATTCAACATTGCCACAGCTTAATCTCTATACTTATCAGATGTCAGAAATTATCAAGGATGAGCTTCAGCAGGGCATAGAAATTGACGGGGAGACAGAAGAATATGCATTTGATCTGAATGAGTTTTTTGCGGTTACCAATGGTAAGTTTAACCATGAATCTTCCGTTGATAAATTTCTCGATGCCCTGACAAGACAGACAAAATTTCCATTTTCTACGGAAGAATTGCGAGATGAATTAAAGCACACCTTCTGGCTGCTCGATAGGGTAGACAGTGCAAAGGCGCTGGCAAAAAAATTAAGGGAACATCCAATATTCCAGGAATATGAAGTTGTTCTTGCTGCTGGCGACGGCAAACTGGACGATGATGAGGAAACAATGAAATCTTATGATAAAGTGGTTGCGGCTATTGCACAGCATGAAAAGACCATTACTTTGTCGGTAGGACAGCTTACGACAGGAATTACAATTCCAGAATGGACAGCAGTGCTGATGCTTAGTAATATGCGATCCCCGGCACTTTATATGCAGGCGGCATTCCGGGCACAGAATCCTTGTCTGTTTAAAGTTGGGACATCTTTCAAGAGAAAAGAAAATGCTTATGTATTTGACTTTGATCCGGCAAGAACCCTTACTATTTTTGAGCAGTTTGCCAACAATCTGAATCCTAATACAGCGAAGGGCGGCGGTACTGCAGAGGAGCGGAAGGAAAATGTAAAGGAATTGCTTAATTTCTTCCCTGTAATTGGTGAAGATGAACAGGGAGAATTAGTAGAACTGGATGCGGAAAAGGTACTGACAATTCCGAGAAAAATTCGTTCTGTTGAGGTTGTAAAGCGTGGGTTTATGAGCAATTTCCTGTTTCAGAATATCAGTAACATCTTTGGGGCGCCGAAGGAAGTCATTGATATTATCACAAAGTTTGAACCAATAGAAGAACCAAAGAGCAAGGTAAATCTGACGGAGGAAGTGCAGAAAGATCTATCGCTGGATGAAAATGGGGAAGTGGCTCTTAGTGATGAATTTGTGATTGGAAGAACACAGGATGTTTTTGGCGATAAAATTTATGATGTGACATCTCAGGTACAGGAAACAATGACGCAGATGGAGCAGGCACCGGACAAGGCGCAGAAAGCCATCGACAAACTGAAAGAAGCGGTAAAACAGAGTGCGGTCAAGGCAGTCGTGGATACAGCACAGTCTACCTACGGTTCTGATATGAAAGCAGTCGATAAAAGACAGATTGAATCAAAACTGAACCATGAGGCAGATCGGATGATAGATAAGCTGCATACCAACTATGAGATAGAGCGAAATGTCATAGAAAATCAGCGTGTTGCCGAGCAGCAGGCAAGATATGAAACCGGAAAAACATCAGAGCAGATTGATAAAGAATTTGAGAAGAAGCAGAAGGAAGCTATGAAAAAATTCAATGAAGAATTGACAACTGCTATTTCTGATTTCGCAAGAGAATCCACGAAGGAGACAGTCAAGACCGTAGAAACAAAGAAGAAGGAACGGGAAAAGGAAACAATTGAGGATGGTGTTAGAGATCACCTGCGAGGCTTTTCAAGGACAATTCCATCATTTCTTATGGCATACGGAGATAATGCGGTAACGCTTGCCACTTTTGATACCATCATTCCGGATAAAGTTTTTCTGGAAGTGACAAGTATCACGCTGGATCAGTTCAAGTTTTTGCGTGATGGTGGTGACTATGTGGAGGAAGAAACCGGACAGACCAAGCACTTTGAAGGACAGCTATTTGATTCGGTGGTATTTGATGATTCGGTAAAAGAATTTCTTGCCTTAAAGAAAAAGCTTGCCGATTATTTTGATGAAAAGAGTGTGGAAGATATATTTGATTATATTCCACCACAAAAAACAAATCAGATATTTACACCAAAGACAATGGTTAAGAAAATGGTGGACATGCTGGAACAGGAGAATCCTGGTTGTTTTGATATGCCGGATAAGACGTTTATTGATTTATATATGAAATCCGGTCTGTATATTACAGAGATTGTGAAGCGTTTATATCAGAGTGACGAAATGAAAAAGCAATTCCCGGACAATAAGGAACGCTTGAAGCACATCTTTGAAAAGCAGGTGTACGGACTTGCACCAACAGAAATCATATATAAGATAGCAACTAGTTACATATTGGGATTTGATGAGGATACGAAGGACATCAAGCATAATTTCAGACAGTTAGATGCTTTGCCTTATGCAAAGGATGGAACGCTGGAGCAAGTGTTGGATGAGCTGTATTCTGAAGATGAGTAGATGAGAGGATGCACCCGGAAACGGGTGCATTTTTGAAGTTGGACAATGAAAATGTTATATGCATATTCGTTGCCTTATGGTATAAGAACATTTTGAAACCCGTAGAATGGATAGAACGTATAAAGTAGCGCTACAATTGACTTTTAGCATATGATAGTGTATATTTAGGTCACAAGAAGATGTTATAGTCGGAATGAAAACTTAAAACTTATTTATGGTGGTCGGACTGAAGACCTAAAACTCATTCCCATTACAGAGTAAACTGCTAAACATCAAAAGGCGGATGACTTAGGTCATCCGTCTTTCTTTAACAAAAGAAGTTAAGATGTCAAAGGAAAGATTTAAGAAATGAACCCGACAGGCGATAATATAGGTGTTTTGGATGGGGTTATAGAAAGGTGATGTTAGAATGGAATTAAATAGTGCTGATTTTATTCAAATGGACAATGGAATAAAAAAGTATGAAGAAAAATTTGGGAATAGATTGTATCACTATACTTCACTTAATGCATTTCTATGCATGATGAGAACGCGGGAAATATGGATGAGTAGTACTGGTTCAATGAATGACAGAAAAGAAATTACATATTTTATTGAATTATTGGAAAAGGAATTAAAATCGTATTGCAGACAGGATTTTTTTGAAAAGGTATATAATCAAATTCCGTTTAGCTATAAATATGCATTTTGTTTATCAACGGAAAAAGACGATGCGGCTCAATGGGAAAGATATGGGGATTCCGCTATGGGTGTTTGTTTGTCTTTTAATGTTGGAGAATTATATAAATGCCTATATGGATATAATGATATAATGTTCAATGAAGTTTTTTATAATGATTCAATAACAAATGACGCTTACTTTGAAATAGTCAAAAAATATTTTGATAAAGGCAATATAGATATATATTCGTCTGAAGAAGAATTGATAAGGCAGTTGATTTATGCAGGTAATTTACATAAACACAAATCATTTAAAAATGAGCATGAAATAAGAATTACAACAATGGATAATAAATCTCCGTATGGTACAGAATACGCACTAAAAGAAATTGGTAATGTTGTAAAGAAAGTATATATACTTAAACCAGATATTATGGGAAATTCAAAGGGAACCAGTTTAGAAAAAATAATAGATGAAGTAATAGTTGGACCGAGGTCACAGCAGAATATAAATATTTTACGACAATATATATATTCAAATGGATTATATGATTTAGCAGATAGGATAACTATGTCAGAGTGTCCGTTGAGGTGATAGGACCACAAAAAGGTATTACATATGTGAAAACGATATATTTGATTTTGAAGTATAGTTTGAAGAAATATTGTGAACACAAGGGGAGGAATAGTATTGAAGTTTCCAGATTTATCGCAAGCAGAGATTTTAGCAATAAGTAAAGCGTTAGCAGATACAGAGTATGGTTTTACTGGTTCAGAATTAGAGGTATTGCTCAAACAATATGATTTTGCTGATGAAAATCCGACTATGACAAAATATAAGAGATTATATAATTCCTTTGTGGAAAGATATAATAGAGAAAAGTCATGTAACTCAATATATATGTTTATTCAAAAGTGTATGGATCCAGCAAGGGGGCTTGTAGATGAGGAAAAGTATGCTAAAAGAAGAATGGAAACAAATAAAATTCTGATGCTGAAAGGCATAGAAATTGATGATGGAGGAAACTTTAGAACTGTACAAAAAGCACAAGGGGTATCAGAAGTTACAAGAAGAACAAGAGAACTTAGGCAGAAGTTATATGGATATGGAGCACATCAATATGTTCTTCAATGTTGTAAAGAGGAATTATTGGCAGAGGATTATTTTCATGCAGTACAAGAGGCTGCCAAGAGTTTGTGTGACAGAGTACGTGAGATGACAGGATTACCTGAAGATGGAAATGAATTGATTCAGACAGCGTTTTCAAATAAAAATCCATATATTGCCTTTAATTCGCTAAGAACATCATCAGAACAGAATCAACAAAATGGTCTTAAAGAGATGATACTTGGTATAATACATATGGTTCGCAATGTCACAGCGCATGAATTGAGAATACGTTGGGACATTGATGAAGCTGCTGCAGTGGAAATGTTGCAGCAAATATCATTTCTTCATAAATATTTAGATCAATGTATTGTTGTTAAAAAATACATGTGATAGAGAAAGTGAGTAAATATGAGTGAGAATTTAAATGATCTTGAAATGGCAAAAAAGCGTGACTATAAGATTATGATCACAGACGCGGCAATTAACAAAGTGCCACGTGTTCAGTATAAAGAGATACCAGAAACAGAATATGATAATCTTCGTGAACTGGCAAGACAAGTTCTACAAATTTCTAAAGACGAAAATGATTCCAATGAAGTAGCAGTAACATATAGTCTTGAAAGTGCGCAGCTGATAGAAAAAGGCGAACGCTATCTTGGAATTGCACTGGGGGCAGAGCATGATGTTGATCCTTTGAGTGATTCTACATCTTATCATTTGATACGTGCTTCCAGAGATTGTGTTGTCTTGGTGCTGCATAATCACCCATCGTTGTCGGCTTTTTCCTTGTCAGATATCCAGTTTTTGCTTAGATATGAGACAGTTAAACTTATGGTTGTCGTTACGAATTTAGGAAATGTATCATATTTGGTAAAAAATAGTAAATATGATTTTGAAAAAGCAGTTGTTTTGCTTAATGAAGCAATAGACTTAAATAATAAGGCAAAAAATATAAAAGATTTGCAGGAAGCAGCAGATTATTTTCTGAAAAGCTGTTATAATGTAGGTATAAACTATGAGAAGCGATAAGGAGGTGCATATCATGATGGAAGAACATGTAGTATTAAGTGAACGACCGGAGGATCAGTTAAAAGCTGTAGAATGGGCACGTGAACAAAAGAAGAAAATTCTTGATGACAAAAGCAGACGTATCGCAGATGCACTCATGGAAAAAATGACACCTTTGATAATGAAGAATAGTGTACAGAAATAGCGTGGGTACAATTTGGGTACACCAGAAATGAAACCGTATAAACGACATATGAAACCGTACCAAAATGACGCTGTTTTGAAACATAATAACAACAAATTTACATGAAAAAACAAACCCGAAAAAGAGTTTGAATAACGGATTTATTCCTGGGGCAAAGCTTTTATCCTCATTTGGGGCAAAACCTTTAGCCTGTGAACTGAATGAAATTTGTGGCAAAACACGAAGCAAATATGTATAAGAGAACGACTTTGTTGGTTCGGCGTTCGGATAATCAAAGTTGTTGAGGGTTTGCCAAACTTGTTGAGGGTCTTTCGTGAGGGTTTGGCATAAAAAATATCAAAGTTGTTGAGGGTTCTTCGTGAGGGGCTGAGAAGAGGGTCTTTCATGAGGGGCTAACTTGAGGGTATGAGACAGGGTCTGGTATAACACCAGACCCTTAAATAATATTTAGTCTATTTCGTATTCTTCCGGATAAGGGATTCCGTGCTCATCCAGGAGATGTCGTAGCTCTTGGATATATTTGTACTTGTGTTCAATCTCAATCCAGTTTCCGTGGCACAACGTGTGGCATTCTTCTAGTTCTTGTCTTGTAATTTCATAATCGAGCCAGAGTATACATTTATGATTTTTGCTAAAAGCACAATAGTTTTCCATAGAATCCTCCTTAAAATTCATCTTCTTCAAAATATGCGACAGGATTATAATCAGATACTCCATTTAGAATTGGAGCTGACCGTGTGGCATAGAGGAAGCGATTTCTGAAATGTTCAAAATTTCGAAAGCCCCGTCCTAACCGCTTAAGATCTTTCACTTTTCTGTTGATTGATTCAATTGGACCATTGGATAACCGGCTGTCATATATCTTTCCATTACCAACCTTTTCAACCATTATGAATGAGTTGATGATAGGGTCTTTATATTTTTCTAATAAGATGGCGAAATCTCTGAACATTTCATATGATGATTTTTTGTAGACGACTATTAATTCGTCAATTTCAGCACGTGCAGTAATCGGATTGCCGCTATTTCGTGAGTTGAATAACACATACTGTTGCTTAAAGTCGCGGAAATCCTTAAGGTTAGAATCAATGCGAAAAAGCCAATCCTCGTAATCGTAAGTGTTCATTAGAACGTGAAAGTGCTGGTCCATGCGAAGATCTGAGTGATAGCGGATGTTTGACTGATTTGACAGGATAAGCCAGCGATATTTCTGAAGGACATATACCTCGTCAGAGATGGGCAGCTGAACAGGATGTAAGGGGTCAGAAGTTAACTGTTCTTGACGTTCCCTGTCACGCTGCTTGTATTTCTTTAGTAACTGTCGTATATAGTTATCGATAGAGCGGGTAACCCATTGAAGCACATGGAAAGAATCCACAACCGGAACAGCATTTGGAAAGTACTTATCTACATAAGAAATGTACGGATTATACATATCTGATATAAGATACTTTACAGAATTACGTTCCTCGGGTGGAATTGATGTAAAGTATGGTTCGGTGACATTCATTCGTCTGCTTCGTAAAAGATCGATGGGATCTCCGGTATGAAAATCCTGAATGACTAAAGCATACTTGCAGTTGTCGTCCATATCCAGAAATACTTCATCAACAGAAATAGCATCTGTAAGAGGAAGCCTGTCAAGTTTTACATACCGGTCAAATACATCATGTGCATACGTATCCGACACATGGAATCTTTTGCTTATAGATGCTGACGATTCAGCTAGGTTTCGATATGCATCAACAATAAGCATATCTGTTGCGTTTGTTGTCCTTCTGTTTTTGCTTACAAACTTGAATGAATCACTGATGTCGTAAAGACAATTAGGATTGGTGCAACGCCATCGACGCTGCTTCAGGATTAAAACAAGTTTGTAGTTATCCTGAAGTATTGGATGATTGATTTTTCTATTCTTGGTTCCTCTGGAATGCATTCTGAAACCACAACAAGGACAGAAGTGCGCTTCCGGAGCTGTTTCAAGATAGATTGTTTTTGTTTGACCTTCAATGTCGATAGAGCTGATAGAAATGTTGGCATCTTCAAGGTCAAGCAAATCTGTGATACGATTCATATAGCCTCCTTTGTATAAATATTTCCGCAAAAATATCATAAGAGAAGAAGGCTGGAAGGGCCAATAGCACTTCAAAAAAGAAACAGGATTAACCAGCTGATAACTGATTAATCCTGTTTTTTATTATGTTTATAATGTTTAGCCCCTCACGAAGAACCCTCAAACCAGCCCCTCATGAAAGCCCCTCACGACAACCCCTCAAGTTGTACCCTCACGAAGCCAGCCCTTCAAGAACTTTGAATACCCCGGCGTTCCTTCCGGACTGGCAAGGTCGTTTTTGCGTTCTACAGTGTAGAAGTGGAGAAAAGCCTGTGTATATGCGGTTTGTAGCGACATCGGTAACGATGTCCGAGAGAAGTAGCGGAGAACCTGTAGTAATTATATGCGATATTAGCGTTAAGGCGTTGCGAGGAAATCTGTGTCAGGATTTGGAGAGCCGAAACCGGTGGAGAGGATAAAGGTTTTGCCCCAAAAGACGATAAAGAAGGTTGCCTCGAAACATAGAGTATTTCATAATATGTGTTTTTGGGAGAGTCAAAATCTACAGGGAAGCTAGTATTCATGCGGGTTTAAGAAATTCTACGGTTTCCCCAAAAGCCATTGTTGAAAATAAAAATGTTCTAAAAATCATTTTTGGGAAAGCTTTTTGGGAAGAATCTGTTTTTGGGAGGATGTAGTATGCGTAAGAAAGGATACAAAGGACGGTGCGAAAAGAAGAATTTAAGTAAGAGTATGGATGTGTGTAGAAGCTATGATGCAATACAATCAGTATATGCAGACATACTACAGCAGGATGAGAATATACAGGAAATCAGATGTAATGTTCTGCTGGATGGCTTATCCGAAGGAGACTAGCAAAACCTGCATAAACGTCACTATTATCTTGTACAAAACAACCTACATTTACTTGTTTTCCTTTTTCACCAAATGACGAAAACCAATGTTCATGCGAATGTCCACAAAGGTACAATGCAAGACTGATTATCATTGATATGAAACAGTACCTATCAAGTATCGTGCAGGGTTATGGTTATAAGAATGTGAAGGAGTTTTTGACTGAATACAGAGCTTCCAAAGCAGAGTATAGTGATTATCAATCGGCAGTTGTAAAGTGGGAACAGCAGACTGGAAATAAGGCAGAGTCAGACAGCCTAAAAGCAAAGTTGCAAAGAAAGCAACAGGAAGCAAAGGAACTGAATAGGCACAATAAGCATCAGAAAAAGTACAGTAGAGATGTTAGGTAATGTAGGAAGAGGAGCAGGAAACTGCTCCCTTTTGTAATACAATAGGACTTTGATTCAGTAAATAATTTGATGAAGCTAAAGAGAACCTAAAATTATATTGACTTATATAGATGGACGATATATACTATAGGTAACCAATATATAGACTATCTACATAAGGAGGTTAGATATGGCTGTTGATAAGGCATTAATTTCTGGAAGTATGACAATGCTTCTACTCAGATTACTTGCAGAAAAAGATATGTATGGTTACGAGATGATTGATACTCTGCGTAAAAAATCCTGTAATGTGTTTGAATTGAAAGCAGGAACATTGTATCCTTTATTACATGGTTTAGAAGGAAAAGGATTGCTTAAGGTATATGAGCAGGAATATGTTGGTAAGACGAGGAAGTATTATAGCATCACGAAAGAGGGAAGAGCATTGCTGGAAACAAAGAAAGCAGAATGGAGCGAATATCAATCTGCTGTAGCCAACGTTCTTGCAATGGGGGTGTAAATATGGAAAAATATTTGGAAAAACTGTTATTGCAAATTCGTTGTAAAAAAGCAAGACCATATATTGCCGAGGAGATAAGGGGACATATTGAAAGTCAGATAGAAGACAATATTGCTGATGGAATGTCATATGAAGAAGCAGAAAAAAATGCTGTTGCAGATATGGGTGATCCGGTTACGGTTGGTATTTCATTAGATAAAATTCATAAGCCCCAGATTGCTTGGAAATTACTTGTTATTGTAGGAATATTGAGCCTGCTAGGAATTTTGCTACAGCAGTCTATATTTTATCAAAGTGGATATAGTAATTTGGAACCGTTTATGCAGGAGATGTATCAACTTGAGACGGAAAGTTTTGTTTATTCTGTTTTTATTGGTTTTGTCTTAATGTGTGGGATTTATTTTATTGATTATACTGTAATTGCAAAATACTCCAAGATAATAGGTTTATTCATAATTACTATGGGGATTTTGCTTTTGGCCGGTTTCTTTGGTGGCGATATTAATGGAGTACGGTATAGTATCGGATTTGGAATGTTCAGAATCTCTGCTACTTCGCTGATGATGTTTTATGTTCCAATCTATGGAGCAATTTTATATAAATATAGAGATGGTGGTTTTTCTGCATTGTTAAAGTCGATTGTATGTCTGATTATTCCTGTTTTTATCACTTTTCGAATGCCGAATCTTATTGTTGCGATAATTATGATGATTAGTATGTTGATTCAGCTTACGGTGGCTATTCTAAAGGGGTGGTTCAAAATATCGGTAAAAAAGACAATTGTTAGTCTGTGGGCAGTTTTCATGTTTTTGCCTATTATGTTGTTGTTTGTGATGTATACATTTCATTTGTTGGCAGAGTATCAGGAAGCAAGGATTCGCTCCTTTTTTTCTGCTTCAGGAGAAGGATTTTATCTTACTTCAATACTAAGAACATTTAGCAAAGACATTTTGTTTGTAGGTAATAGCGGAAATGATGTGATTGGCAGTCTGCCGGAGTTTAATAGTGATTACATTTTTTCTTATATTCTCAATAGCTATGGAAGTATTGCCGGAATCGCTGTTGTTGCTGTCTTGGCAGCACTTGTAATGTTTATTTTTGGTGCTTCTGTTAAACAAAAAAATGAACTTGGCATGGTTATGGGATTCGGTTGTGGAATGATAATCCTATTAAATATTTTATTAAACTTGTTAGGTGCTTTGGGGATAATTCCACCAGCATCCTCCTTCTTGCCATTTTTATCCATTGGCAGAAGTAATATTTTATTGTGCTATGCATTGGTAGGAATTATTATGAGTATTTACAGGTATAAGGACGTGTATCCTAAAAAAATCAGAGCATCACAGGTTTCGTTTCAGAAAACAATAAATATATAACGTGAAGATGGATTAGTGGATTGACCTTTCTGTAGTCAATAGTTATAATTTGTTTCATGGCAACACTTTGGCAACAGAAAATCAGTAAGCCAAAATAAAATGTGCAAATGAGGTAAAATATCAGCAGATTTTAAATAAAACTTAAACAAAATAGTTTAAGTCAAAGCGACAACTTGCCGAGTTTGAATTGCGGATATTCCTGGGGCAAAGCTTTTATCCTCATTTTTGGCAAAACCTTTAGCCTGTGAACTGAATGAAATTTGTGGCAAAACACGAAGCAAATATGTATAAGAGAACGACTTTGTTGGTTCGGAGTTCCTTCCGGACTGGCAAGGTCGTTTTTGCGTTCTACAGTGTAGATGTGGAGAAAAGCCTGTGTATATGCGGTTTGTAGCGACATCGGTAACGATGTACGAGAGAAGTACCGGAGAACCTGTAGTAATTATATGCGATATTATCGTTAAGGTGTTGCGAGGAAATCTGTGTCGAGATTTGGAGAGCCGAAACCGGTGGAGAGGATAAAAGTTTTGCCCAAAAGACGATAAAGAAGGTTGCCTCGAAACAGGATATTCCTAGAGCAAAGCTTTTATCCTCATTTTTGGCAAAACCTTTAAGATCAATGATTCGGTATCCGTTTTCAATGATGAATCATATATTCGTGTCTATGATTCGGGTAAGGAGATGCTAAGAAAACCGACTATCGATTTTAGAAAATCTCCAAGTATAGTATTTGACGTCATTAGGCAGTGCATTATGAAATAATAGGAATAAGCTTGCACTAAACACGTCCGTATTATATAAGATGCTTTCTCTGTGAACGGAGTATTTAACAGAATGGAAGAAAGCGATTGTAAATGTAATAGTCTCACCAGTCTCAAAATATTCTTGAGACTGAGATGAGACTGAACTAATTAAATTCTTTCATAGCATCCATGTAATCCTGCAATTCGTTTTCTTTCAATGCAAATTTGGCATGCAACAGCGGTGTTTCCTTGACAATTTATCTGATGGAGAAAGACTTAGTTGACTTAACTGAATTTTACTAATATAATAAGTTTCACTACAGGAATGAAAGCGGTGATATGAGTGAAAATAGATAGAATTGGATTAGAATGTGTAGAGAATAAGTTTTTAAAACTGCCAAATATTCAGAAGTATGAAGTTGTCCACAGGACAGAAGATGGTTTTACTGCATCTGTGGAGATGGATGATGGGTATGAGTTTCATATAGATGCCTGCTTCCTGAATAGGGTATTCCCGTCCACAATTATAAAGTTGATTGAGAAGCAGGATAAAAGCCGGGGAGTGAGCATTTTGGTTGCTCCATATATTTCAGAGAGAACCGCACAAATATGCGAAGATAACGGAATGGGTTATTTTGACTATGCCGGAAACTGTTGGTTTGTAGGTCATTCGATTTATTTGTCTGAAAAAGGAAATAAGAATCCAAGGCCCAAAGAGCAAAGACCCGTGTCCATATTTGAAAGGACTTCCGTGGTGTCTTCCTGTATTTTACGCGAGTTGTTTGTGGATGTAACAAAGATATGGAAGCTTAAATATCTATCGGAAAAGGTAAATTGCAGTATTGGACAGGTATCCAAACTGATGAAAGTTCTGGTGGAAAATGCATGGGTAGAAAAACTGCCGGATGGTTACAAGGTTATCGATCCAGAATCGCTCTTGGTGGAATGGAGCAGGGATTATGGTAAAAAAGAAATAACATCATACGCTTGCTATAGTTTAGATAATATATCTGTTATTGAGGAGCGATTGAAGAGATTAAAGATAGATATGGGAATTGATTCCTATCTTACCGGATTGTCCGGTGGAGTGCGTTATACGCCGGTGGTGCGTTACAATAAGCTACATGTTTATATCGCACCGGAGGATATTCAGGAAGCAATCCGATATTTGGACATGAAAGAAGTAAACAGCGGTTCAAATGTGGTTATTCTTCCGTTGGAAAATGATTCTTATATCAAGGATTACAGGGTGATTGACGAGTCCGCAGTAGTATCCCCTCTGCAAATATATTTGGATTGTATGCAGATAAAGGGCAGGGGAGAAGAAATGGCGGAAGCTGTTTTGCGGAAGGAGATTCTTAGACGATAAGAGATGAAGATTTGAAAAGCAGCGTAGATTATTCGGAAGGGATAATCCATAGTGAAATAAAAGCACAGGGGTGGCAATTTCAGAAATTTCTGCCCCAGCCCAGCCAAAGATTTCCATAGGAAAATGGAAAAGAGACTCCTATAGATGAAGTGAATGAAAAAGACCGGAAAGTTGGAAACTTTTACCATGCAATAGGCAGTGTTTTTCGGCTGTCCATGGAAATTTCCGGCTGCGATATCAATGGTAAGTAAAAGAATACAGCAAAAAACAATCCGGAAGGAATACGGATTGCACAGAAATTATCACAGTATTACAAAGGAGAATTTCAGTACTGGCACATGAAGACGGAGGATTATGCGAGATGCAGATCAGAGGAACGGATATCACGCAGGAGGATGAAGATCTGGTTCAGAAAGTACAGTCTGGGTCTGTTGATAATGTAATAGAAACATAAGAACACTACATTTAGAAAAACCAATCGTTATTACACTATATATAGTATGATAATGATTGGAATTTTGTTTATAGAGGTTTTTTCCAATCATTAGTATATACGGAATGATTGAAATCAGGTATAAAGGAGGAAAGAAACAGATTTTAAAGCATATGAATGATGGAGGGAGATTAATATGAAAAAATTACAAGTACAAGGAGTGATACTGGTTATAACAGCCCTGCTTTCAGCAGTATTATTAAGTGCATGTGGGAAAAATCCAGAAGATAAAAAATTAACTCCGAAGCCAGGAACAAAGCAGGAAGCAGATGTGGAAGCGGAAACAAAAACAGAAACAGAAGAGGAAACAGAAACAGAAACTGCTGGATCAGTGGACGGTGATTGGGATAATTTTTGTGGAAACTGGATGCTTGTTGGTTTTGAGTATAGCGATTCTATAGATGATACAGAACCATCGGTTAATAATCCGTACTATTATGCAGAGCATGAGGGGATTTCCTCCGAGATTCTCATATACGAGGAAGAAAACAGCCTGTATGCGGATTACAGCCGCACTGGATACGAAATGCAATCAATAAATGGAATGGCCCTTGTAAAACAGGATCCTACTTCGGATGGTCAGCCTGTGGCGCGGTTAAAAAACCGGCGTGATGAAAAAGATACAGTGCGAACCCTGACGCTGATTGGAGAAAATGAACTCCGCTATTGCGAACAGGAGTTATGGGAGGAAATGGGACTGGAGCATGTAATGATCTGCACCTATCTGCGGGTAGGCTCAAAGGAAATGGAGCAGAAAAAAGAATATCAGTATGTGAATGAGGTAACGGTATCTACAGTTCAGGAGCTGGCAGAGGCGATTCAGAACCGGACCAAGATTATCCTGAAAGAAGGAACGTATAATTTCAGCGATCTTGACTGTGATAGCATAAAAAATCCTAATATTGACTGGATAGAGAGTTATGAGGGACTGGTAGAGTATACGGTGCAAAATGTGCAGAATCTATGTATCGAAGCAGAAGAAGGTGCCAAAGTGGAACTCAGTACAGAAAATTCTTATGCAAGAACGCTGGGATTTGAAGACTGTCATGAGATTACACTACGCGGCCTGACCTGCGGCCATGAAGTGGAACCCGGATATTGTACCGGCAGTGTGATTTATCTTAATCGATGCAGCGATATAGCAATTGATAACTGTAATTTATATGGAAGTGGAACCTATGGAATAGAAGCTTATAGTCTTTTTGGTTTAACAGTAGACGATACAGACATTTATGAGTGTACCTATGGTCTTGTATGGTTTTCAGCGGCAGAAGTAGTCACATTTAACAATTGCAGCTTTATGACCAGTGAACAGTACAGTATGTTTTCCTTTATTGGCTGCTACAGTATGGATTTTTATGATTGCAAGATTATAGGAAATGAAACAAAATCAGAGGGTAGTCCATTCATAACCTGTCAGGAGTCTCTTGGGGTCGACTTCGAGAATTGCCAGTTCAGAGGCAATAAGTACCAGGTCTTTTTGGAGGAAGGACATAACCCGCCGAACAATACTATCGTATTTACCAACTGTACCGTGGAGGATGAAAGGCAGGATTTGGATTACCCGGAGGGAATTACGCAAGTGTCATATCGTTAAGGAACCGTGAATATGGAACAGGGAGGGAGGAGACTTCTCATGAAAAATCTAAAAAAGCTGACGCTGCTTCATTCTAATGATATGCATGGAGATTTTCTGGCAGAGCAGGTTGATGAAAAGCTTGTAGGAGGAGTGTCATTTCTCTCTGGCTATGTAAACATGATCCGAAGGCAGGAAAAAAACGTACTCTATGCGATTGCGGGAGATATGTTTCGTGGTTCCGTCATTGACTCAGAATATAAGGGTGTATCCACCATTGGCATTATGAATTTATTGGGACCGGATGTGGCAACAATTGGGAATCATGAGGTAGATTATGGCTTATCCCATCTTTTGTTTCTGGAAAAATGTGCAAATTTTCCGATTATCAATGCGAATTTTCATATCCGTGCCAACCGCAGACGCTTGTTTCAACCATTCTACATTGCAGAGCTGGATGGGATGAAGATTCTTTTCATAGGAATTATTACAGAGGATATTCTGGCACAGACAAAGGCGGATGAACTGATAGGTTCTTTTGTGGATATCGGAGAGGCTGCGTTGGAAGTGGGAAATATCTGCAATGCGTATAATGGGATGGATATTGACTTTACCGTTCTTCTGACACATATTGGTTTTGGAGAGGATAAAAAGCTGGCGGCACTGCTGGATCCCGCGTGGGGCGTCGATGTGATTATCGGCGGACATTCCCATTCATTTTTAACAGAGCCGGCTTTGGTGAATGGTATTTATATTGTTCAGGCCGGAACAGGTACAGACCAGATTGGACGCTTTGATATTATGGTAGATACAGATCTTAATGCAATTGATACATTTACCTGGCAGCTCGTTCCCATTAACAATGAAACTTGTGGAAAAGATGAGGAGATGGAGCAGTTTATCAATCAATACAGGGTGGAAACGGATAAAAAATATGACCGCATTGTAACAAGGTTTACGAATTGTCTGACGCACCCGGCAAGAAATCAGGAGACTGCACTGGGAAATCTCATTGCGGATATATTATGTGACAGCCTGAGAGTCGACTTGATGCTGATGGGTTCAGGAGCAATTCGGAGTTATGGACTAGGACCGGTGGTTCATTATCAGGATCTTGTAGAATGCCTTCCCTATGATGAAACCGTGTATATGTTACGGGTGAATGGTACACAGATTGAACGAATGCTGCGGCATGTTTTACGGGAAGAAGCATTTGAGGGGGAGCATACAGAATTTTACCAGTTTTCCCATGGAATGCAGATTACCTGGTCTCGCGGACAGCAGGAGTTCGAAACATTGACACTGGATGGAAAAGCATTGGATAAACAGAAACTTTATACCATTGCGTTATCCAAATTTCATTATATGAATATGCAGAATTTCCTGGACATTTCGCTGGAGGAGCTAAAGCTTAATGCACCGCCTCGGGTGCTGGCGACCTCTTATCGGGATATCATTGAGGAATATATGATGATGAATCCGCATCTTTTCAGAGAGGTAGAAGGAAGATTAGTTGTGAAAGAATAGAATGTTGAATGGATAGAAACAGTGAAGGTCATTGTTGCACAAGATACCAGAAAAAGGTGCAGCAATGACTCTTTTTCTGTGCAAAATACAAGTAAAATCTACATATGGGGTATGCGTATCATGAAAAAAAAGGTATAATAAAGTCGATTATATATTCTGGGGAGGAGAAAATGTCGAATATGGGGGAATATGGAAGAAATAAGAAGAAAATTAATAAGCTGCTGCGATATGGCTTTTTGGGGGTTCTCATTGTCATGGGAGTGTCCGGATGCGGTAAAGGGACAATGAAAGAGCCTGTTACAGTTACAATCTGGCATGTATACGGAGGTCAGGCAGAATCACCGCTTAATGATATGATTGCCCAATTCAATGAGACAGTGGGAAAAGAAGAAAATATACAGGTGCAGGTGGGCAGCGTTACGAATACAAACACGATACATGAGAGCGTTCTTTCATCTGCTTTTGATGATCCTGGAGCTGAAGAACTGCCGGATATGTTCGTTTCTTATCCAAAGACCGTTCTGGCCATGCCGGATGATTCCGTACTGGTGGACTATCGGGATTATTTCTCAGAGGACGAATTAGACCGTTTTATTCCGGCCTTCCTGACGGAAGGACAGATTAACGGCAGACAGCTTATCCTTCCGGTTGCAAAGTCCACAGAGGTCATGTTTGTAAATGAAACAGCATTTGATCGCTATGCAAAAGACAGCGGAGCTTCTCTTTCCGATCTGGAAACTTGGGAAGGTGTTTTTCGTCTGGCAGCGGATTATACAAAATGGACAGATGCGCAGACACCAGATATAGAGGGCGATGGAAAACCATTTTTTGTCCATGACTATCATTTTAATTATTTTCAGGTAGGCGTGGAGTCTTTAGGAGAATCTTTCTTTACGAAGGATGGAACCGGACTGGCTTTTGGACCGGCCTTTGAACAGGTGTGGGAACCTTATGCCAGCGCAGCGGTGCAGGGAGGAATCTGGCTTCAGGGAGGATATGCTACAGAACCATTGCGTACAGGGGATGCCATTGTGTCAGTGGCATCATCGGCCAGCGTTCTGTATTATTCCGATACGGTGACTTATGCGGATAATACGACAGAGAAGGTGAATATTATCTCCATGCCATGTCCGGTTTTTGAAAATGGAGAAAACCTGGTCATGCAGCGAGGTGCGGGAATCTGTACTGTAAAATCGACTCCAGAGAGAGAAAAAGCATGTATGACATTTTTGAAATGGCTGACAGATGCCGAGCGGAACGTGGAATTTGTGACGCAGCTTGGATATATGCCAGTCAAGCAGGAATCTTTTGAAAAATATCTTCCGGATGCCATTGATCAGCTGCAGGATCCCATGTATCAGTCATTGTATCAGGCCTTCCTGCAGACGCAGGAGAACTATACGTTTTACACGGCGCCCCAGTATGATGATTATTTGGAACTGGAAACGGGATTTGAAGATCAGATTCGTCAGAAACTTCAAATTGCCAGACGTTCCTACCTGGAACTGCCGGAACAGTCAACGGTGGAACTTGTAAGGGCAACACTGGAAAGCTTTATGCGGGATTATCAGCCATAAGAATAGGAAAGGTGGTGACGTAATGAGTCACTTGTTTCATAAGATCGGTTATTCGCTGCGTCACTGGAGTGAAGTTGGGGTAGCCATGCAGCGGAAGCTGACCGTTTATTTTGCCTGTACGGTTCTGGTCGTATTTGTGGCGGCAGTTGTCCTGATCCGGACGGCAGGCATTATGCCGGGGTCTGAACGTAATCTTGGAGAGACACTGGCAGTACAGCATCAGAATACGGTTTCAGCCATGACGAAGCAGATGGATCTTCTGACAGCAAGAAGCATCCACTTGTCTGAGGAGATCACATGGACAATGGAACAGGTTCTAATTGAGCATGGAAAAATATTTGAGGATGTCAATGATAACCCACAGCTGATTTTGGATCTTGAGGATTCCCTGTATGGGGCATTGGAAACAGTCTTACGTTCCAATGCATGCAGCGGAGCATTTTTTATACTGGATGCTACGGTGAATACAAAGGCAGAAGCAGCAGATACATCACGGATGGGAGTCTATTTGCGGTTTTCTGATTTGAAAGCTGTTGGAACAGCCGATCAGCATATGGTGTATTTTCGCGGTGCAGCAGATATCGCCAGAAAAAAACAGATTCAGATGCATAATCGCTGGGATCTGGAATTTGATACGGCATTGATTCCCTGTTTTGAAACACTTTTGGATTTTAATCAGAATCGTCTGGCAGAAGGAGCGGTGTGGACGGAACGGTTTCGACTGAGAGATACATGGGAAGATGTTATTCTGCTGTGTGTACCGGTTCTGGACCAGAATGGAGTTCCCTGTGGTATCTGTGGAGTAGAACTCAGTCAGCTGTATTTTGTTCTTTCTTATCCGGCGGCAGAAAGTCGATTTGGAAATATGGTTACTCTTCTTGCTCCCGCAGAGGGCGGAAAATATGACTTGTCGAAAGCTATGATAGGCAATGCGGCAGGGACGTATTTGAAACCTTCTGGTTTACTTAATATCAGAAGTGGGAAATATTATCAGACAGCGTCAACCGATGCGGAGCATTATTTTGGTCTTTCCAGTCCCTTGGATGCACGATTGTGCAGTGGTCGGCAACCCATGGTTTTGACACTGCTGCCGGAGGACAGTTATCATCAGGCATCTCTCAGGAGCCGTCAGATCTGGTTTGCAGGAGCAGCTGTGTTCCTGATCCTGATCCTTCTTTTGGCGGGAGGTGTATCGGGGCTTTTTTCAGCTCCGATTGTGCGCAGCTTAAACGCTATGCAGCAGGGAAAGACCGGAGAAGAGGGGCAGCATGCCAGAATCCGTTCAGGGATCTCAGAAATTGATGCATTAGTATCGTTCCTGCAGACCAGAAGTGAAAAACTAAAGACCAGTGAACTTCCACCGGAGATTGATACAATGCTCCAGGAATTCAAAGCCCGGGTTGGAAAACTGACACCTGCGGAACGGTTTATTTTTCAGCTGTTTATTGATGGATGCGATGTGCAGACAGCTGCAGAACGAAGCTTTGTCAGCGTGGCGACGGTACGTAAGCATAATACAAGTATCAACAGAAAACTGGAGGTGTCCAATCGAGAGGAGCTGATGGTTTATGTCGACCTTTTCCGGCGATGTGGCAGGCTGGAGGAACTAAAAAACGGATAAGAGGAGAATCCTGCCCACAGGATTCCACTCTTGCTATATATAGAATAAAAGAATTAAAGACCACAATATATTGTATGCGAATTGTTGGAAAATTACTAAAAGCGTTAGATATTCCAATGATTCGCATATATTTTTTTTGCAAAAACTGATATGCTGACTTCGGATAGTAAGTGAAAACAAAGAAGAGAAAGGAGATTTGTTTATGGGTCTGATTAGAGCTGGTATGGGAGCATTGGGGGGCACACTTGCGGATCAATGGAAAGAGTTTTTCTACTGTGAATCGCTGGGAAAAGATGTACTGGTAACAAAAGGACAGAAACGTACTACGGGACGTTCGTCCAATACAAAAGGAAATGATAACATTATTTCCAATGGAAGTGGGATCGCAGTTGCAGACGGACAGTGTATGCTGATCGTAGAACAGGGCAGGGTCGTTGAGGTTTGTGCTGAGCCGGGGGAATTTACCTACGATACTTCTTCAGAACCTAGTATCTTTGCAGGAAACCTGGGCGAGAGCATTCGCGAGACATTCAAGGTAGTCGGCAAACGTTTCACATTTGGTGGAGATACCGGAAAGGATCAGCGTGTTTACTACATTAATACAAAAGAGATGGGTGAGATCCTTTATGGAACGGCCACACCTATTCCGTTCCGTGTAGTTGTAAATGAAGAGCTGGGATATAAACTGTCAGTGGATCTTCGCTGTAACGGTAATTTTACATATCGCATCAGTGACCCGGTCCTGTTTTATACCAATGTCTGCGGAAATGTAGAAAGTGACTATGAAAGTACGGAGATTGCACCTCGATTAAAGGGTGAATTGATGACAGCGTTGCAGCCGGCACTGTCAACTCTTTCTGCAAAGAAAATTCAGTATTATGAAATTCCGGCACATACTCTGGAGCTTTCGGATGCATTGAATGATGTCCTCTCAAAAACCTGGAAGGAAAAACGAGGTATTGAGGTATTTTCATTTAATATCAATTCCTTAAGTATTCCGGATGATCAGCGTCTGAAACTGACCGAGTGGGAAGAAAATGCAATGACAACCGATCCGAACACTGCGGCGGCCCGTCTGGTGGGAGGACAGATTGATGCTATGAAAGCAGCAGCAAACAACAATGCAGGAGCGATGACCGGATTCATGGGCATGGGTATGGCCATGAATGCAGGTGGAATGGGGGGCATGAATGCACAGAATCTGTTTGCAATGGGACAGCAGCAGAATCAGGCAGCAGCACCACAGCCGCCACAGCCACAGGCAGCAGCAAGCGCACCGGAGCCGGCAGCAGATGGGTGGAAGTGCCAGTGTGGAGCAGCAGCCACCGGAAAATTCTGTCAGGAATGTGGCTCGCCGAAGCCAGCAGACAGTGATGGATGGACCTGTTCCTGTGGAACTGTAAATAAAGGAAAGTTCTGTCAGAACTGTGGAGCAAAGAAACCGGCAGGGGCACCGCTATACCGTTGTGATAAATGTGGCTGGGAACCGGAAGATCCGGCACATCCGCCGAAATTCTGTCCGGAGTGTGGTGACCCGTTCGATGATGGAGATATTACCAACTAAAAATACCTGACAAAAAGAAGGGAGATTTCAATATGGGATTATTTGATAAAAAGTATTGTGATGTGTGTGGAGAAAAGATTGGGCTCCTTGGAAACCGAAAGCTAGAGGATGGAAATCTCTGTAAAGATTGTGCAGCAAAGCTTTCCCCGTTTTTCTCTGAGAGAAAATCTTCTACGGTGGAAGAGATCAAACAGCAGCTGGCTTATCGTGAAGAAAACCAGCGTCAGATCGCAAGCTTCCGGGCAACCCGTATCATGGGTGATCGGATGAAGGTGATGGTTGATGAACTTGGAAAACGTTTTGTTGTCACCTCTTCCAGCGATATTTTAAAGGCGAATCCGGATATCATTCCTCTTTCCGATGTAATTTCCTGTAATCTGGATCTGCAGGTGGATGACACGGAATTGAAGAAGGAGGATGCCCAGGGAAAGGAAGTCAGTTATAATCCGCCGAGATTCTGCTATTCCTATAACTTCTATATTGAGATTTCAGTCAAACATCCTTGGTTCAGCCAGATTCGTTTCCGCCTGAACTCGAGTGATATTGAGATTGTAGATGAGGTTACCGGTATGAGTGCCGGCATGGGAAGAATGATGGGCAGCCGCCGCCAGAGTATGGTACATCCGGAGTACAATATGGATTATCGTAAATATCAGCAGATGGCAGATGAAATCGTAGCTGTTCTGACCGGTCAGCCGACAGCAAGAGGTGTAGCGGCGAATGTGATCAACAATATGGCAGATGGTCAGGGATTCGTCAATTCCGTTGTGAACGGAATAGGCGCTGGCGTGGCTGGTGTCGGAATGATGCAGGGGCAGGCTGGCATGCAGAATCCGAATATGATGCAGAATGGAAACAGGATGCAGGGGCAGACTGGCATGCAGAATCCGAATATGACGCAGAATGGAATCTGGACCTGCTCCTGTGGCGTGGCAAACACCGGAAGATTCTGTCAGAACTGTGGTTCTCCGCAGCCGGAAGCGCGGAGTTTCCGCTGCAGCGGCTGTGGCTGGGAGCCTACAGATCCGGCGCATCTACCGAAATTCTGTCCGCAGTGCGGAAGTCCATTTTAGCAGAAAGAGCAACAATAGGAGGCGCTGATATATGGGGAAAAGAAGAATTTTAACCGTTGTACTGGCAATGATTGTGGCATTTAGTCTGGCTGCATGCGGCGGAGGGAATAAACCGGCTGAGACCGATGCTGCTAATCCTGAAACGACAGAAATAACGGAAGAAACAAAAGAGGACGAATCAAAAGAGGGAGAAGTGGAAGCGAAAGAGACTGAGACGGAAGAACCTCAGCCCAAGATTCCGGAGAATGCCACAGAGTTTCTGCTGACAAATCCGAAGATTCAGGCACAGGCAAAGTTCTATCTCCCGAATGAAGCGAAGGAATGGGAAATACAGTGCCTGAACAAAAAAGACCCGGTCAATGTACCTCAGAGATATGTGTACAAATCAGAAAATGCAGCTGGCGATGTACTGATGATGGATATCCGGCTGACGGCGACAGGTACGGAGAATCTGGCTGGGATGCTGGCGGACGAGGATACGGAGAAGATACAGGTTCAGAATTATCCGGCTTCTTTGGAAACCACGGACACCTCCTGGAACTATACCATTGATTTGGGCACCTTTACAGAGGGACTGAATCTGTATGTGTCAGTTTATTTTGAAGGCGGAGATGAGGAATATGCCAGCATAAAGGAACTGGCAGATACCAGGGATATGTTCCTGGAAACCCTCACAGTGACTACAGATTATGAAGGCAAAGAAGACCGCAGCGGACGCAAATATCAGGGCTCTGGTATGTGTTCTCTTCCGGATACCATCGAATATCATGGAGAAACCGTTGAAATCATCCAGGTTCCGCAGGATTTCCAGGTATACAGTCTGAAAGCAGAAGTATATGATTCAGATCCGATACCGACAAGAGTAGTAGCAACGATCAACAACACGATCAGTAATGCCTATCTGGAAGCAGAAGGGTACGAGGAATGTACCATTGCCGGATATTCTGGAATTATGAAACAGACTGTGTTCTATGGATATGTGAGCAGTTATCTGCGTCTTAAGATCAATGAGGGTACCAATTATGATGTGTATGCGACCACCTATGTGGATGACAGTGTACTGACGGATACAGTGGAACTGGCAGCTGCTACGAATACCATGAAGAATGATCCGGATACCTATTATCAGAAATCTCTGGATCTGCTGGAGACTCTGTTAAATGAAGCTCAATTCAGAGAACCGGTTGACTCATGGTTTGAGTAAATCCAGGCAGAGAGAAGAAAGGAGGACAGAGTATGGGAAATATTCAGGAATATAAATGTCCATGCTGTGGCGGCGCCATTGTTTTTGACAGCGCCATTCAGAAAATGAAGTGCCCCTGCTGTGACACAGAATTTGAGATGGAGGCCCTTCAGGGATATGATGAGGCTTTAAAACAGCAGGAGCAGGGCGATGATATGACATGGGATACTGCTGCAGGAAGCGAGTGGCAGGACGGAGAGGAAACGGGACTGCGTACCTATCAGTGTAAATCCTGTGGCGGCGAGATTGTGGGAGATGAAAGTACTGCCGCCTCTTCCTGCCCATACTGTGGGAATCCGATTGTTTTGATGGGGCAGTTTTCGGGAGAGCTTCGCCCGGATTATGTGATTCCGTTTAAGCTGGATAAAAAGGCGGCGAAGGCAGGTCTCATGAAGCATTTGAGTGGAAAACGCCTTCTTCCGAGGATTTTTAAAGATCAGAACCATATTGATGAGATTAAAGGTGTATATGTGCCGTTCTGGCTGTTTGACACCAATGTAGATGCCAATATCAGATATCGGGGGACACAGATAAGAACTTGGAGTGACAGCAAGTATGATTACACAGAGACGCGGTTTTTCATGTTAAACAGAGGCGGAACCATTGGATTTGAGAGGGTGCCGGTAGATGGCTCCAGCAAGATGGAGGACGATTTGATGGAATCAATTGAACCCTTCGATTTTAGCGAAGCGGTTCCATTCCAGACAGCATATCTTGCAGGTTATATGGCTGACAAATATGATGTCTCTGCTGAAGAAAGTGTGGAACGCGCCAATGTCCGCGTGAAGAAATCAACGGAAGATAATTTCCGATCCACGGTGACAGGCTACAACACCGTAACTGTGGAACAAAGCAGGATACAGCTTCATGATGGTAGTGCTAAATACGCACTGTATCCGGTATGGATTTTAAATACCACGTGGAATGGAGAGCAGTACCGGTTTGCCATGAATGGGCAGAATGGTAAATTTGTCGGAGATCTTCCGGTGGATAAGAAAGCAGCAAACCGCTGGATGCTTCTTTCAACAGCTGCCATTGCTGCAGCGGCTTATGGTATAAGCTGGCTGTTGTGGCTGGCACGTATTTTATAGAAAGGGGGCAAGACAGATGAAAAGGATGGGGAAACAACTTGTGGGTATGACGGCAGCTGTACTTCTGGCGGCATGGTCTTTCCCGGCAGCGGTAGTGAATGCGGAAGGATTTACGGGAGAGTATGAACGTCTGATAGACATGGCGGATATTCTGACCTATGAGGAAGAGTCTGAGTTACTTGAAACTTTAAATGAAATCAGTGAACGACAGAAAATGGATATTGTACTGATCACGTCGGAAGACATGGACGGTTACAGCGATATTCAGGATTATGCGGACGATCTTTATGATTACTGTGACTACGGATATGGAGCAAACAGGGACGGAGTGCTGCTGCTTATCAGTATGGAAGAGCGTGACTGGTATATTTCCACCTGTGGTTATGGAATTACAGCCTTTACAGATGCGGGAATCAGTTATCTTGAAAGTGCGATGAAAGAAGACCTTTCCTCCGGAAATTATGTTGCCGCATTCCATACCTATGCGTCTGAGTGTGATCAGTTGATTATGATGGCCAGAGAAGGTCATCCGTTTTCAAACAAGGATCTGCCCCATGCACCGTTATCACCACTGGTACTTCCTATCTGTATTGTGATTGGTCTGGTGGGAGCATTTCTTATCGTGGGCAGCATGAAGGCTCAGCTGAAAACGGTGCGGAAACAGGAAGCCGCAGCAAATTATGTAAAAAAAGGAAGTATGAAGCTGGCAACCCAGCAGGACTTGTTCCTGTACAGTAAAGTGGATCGGGTAAAGAAACCGGAAAAGGACAGTTCCGAAAGCAGTACCCATACCTCTTCTTCGGGAACAACCCACGGCGGAGGCGGCGGAAAGTTTTAAGTGACGCTGAAAAGTGTTTGGAAAAGGAGATGGCATGTGTATGAAAGTTCTGATGGGTGCTGCGATTGTATTATCAATGGCTGCCGTGACAGCCTGTGGAAAAAAGCCGGAAGTGTCTGACGGGAAAACGATAGAATCTGTTCATGAAGAACCAGAAATGGAAAATGAACCGATGACAGAATCAGAGTATGAAGAAACGGCAGAATCTGCTGACGATGAAAATATAGAAATCACGGAATCGACCGGACAGGGATTTGAAAGAGTGGCAAATCAGTCTGCCTGGAATGGTACATATTACCGGGAAGACGGAGAATATATCACAGTGTATGACACGGATGAGGATTATCTGTTTCTTTCTTACCCGGAGAGCAACTACGAGCAGATGATAGATATTCTGCAGTTTACAGATGCCGGAAAAACACAGGCAGTTTCTGCAACCCAGGATATAACAGCAGTGTATACACTTTCGGGAGATGTCCTTTCTGTAGATTTCGGTACAGCATATATTCCCTTTATGCAGGGAGAGTACTACAGAAAAAAAGATGCCTCCTGCTGGATGACAGAGATAGATGGAACCGACAGGTATCTGGATGAAACAGGTAATATTCTGCGTAACCATATGACTCCGGATGGCTGGTATGCGGATGAAAATGGCAGAAAACTGTGGCAGATAGGGATGATGCTGGTTACCCCAGGGCTTTATGAGTCCATGCCGGCATATTCAGAGAGAGAAGGGTATGAGACCTGGAGTTTCAATATGTATAGTGGAGCAGGAGATTCTGGATTTTTCAACAGTCCGGACGAGCGGATAGAGGTGGGAACAGTGGATTATACCGTGTATGATCAAGAGATGAATCCCTATTACACAAAGGAGGCAATGTATGTATATAATTCTCCTGACGGCTATGTGATTGAGGATGTGTCCGGTCAGGAATTTGCCTGGTTTTATCCAACGATTCACTGGAATGATTTGATGATTCAGATGTATGGGACGGAAGTTTATCATACGGTGCGCCTGATAGAAGATTACTCAGACTATGGCGGTTAATATTTCAAAGAAGTTACCATTTTTATCATGATAGGAGGAGGGATAGCAATTGGGAAAGGACAGAAAGACTAGAAAACAGGGAGGGGTGGTTCTGACAATACTGGTATTGCCCTGCATACTTCTTACCGGCTGCGACCTCCTGGACATTAAAGATGGCGGTCTGGGAATGACCAATCCGGACTATGTAGAATCGGAAGAAGCAACTACCACCAGCGACCATACGGAATCCATGGATTTGGGAGAGTCCCAAAAAGAAGGTACGGCTTCCTGGCTTACGGAGGCGGGGAAAGCGGCATTGGTGGAAGAACAGGAATGGCTGAGAGATCAGGGGGCAGTATTTGGTGCTTCATTTCTGGGTTATACGCCAGATTACAGCTTTCCGGGAAAAGAATATCAAAGAGCTGAGACCTATCCGTATTTGGAAGGAATCCCGAAAGACCATATCATAGAATATACAGGGGATGAGTGGTATGTGATCGTTCCGGCAGAAGATGGATGGAAGATGTCCATAGAGTCCTGCAGCTGGAATGATGACTTTACGGAAACCAGTACAGAGGAACTGCTATGGGAAAGTGATGATGGCCTTCCTTTGATTTTATGCTGCAACCTCAGTGATCTTTATCCCAATGTACAGGTCACGGCCAGAAAGGGAAACAGGGAAGTTTCCTGGTATCCTTATTATCTTACCTTTGCTGGAGAGATAGAACCTGCTGACGGGGTTAAACAGCTTTTATCCGGTTCCTACATGCCGGAGGAGGGATATCTCTATGGAATGGAAGGAAGCTGGTATTGTGATTCTGCGAAAACAGATGCTGGTGAACCCTATTTTTACAGCGTTACCTTCCTGACGGGCGAGACTGGATATCCTTCGGATATGTGGTATTACGGGGGTCTTTTGGATGGAGAGATGGAGGATATCCGTTTTTTTTGGGATGGCTATTATGCATATGGGGATCCCCTTGGGGAGTCACTGGAATTCTGGCTGAACACACCGGATGGAACCCGAAGCGGTACGATCCGGCTGGAGCTGGAAGGAGACTGCCTGACCATTCACGAAATGGAAGGAGAAGCCTTTTTCCCATTTACCAGCGGGTCAGTGGAAAAATTCTACTTGCGTCCCGTAGCAGCGGCCGGGGAAAACTATGATTATTCCGGCAATGAAATCGAGGTGCTTCTTGCACAATCTGAAGTACAGGAGAGGCTGGAACTGGGTATGGCAATCCGGGATGTGGACGGTATGGAGACTATCCAGGGTGAAGCCTGTGTGCTCTTTGCCCTTGGAACAGAGCATCCGGACCAGTTCGTAGCAGAATATTATTATGCGGTGTCTTCATCCGGACTCGTTTATCGAATGGATGATCTGACCGGAGAATGGGAACCGATTTAAAGGAGGATATGATGAGCGAGATAACATTGAACAGACTTCCAAAAACATTACAGGAATTACAGGCAATGCCCCAGGCAGGCTTGACAAACCCGGAGGAAGTGGCTGCTTTGACGGTAGCAGCCCTTGCCCTTTATCCTGAAAATCCATCAGAAACAGAAAAAATGCTGGATTTTCTGCGTGGACCCAGACCGTTAAATGGAATTGACAAACAGTTTATAAGAGATAGATTCCGTGGAAAAGAGTATTTGATGGATTCCTATTTTTCCGGTTCTTCTCCGGAGAATAATTATACTCCAGTACAGCCCTACCGGGTAGTGGTATCGGAAAACGCCTACAGCAGAAGCCAGATAGGAGAAGGATATCTGACCTTGTATGTGGCGTGCAGCGGAGCAGATAGTCCGCGGCCATTAAAGCTCCGGAATAAACCATCTACAGGACAGTGGTTTTTGTGGGAACAGCAGCTCCTAGCCGGAATCCGCATACCAAAAGAGGCAGATCCCTGGGCATAAAAACAGGATTAAGGGAGGAGAGGGTATGAATCAGGGGAAGATTATGACCATCCACTGTGCCACCTGTGGCGCACCTGCCCAGTTTGATGTATTGACACAGAATTACCACTGTTCAAACTGTGGAGGAAATACAGGAACAGAGATTCCGTTAAAAGAGCTTCAGGAATTTCGGAGTCTTACGAAAACCTTGTTGCAACAGGAACTTCCGGATAGCAGGACAATTGCCTGTGAGTGTCCGAATTGTGGGGCCAGGGTCATTGTAAAAGAACATGAAGTGGCGGAGACCTGTATTTTCTGCCAGTCCAAGGTTCTGCGCTCAGATGTCCAGATGGGAGAAGGTTTCCCGGAGATGCTGATTCCTTTTAAGTTGAACAGGAAACAGGCAGAAAAACGGCTGGATGAATGGATTGAACAGCATCATGATAAAAATGAAGCACAGATTTTAAAAGAAAACAAGAAAAACTTAAAAGGGATATATCTTCCTTATGAGCTGATTCGTGGACCCATCCGTTTCACTGTGACCAGGGACAATTCCAACAGACATTATGAATGCGGAGGATTTCTGGAGCATGTGGCAGTCAATGTGACGGATCGCTGCAACAACCTGTTATTAAATGGAATGGAACCATTTTTGTGGGATGAACTGGAGCCATTCCAATTTGGATATATTGCAGGCCATGCAGCAGAGGTTCCGACTGCAGATGGCGCGGAGTTAAGACGCCGTGTGTTTGAAGAAGTGGCAGAGGAGTATCGTCCAACTGTGGAACGCACGATGCAGACAACCGGACTGGCATTGCATCCGGAGTCAGAAGCATTGCTTCGTCTGCCGGCATTTCTTCCGGTCTATTTTATGGACTGTGGAGAGGTGCAGGCGGCAGTGAACGGGCAGACCGGCAAGGTATCTGTACTGGCAGAAAAGGAAACCAGGACCTATCCCTGGGTGATCGAGCCACTTCTTGGAACGCTGGCGGTGATGATATTTTTCTTCTTTGTATTCCGGAATTATGGCGGAGTGCCGATGGATCCGAAGGAACTGTTTGAACTGGTTGGCATGGCAGGACTGGTAGCGGCAATGATTCTCTTTACGGTGTTCAGTAAGGGAAGAGAGGCCAGAGTTCGAAGAAAGATTCTTAAGAGTATCAGCGAGGAAGAAAAGAAAAGACCAGATGACTCCATAAAACCGGTGTTCTTTGAAACAATTGGCGGAAAGGAACTTCCAGTACAACTGGTGTTCTACTCGTTGGGGCGTATCGCAAAGATTGCGATGATCCTCCTTATGGTGAATGCTTCCACCTGCATCCTGGCATGGATCCTCACTGCCTTAAAGTGTATTGGCTCCGGTGACTGGACCCTGTTTCAGCAGCTGGATTACAGTTACAATATCATCTGGCTGTGTCTGGCTCTTCCCATTTCGATGGCAGGATTTGCCGTATTTGGACGAATAGAGGTTTATGATTCACCGGTAATCTTTCAGCTTCTGGAAAACGGAAAACGAAAACGCATTCACCAGAAGAGAGAGAACAGGAAAACCTTACTTATGCGTTGGAAGAATGTCAGGGAGACGAAGGGAAACTGGGCACTGCCATTACTCATTGTATTACCATTGTATGCTATGACTGTTTATATGATCATGAATCCCTGGCCATAGAGCGCCCGAAAAGAGCAGTGACGCATGATCTGGAAAGAGAGGGGTGGGAAGATGAAGAAAACCCAGAAACCAGGAAAAAATAAAAAAACAGGTGCGGTAATTGTGATACTGCTCGGCTTACTTTGCGCTGTCTCTACCGTGAAATCGTATGGTACAAAGCGTGCGGCCATTCAAGGAAAAGTGGATGATGTGGTATATGTAGGACAGGGCAGCTATGATCCGGCAAATGATGGAAAGATTGTGATTGTCTGCGGAGAACTGAAGGTTCTGGAACCGGCTTATGATGACGAACTGGGACTCACGATCCATGCTCCGCGTGCCATGCGAAACGCACAAAAACTGAAGAAGAAAGAATGGAATGGTTCGATGACAGAGTCGAATAGGGAATGGAATTCCGATCTGGGCGTGGGCGGAATGGAAATCTTCCAGGGCGCAGCAGATGTGGGAGCTTATCATCTGTCCGAGGAATTTATCGAACAGCTTATGCTGGCAAGACAATACGAATTTGATGAGGAGACGCTATCTGAGGCAGGACTTGCTATTCTCACAGACCGGAAACACCGCGGTGACAAATTTATCGGAACCCAGCGAATGGGCAGAGAGGTCTTCGAGGAAGGTGATCGGCGTTATCAGTATGCCGTTCCTTATCAGAGTGATGGGGATATGGTGACGGTAATTGGTATTCAGGAGCAGGGAACCCTGACCTATGTAAAAGGGGCGACACCCAATATGCTAAGCGGAGAACTGGATAAAAAAACCGCACTCCAAAAAAGTGGCATGTCTTCTGGCGGAGTGAGTATTTTCAGAGTTGTGCTAACTATTTTACTGCTGTCAACAGGCATCCGAATGCTTTTGAAGAAGCGTGATCAAAAAGAAGATGGAAGTGGCTTATGAAAAAAGGAAAGAAAGGCTGGTTATTGCTGATGGCATTTACTACGTGGGCGACGTTGATTGCAGGCTGCGGAAAGTGGCCTGGAAATAAGCCGGATAAAGTTCCAGAAGTCACGACGGCAGGAAGTGACACAGAGAACATGGAGAATCCAGAAAACAGTCAGAGTACACCGCTTCCGGATATTCAGGAATTGACGTATTATGTGCATGGAACGATGATGGAGCCAATCAGGAGTGTAAGCCTGATCCGGCAGGGGGAGGAAGCGCTGGTACGGATAGAGCCCTGGTATGGGGAAGAAGAGGAGCCTTTTGACTATCCGGTGGATGCAGAGACTCTTGATCAAGCACGCAGGGTTCTGGAAACCTATGATGTGGCATCCTGGGCAGGCTTTCGTGGAAGCAATCCCAATGTCTTAGATGGATATTCCATGAGCTTTCAGGTGGAATTTGTGGATGGAAGCAGGATAGAAGCGTTCGGTGAGAATAAATTCCCTAAAAACTACCATGATGTTTTCTCGGAACTGGATGACCTGACGGTTGAGGCAAAGGACGCATTTTATAAGGAGCTCAAGAGGAATTATGATGAGAGCGATGGAAGAAATACGGATTAAGAAAAAATAGAAGGCAGGATGTGGTATAAAGACAGAGGGAGATGACTCCTCTGTCTTTTTTCAGTCTTATCTTTGCAGATTACTCCACAGAAATAAGCTTCCTGTCAACGGTGGAAAACCGGCAGCACTTACTGTCCCAAAGGAATTTATCTTAAATATAATCGGAAATATACGGAATTTTATGAAAAAGTACATCATCCAGCCGGTCAACCGCTTCTTTTCTGCCGGAAATCCGCTCCAGCTCATAGAGACGTTCGGCAGTTTTATAACCCAACAGCAGAGTGGTGAGGGTAGCGATGTCCATTTTTAATTTATATTCTGCAGGCTTGTCTGTGAGATGGCAGTGTCCATCCTCAAAGCATACCTGAAAATTCCGGTTATTCCAGGAAAGCAGCTTGTCGGAGATGTCCAGCTCGATGAGCAGGATGCCGCCGTCCGGGTCACAGGGATAGTCCTTCAAAAAACCCTCCACATCAATGATACGCCCCATGGCGTAGGGACAGATGGATTCCTTGATATCTCCATCGTCCATCTCAAAGGCGATGGGTTCGCTGAAATAGGTGTTTCCGTGTACCTCATCAATCATGGAATCGTGGGCGTGGATGTATTCCCAGAGTCCTTTTTTTGCCTCGCGGTTCAGGTAAATCATTTCCTTGATGTGCATGATGTCATTTTTGATGAGATACACCATGAAACCGCAGGGCTTGTCGTTGGTGTTGTAGTAGACCGCCACGTTGGTGTCGTCCTCGTCCCAGCGCCAGTACTCCTCCCAGGCGAGGGAGTTGCGGAACAGGCAGCCGTGGGTAATGGAGGCAAAATGGGAATGTAACTCATGAAAATCACTGTTGTCCCAGTCCACTCTACGGACATAGCCGGGAGCCCGGACACCGGTGGGAATCTGGGAATCCTTAATAATAAAAGATATTTTGTTGGAAATAATCTCCCATCCCAGATGATGATACAGAGGGATGGAATAGGGATAGAGAAGGGCGAAGGATTTTTCCTGTTTCTTCATGTGGGAAAGGCTTTGCACCATCAGCTTTTTCATGATGCCGTGGCCGGTGTACTCCGGGTAGGTGCAGACGCTGGTGACAAACCCCACGGGAAAGACCTCGCCGTATATATTCATTTTCAGAGGATAGACTGCGAACTGGGAAATCAGGGTGTCTCCGTCAAAGCAGCCCAGAACATCGGCACGCTCCAGTACCGGGAACTTGGACTGCTTGATTTCCTCATTTTTCCAGCCGGTGGCGATAAGCTCCTCCTCCGTCACCTGAAAGGTATAACGTAACAGGGCATTGTACTGGTCAATATCTCGTTTTTCCAGATAACGCATGGAATAGTTTTCTACGGTATTCATGGGTAATGCGCTCCTCTTTTAAGCACTTGGATTTTGTCCACTCAGTATTTTAGCATAGAGAAACCGGTTTTTCCATATCCAGAAAGACAAGAAATTTAGGATAACAGATATGGTTGTGGGTAAGTCTTGAATTTTTATTTCGATTATGCTATACTTGCGTCCGTTATAAAGCCCATAAAACAAGGTCTTATGGGTCTTTCGCCGATTCCCGGCGTTAAATGAATTGTGAGTTCGAGACCTTCCTCACATAAAACAAAACTAAAGGAGAAAACGAAATATGAGAAATCAGAAAACAATCAAACTGGTACAGGCTGCGGTGATTGCAGCATTGTATGTGGTACTGACCATGCTGGCAAATGCCCTGGGATTGGCAAATTACGCCATCCAGGTGCGGTTTTCGGAGGCTTTGACTGTCCTGCCCTTTTTTACTCCGGCAGCGATTCCCGGTTTATTTGTGGGATGCCTCCTCAGCAACATGATCACCGGCTGCGCACCCTGGGATGTGGTGTTTGGTTCCCTGGCAACCTTAGTGGGAGCACTGGGCACCTGGGCACTCCGCAAGCATAAATGGCTGGCGCCCCTGCCTCCCATCGTGGCAAACATCATCGTTGTGCCCCTGGTGCTTTCCTATGTATACAAACTGGAAGGCAGTTTGATTTATTTTGCCATTACCGTTGGAATCGGAGAAATTATTTCCTGCGGTCTGTTGGGAATGACCCTGCTGTTTGCACTGGACAAACGGAAAAACCAGATTTTTCCACAGGAATAGAAGAATAAAAAAAGAGGTATGGCATCCAGGCCATACCTCTTTTTGCTATCCAAAATTATTTTACAGTAACGCTGGTGATGTGGGGATTTACGCCCTCGTACCAGTACAGGAAACCTTCCATATCCACAGTCTGACCAACTTCCAAAGCCTTTACAGCCTGGTAAACATCGGTGTCAGGACCGCACAGATAAGACTCTACAGTGAAGGTATAAGTCTCACCGTTGTAGGAAACGTTGAAGTACAGGTCATCACCTTCAGAACCGGAGCCATCCCAGTTGTACATGAAAGCATCGCCGTTGTCGTTGGCAGTCTCTACGGTCATACCCTTGAAAGCTACACGCTCGTTCTGATGCTTGATTAAGTCGTCGGTACCAAGTAAGGAGGTCATGTCAGCAGCCTCTGCCACATAGCTGCCATCCTCGATTTCGTAGGTTGCGTCGATAATTTCAACTTCGCCAGCCCATTCGGATTTATAACCGGTAACCTTGATTTTGGTTCCCTCGGTCAGCTTGTCATAGTCCTCTTTGGAACAAGGCATGTTGTAAAGGAAGTAAGCGCCGTCTTTGTCCTGGGTGTAGAAGGTTGCTACGCCGACACCTTCGTTTTCCCACCAGCCCTGCTTATCCTGGATGTAGGTTTCTACCACAACCTCGCTGTCCACATCAGCAGCAACATAGTCTGCATAGGTCATAACGCCTTCGCCTTTGACATCTGCGCCATCGTTTGCAGCTTTTCCACATCCGGCGAGAGCCAGGGTCAGGGAAAGAGCCAGAGTTACAATCAGTGACTTTCTCATAATTTCTCCTCTTTTCATTCTCATGAGTATTTTATTTAGAAACAATGCCATTATACCGTATTTAGCGGGGAAATCAATGGTTATTGTGCCTAAACACGAGCAATTTTGTCCAAAACTTACGGGTAACGTAAAGGATAATGCCAATCCAGGTGATTCCCAGCACAGAAAGCAGGATAACCGCCGCCTTTGGCAGAGGTCCTAAGTCTGCCTTTTCCATGCCTGTCTGCCGTTTCTGGTCGAGACGGTACAGGGAGGTTACATCGGAAAACAGCTTGTCCATGTAGGACTCGTCAATGGTTTCTTTCCGCCGCACGGATTTCACCACATTTTCAATCAACTGACCGGAGGCATCCCGGAGGGAGGCAGAGCCGTTGAATACGGGGGTGACAAAGGTGTTTTCCGCGTTGTATAACAGCAGCTCCGATGCCTGGATTTTCACCCGGTAATGGGTATCGTCATCAATGCCGCAGTGTGCCAGATAATCCAGGTAAGCAGCGTCCTGCTGGGCTTTGGAAGTGACAGGCACATAGCCCTCCGTCTCCGCATAGGCAATCTGGACATCGTTGGTGAGCAGATACTGGGCAAAGAGCCAGGATGCCAGTACTTCCTGGGAATCCTGCTTGTTAAAGACACAGACGGAAGGCCCCTGGGAAATCATTTCCGGGTGCATGGGGTCAAACTGGGGAAGCATCATGACTTCTGTATCGAAATCCACCAGGGCATCTGCACTGATGTCGCTTAAAGGAGCGTTGGTGCCCATCCAGGTGGCACCTGCGGTGGAATCAATGGCGAAGATACACTGACCGGCATTTAAAAAGTTTGCCGGATAGCTGGAAATCTTAAAGGTGGAAAAGGCTCCGGTTTTTGCATGCTCTGCCACGGTATAGAGGATATCCTTCGTGGTGTCATTAAACAGCAGGATATCCCCCTCGTTATTGGAGTAGCCTGCGTTTTGCTGACGCAGCATCTGAATCATCATGTTGTCGGTGGACTTGTAGATAAAGGGAATCATTACCTTCTGACCGTTCACCAGATAATTGCCGTCAGCATCCTGCGCCATTGCCGCCTCAGAAACCTCCCAGACGAAGTCCCAGGTAAGGCATTGGGGCAGAGTAAAGCCTAGCTTTTCCACATAAGTCTTGTTTACATAACATGACTCGGTGGAACGCATGTAAGGAATGGCATAGTAGTGATTCTGGAAGGAACACTCCTGTAAAAACTGGGGAATGATTTCGTCCTTGGTGGGGGAATCAAACCGCACCTGGGAACCGCCCAGCCCGTACCGGCTGTCGGTAAACAGGTCATCCAACGGAACCACCACATTGCTGCCGGTCATGTAGGTGGCGATGTGGTCAGGATAGGTAATGCACACATTAGGTGTGGTTTCCGTGGAAATATTGGTAATCACATCGTTGTAAATTTTGCCGTAATCGGTGTAAAGCCGGAGGTTTACCGTAATGTTGGGATACAGCGTCTGGAAATCCGCAATCGCTTTTTTGTAAATCGCAGTCTGGGTCTTATTGGTGTCATTTTTGGCCCAGAAGGTAATCTCATAATTCCGGGAGGTATCAAATTCCTCCGGAATAGCGAAAGCCTCCAGTCCACGGGAGCCGTGACAGCCGGAGAGCATCAGCATCCCTGCAAGCACCAGGGAGAGCACCAGCCCTTTTCTGAACAGTTTTCTCATCCTTTTGTACCTCCTCTTGCAACACCCGCCATAATTTTCTTGCGGAAGATCAAAAAGAGAATAATTAGCGGCAGGGAAATCACCACAACGGCAGCCATCATAGCCGGAATATTTTCCCGACCGAAACCGTTCTCCCGGATTTCCTGGATGCCGTTGGACACCAGGTAATAGTTGGCATCATCGGTAATCAGCCGGGGCCATACATAGGAGTTCCAGCACTCAATCACCTTCAAAATCACAATGGTGATGAGAGTGGGCTTGCAGATGGGAATCATCACCCGGCGCAGATATCGTAAATCCGAGGTACCGTCCACCTTGGCGGCATAGTACAGCTCGTTGGGAATCTGGGCGAAATTTTCCTTCAGCAGATAAATATAGAACACACTGGTGACAGAGGGGAGAATCAGTCCCACGAAGGTGTTCCGCAGTCCCAGATTGGTGATGGTGGCAAAATTGGTGATGACCACCAACTCATTGGGAATCATCATCAAGGATAAAAACAGGGTAAAAACCAGATTCTTGCCCCGGAATTCCAGGCGGGCAAAGGCAAAAGCCGCCAGGGTGATGACCACCAGCATAATGCCTGTGGTAATCACCGTGAAAATCAGCGTGTTTAACAGATAGCGTCCCAGAGGCACCGTGGTAAAGGCATCCACATAGTTCTGCATGGTGGGTGACAGGGTAAAAAAGGCGGGGATGCGCTCAGCGTTGTAGGTGCTGTAGCTTTTTACGGAGGTTAAAACCATCCAGTAAAAAGGGAATAAAACGAGGATGGCCCAGAGAGTGAGCAGGGTATAGAGCACCACATTTCCCACAATCCGGCGAATCTTCGCAGATTTTTGGATTTTTTCATAATCGGTTCGTTTTTCCATAAGAATCTCCATTCTTATACATAGTGGACATGCTTTTTGCTGACAAGCAGGTTCATGCAGGTAATGGTCAGCACAATGGCAAACAGGATAATAGCGGCTGCGGATGCGTAGGAAGGATAGCCGCCGCTGTCCCCGTAGAGCATGTCGTATACATAACCCACCAGCGTGTTCATCTGGGCGGCATTCAAATCCACGCCAAAGAGTGCTACTGCGTCGCTGTATGCCTTGAACGCACCGATGAATCCCGTGATAATCAGATAGAAAATCATGGGAGAAATCATGGGAATGGTCAGCTTGTAAAACATGCGGAACCGGGAAGTGCCATCCACCCGGGCTGCGTTGTAATACACCTGGTTCACCGATGCCAGCGCACTGGTGAGAATCAGAATCTTAAAGGGCATGACCACCCAGATCGTGTAAAAGCAAAGCACAAACATTTTTGCCCAGTAAGGTCCGTCGATAAAATCCACGGAGGAACCGCCGAACCAGCTAATCAACAGGTTCACCAGCCCATCGGAATAGGCAGTCTTTTTAAATAAAATCATAAATACCAGACCCACTGCCAGAGTGTTGGTGACATAGGGCAGGAAATAGATGGTCTGGAATAAATCCCGCAGGGGTTTGATGGAACTTAACGCCATGGAGATGAGTAACGCCAGCCCCGTGGAAACCGGTACGGTGATAATGACCAGAAGAAAGGTATTTTTCAGCGCCTGCAAAAAGTAGGGGTCGTGGAGTACATAGGAATAGTTGTACATGCCCACGCCGAAATAAGTCTGGGAGGCGGAGTTGTAGCCCTCCTCAAAGGAGTAGACGAACACATCCACCAGAGGATAAATCAGGAAAGCTCCCAGAAACAGGAATGCGGGCAGCAGATAGAGCCACGCCTTGCGATTGTTTGTTTCCATCGTTATCTGCCTCCTTACTCTGCCGCTATCTCAAAGGGAATCACAGCCCCGGACTCTTTGTGGAACAGATGTACTTTGTGAGGCTTTAAGTTGAAAGAGATGGTGGCACTGTTCACATCGATGGGAGTGTCGGAGTTGATAATGGAACGGATGGCGGCGTTTTCGCACTGGTTATGGGTGGAAACCACGCTCACATCCCGTCCCATCACTTCCAGACGGCTTAGGTTACAATGTAAAGCACCTTCTTTGGCAGGAAGAAAGCCTTCGGGACGGATGCCAACCCATACCTCCTGGTCAGCCACCCCCTTTACGGATAACACGGCGTCCCCGCCGATGAAAAGCTGTTCCTTCTCCACTTTCCCCTGAAAGACATTGATGGGAGGCGTGCCTAAAAACTTGGCAACAAAAAGATTCACCGGATGGTCGTACACCTCCTGGGGCTTGCCAATCTGCTGCACCAGTCCGTCCTTCATCACCACAATCATGTCGGAAATGCTCATGGCCTCGTCCTGATCGTGGGTGACAAAGACGGTGGTAATCTGGGTCTGTTTCTGGATGCGGCGGATTTCCTCTCTGGTCTGGAGCCGGAGTCTGGCATCTAAGTTGGACAAAGGCTCGTCCAATAAAAGCACCTTCGGCATCTTTACCAGGGCGCGGGCAATTGCCACACGCTGCTGCTGACCACCGGAAAGCTCGCTGGGCTTGCGATCCATCAGCTCCTCAATCTGCACCAGTTTTGCAGCCTCGTACACCCGTTTCTGCATTTCCTCCCTGGAGAGCTTGTCCGCACCCCTGAGGTTTTCCAACGGGAACTGGATATTTTTCTGGACTGTGAGGTGGGGGTACAGGGCATAGTTCTGGAAAACCAGTCCCACGCCACGGTTTTCCGCAGGCAGTCCGGTGACATCGTCCCCGCCGAAATAGATGTGTCCCTCGGTGGGCTTTAGCAGTCCGCAGATAAGGTTCAACGTGGTACTCTTTCCACAGCCGGAAGGTCCCAGTAAGCCCACCAGCTTGCCGTCGGGAATCTCGAAATCGAAATCGTTGACGGCAATCACATCTTCATGGACTTTGCGGTTGCGGTTGGGAAACTTTTTGGTGAGATGTTCCAATACAATTTTCATGGCAGTTTTCTCCTGTATAGGTTATCGGTTTGGTTAAATACTGTATGAATTCTTCAAATCGCTGGAGATATGGTCCAAATCCGGATAGATAGAGCCTTCCGTGATACCGAAAACCCGCAGGCTTTCGATGAAATACTGCTTTCTATCGCAGGGAATGATGATTTTGTAAAGAGTGTGCTCGTCGCAGATATCCTCCAGCCTCTGTAAAGAGTTGTGGACGGTGAAGTTGGACTGCTGGGAGTACATTCGCAGATTGTTGTCGGTGGAGCTGCATGCCAGGATGCGGTCTACCAGTTCCAGGTTGTGATGTGTGTGCTTGAAGGCAGGCAGCAGCATTTCCTGTGTGGTATCGGCATCGAGGGGATACACGCAGGAGCCGAAGCCTTCCTGTTCATTCAGACGGCAGGGCACCAGCACCCATACACAGGCATCCATATCCGGGGTATCCCGGTAGGTTTCCGTGGCAAAAAAGGATGCGATCAAGGGAGACTGGCTCCAGTCTAACATCCTGGTGGGAAGTCCGTAGTGCTGCATCAGGGACACCCAGCCGGCATAATTGTGTTTTTCAGGGGGATTGCTTAAGATTTGTTTTGCCCGGATATAGAAATCATTGGTGATATACCGCTCCACATCCAAACGTTTCTGGCTTCGCTGAATGGAAGGAATCAGTGACAACTCCGCATTTTCCTCACCCCGATACCAGAGACGCAGGCCGTGTTCCTTGCACAGAACGTTTACGAATTGAAGCAGCTCATCGATAGTGTGAACCGTATTGATTATCATGATAGAAATTCTCCTTTTTCTCGCTTCAACGCACTCATTATAGAAGATTTTCCATTCTTTCACAAGATAACATTTGAAAAACTCGGTTGAACTATTATAATAGAAGGAAGAAAATAAAAACAGGAGATGACAAAATGGATATTGATGTAAGAGAATATAACGAGCCGGGCTATGCTCCGGTCATTGACTATGAAAGCTGGCGTGTGGCAATTTTAAACGATATTGACGAGCTGGAAGTCCCCAACTTAAAAACCATGCAGAAACACACCTTAAGCGATGAGGTTTTCGTGCTGCTAAAGGGCACTGTAACCCTGTTTACCGGCGGTGATGGCGAAGCGGTGGGTGAAATCAGGGCAACCACCCTGGAGCCCGGCAAATGTTATAATGTGAAGAAGGGTGTATGGCACACCCATACCCTGGCACCGGGCAGCAGCACCCTCATTGTAGAAAACAGAGACACCAGTGCTGCGAATTCTCCCACCGTTGCCCTCGACGATGCACAGATTGAGGCACTTCGCAAAGTGGCAGGATACAAATAGAAAGAGAAAGAGAAAGAGAAAGGATTTTATTATGGAAACCAGAGAAAAACTGGATGCCCTGCGTGCCCAGATGAAAAAGCACTCCATGGCAGCCTATATGATTCCCACCAACGACTTTCACGGTTCTGAATATGTGGGAAGCTACTTTAAATGCAGAGAATTTATGTCCGGCTTTACCGGTTCCGCAGGCACCCTGGTGGTTCGCCAGGACGGTGCAGAACTTTGGACGGATGGCCGTTATTTTTTACAGGCAGCAGCCCAGCTTGAAGGCAGCACCATTACTTTAATGAAGGATAGAGAGCCGGGGGTTCCCACCATTGAGGATTTTCTGGCAAAAGAACTGCCCAAAGGCAGTACCATCGGTTTTGACGGACGTACCGTAAGTCCCGCCTTTGTAAAGAGTCTGCTGGAAAAGGGCGGCGACAAGAAGTTTTCCGTGGACGGTTCCTGTGATCTGGTGGGTGTGATCTGGAAGGACCGCCCGGAGATGTCCATGGAGCCGGTCTGGGAGTTAGACACCTGCTATACCGGACTCTCCAGAGCGCAGAAACTGGAACAGGTACGGGAGAAAATGAAAGAGCAGAAGGCAGACGCGCTGGTGCTCACCTCCTTAGAGGAAATCGCATGGCTGTTAAACCTGCGTGGCAATGATGTGCTCTGCACCCCTGTTTTTCTGGCATACATGGTACTGACCCGGGACAAGGCGACCTTGTGCGTACACAAAAAGATTTTATCCCGTGACCTTACGAAGAAATTAAAGGCAGACGGCGTGAAACTGGCGGATTATGACCAGATTGGCAAGCTGTTGAAGAAGTTGCCTTCCCATTGCACCGTCTGGGCAGATTCCAGCCATGTGAACTACCAGTTGATGAACAGCCTGCCCCGTAAGGCATCCAAGGTGGACAGCGTAAGCCCCATCGAACTGATGAAAGCCATCAAGACACCGGAAGAAATTGCCAATATGAAAGAGGCACATATCAAGGACGGCGTGGCAGTGACCCGTTTTATCCACTGGTTACAGGAAAATGTAGGGAAAGAAAAGATTACCGAGCTGACAGCCTCTGCCAAAATCGAGGAATTCCGGGCCAAGCAGGAAGGTTTTATCGAGCCCAGCTTTGATTCCATCATCTCCTTCGCAGCCCACGGAGCCATTGTACATTACGCACCCACACCGGAAACCGATGTGGAGATGGAGCCGCGTTCCTTCTGTCTGGCAGACACCGGCGGTCATTATAAAGAGGGAACCACCGATATCACCCGTACCATTCCTCTGGGTACTTTAACTGAGGAAGAAAAACGGATGTACACCCTGGTTCTCCGGGGACACCTGAATCTGGGTAATGCTGCCTTTATCCATGGCTGCTGTGGACAGAACCTGGATTATCTGGCACGTGAGCCCCTCTGGGAGAATGGTTTGGACTACAATCATGGCACCGGTCATGGCGTTGGCTACATTTTAAGTGTCCATGAAGGACCCCAGCGGATTCACTGGCGTATTACCGCAAACGCGGCCCCTGTAGTTCTGGAGGAGGGCATGGTGATTTCCAACGAGCCGGGTATTTATCTGGAAGATAAATTTGGCATCCGCCATGAGAATCTGGTACTTTGCTGTAAGGGAGAGAAGAATTCCTACGGTCAGTTCATGCACTTTGAAAACCTGACCATGGTTCCCTTCGACAGAAACGCCATTGACCGTTCCCTTTTATCCGAGAAAGACATTGCCCGTCTCAACGCTTACCACAAACAGGTATACGAAACCCTGGCACCCCGCATGACGGAGGAAGAACAGAAGTGGCTGGCTGAGATGACCAGGGAATTGTAATAGATTTTTGTGGATTTTATTCCGTTAATGTGGTAAAATCATGAAATATTATTGATTTTATAGATAAATCGGAGGGGCACAAACATGCACGAAAAAGCAAGAGGAAGTTTTAACGGGAAATTGGGATTTGTTATGGCGGCAGCCGGGTCTGCGGTCGGTTTGGGAAATATCTGGCGGTTCCCTTATCTGGCGGCGAAAGATCAGGGAGGAATTTTTCTCTTCTGCTACATTATTTTAGCACTGACCTTTGGGTTTGCACTGTTGACCACAGAGATTGCCATCGGACGGAAAACCGCACAGAGTCCGCTGACGGCATATGGTGCCATTCACCCGAAATGGAAGGGAATCGGCGTGTTGGCATGCCTCGTTCCCACACTGATTTTACCTTATTATAGTGCGATCGGTGGATGGGTCTTTAAGTATCTGGCAACCTTTACCATCGGACACGGTACCGATGCAGCCGCAGATGGTTACTTTACCGGGTTTATTACCAGTGAGGTTTCTCCGATTATCTATTTTCTGATTTTCATGGGTGCCACAGCGATTATCGTCTTTGGTGGTGTGGAAAAGGGAATTGAGCGTTTCAGCAAGATTATTATGCCATTACTGTTGGTTCTGATTTTGGGCATTGCCATTTTCTCCCTGACACTGGAGCATACCGATGCGAATGGTGTGACCCGTACCAGTCTGGAAGGTCTGAAAATCTATGTGCTGCCGGATTTCTCCAATGTCAGCCTGAAGCAGTTCTGCATCGTGGTGATGGATGCCCTGGGACAGCTGTTCTACAGTATCAGTGTGGCAATGGGCATCATGGTGGCTTATGGTTCTTATGTAAAGAAGGATGTCAATCTCATGCAGTCCATCAACCAGATTGAGATTTTCGACACTATTGTAGCGTTCTTAGCGGGTATGATGATTGTTCCTGCGGTTTATGTATTTATGGGCAGAGAGGGCATGTCCGCCGGCCCCGGTCTGATGTTTGTATCCCTGCCGAAAGTCTTTGACGCCATGGGTGGTATCGGCATTGTGATTGGTATTCTGTTCTTTGGCATGGTTTCCTTTGCGGCAATCACATCTTCCGTTTCCATTATGGAGGCGATTGTGGCCAGCCTGATGGACAAATTCCATTTCAGCCGGAAAAAGAGTGCTGCCATCGTAACCATCTATTCCCTGATTGCCGGCACGATTGTATGCCTGGGCTACAACAAGTTCTACTTTGAATTAAAGCTGCCAAACGGCACCGTGGGACAGATTCTGGATTTGCTTGATTATGTCAGCAACAACATCTTTATGCCTTTAGTGGCATTACTTACCTGTATTCTCATTGGATGGGTGGTGAATGCCCGGATGATTATTGACGAAGTGACCAGAAACGGTGAGAAATTCAGAAGAAAACACCTGTATGTGATTATGATCAAATACATCGCACCGCTGTTATTATTCTTCTTACTGTTACAGTCTCTGGGACTGTTTTCTCTGTAAAAAAATTTTTCGATGACTGTTCCCTGCCTGGTTTGAAGGAATCGGGCAGGGATTTGTTTTTTTCTTCTTTACTTTAGCGTGCTACTATGTTAAAATCTCCACTGTAATGTTCTATTGAGGAGCAAAACAAGGAGGAATTTATTATGAAAAAAAATCTTGCTTTATTTTGGGCTTGCGCGATGAGCGTGGCATTAGTTGGCTGTGGAAACAGCAATCAGGCAGCAGGCACAGAAGCTGCTGCAGAAACCACCGCAGCAGTTACCGACGAGGGAAGCTCTCTGGTATATGCTGTGGAAGCTGGCTCTGCCGGTGAAGAAGTAGCAAAAGAGAAAGGCTACCAGGTAAACGCTGTAGCATCCCAGGCTGATGCACTGATGGAAGTGGCATCCGGCACCTCTGATGCGGCAATCATCGATTTACTGATGGCTGGTGCTATGATCGGCGAGGGAACAAGCTATCCGACTCTGACCCATACGGAGGAACTGACCTCTGAGAAGTACGGCGTAGGCTGCCGCAAGGGTTCTGATCTGGCGGCTTACATCAATTCGGTATTTGCAGAGTCTTACGCAGATGGCACCATGCAGGAGATTGCAACTACCTATGGTGTACAGGAATCTCTGTTAGAGCAGTCTGCAGATGACTTTGTACAGGGTGAGGACAGCGATGTGGCTTATATCCAGGATAAGGGAAGTCTGATTGTTGGTATGACTGATTTTGAACCCATGGATTACAAGGATGATAATGGTGAGTGGATCGGCTTTGACGCTGACATGGCCAAATTGGTTGCTGAGAAATTAGGCGTGGAAGTACAGTTCGTAGAGATCGACTGGGATAACAAAATCATGGAGCTGGATTCCAAAAACATTGATGTGGTATGGAATGGTATGACACTTACCGATGAGGTTACTTCCTCCATGGAATGCACCAATGCATACTGCAATAACGCACAGGTCGTTGTCGTACCTGCAAACTAATACACAGGAGAAGCACCTATGTTTCTTGCCGTTAATCAAGAACTTTTTATCACTGTTACGAAGGAACTGTTAGGTGGTCTTGCGACCACCTTTCAGATTTTTATCCTGACATTGATCTTTTCATTGCCCTTGGGACTGGTACTAGCCTTTGGCATCATGAGCAAGTGGAAACCGCTGCGGTATCTGTTACAGGTGTTTATCTGGATCATCCGGGGAACACCGCTGATGTTACAGCTGATTATTATTTTCTATGGACCGGGACTCTGGCTGGGTCACAATATCTGGAGTGGAAATGAGAAAGGACGAATCACCGCCACGGTAGTGGCGTTCGCTATCAACTATGCCTGTTATTTCGCCGTAATCTTCCGGGGAGGAATCCAGGGTGTACCGGTAGGTCAGAGAGAAGCCGGACAGGTGTTGGGTATGACCAAAACCCAGATTTTCTTCAAGATAACATTACTGCAAATGGTAAAAAGAGTGGTTCCCCCTCTTTCCAACGAGATCATCACGTTGGTGAAAGATACCTCTCTTGCCCGCATCATTGCGGCATACGAGCTGACCTTTGCCGGATACTCCTTTATGAAATCTGCGGGCATTACCTGGCCGTTATTCTATACCGGGGTATTCTATCTGGCATTTGTAGGTATCCTGACCCTGCTGTTTAATTACATGGAAAAGAAACTGGACTATTTCAGATAATGGGTGAAACATATGGCAATTTTGGAAGTAGAACATATTGAAAAGCACTTTGAAAATACCAGGGTGTTAAAGGATGTGGGATTTTCCTTAGAAGAAGGAAATGCCCTGGCGATTATCGGTTCCTCCGGCTCAGGCAAGACTACCCTGCTGCGGTGCTTAAACTTTCTGGAGACACCGGATAAAGGGAAAATCATTGTCCGGGGAGAGACATTGTTTGACGCGGAGCAGAACAGTACCAGACGGGAGCGGGATTTGCGGAAAAAACGCCTCCACTTCGGTATGGTATTCCAGTCCTTCAATCTGTTTCCCCAGTATACAGCATTGGAAAATGTCATGCTGGCAGAACAGATGCTTGCGAAAGAACGGCCGGATTATAAGCAGAAGAAAAAGGAATTGCAGGAGGAAATCCGGGTACATGGACAGGAACTACTGACCCAGATGGGATTGAAAGACCGGATGGAGCATTATCCTCATCAACTTTCCGGCGGACAGCAGCAGCGGGTAGCCATTGCCCGGGCATTGGCACTCCGTCCTGACATTCTCTGCTTTGACGAGCCGACCTCTGCTTTAGACCCGGAGCTGACGGGAGAGGTATTGAAAGTTATCCGCGGACTGGCAGAGCAGAAGACCACCATGATTATCGTAACCCATGAGATGGCATTTGCCAGGGATGTGGCAGATCAGCTGATTTTCATGGATGACGGCGTGGTAGTGGAGTCTGGCGACCCCCATCAGGTGATTGAGCACCCGAAAGAGGAGCGTACCAGACAGTTCCTTACCAGATATTTTGAAGGATAATATTTTTAAGAAAAGAATTTTCACAAGGCGGGATGCGTTGAAAGACATGTCCCGCTTTATTTAAATAAAGCGTTCTTCAAATCTTAAACTTCTCTAAAATCTGACAAATTCAATTGTTTCATGGTTTTCCCCCATTATAATAAGCCCCAAATAAGATGTATGTTACGAAAAAGAAATCCTAATAATAAAAGAAACGATAGAAAGGACGGCAAATCATGACACAGAAACAAAACTGGAATACAGACTGGAAATTTACGAAAGCAGCCATCCATGTGGCAAAGCCGCAGACGGAGGAACAAATCCCGGAAGGTTCTCCGTTGGAGGGAAAAGCAAAATTGTGGCAGGATGTGACCCTGCCCCACACCTGGAACGGAGAGGACGGACAGGATGGCGGCAATGACTATGACCGCCGCACCTGCTATTACTGGAAAACATTGGACTTAAAAGACCTGCCGGAATCCGACGCGGTTTATCTGGAACTGGAAGGGGTCAATTCCACCGGAGATGTGTATGTGAATGGACAGCACCTGGCACATCACGATGGGGGGTATTCCACCTGGCGGGTGAATCTCACCAGTGCCCTGCAGGAGCATAACGACATTGTCATCGCCGTGGACAATGCCCCCAATGATCATGTCTATCCCCAGATGGCAGATTTTACTTTTTATGGGGGAATTTACCGGAACGTGTCCCTGCTTTGTGTGGGAAAAGCCCGGTTTAATCTGGACGATTACGGCAGTCCTGCGGTGAAGGTGACACCCCATTTGGAAGAAGGAAAAGAAGATGGGAAAATTGAAGTGGAGGTTTCTCTGACCGGTGTCAGTGGAGAGGAAACTCTGACCTATCGGATTCTGGACGGAGAGAAAAAGCCGGCAGCCACCACGGAGACAAAGGCTGCCAATCCCCATGTCATTCTAAGCATTCCCCAGGTGCATCGGTGGCATGGGCGGAAAGACCCTTATCTTTATACCCTGGAGATTAGTTTATCCTCCGGCGGTCAGGTGCTGGATGAGCGCACTCTGCGCTTTGGCTGTCGTACTTTTGCCATCAACCCGGAAAAAGGATTTTTACTCAATGGAGAGTCCTATCCCCTCCGAGGTGTATCCCGGCACCAGGACAGACCCCACAAGGGAAACGCCCTGAGCCCTGCTGACCATGAGGAAGATATGGACTTAATCTGCGAGATGGGTGCCAATACTGTCCGGCTGGCCCATTACCAGCATGACCAGTATTTCTATGACCTCTGCGATGAGCGGGGCATGATAGTCTGGGCAGAGATTCCTTATATTTCCGGACACTTGGAAAAAGGAGAAGCTAACACCATTTCCCAGATGAAGGAGTTGATTTTACAAAACTATAATCATCCATCCATTGTGGTCTGGGGATTATCCAATGAGATTACCATGCAGGGTGCAGCTGCACCGGGACTGTTGGAAAACCACCGAAAGCTAAATGATCTTTGCCATGAGATGGATCCTGCCCGTCTCACCACGGTGGCAGTGGTCTCCATGTGTGGAATAGATGAAGAGTATTTAAAAATTCCCGATGTGCTGTGCTATAATCATTACTTCGGCTGGTATGGAGGGGAACTCTCTATGAATGGGGAGTTTTTTGATCAGTTCCATAAAAAATATCCAAACCGCGCCATCGGAATGAGCGAATACGGATGTGAGGCATTGAACTGGCATACCTCCCATCCACAGCAGGGTGACTACACGGAGGAATATCAGGCTTATTATCACGAGGAACTTATCAGACAGTTATACACCCGTCCCTTTATCTGGACCGCCTATGTATGGAATATGTTTGACTTTGCAGCAGATGCCCGGGCAGAAGGCGGCGAGGACGGCATGAATCATAAAGGGCTGGTGACCTTTGACCGCAAGTACAAAAAGGACGCCTTTTATGCCTACAAAGCATGGCTGACCGACCCGGAAACCCAGCCCTTTGTCCATCTCTGCGGAAAACGCTATGTGGACAGAGTGGAGCCGATGACCAAAGTGACCGTCTATTCCAACCTGCCGGAGGTGGAACTGCTGGTAAACGGAAAGCACCTGGAAACGAAACAGGCGGATGACCATTTCTTCTATTTTGAAGTGCCCAATGAGGGAGAAACCACCCTGACAGCAAAAGCCGGCGCCTGCATTGAGGAAAGCCGCATCCGCAAGGTGGAAGCTTTCAACGAGGATTACCGCATGAAGGAGACCTCCGATGTGATGAACTGGTTCGATATCACCACCCCGGAAGGCTATTTTTCCATCCTGGATAAAATAGGAGATATGATGTCGACCATGGAAGGAATGCTGTTTCTGACAGATCTGGGAAAAGAGATGGCAAAGAAAGGAAAATCCGTGAAAGGGCAGGATAAAAAAAGCATGGACTTATTCGGAAATGAGGGAGTGGTGCGGATGATGAGCAGTTTTACGTTAAAACGCCTCCTCAGTATGGCAGAAACCATGGGAATGGAACCCTTTACCAGAGAAGAAATTTTGGAAATCAATCATAAATTGAACCAGATACGGAAAAAATAATCCCAAATCATGTGTTTTGGGAGGAATGAGAATGGGAGAGCGGAAGGTCAGACCCTTTGGGCTGCGGGACAAAGTGGGCTATCTGATGGGAGATTTGGGAAACGATTTCACCTTTCTTTTTGCCAGTGGCTATATGATGGTGTTTTACAGCAAAGTAATAGGAATCAGTACCGGACTCATCGGAACCATGTTTGTGATTGCCAGGTGCATGGATGCCTTCACGGATATCGGCATGGGAAGAATCGTGGATACCATGGGAAACGGGGGAAGGGAACGGTTCCGTCCCTGGCTGTTGTGGATGTGTGGCCCAGTGGCACTGGCCTCCTTTCTCATGTACCAGGTGGGGATTCGGGACTGGTCTTACCCAGCAAGGGTCACCTACATGTTCGTCACTTATATTCTGTGGGGCTCTGTTTTCTACACCTCCATCAACATTCCCTACGGTTCCATGGCATCGGTTATTTCCGGTGATTTCAGGCATCGAAGCTCTCTTTCGGTTTTTCGTTCCGTGGGAAGCATGGCAGCGGGAATTGCCATCGGTGTGATTGCTCCGATTGTGGTGTATTACACGGACCAAGAAGGAAATCAGGTGGTCAGCGGAAAAAACTTTACCCTCCTGGCAGGAATCCTGGCAGCAGCATCCATTGTTTCTTATTTGCTCTGTTATTTTCTGTGTTCGGAACGGGTGGTGCTTTGCAAAACGAAGTCTGCGGAGAAGGAACAGCCTTTTGTCAGAAGAGCCGGTAACTTTTTACAGAGCAGGGCATTGTGGGGTGTCATTCTATCTGCTTTGCTGATGCTATTGGCGACACTCATGAGCCAGAGCGTGAACAACTATCTCTACGCGGACTATTTCAAAAATACAAAAGCCTTATCCCTGTCCGGTCTGCTCCAGCTCCCTGCCATGTTTTTTCTGGCATCCTTTGCCACAAAGCTGGCGATACGTTACGGAAAACGGGAATGTGGCTTCGTGGGAATGTTAGTTTCCGGTATCTTATATATGCTCATTGGATTTCTTCATTTACGGAATGTGTGGGTGTTTATCCTGCTGATTTTCCTGGCAATGCTGGGGATGATGTTTTTTAATATGCAGTGTTATGCCATGGTGACGGATGTAATTGATGACCTGGAAGTGATCAGTGGGAACCGGGATGACGGAACGATTTACGGAATTTATTCTTTTTCCCGGAAAATCGGGCAGGCACTGGCCGGTGGGGTAGGTGGCTGGGCACTTGCCTGGATCGGGTATGATGAACTGGCTCCTTCACAGACGCCTCTGGTGGCGGAGAGTATCTACAATCTGGCTACCTTTTTCCCCGGAGCAGTGTATCTGGCGACGGCAGCGGTGCTGCTTTTTCTTTATCCCTTAGGAAAAAAGCGGGTGGAGGATAATGTAGAGAAACTGCAAAGCATTCATGAACAAGGTAATGAAAAATAAAATGCTTAAAGTTACTATTTAAAATCACTAAAATGACGAAAATTACTATACAATTTTTCTATTGATTTCCCCAATAAAAAGTGCTATTCTAGACAAAAATGCTGGGAAATATTTGCTAGATCCGGGTGAATAGGATGTCTACGCAGCGTCTGCGCAATATGCTTCCGGAAATGCGAAATGTGCCTGAATGAAATGAAAATCAAAATTTACAAAGGAAGGAAAACTATAATGGAAAAGATCAAGAAGCGGATAACGAACTTAAAAGTAGCAGGAAAATTAAAAGTATATCGAATAACAGTGCTTGTTATGACATCATTTTTAGTGTTGGTAGCACTGATCTCGACCTTAGCGGTTCGTTCAAATATAGAGAAAATCACAGAAGTCTGGTCTCCGTCAATGGAATATATGCAGGATTTGGAGACAATGACAGCGAAGTACAGAATCAAACAGTATCAGCATCTTACGGAAACAGAGGATGCAGCTATGGCCTCCTGTGAAGAGGAAATTGAGAAGCTGACGAATCAGATCACAGATACCGCTGCTAAATTAACTGAAATCATGGAAACAGACAGCGAAGCGCAAAAAGGAAAAGAAAATTATGAGGCTGCAAGCTCTGCATGGGGAGAATACAAGACCGCTTCGGAAGAAATCTTGCAGTTAAGCCGTGCGAACAAGACGCAGGAAGCAGCGAAGCTGATGACCGGAGCGATCTATGAAGACTATACGTCTTTTACTGAGAAATTAACGACATTGCGTGAAGCGTTCCAGGTGGAATTAGATCAGGCAAAGACCATGGCGAATGTATGTACCATCATTATTTTGTTTGTGATTGTGGCAGCAGGAATTGCGATTGCTGTAGTGACGACCCTGATTGGAAAGATCATTACCCAATCCATTACCGAGCCGGTAGAACAGATAGAAGCAGCAGTTGCCAGTCTGCGAAAGGGAGAACTGTCGAATGTAGAAATGCTTACCTATGAGTCTGAGGATGAGCTGGGTGCTACCATCAGAAATTTGAAAGAAGCCATGAATATTCTTGCAGGCTATGTCCGCGAGATTTCTGCGGAGGTAAAGGCAATCGCCCAGGGTGACCTGACCAGAAATGGTGATGACATTACAGACTTTTTGGGTGATTTCTCAGAATTAAAGTCATCGCTGCTGTATATTCTGAAGCGATTCAACAGTACCCTGACAGAGATCAGCAATCTTGCAGAACAGGTTTCATCGAATGCAACGGAAGTGGAAAACGCTTCAAAATCCTTGGCAGACGGGGCTACAGAACAGGCAGGAGTTATCGAGGAGCTGAATGCCACAATAGATACGGTTGTGCAGCTGGCTGCTGATACGGCAAAGGCAACACAGAGCGCATCTGCCCGTGTGAAAGCCTCTGCAGACAAGGCGAGCGAAGAAAAAGAAAAAATGAATGAGCTGCTGACGGAAATGGAGCATATTATAGAGATTTCCAAGGAGATTGGTAATATTATTACAGATATTGAGGATATTGCGTCTCAGACAAATCTTCTATCCCTGAATGCTTCCATCGAAGCAGCCCGGGCAGGGGAAGCCGGAAGAGGCTTTGCGGTAGTTGCCGACCAGATTGGAAAGCTTGCAGCAGACAGTGCAAAGTCCGCAGTAAATACGAGAGAATTAATCGATAAGACCTTAGTGGAAATTGAAAAAGGAAATACAATTACGAGGACAACAGCAGGTGCGTTCAATCAGATCATTGCAGATATGGAGTCCTTTTCAGAACTTGCGCAGAACACCATGGAGAAGGCCGATTCCCAGGCAGAGTCATTAGAGCAGATTGGTCAGGGAATTGAACAGCTGTCCGGTGTAGTACAGGAGAATGCCACATCCTCAGAAGAAAATACGACAATCAGTATCAATCTGGCAGAGGGAGCAGCCAAGATGCAGGAACGCGTGAAAATATTTAAGCTGTTTTAGTGCATTGTTTTGCAGATAACTGTACCAAAAACGCAGAATGGAAATCCATTCTGCGTTTTTTAAGGTAATTTTTGAACACGGTACCGGAAAATGGCGGAATAGGAAGGGTCTTGTTGTGATTGATGATATATTTAAAATTTTTGGAGAGCAGACAGCGGAAATCTTATTTGAAATCATTAAAGAATGTATGGATGATTATCTGTATTTATTTGATCTGCGGAATAATACCTTTGAGATTTCGCAGTCAGCGGTGAATCGGTTTAATATATCCAGTAGTATTCTGACAGATGCTTTAAACGAAGTTTTGAAACTGGTATATGCAGAAGATCGTGAGATGCTTGCAAAGCATCTCACGGACATATGCGAAGGAAAAGAAAAGGTACATAATCTTCATTACAGGTGGCTTGATAAAGAAGGGATGCCGGTATGGATTCATTGCCGTGGGATTGTGGTTGATGATCCGAAAGGAAAATGGAAATATCTCATTGGATGCATGAATGAGACCGGAAATAAGAAAAGGGCTGATAATGTTACCGGATTACTTGGTGGCCCGGAATTTCTTGCTTATCTGCGGTCACAAAAGGAAACCATTACCAGGGGCTTTTTCATGCATATCGGGATTGATGATTTTGGAGCAATCAATGGTTCCAGGGGAGCAGATTATGGTAATTATATCCTGAAAAGCGTAGCTGACTGTATGAAGGCATGTCTTTCTGACAACCAGAGGCTTTACCATTTGGTAGCGGATCAGTATGTGATTGTGGATCTGGAAGCGGCTTCCATGGAAGATGCGGTAAAACTTCAAAGTAAGATTGTAGATAAACTCTATAGTTTTATCGTATCTGAAAATTATGAAGCTGTATTTTCAATCTCTGTCGGGGTTATAGATGCAGTAACATTTTATGAAGGAACCCAGGAGTGCCGCCAAAAATTTGAATTTGCTTTGAAACAGGCAAAAAGCATGGGTAAAAACGGATTTTATATTTTTGACCAGGATGATTATGAAGTCTTTTTGCGGAAGGGAAGAATCATAGCAGCACTTCGTAACGCGATTGTAAACAATTACGATGGCTTTACAGTCCACTATCAACCGATTGCGGATTGCCAGTCGGAACAAATCATCGGAGCAGAGGCACTGATGCGTTTTTCCATGATGACGGAAAATGGGCGGGAGATTATTTCGCCAATGGAGTTCATTCCTCTGTTGGAAGAGACCGGATTGATTATTCCCGCCGGAAGATATATTTTGAATAAAGCGGCAGAAATGTGCAGTGAAATGCAGCAATATATTCCGGAATTCAGGATGAATGTAAATGTTTCCTATGTTCAGATCCTGCAGGGCAATGCTGCACAGGATATTCTGGATGCCATTCAAAAATACGCTTTAAAGCCGGAATGGATATGTGTTGAAATGACGGAAAGCGGATTTATGGATATGACACCAGCCTTCTGTAAATTCCGGAAAATATTGGACGAGAACAGGATTCCTTTTGTAATCGATGATTTTGGAACAGGTTATTCGAATCTTCATTGTATCCGTGATATGAATCCGAGTTATGTGAAAATGGATAAGGATTTTACTGCCAAGGCGATGAGCAGTGCCAGAGATTATGAATTATATAAAAATATCATTCCGATGGTACACAGTATTCATGTCAGGATATGTGCGGAAGGTATTGAGGAAAGAGAATGGTGGCTGAAAATGAAAGAAATGCAGGTTGATTATCTGCAAGGATATTTTATCGGCAGACCCTGTGAGAAAGAACGTTTTCTGCAACAATATGTCATCGGTAACGGACAGTTCTCATTAAAATAAAGGCTATGAGTAAGAAAAACTACAAATTTTTAATCGAATATGACGGAACCCGCTATTACGGCTGGCAGCGGCAGCCGGAGCAGGAGACCATTCAGGGCAAGCTGGAAAAGGTGCTGGCGCTGATGACAGGAGACGACATGGTGGAAATCACCGGTGCAGGGCGCACCGATGCAGGCGTTCATGCCAAAGGCATGGTTGCAAATGCGGTTTTTGACACAGAACTGTCTGAGGAAGAGATCCGGGATTACTTCAACCGCTATCTACCGGATGATATTGCTGTGAGACAGGTAAAGGAGGCAGCTCCAAGGTTTCACGCCCGCTATAATGCGGTGGGGAAAACCTATCGCTATACCTGTTATGAAGGGCCGGTAAAACCGGTGTTTGACCGCCGCTATTTTGCCAGACTGGATGGTACGCCGGATTTGGAGAAAATGCGGGAGGCGTCTGCTATTCTGGAAGGAGAGCATGACTTCCGCAATTTCTGTGCCACGCCCCGTATGAAAAAATCTGCGGTGCGCCTGGTAGACAGCATCCGCATTGAACGACGGAACGGGTATCTGTATTTTACCTTCCACGGCGAAGGCTTTTTACAGAACATGGTGCGAATCCTGGTGGGAACACTGCTGGAAGTGGGCTACGGACGGATGAACTGCAGTCAGGTGAGACAGGCTCTAAACCCGGAAATCCGTCAGAAAGCGGGTCCCACTGCACCGGCCATGGGTCTTTGTCTGATGGAAGTGGACTATTAAGAAATGAGAAAGGCATGGCTCTTAAGATGGAGAAAACCTATAAAGAACGCTATCTGGCAGGGGAAATCCCCTTTGAGGAGATTGATGTTGATACAGAAAAATGGAGTATGAGCGATGACGAGCGCACACTGGCCCAGTATCTTGGTCTGAATGCAGACGAGGAAGATGCCTGGATCAGTGTGGGAGATGAAGCGTTACAGGAATTGCTGGACAGCCAGAAACAGTAACGTACTTATTGTTCCGGAACCATGAAATAGCGGTATGCCAGGACTTCCTGACGTACTCCGTTGTAGTAATAGATAGGATCGTCCCAGGTGCAGTCCACCAGATACCACTGACCGCCTGTCTTGACCCGGTTCCAGGCATGGTTCTGGCCGGTCTGGATTTCACACTCGATGCCCAGTACATCCATGAAAAACTGAAATGCCTTACAGTAGCCATCACAGACGGCAACTCCGTCCTGGATGACACCGGCCATGGTGTGACTCTTGTAGGGAACGGTTCCGGCTTTGTAATTGTCGTAATCATAGGAAGTGCTGGTAATAATCCAGTCATGGACGGCCTTGATCTTTTCCATATCCGTCATAGAGTCGTTTGTAATCTGATGAGCCAGGAGATAGGCCTGGCATTTGGCATCGGTCACATCATTCAGACCGTGGGCAATGCGTCCTTCCTTGCAGCCCACCGTCAGATAGTGGTTTAACAATACCTGTGGGTCGTTTCCAAGGGCGGCCGCCACATCAGGGTTGGCCACTCCATAGGCGACAGCGTCAAAGTTCTGCAGATTTAAATAAGCTGCGGGAGTGACACCGGGAATCCTTCCCTCCTCTTTACCGTAGGTTTCATAGTAATACCAGAGCAGATTCTTATCATAGCCAAGATTCTGTTTCAGATCGGGATATCTGTCTGCATATTGCTCATAGTCGAAAGTGTCCGGCGTTACCGGCTCTGCAGCGGCGGCAGACAGGGTGGAAGAGAGAACAGCGGCACAGGCAGTCGCACAAATCAGTTTTTTTACGTTATCTATATGTAAATTCATGAGAAATCCTCCATAGCGTTCTTACATTCAGTATACACTATTTTGGAACAAAAACATACACGGAGATAAAAGGAATGGTTTATTTTTTTTGTGCCCTTTATGAGGAAGCGCAATTTCTGATAGAAGCCTTCCAGCTGAAAAAGAATCCGGAGATCCATGCCTTTCCCATCTATGAGAGCAGAAAAGAAATGCATCCTGAGCTGACACTGGTGATCACCGGACCAGGAGCAATACCTGCTGCCACAGCAGTGGGGTATCTGGCTGCCCGGGACGATCGAAGAGAAGAAGGCTTACTGATCAATATCGGCAGCTGTGGCAGCGGAGAGAAATTCCCGGTAGGCACTGTGACGCTGGGCAATAAGCTCTGGGATGAAATCACAGGTCGAAGCTGCTACCCGGATATTTTGTTCTGCCACCCTTTCTGTGAGGTGGAAATTCATACTGGCAGCAAACCGGCTTTTGCAGAAGAAATCATAACAGCGGAAAATGTGGTTTTTGACATGGAGGCTGCCGCTGTTTATCAGGCGGGTAGTCGTTTTTACCGACCGGATCAGATGCTTTTCTTGAAAGTGGTTTCTGATCATGGAATGGGGGAAACTGCCAGACAGGAATACCGGCCGGGGACCATTCATAGTTTGATGAGTGGGGCAAAAGAGGAACTTCTTCCATTTTTCAATCACATGATGGAAAAACAACCGGAAAAGGAAACAGAGGAAAGAAATCCGGAGGCAGAACGCTTGAAGGAAGAACTGCACTGCTCTGTCACCATGGCGGCGGAAGTGGAACAACTGGTGCGTTATGCTAAACTGGCAGGGGCGGCTTTGACCACCATTCTGGAGGAAGACCGGGCAGCAGGCATCCTGCCCTGCAGAGATAAAAAGGAGGGGAAAGGGTATCTTGCACAGCTTAAAAGACGAGTGTTGTGACCAGGGAATAACATCGGACAGCCGTCGGTTTTCCCACATTTATGTGGAACACCGGGTACAGAACCTGCCGGGAACCCGGGAGATTCTTGCCCATTTTCCCAAAGCCCGGGTGATTCTGATTGACCACTATAAGGATGTATTTTGCAGAAGAGGCCAGGATTATGTGAGGCAGCATGCCGGGCAGGCCATGATTCTTGCGGAAAAGACGGAGCATTTTCTATATGAGGCGTCCCCGGTATGCCAGGACTTCGGTAACGCTAATTTTTATTATTGCTCCACCATGATGAATTGTGTGTTTGATTGCGACTACTGTTATTTGAAGGGGATGTATCCGTCGGGGCATCTGGTGGTTTTTGTGAATCTGGAAGATTATTTTGATGCGATACGAGGGGAACTGCAGAAGCGCAATCTCTACGTATGCGTTTCCTACGATGCGGATTTACTGGCATTGGAAGGTGTGTGCGGATACGGAAAGCGATGGGCGGAATTTGCCAAAACACAACCGGGACTGAGAATTGAGATCCGGACCAAAAGCGGGAATAAAAGCATGTGGGAGAACTTACCGGTTTCTCCCCGGGTTATTTATGCGTTTACCCTGTCACCGCAACAGGTGATTATGGAAAGTGAACATGGAACTGCACCGGCGGCAATGCGTCTGGACTGTGCCATAGCAGGACTTCAAAAGGGGCATCCCATCCGCCTGTGTTTTGATCCCATGCTTTATGTGCCGGACTGGCAGCAGGCATACAAAGAACTGCTGGTACAGGCGGATCAAAGATTCCAAAAGGCAGGGGCAAAGTGGGAATTGCTGCAGGATGTCAGTGTAGGCTCCTTCCGCATTTCCCAGGATTATTTGAAGAAACTGAGAAAAAGTAAGCCCTGTGCGGCAGTGGTACAATTTCCTTTTGAAAATGTGGATGGGGTTTATCAATATCCCAGGCATCTTTTGGAGGAAATGGAAACCTGGCTGGTAAAGGAACTGGAAATGCGTCTGCCGACAGAAAAAATCTACCGAGACTTTCGAAGTGCGGAATAAGACTTATCTTATATAAAAGAATCGAGAAAACGGATATGAAACAGATTGCGGTAGTCACTGGAGCAAGCTCGGGAATCGGGCTTGCCATCAGTGATACATTATGTAAACTTGGATATGAGGTTTATGGCTTTGGAAGAGATTTTTCCAGACAGGAAACCGGGGTATTATTGGAAAAGTATCCCGGTTTTCATCCCCTGGAAGGGGATTTACTGGAAATCCGGGACGTGCTGGGACGCCTGCAGGAAATCCCTGACAGACAGAATATCCGTGTACTTGTCAACAATGCCGGGGTGGGGTACTATGGTCTTCATGAGGAACTAAATCCACTCCAGATCATGGAATTGGTGCGCACGAATCTGGAGCTTCCCATGATTCTCACCGGACAGCTTCTCAGGACATTAAAAGCCAATCACGGCTATGTTATCAATATTTCCTCTGTCACTGCGGAGGAAATCAACCCTCATGGCTGTGCTTACGGGGCAACCAAGGCGGGACTTACCAGCTTTGGAGACAGCATTTTTGCAGAGAACAGAAAGTACGGCTTAAAGGTGACCACCATCCAGCCGGATATGACGGTATCAAGGCTCTACCGCAATGCAAATTTTGAGCAGGGAGAGGAGCCGGGAAGTTATTTGAAACCGGAGCAGATCGCAGAGGCGGTAGCTTATGTCCTGACCCGGGAGGAGGGTGTGGTTATCCCCAAAATCACCCTGCAGCCGCAGCTTCACCGGATACGGAGAAAGTAAGAAAAGATTGGAGCATCATTATGAAACTGGAAAATCTGCAACGAGTACCCACCGGTTATATCAATACTCCCTTAGAGTATCTGCCGGGACTGACCAAAGAATTGGGAAAAGGAAAGCTCTATATCAAAAGAGACGACATGACAGGTCTGGCGATGGGAGGAAATAAGACCAGAAAACTGGATTATATGGTGAAGTATGCCCTGGATAACGGATACACGGCGTTGATGACCTTCGGCGGTGTTCAGACCAATCATGGAAGGCTGACGGTAGCTGCAGCCGTCCGCTATGGTCTGAAACCTATTCTTGTGTTAAAAGGGAAAAAACCGGATCAGCTTTCCGGCAATCTCCTGTTAGATCGTCTCATGGGAGCGGATCTTCACTTTGTGGATATGTCCGGGGCACAGTTACTTCCCGAGGAGGAACAGGAAGCAGCCAGGAAAAAGTATCTGGAGGACTGTGCAGCGAAGATCACAGCGGAATATGAAGCCAGGGGGGAAAAGGTGTTAAACATCCCTATCGGCGGTCAGACCCCCATCGGTTCTGCCGGCTATATTCAGGCGATTCCGGAGATTATGAGACAGATGGAGGAACAGAAGATCCATGCAGATTATCTGATGGCTGGTTATGGATCCACAGGAACCTTTGCAGGATTATGGGCAGGAGCCAAGTATTATCACGCTCCCTTTGAGGTTATCGGAATCCCCATTGAACCGGACATGCGGCCTATTGAGGAAACAGTAGACTTTATCAACGAAATGTCGGATACCTTTGAAATGGGCATTCATTGCAAAAAAGAAGAGATCCACCTGGAGCTGGGAGAGGGTGAGAACTTTTACGGCGGTGCAGGCTACAATGAACCGGATCACATCACCCAGCGTTACATTGAGCTTCTGGCTCGCACGGATGCAATTTTTACAGATCCATGCTATACTGGAAAAGTACTTCACGGGTTTGTGGATCTTCTTGAAAAGGAAATTATTCCTGCAGATTCCAATGCCATTTTTCTCCATACCGGCGGAGCTCCGGGGCTTTGGACGAAAGAACATCTGGACAGCATGAATGAGGCATACTGGAAAGATGAAAAGAAAGATCATGTGACGACATGGATCATGTAATCTGTTTCAAGACTGGTAAAGAGAACTATAATATGGTAAGATGAGATAGCAGTCGGAAAACAGATTGACGGAAGGAGTTCGGGATATGAATTTTGAGGAAGCCAAAAAGCTGTTAGAGGAGTATGGACAGGAACATATTCTGAAAGACTATGATACCCTCACGAAGGAACAGCAGGAAAATCTGCTGGCGCAGATTGGGAACTGTGACTTCTCCGTGCTTCATGAGCTGGAAAATAGACAGGAAGGTGGAAAACGCGGTGTGATCTCTCCCCTGCCCACCATGCAGCTGGAAGAGATTGAGGCAAATAAAGAGAAATTTTACGCAGCCGGCGTGAAGGCGATCCGGGACGGAAAAGTGGGAGCAGTGCTTCTGGCGGGAGGAATGGGAACCCGGCTGGGAAGCGATGATCCCAAGGGAATGTACAATATTGGTCTTACCAGGGATATGTATATTTTCGAGAGAATCATCCGCAATCTGCTGGATGTGGTGGAAGATACTGGTACATGGATTCACCTGTTTGTCATGACCAGTGATAAAAACCATGCTGCAACCACCAAATTTTTAAAAGAGAAAAATTATTTCGGTTATAAAGAAGAATATGTGACCTTCTTTATGCAGGAGATGGCACCGGCGACAGACTATCAGGGAAAGGTATACATGGAGGCGCCCGGCGTAGTAGCTATGTCCCCCAACGGAAACGGTGGCTGGTTCAGTTCCATGAAGCGTTGGAATGTGCTGGACAAGGTAAAAGAAGCCGGTATTGAATACCTGAATGTTTTTGCAGTGGATAATGTGCTGCAGCGTATTGCGGATCCTGTTTTTGTGGGAGCACTGATTGAACAACAGGCAGCTGTGGGATCCAAGGTGGTTAAAAAAGTTGCCCCGGATGAAAAAGTGGGCGTAATGTGTCTGGAAGATAACAGACCTTCCATTATCGAATACTATGAGCTGACGGATGAACTGATGAACACTCTGGATGAAAAGGGGGAGCGTGTTTATAATTTCGGCGTGATTTTAAACTACCTGTTCCGCGTGGCAGACCTGTATAATATTGTGGACCGCAAGCTGCCTCTTCATGTGGTGGAGAAAAAGATCCCTTACATGGATGAGCAGGGAAAACGTATTAAGCCGGAGGAACCTAACGGCTATAAATTTGAGACGCTGGTGCTGGACATGATTCATATGGAGGACAGCTGTCTTCCCTTTGAAGTAGTGCGTAATCATGAGTTTGCGCCTATTAAAAACAAAACCGGTGTGGATTCTGTGGAATCTGCCAGAAAACTTCTTCAGGAAAACGGAGTAGAATTATAATATTTTTGGAGGAACAATTTTATCAAGGTTAATGGCTTCGCCAAGAAGAGAAAGAAACTGATAGTTGTCGTTGTTGAATTTGTTTTGACAATCTTCAAAAACTTCTGTCAAAGTGAGCTGCTTATGTGTTATTATATAAGTATATCTCCTTTAAGGGGGATTGGTATTTAGTTTCCAGTCAACTCTATTTTACCATAAACCTTGAGGAGATATTTTGTTTTAACGACAAAAAATACCGTATTTATGTGGTGCTTGGCGTTTCGCAAACGCCTAAAGGATAATAAGGAGGAGAAACCGATGAAAAAGGAAAACAACGGACCAAGACCCCTCAGGGAAGAACTGAAAAGCCTCTTTGGACGGATCATAGTAGCCATGGCAGTGCTGTTAGTCCTGATTGTCGCCATTATCATCCAGCTGTGGAACACCGACCAGGACATCATTAACGAAGTAAAATACGGTGCAGACCTCTACAAAGCAGAGGTGGCACATTACCAGTGGGTGACCGATCTTGGCATGGCACTGAATTACGGACAGGACTTTAAAGGCACCTTAGATCCGACCCAGTGTGCACTGGGACAGTTCATCTATGCACAGGAGAACCGGAACGATGCCGGGAAGCAGACATTCATTTCACAGATACAGAGCCTGCACGAACAGATCCACGCATCCGCACAGGAGATCCTCTCCCTGCCGGGTGGGGAGAGTGCCGGGAAACAGGAGATCTTCTTAAACACCACGGCTCCTGCTGTGGAGCAGCTGGTAGCAGAGCTTACGGAAGAGATTGATGCCGGCATGGAACGTGTGGTGGACAGCCAGATCCAATTCATCCTGTTGCTGGTGATCGGCGGGATTGTCTGCTTTATCTGTATGGCATTTGTCGTCCATGGCATCGGGGATGTCTACCGTTTCTTTGACCGGCAGGTAACCAGGGTGTTAGAGTGTATTTCCGGCAAGGCTGCGAAACTGGCGGAAGGGCACTTAGATCTGACCTTTGACTGTAAGAGCAGTGTGGCAGAGCTGGTAACGTTACGGGATTCCATGCAGTTTGCCGTACAGGAGCTTGGCAGGTATGTGAATGCCATCCGGGAGGGAATGCAGGAATTCGCCGACGGAAACCTGACCGCACAGAGCAATATCACATTCCTTGGAGACTTCGCACCGATTGAATCTTCCATTGACGGATTTGCCAATAATATCAGTGAGGTACTTGATAAGGTAGAGGAATCCGCAGGGGCGGTGGCAGAAAGCTCGGATCAGATCGCAGCAGCGGTACAGGAGCTGGCAGAGGGAACCAGCAGACAGGCAGAGAGCGTCCAGGTGCTCGTTGATATGAGCGAACACGTAGCCGGATCCGTGCAGACCACGGCAGGAAATCTTAAGGAAGCCAGTACCCTCATCCATGAAGCAGAAAGCATTGTGGGTGAACAGAAGCAGCAGATGAACCGGGTATCCGAAGCGATGGATATCATCTCCCGCTGTTCCAAAGAGATCAAGGAAATCAGTGATACGGTGAAGGGAATTGCTTCCCAGACCAATCTCCTGGCACTGAATGCCTCCATAGAGGCAGCAAGGGCAGGTACTGCAGGCAAAGGGTTCGCTGTTGTGGCACAGAGCATTAAGGAGCTGGCAATGGAATCCGCAGATTCCACGGAACGGATCCAGAACATGATCGCCAGCACCATCCGGGCAGTACAGGATGGCGAGGACAAGGTGAAGGGAACGGTTGCAACCTTTGATGATATCGTCAGGGTGACCCAGGGAATCTCCGGCAAGATTGCGGAAGTATCCGGCAATGCACAGGAAGAAGCGGAAGCCGTGATCAAGATCAAGGATGAAACCCAGAATATTTCAGAAATGCTACTGAACAGCTCTGCCGTATCCGAACAGAATGCAGCCGCATCCACGGAACTGGCAAATCAGGCACAGATCTTAAAAGAACTGACGGAACATTTTCAGGTACGCAAAGGAACCTGTTGATCTTACATAGATTTTAATGAATACCTAGTTATAGAAAGGAGACATTATGAAAATTTTAGTGACAGGCGGAGCTGGCTATATCGGAAGCCATACCGTAGTAGAACTACAGAATGCTGGATATGAGGTAATTGTGCTGGATAATTTAAGCAATTCCAGCGAGAAATCCTTAAAAAGAGTGGAACAGTTGACCGGAAAACCGGTTCCTTTTTATAAGGCTGATATCCTCGACCGGGCTGCATTGGAAGAAATTTTCACCAAAGAAAAGATTGATTGCTGCATTCATTTTGCTGGTCTCAAAGCGGTGGGAGAATCGGTACAGAAGCCCTGGGAATACTATAACAACAATATTACAGGAACCCTGACTCTTGTGGATGTGATGCGCAGACATGATTGCAAGAACATCATTTTTTCTTCTTCCGCTACGGTATATGGAGATCCGGCCATTATTCCCATTACGGAGGAATGTCCGAAAGGACAATGCACCAATCCTTACGGCTGGACGAAATCCATGCTGGAGCAGATCTTGATGGATATCCAGAAGGCAGATCCGGAATGGAATGTGGTATTACTGCGTTATTTCAATCCCATCGGAGCACACAAGAGTGGTCTGATCGGAGAGAATCCCAATGGAATTCCCAACAACCTGATGCCTTATATTACCCAGGTAGCTGTAGGTAAATTAAAGGAATTGGGTGTATTCGGAAACGATTATGATACTCCGGACGGAACCGGCGTGCGGGACTATATCCATGTAGTAGATCTGGCTGTGGGACATGTGAAGGCTTTGAAAAAGATTCAGGATCATTCCGGACTTTCCATCTACAACCTCGGCACAGGAACCGGATACAGTGTATTGGATATTATAAAGAACTTTGAGGAAGCCACCGGCGTGAAGATTCCCTACTCCATCAAACCCAGAAGAGCAGGGGACATCGCTACATGCTATTCCGATGCCTCCAAGGCAAAAAGAGAACTGGGATGGGAAGCACAGTATGGAATTAAGGATATGTGCGCAGATTCCTGGAACTGGCAGAGCCACAATCCCAACGGATATGAGGACTAGGTCTGTGAGTGGAGACAACATGCGAGCGGTTATTTTTGACATGGACGGCGTTCTGTTTGATACAGAACGCCTTTGTAGTGATTGCTGGATGTCCTTTGCGGATGAGATCGGAGCCGACAGGGAACAGATGCAGAAAGCGATTCTGGCATGTGTCGGGCGGAATGCCAATGACTGTGTCAGGGTAGCAGAGGAAATGCTGGGGAAGGATTTCCCCTATCAGGAGTATCGAAAAAAGACAGAACTTTTGATGCTGGAAACCATAGAACGGGAAGGAATGCCAATGAAACCAGGTGTCCGGGAAATCCTGGAGTGGCTGAAGAGTCATGGCTATCGAATTGCCATGGCCTCATCCAGCAGCAGGAAGTCCGTGTGTCATCATCTGGAAAGAGCCGGAATTCGCGACTATTTCGAGACGCTTACCACGGGGGATATGGTAGAACACTCGAAACCGCAGCCGGATATTTATCTGAAGGCCTGCGAGAGCATCGGTCAGAGTCCAGAAGCCTGCTATGCAATTGAAGATTCCCCAAACGGAATCCGTTCCGCATACAGCGCAGGAATGAAAGTAATCATGGTGCCGGATTTACAACAACCGGATGAGGAATTACAGGGCAAAATCTGCAGAAAGTGCGATTCGCTGCAGGAGGTGATTGCCTGGTTGGAAAGGGAGTAGGGAAATGATTCACATTGCCATATGTGATGACAGTATAGTGGACAGAAAGATTCTGGAGAGAATCCTGATCGCCATGTTTAAGGTACATAATCTGGAGATCCTTGTGGAACATTTCAGTTCCGGAGAAGAATTTCTTGCCCGGCATCAGCCGGGAAAGTATGCCATTCTGTTTCTGGACATTATCATGGGCGATTTAAATGGAATTGAAACAGGAAAACGAATTCGAAAGATTGATACGGAACTGGAAATTATCTACTGCTCTTCCAGTATGGACTTTACGTTAGCCAGCTATGAAGTGTTTGCCTTCGGCTATCTGGTAAAGCCCTTTGATGCCACAAAGATCAGTGCGCTGATTGATTATTTTTTACAGAAAAAACCGGTTTATCAGACCCGTTACATCAAGGTGCGTTCCAACTATAAAGAGTACATGATTCATTATAAAGACATTCTCTATGTGGAATCAGAGGATAAGCGTGTGCTGTTTCATACCACGAATCAGGGGATCATTCCTATTTATGAGAAGCTCTCAGAGATTCAGGAACAGCTAAAGGATGTACGTTTCCTGCGGTGTCACCAGAGTTATCTGGTGAATATGGATCACATTGTAAAGGCTGCCGCCACGGACTTTGTACTGATGAACAATGAACTGGTTCCCATCCGGAAGCGAGAGCGGAAACAACTTCTGGATACCTATAAAGAATACCAGACAGGAGGAAACTAATTCCCCAAATTCGTCAAAAACCGCAAAAGTAATGCGAAAATGGGAATAAAACAGTCGAAAATGGGTTGGCACAGAGGGAAAAAAGTGCTATAATATTTTTAAAGTCAGTTAGATGACTTGCTGAATTTGACATTATCTTTTATTTGATAGAAATTTCCCAAATCCCTAGAGTATCTCTGGTTAATCCCCTTGACCAGAGATATTCGCATTTAGGGGATTTTTTATTTTTGAGGAATTTATGGTATCCATGATATGGGAAAAGCTGTGGCACTTTTGTGACACTTTCCCCGCACTTTCATGGGGGAATTTCAATACAGCTTCTGGTATGCTACAGACAAGGTTGATACACAACCACAAATACTTCAAAAAAGGAGCGTAACATACCATGAAAAAGAAAATTGTTTGGAGCTTTATGCTGGCACTGGCATTGATGGTATCTGCCATCGGCGCATCAACCGCAGCTTTGGCGGCTGCGCCTGACACGGCAGAGCCTGCAATTGCCATCGCAACCGAGAACGAGGACGCCATCTGGGAGCAGATCGAGGCGGTGGAAGAGAAGAGCGACGCCATCTTCCAAAGAAACGCAGCGCTGTGGGAAAAGCTGGACGAAATCTGCAACGCCCTGCCTGACGACTACGACTTCACAAACTTTGACGAAGCGGCATTTATCCGCAGCAACAATGCCCTGATGGAAGCGGAGAAGGAAACGCTTCTGGCAGACATCAAGGAGCTGAATGAGCTGGACGCCCAAATGGAGGCGCTGTATGAGAAACTGCCCGACTGCGACAATATGCCGCTTTACGAGAAGGCACTGGAAAAGGCCGACCCCAAGGTGCTGGATGAGATCGACACCCTGGAGCAGGAGTATGACCGCGTCTGCGAAAAGCACGCCGACCTGTGGGACAAGGTAGATGAAGCGTACTTCAATCTGCCGGACGACTACGACTTCGACAACTACGATGAGGCCGCCTTCATCCGCAGCCTGAGCTTCCTGACCGACGCGGAAAAGGACGCGCTGATCGCCGACTACAACCGTCTTACGGAGATCGACAGCCGGCTGTGCGAGCTGTACAATTCCATCTGGGGCAACACCGGCTGCGAAAGCGGCATCTGCCCCCTTTGACGGAAAGGCGATATTCTGATAGTATAAAATCAACATCATGCCGATGCTGCGCCCGTGCGCAGCATTTGGCGTTGCTTGCAAGGAGGACGCATGGGACATTCCATCTATTTGGCGGACGATGAAAAGAGCATCCGGGAGCTGCTCCATAGCTTCCTCGCAAGCGACGGCTATACCGTGCGCTCCTTTGAAAGCGGCGACGCGCTGCTGGAGGCATTTCGTCAGGAGCCTGCGGAGCTGGTGATCCTGGACATTATGATGCCCGGCACGGACGGACTTACCGTGTGCCGGGAGCTTCGCTCTGTTTCCGATATCCCCATCATCCTGCTTACAGCCAAGGACAGCGAGCTGGACTACGTCATGGGCATCAGTCAGGGCAGCGACGATTATCTCACTAAGCCCTTCCGTCCAACGATATTGCTGATGAAGGTGAAGGCGCTGCTGCGCCGTGTGGAGATGGACCGAGGAAAAACAGCGGCGGAGGAGGATGAGCTGCATTACGGGGATATCCGCTATTCCGCTACGGAAAACGCCGTCTTTTGCGGAAGCACGATCGTGGCGCTGACCCAGACCGAGCTGCGGCTGCTCAGCTATATGATGAAGCAGCCGGAAAAGGCCTATTCCCGCGAGGAACTGCTCAGCGCAGTGTGGGGCTTCGACTCGGAGGTAGAGACCCGCGTGACCGACGAAACCCTGCGCCGTATCCGAAAAAAGCTGACGCAAGCGGACAGCACCGTCAGCGTAAGCACCATCTGGGGCTTTGGCTATAAGCTGAAGGGAGCGGAGCGCACATGAAAAACATCAAACTGCGGATCGTGTACCTGATCCTCTGCTCGGCGCTGCTGCTCTTTGCACTGTTCATGCTGGCGGTGAACCTCATTATACCAACACACTTTGTGCGTGAGGCAAAAAAGGCGCTTATCAGCGAGGCACAGTACCAGAACCGTACCATCCCCTATACCGATGATGAAGCCTTTTTTGATGATGGATGGAATGACACGGAGGAGCACTTCCTTACGCCAAGCATCGTATTTTTAGAGCTGGATAATGCCAATCAATCAAGCGGTTGGAACAGGGACGCATATCGTCTGGAGAAAAAACTGCTGGAATACTGCAAGGGGCGGGATCTGTCGCTCAACCAATGCTACACCTTCAAAACGGACAGGCATCACCTGATCTTCATGTCCGTGCAGGAGGAGCAGGACGATTGGGAAACACCGTACGCCTATATCATGTACATAGATATCGGGCCCATCACCCGCTATATCGTGACGCTGAACTGGGCGTTCTTTGCGGTGCTGCTGGCGATCTCCTCCGTCATGTGCCTGCTGGGGTTCCGGTTTGGCCGTGATATTGAAAAGGAGGCGGAGCGGCAGCAGACCTTCTTCCAGAATGCCTCACACGAGCTGAAAACGCCGCTTATGGCGATACAAGGCTATGCGGAGGGCATACAGGCGGGCGTGATGGACGCGGGCGGCGCGGCGGAGGTGATCCTTGAGGAAAGCGATCGCATGACGGAGCTGGTGGACGAGCTTTTGGACATTTCAAAAATCGATATGGGGCGGCAGCAGCTTACCCTTTCCGAAACGGATATTCGAGAACTGCTCTACGACAGCATACGCGCCGTGGAGCCGCCAGCCGCCGCCAGCGGCATCACTATCGTGCCGGACTTCCCCGAAGAGCCCGTTATAGCCAGCTGCGATGATACCCGGATGCGCAGAGCCGTCACCAATATCCTATCCAACGGCGTACGCTATGCCCGCAGCGAGCTGTGCCTGACCTGCCGCGCGGATAAGCGGCACGTGACCATCCGGATACAGGACGACGGGGACGGCATCGCCGAGGAAGATATTCCCCACATCTTTGATCGCTTCTACATGGGGCGGAGCGGAAAATCCGGCATCGGTCTTGCCCTGACGAAGGAGATCATTCACCTGCATAAAGGGACGAGCCGCGCTTACAACGGGGACACCGGAGCCGTTTTCGAGATATCCATTCCGGTGAGCAGATAAGAAGATTACCGCACTGCCTTTGGGCACCTTTCTTGAAAAAAAAGGACGGACTTAGAGCTGCCGGCACCGCTGATTCTTGCAGCCTATATGTACGCAGTCTGTGCGTTGTCCCGCCTGACACGAGGAGCGGAAGAAGTGTCTTTTTCATAAAATGGATAAGTTCCGCAACAAAAAAACAGGCGTAATCAGCCAGACCGGAACACTTCTGTCCCGGATCCTTAAACAAATCACCGGCGCAGAATATAACCACGCCTCCATCAGCCTGTCCAGAG